>Ga0068854_100002038_pt1 | contig 12389 bp, 9 predicted proteins | sample KBSCornC42_FD_66590 | JGI IMG/M metagenome (GOLD analysis project Ga0068854, IMG submission 66590) | Corn rhizosphere microbial communities from Kellogg Biological Station, Michigan, USA - KBS Corn C4-2 | ecosystem: Host-associated > Plants > Roots > Rhizosphere > Soil ... | reverse complement strand
AAGTGCGGCTCGCCGTGGCGCGAGAAGATGTCCGCGACGGTCATGTGCTCGCGCTTCTCGATCAGCTCGTCGATATCGACCGCCGCCCAGTCGAGTCGTCGGGCCAGCGCCCGTGCGAGGGTCGTCTTGCCGGCGGCCATGAACCCGACCAGGTAGATCTTGTCGGCCTTCACGTGGTTCGGCTCCCGCTCACCGCGTGCCAGGCTCGTCGCCGGTAGACACCAGGTGCGCCAGCGTCTCGAAGAACCCGGGGTAGGAGATTGCGACCGCATCGGCGCCGTCGATCGTCGACGGCCCATCGGCGGCGAGGGCGGCAATCGCGAAGGCCATCGCCATCCGGTGATCGCCGCGCGCGTCGGCGACGCCTCCGGGCGGCCGTGAGCCTGGCGAGCGACCGGCGATCGAGAAGCCGTCGGGCCGTTCGTCGGCGTCGAGACCCAGGGCGCGAAATCCCGCAACCAGCGCAGCGATCCGATCGCTTTCCTTGACGCGCAGCTCGCTCGCACCGCGGACGTCGACCTGGCCGCCGTGCGCCGCCAGCGCGGCAATCGCCGGCAACTCGTCGATCAGCGCCGGTACGTCGGCCGGACCGATGTCGGCAGTACCGATGCGGTTGCCCTCGATGGTGACGCTGCCGCGCGGTTCACCCGCCTCGGTTGCGGTGACGCTCACCGATACGTACGCGCCAAACCGGCGCAGCACCTCGAGGAGCGCGATGCGCGTCGGATTCAATCCGACGTCCTCGACCTCGATATGCGAGCCCGGCTGTGCCGCCGCGGCCACGAGCCAGAAGGCCGCGGACGAAAAATCGCCGGGGATGGTCAGCGACTGGCCGGCCAGCCGTTGTCCGCCGCGGACGCCGACGGTGAGCCCGTCGATCGACACCGACCCGCCAAACGCCGTCAGCGCGCGCTCGGTGTGATCGCGCGTCGCCGCCGGCTCGCGGACTGTCGTTTCGCCGTCCGCGTGCAGCCCGGCGAGCAGGACGGCGCTCTTCACCTGGGCGCTCGGCGTGTCCGGCTCATGTGCAATCGCGCGCAACGCCGCGCCGTGGATCGTCAGCGGCGGATGCCCGTCGACTGCCTCGATTCGGGCGCCCATCCGCTCGAGCGGCGCGATCACCCGCCGCATCGGCCGTTTCGACAGCGAGGCGTCGCCGGTCATCGTGCTGACGAACCGGTGGCCGGCCAGCACCCCGGCCATCAACCGCATCGTCGTGCCCGAATTTCCGGCATCGAGCGGCGCGGCCGGCGAACGGAGTTGCCCGAACCCTCGTCCCAATAGGGTAATCGTGCCAGCCGCCGTGTCTTCGATCTCTACGCCGAGCGTCCGCAGACAGGCGAGCGTCGACTGGCAGTCAGCTCCTGGGGCAAAATGAGCGAGCGTCGAGCGCCCCTCGGCAAGGGCGGCGAGCAGCGCGTAGCGGTGCGCGATCGACTTGTCGCCGGGCACGCGCAAGCGGCCGCGCAGACGGCGCGCGGGCGTGACGGTCGCGGAGTGAGCCATCGGATGGCAGCGATTTTACCCTGCCGCGCTGCCGGCCCCGAGCACCGCGGTCCCGCGATGGCGATCGCAGAACGGCTCTTCAGCGCGCCGGCCGCCTTGACTTCGGCAGACAGATGACGTTAAGTGCGCCATGATTCAGCGATGACGGCCAACGGACATCACATCATCCGCCTCGAATTCAGCAGCGCGTTCGAGATGCTGGATTTCGTGCAGGTCGTCAGCGATCATCTCGCCCGCAGCGTCGGCCTCGACGAGGATGCGCTCCACTGGGTGAGCGTGGCGATCCGCGAATCGGTGATCAACGCCATCAAACACGGCAACAAGAGCGACGTCAGCAAGCACGTCTTCGTCGAGTTCGAAACCGGCGGCGGTGATGCGCCGCCGGCGCTGTCGATTCGCGTGCGCGACGAAGGTGAAGGCTTCGATCCTGAAACCGTCGCCAACCCGCTCGATCCGGAGAACCTGCTGAAGTCGAGCGGCCGCGGCATCTTCCTCATCCGCAATTTCATGGACGACGTCCGGCTGCAGCGCGCGCCCGAAGGCGGAATGGAAATCCGCATGATCAAACGCGCCCAGCCGGCGCCCGCGGACGGCACGCTCCAGGCCTGAGTGCCTTCGCACCCCCTGTATCTCACCACTGCCATCGAAGCGGTCGTCCTCGCAGGCGATCTGCAGATGGAACGCTTCGGCGGCGCCTTCCAGATCGACAAGAAGGGCGCGATCGATCTCGTCACCGAGGTCGACGTCGCGGTCGAGCGGCGGTTCCGGGCGCTCATCGCCGAGCGGTTTCCGGATCATCAGATCCTCGCGGAGGAGCTTGGCGGCGCTGCCGCGGCTCCCGCGGGACCGTGCTGGATTTTCGATCCGATCGACGGCACTTCGAACTTCGCGCATGGCCTGCCGATTTTCTGCGCCTCGCTGGCGCTCGAGATCGACGGCGTCGCGGAAGTGGCCGCCGTGTACGATCCGACGCGCAAGGAACTGTTCACTGCCGAGCGCGGCAGCGGCGCCTTCCTGAACGGCCGGCCGCTGCACGTGTCGTCCGCCGACCGGCTCATCGATGCGATGCTGCTCACCGGATTTCCCTACGACGTGCACTCGCGGGTCGACGAGATCGTGGGGCAGTTCGCGGCGTTCATCGCCACGGCGCGCGCGGTGCGGCGGCTCGGATCGGCCGCGCTGGATCTGTGTTATGTCGCCGCGGGACGCGTCGACGGGTTCTGGGAAACCGACCTCAAGGCCTGGGACATCGCGGGTGGCGCGCTGATCGTGGCCGAGGCGGGCGGCCGCGTCACCGGCACAGGCGGCGAGCCGTTCACATCGCGCGGCGGCCACCTGCTGGCGACAAACGGTTACCTGCACGACGCCATGCTCACGGTCATCCGCGATCACCGCGCGAATCGTGCTCGGAAAGTGACGGAGTGATACCGGCGGAAGACAACCCCGACAGGGCTGGCGAAATCAACGCGGGTTTCCACACGGTTTCTTGGCATTCCTCCTGCTCCAGACCCGGCAGCGCGGCCCGCAGCGGGCCGCCTCGCAAAGGAGCGCCCAATGCGTGGATCGATTGCGACAGGCTTGAAAGCATTTGCCGTGCTGGCGGTGGTCGGAGCGGTTTTGACGCCGGCGCCAGCGGCAGCTCAGCAGACCATAAATTTTTCATTTGGTGGATTCGCGCCGCGCAGTGAAGACGCGCGCGACGCCAACGATGTGCTCGTGCAGGATCGGACGTTCCTCGATTTCAACGTCGGTGATCTGCATGGCGTCACGGTCGGCGGGGAATGGCTCATCGGCCTCGGCGAGCATTTCGACGCCGGGCTTGGCATCGGCTTCTACCAGCGGAGCACGCTCGCCGCCGACCGGTTCAGCGAATTCGAGGATACTGGCGATCCGATTCTCGCCGACCTCAAACTGCGTATCGTTCCCTTCAACGCGACGTTCCGCTGGCTGCCGCTCGGCCGCCGCGGCGCCGTGCAGCCGTACATCGGCGGCGGCGTCGGCGTGTTCGGCTGGCGCTACAGCGAGACCGGCGATTTCGTCGCCAGCGACAACGTGACCATCATCCACGGCAACTTCGTCGGGAGCGGCAGTGCGGCCGGGCCCGTCGTGCTGGGCGGCGTGCGTGTACCGGTCGGGTCGTGGTCGATCGGCGGTGAATTGAAATATCAGGCGGGCGAAGGCGAGCTGCCCGCCAGCCAGGGCTTCGCCGGTTCGACGATCGATCTCGGCGGCCTCACCTACGCGTTCACGTTCGGCGTCCGATTCTAGCGTCGCGACGCGACGGCGACCCTCAAAGGGTCGCTCTACGCTCGGCAGGTCCACCCTTTCAGGGTGGACCTAACCGTCTCCGACCCGTGATAAAAAGCGGCCATGACGAAGCGCCGCGGTCCCATTCGTTATGCCGTCGTCGGTCTCGGCCACATCGCCCAGGTGGCGGTACTGCCGGCCTTCCGTCACGCCGGGCGCAACTCGCGTCTCGTGGCACTGGTCAGCGACGATGCGCGCAAGCGCCGCGAGGTCGGCCGCAAGTACCGCGTCGATCAGACCTACAGCTACGGCCAGTACGACGACTGCCTCGAGCAGGTGGACGCGGTCTACATCGCGCTGCCGAACTCGCTGCACGCCGAGTACACCGTCCGCGCGGCGCGCGCCGGCGTGCACGTGCTGTGCGAGAAGCCGATGGCGGTCACCGCCCGCGAGTGCGAGCGGATGATCCGCGCCTGCCGCGGCGCGCGGGTCAAGCTGATGATTGCGTATCGGCTGCATTTCGAGCAGATCAACCTGCGCGCGATCGATCTCGTCCGCGGCGGCCGCATTGGCGCGCTGAAGTACTTCAATTCGTCGTTCTCGCTGACGCTACGCGAGGGCAATATCCGCGGCCAACGCGAGCTCGGTGGCGGCAGCCTGTACGACATCGGGGTCTACTGCATCAACGCCGCACGCTACCTGTTTCGCGGCGAGCCGGTTGAGGTGCAGGCGATGTCGGTGAACAGCGGCGCCGCCAACGTCAAGGAGATCGACGAGACGACCGGCGCGCTGCTGCGGTTCAGCGGCGATCGCGTCGCCGCCTTCGTCACCAGCTTCAACGCCGCGGATGCCGGGTGGTACCAGATAGTGGGCACCAAAGGGGACATCCTCGTCGATCCGGCGTACGAGTACGCGGAAGGCCTGTCCTGCTGGCTGACCGTCGACGGCAAGACCACGCGTGAGCGGATCGGCAAGCGCGACCAGTTCGCGCCGGAATTGCTGTACTTCTCCGATTGCATCCTTCGCAACCGTGAACCCGAGCCGTCCGGGCGCGAAGGGCTGCAGGACGTCCGCATCATCGAGGCACTGTACAAGTCCGCAGCGAAGCGCCGGCCGGTCGCTATTCCGTCGTACCGGCCGTCGAAGCGGCCGACCGGCCACCAGCGGATCACGCGTCCCGGCATCCCGGAGCCGTCGCTCGTCAAGGCGAAGCCAGGCAGCGAATAGGCCCCCGCAGAATGTCCACTGGTGGGACGTCGATGTTCGGCTGCGGCCAGCAGCTGTCAGCCGCTTTACCCGAATCGGGTGTGATTCGCCGCCTCGTGTCCGGCAACACGTTTGCGAGCGCCGCCGCATGCTGTCCGGCTTCCTCCAGGACCTCCGGTTCGCCTTCCGCCTCCTCCGCCGCTCGCCCAGGGACACGCTGATCGCCGCGGCGATCTTCGGACTCGGCATCGGCGCGAACACCGCGATGTTCAGCGCGGTGAACCATGTCTTGTGGCGGCCGTTTCCATTTCCCGATGAGGCACGTCTCGTACGCCTTCGCGAGATGACGACCGCGGCGGACGGCACGGTGTATCCGTTCAACATGTCGAGCGCCGCAATTCTTGCCGTCCGGCACTTCGGCGGCGACGTGTTCGAGGCCGTCGTGGCAATGAGCGGACAGAACATGGCGCTGGCCGGCGCCGACGCGGCCGAGCGGGTCAGCGTCGTACTGCAGACTGAAGGGTTCGACGCCACGCTGGGCGTTCGGCCGGCTGCGGGGCGCAGCCTGACGTCCGACGAACTGAGGCGCGGCGTTGACGCCGGCGTTGCGCTGATCAGCCATGCGATGTGGGGGACCCGCTTCGGCGGATCGGCGGCGGCCATCGGATCGACAGTGCGCCTCGACGATCGCCCGTTCACGATCGTCGGCGTGATGCCGCCGCAATACGCGTTTCCCTACGACGCGCAGTTCTGGGTGCCGTGGCGGCTGGACGCGGCCGATCGCACGCGTGATTTCGCCGTCTGGGGACGGATGCGTCCCGGGGTGACGCGGTCGCAGGTGCGTGACGCTGCCGATCGAATCGCCGCCGAGATTCGTCACGATCGCCCCGACCTGCCGACCGGCTACGGTATCGAGATCCAGACGCTGCGCGAGAACCTGCTCGGCGAGCAGGAGCGGCCGCTGCTCGCGGTCACCGAAATCGTCACGTTCATGCTGCTGATCGCCGCCGTGAACGTCGCGACGCTGCTCCTCGCGCGCGCGGTGGCACGGCAGCGCGAGTTCGCGGTCCGCGCCGCTATCGGGCAGAGCCGCCGTCGCCTCGTCGGCCAGCTGCTCGCCGAGTCGATTGCGCTCGCGTCGATTGGTTGTATCGCTGGATTGCTGCTGGCTGGATGGCTGGCGCCGTTGACCGCCTCGTTCGTCCCGCGCGTGCTCAGCGGTCAGCTTGGCCTCAACGCGCCGCAGACCGACTGGCGCGTCGCCATCTTCGCCGTCGGCATGTCAGTCGCGAGCGCGATCGTCGCCGGCATGTTGCCCGGCATCGCGACGTGGCGCGCCGATCCGCAGCTGGCGCTGGCCGGCGGCGGGCGGACTTTCTCTGGCGGACGCACCAGCCGCCGTCTGCTGGGCGCATTGATCGTCGCCGAAACCGCCCTAACGCTGATCCTGCTCACGGGCGCCGGCTTGATCATCCGCAACTTCCTCCGCCTGCAGACCCAGCCGCTTGGCTTCGATGCGCGCGGCCTGCTCGCAGTCCAGCTCACGCCGCCGCCGTCGGCCTACGGCGATGCGGCCCGCCGTGCCGGGCTGATGCGTCGGCTGGTCGACGAACTGTCCGCCATTCCCGGCGTGGCCGGCGCCGGCATCACCACGGTGAACCCGCTCGGCGGCGGAACCTGGGGCGTCAATATCGTCTCCGACGAGATGCTCGCGCGCGATCCCAACGCCGTGCTGCATGTGAACCACCGCCTGATCACGCCCGGCCTGTTGAAGACGATGGGGACGCCAATCGTGCGCGGCCGCGACTTCGTCACCGCGGATCGCAGCGAGACGCAACCGGTCGCGATCGTCAGCCAATTGCTGGCGCGGCGGCTCTGGCCGGACCAGGACGCGGTCGGCCGGCGGCTGCGTGTCGTCAGGGCCGGTTCGCCGTGGGTGATTGTCGTCGGCGTCGCAGGCAACGTCAGCGACGCGCACGATCCGGGTGTGCCCACCGAGACGTGGTACGTGCCCTACGAGCAGCACGCCGGGACCGCCGCGGCCGAGCACGTCTATCTGATGGTTCGTGATGGCCGCGATCCCACGGCGCTCGTCGCCGATGTCCGCCGCGCGATCGCCCGCGTCGATCGCGCGCTCGCACCGTACGATCCGGTCGCGATGGACGCCTACCGGACCGACTCGATTACGCGTGAGCGCGTCAGCGCCGCGTTCATGAGCGGCTTCGGCCTCTTCGGCCTGCTCCTCGCGGCGCTCGGCGTCTACGGGGTGATGGCGCTCAGCGTTGCGCAGCGGCGCGTCGAGTTCGGTATCCGCATGGCGCTTGGCGCGGGGCCGGCGGACATTCTGCCGCTGGTGCTGCGTCGCAGCCTGGCGCTGGTTGGCGGCGGCATTGCGATCGGCGTCGCGGTCGCCAGCGGACTGAATCGGCTGATCGCCGGCCTGCTGGCTACTGGCGGCGGCGTCGACGTCGCAACGGTGTCGGTCGCCGGCGGGCTGATCCTGTTGACGGCGTTCGTTGCCTGCCTGCTGCCAGCGCTCGCGGCGCAGCGCCTGGATCCGGTCGCCGCGCTGAAGCAGGATTAACACCATCGCGCGGCCGGCAGACCTGAAGGCCTGCGCTACGAACAACGGCGCGAGCCTCGTAGCGCAGCCCTTCAGGGCTGCCCACGGATTCCTGCGGGCCCGAATCGTATACGTCTGAGCGCAATAATCGGCCACATCGGTTTCCTTTGGCAGGGATAGTAAAGTGATGCGATGCGTCGCCGCCGATATGCCGGACGATGGCTCGCGATCGTTGTCGCGGCCCTTGCGTGTTTCGCTGCACCTGCCGCTCAGAAGCCGCCCGATCGGCGGCTGTTGATCGTCGTCGTCGACGGCCTGCGGCCGGACTACGTCACCCGCGAGGCGATGCCGCGCCTGACTCGTCTCGGCGAGCGCGGAATCGTCTTCACGGCGCACCACTCGGTGGTCCCGACGGTCACCCGCGTGAACGGATCGTCGCTGGTCACCGGCGCCTATCCCGAGACCCACGGGCTGCTCGGCAACGCGATTTACATTCCGTCTGCAAACCCCACACGCGTCCTCGACACTGGCGCGCGCGCGGATCTGCAGGAGGTCGAGCGCGGCGCCGGGTCGCTGCTGACGGCGCCAACGCTCGGCGAGATCCTCGAACGAGGCGGCCGGAAACTGCTCGCGGTCGGGTCGGGCAGCACCGGGTCGGCCTATCTCCTCAACGCCGCGACTAAGAACGGCGCGATCATCCACTCCGATTACGTGCTGCCGGCCGATCTGGCGGCGCGCGTGCTGCAGCGTCTTGGACCGACGCCGCCGCGCGCGACCCCCAACACCGCGCGCCACCGCCACGCGGTCGACGCCTACCTCGCGTTCGGCGTCGACGATCTCCACGCCGACGTGACGATCGTGTGGCTGAACGATCCCGATGCGACCGCGCACGCCAAGGGCATCGGCAGCGCCCCGACGCGTGAATCGATCACCGCTGTCGACACCGAAATTGGCCGCATCGAGGACGGCCTGAAGGCCAGGGGACTGCTCGATCGCACCGACGTGATCGTCACCACCGACCACGGTTTCTCGACCCATACGGGAGGGTTCCGGCTGGACGCGCTCGTCGAGCCGTTCGCCGAGCGGACGTCTGACGGCAAACGCGACATCGTCGTCGCCGAAGGGGCGATTCATTTTCGCGGTCGAGTCGATGCGGCGCGCACCGCGCGGATCGTCGCCGCGCTGCAGCAAAAGCCGGAAGTCGGCGCGATCTTCACGCGGCCGCGCCCGGGCGGCGGCGTCGAGGGGGTCGTGCCCGGGACGCTGTCGTTCGACGTCGCACGATGGAACCACAAGCGCTCGGGCGAGATTCTCGTGTCGCCAAACTGGAGCGCCGCGGCAAATGCCGCCGGCTATGCCGGCACGACGACAGACACCGGCGTCGCCGGCCATGGCAGTACGAGCCCGTACGATGTCCACAACACCCTGATCGCTGCCGGGCCCGACTTCCGCGAGCACGCCACCAGCAGCGTCCCGACGGGCAATGTCGACATCGCGCCGACGGTCCTCCGTCTACTCGGTGTGAAGATTCCGCCGTCGATGACCGGGCGCGTGATCGAGGAAGCGCTGCGCAGCGGACCGTCGCCCGCGTCGGTCAGCGTCGAACACACCACCGAATCGGTGCGGAACAGCGATGGGTCGTACGCGCTCACCGCGCACCTCTCGATCGCGGCCGGCCACCGCTATCTCGATTTCACCGAGGTCGCGCGTCGCTGATCGCCGAGGCTACTCCCTCGCTGGTTTCTGGACTGTCGCTCGGGTCGGCGTTCATGCGCCGGTACAACACCAACCCGGCGCCGTCGCAGACGCGCGCGTAACCGCTGAGGAACGATGGCCGCTCGCGCGCGATCCGCGCGAGAATGTCGCCGCCCTCGGCCTTCTCTTCGATCAGCAGCCAGTCGGCGTACAGATACGGCCGCTCGAGCGCGGCGAGCCAGATGTCGCCGTTGCCCTCGTGCAGGAAGTCGCGGATCGCGAACCCCTGGTGCGAAGCCTCCTGCATGTAGTGGCCGAGCGATCCCATGCTGGCCATGATCTTCGCGCCGGCCTCGAGCGGGGTGATGCAGCCGGTGACACGGCCGCGTTCCGGCCGGTTCGGGCGGTCCCATTGCGCTTCGACGACCATCGGCGCGCTGCGGTCGAACGGCCGGAGTTCGTAGCCGCCGACCGCGGCAACGGCAACCGCGGCGGCCAGCATCGCGCGCCCCGGCACGAGGCCGGCGGCCACGCCGGCGCCGATCGCCTCGACCGCCATCAGCGGCACCATGTAGCGGATCCGGAATGGGTGGCCACGATAAAACGCGGCCCATGGAATCGCCGCCATGGCCAGCGGCGAAATCGCGACGAGCGCGTCGGCGGTTCGCGAGTGCGCTGGAGTCGCGCGGCGGAGAGCGATGCCGCTGCCGATGACGGCGACAACGACACCCATACCGCCGATCCAGGTCAGCGCCGGACCGCTGAGCATCTGCGCACCCCATCCGATTTCCTTGGCGGCGAGCCACGCGTCGCCCAGCGCCTTGTTCTCGGGCACGAAGAACCCACCGGACACGAACCACTCACCGATCACGACCCGGCTGAAAATCGAGAACCCGACGATCGCGACGGCTGGATATGCGGCAATGCGCGCGATTGCGCGCACGGCGTCGGCCAGCGGCTCGCCGTCGCGCCAGCGCACCACACCGGCCGCCGTCAACGCCGTCGCGGTAACCGGCCACGCCTCATAACGCGTGAGACAGGCGAGCGCAAACGCGATTCCGGCGTAACGGCTCGCCGCGATCAACATCGCCACCGCGATCGTCGTTGTCGCGAGCAGCAGCGGCTCGGTCATCGGCGTCGATTGCAGATAGACGACGTTCGGGTTCAGCGCGAACACCGCCGCAGCGGCGATCGCCGCCGGCGCCGACCCGGTGACTCGGCGCACGATCCACGCGATCGCCGCCGCGGTGATCGCGTACGACGCGATCGAGATCGCAACCGCCGACGCGCCGCTGCGGTAGAGCAGATCGATCTGCACCGGCAGCGCGTTGAGCAGATGCGGCAGCGGCAGCCACACGGCGCCGATCTGCTGCCAGCCGGGCGTGATGCTGTCGATGATCCGGCGCGCGACAACGAGGTGGCCGCGCGCGTCGTAGTGACTGAGCGTCAGGCCGAGCGTGTGGTAGTGCCACGCGGCGAACGTGCCGAGGATGGCCGCGGCGACGCCGGTCGCGATCGGAAGCGCGCGGCGCGCCGACGCTATAATCACCTGTTTATTCTATGGGTGAACTCGTCGGCAGAGTGCGATCGCTTGCGCTCGCGCTCGGTGGGCCAGGGCTCGCGCTGGTCGCCTTCCTCGATTCGACTTTTCTCCCCCTGCCGGGCATCACCGACCTGCTGCTCGTCGTCATGGTGACGCGGCGGCCGGGTGTGATGCTCGGCTACGTGCTGCTGACGGTCGCGGGTTCGGTGGCCGGCTGCCTGGTGATGCACGCGATCGGCCGCAAGGGCGGGGAAGCACTCGTCCGCAAACGCTTCACCGGCGACAAGACCGAGCGCGCGATGGCGGCGCTGCAGCGCAACGGCGTGATGGCGGTGTTGATCCCGTCGCTGCTGCCGCCGCCGGCGCCGTTCAAGATCTTCGTCCTGCTTGCCGGCGTGGTCGGGATCAGCGCCGTTCGATTCGCGATCGCGATCGCGCTCGGCCGGTTCGCGCGCTACTTCGCGCTCGGCTTGCTCGCCGTCCGCTACGGTAGCCGAGCGATGACCTACATGCGCGACCGGGGCGCGGTCGTCTCGCTGGTTGCCGTCGCCGCGCTCGCCGCCGGGTTCGGCGTCTACCTGCTCGTCGCCAGAGCGCGCGGCCATGCTGTATCAAAATCGACGTAGGGCCGCCCCTTTTCAGGCGGCCAGTGCGGGCTGAAAGGCCCGACCGATGGGTGTGATCAACTTCGCTGAAGCACCCGCTCCACCGGCGTCTGCCGAATCTCGCGAATCACGTACGTCGGCTTGTTCTGCGACTCGTGGTAGGTGCGCGCCTGAAGTTCCGCGAGCAGGCCGAGCGTGACCAGCTGGACGCCGGTGAACACGAGGAGGATCCCGAAGAGCAGCAGCGGCCGGTTGCCGATGGACTGATCCGGCGCGAGGCCGAGGATGCCGAGCAGCCGCACCGCCGCAAGCCATCCCGTAATCGCCAGGCCGGCGAGCCCCATCGTTCCACCGACCAGGCCGAAGATCTGCAACGGCCGCGTGGAATAGGTCAACAAAAACTTTACCGTCACGAGATCGAGCACCACGCGCATCGTCCGGCTGATGCCGTAGTTCGAGTGGCCGTGACGGCGGGCGCGATGGTTCACCGCCATCTCGTGGATGCTCGACGTCTGTTCGCTGGCGATGGCCGGCAGGAACCGGTGCATCTCGCCGTACAGCTTCATCGGCTTGACGACTTCGGCGCGAAACACCTTCAGCGAACAGCCGTAGTCGTGCAGGTGGACACCGGTCACGAACGAGATCAACCCGTTGGCGATCGTCGACGGCAGACGCCGCGAGAAGAACGGATCCTTCCGCTCCTTGCGCCAGCCGCAGACGACGTCGCAGCCGCGCTCGAGCGCCGCGACCATGGCGGGGATGTCGGCCGGATCGTTTTGCAGATCGCCGTCCATCGTCACGATGTAGCGGCCGCGGGCATGGTCGAAGCCGGCGGCAAAGGCCGCGGTCTGCCCGAAGTTGCGCCGGAATCGAATCACGCGCAGCCGTGGATCGCGATCCTGCAGCCGCGCGAGCGTCTCGAAGCTCTCGTCGGTGCTCCCGTCGTCGATGATCAGGATTTCGTACGGCCGTCCCCACGCGGTGAGGCGCTCGGTGAGCTCGCGGTAGAGCTCTTCGAGCGCCG
>Ga0068854_100002031_pt1 | contig 12403 bp, 7 predicted proteins | sample KBSCornC42_FD_66590 | JGI IMG/M metagenome (GOLD analysis project Ga0068854, IMG submission 66590) | Corn rhizosphere microbial communities from Kellogg Biological Station, Michigan, USA - KBS Corn C4-2 | ecosystem: Host-associated > Plants > Roots > Rhizosphere > Soil ... | reverse complement strand
ATTGCGCTGCGCTACGTGCCTGATCTGCGCGGCGCTATTGCGCTGCGCTACGTGCCTGATCTGCGCGGCGCTATTGCGTGCTCGACCAGAACAGCAGCCGGTTGGCCGTGCCGGTCGGGATACCGCTCAGGTGATTCAGGGTCGCGGCGGTGACGATCGCGTTGCGCGCCGTTGCCGGGCTCGCCCCTGGATTCGCCTGCAGGAACCGCGCGACGACGCCGGCGACGTGCGGCGTCGCCATCGACGTGCCGCTGATCGTGTTGGTGGCGGTGTCGCTGGTATTCCAGGCGGAGAGGATCGACGAACCCGGCGCGAAGATGTCGACGACGCTGCCGAAATTCGAGAACGACGAGCGCGCGTCGCTGATCGTCGTGGCGCCAACGGTGATCGCTTCGCTGACGCGCGCCGGCGACTGGTTGGCAGCGTTGGTGTTGGAATTGCCGGCGGCAATCGCGTAGGTCACGCCCGACACGATCGAATTGCGGACCGCCGTGTCGAGCGCGGTCGACGCGCCGCCGCCAAGGCTCATGTTCGCGACCGCCGGCGAGCGGTGGTGGGCGGTGACCCAGTCGACGCCGGCAATCACGCCGGAAGTCGTCCCCGAGCCGTTGCACGAGAGTACTCGGACCGCCCACAGCGTGACCGCCTTGGCGACGCCGAATGTGTTGCCGCCGACAGTGCCCGAGACGTGCGTGCCGTGGCCGTTGCAGTCGTTGCCGTTCTGCCCGTCGCCGACAGCGTCGAAGCCGAACAGCGCGCGCCGAACGCCATTGGTGAGGAATTGCGAGTGGGTGCGACGGATGCCGGTGTCGATGATGTACGCGTTCACCCCGGCGCCGGTCGTCGTGTACGTGTAGGTGGCGTTCAGCGGCAGGTCGCGCTGACCGATCCGATCGAGCCCCCACGGCGGATTGCTCTGCGTGGCGAGCGCCTCGACCACTGAATCCTCTTCGACGAAGGCGACCCGCGGATCGTCGCTCAACTGCTCGGCCTGCTGCTCGGTCATCTGCGCGGTGAAGCCGTTCAGCGCGTGGTCGAACCGGCGGGTGACCGTCCCCGCCCAGTCGGGCATCAGATCGGCGACGTCGCGGTCGTTCATCTCGATCGACGCAGCGGCGCCCTGCGGCGCGGCCGCGTCGCGGTCCAGGACGACGATGTAGTGATTGGGAATCGCGCGCGCGCCGTGCCGGTGAAAACGGCCGCCGTGCGATCGGTCGGCCGCGGTCTGCTGCGCGGCGGCCGACGTCATCGCCACGATCACGACGGCGGCGAGGCACAGCGCAGTCCCTACGATTCTCCTCATGGATCCTCCTCGCGAACGCCGCGGGTTCGCACCGCGCATGCTGACCTGCGGCGCGCCGGCCAGCAACTCGACGGTTCACGTTTCTGTGAAGGCAGCTGCCGCAATGGCGCCGGAGCGATCCCTAATGCCAACCCTTCCGCCATCTCCGCCGTCAAAGGCTGCGTGTAGAACCCATGCGTCGAAAGTTCGTCTCGATGGTTGTCGCGATCGCGGCGCTGGCGACAGTGGGCGCCGCCGATCGCGCGATCGCGCGCCTCGATGAGACATTCGTCACGCCGACCGCGATCGAGGAGACCGTCCAGCGGCTGATGCGCGCCGCGAACGTGCCCGGACTGGCCGTTGCCATCCTCAACGATCGCAAGGTCGCCTACGTGCACGCCTTCGGCGAACGCGATCGCGACCGCCACCTGCCGTTGACGGTCGATTCGGTGATGACCGCGGCCTCGTTCAGCAAATCGGCGTTTGCCTGTCTCGTCATGCAGCTGGTCGAGGAACGCACGCTCGATCTCGACAAGCCCGTGTACGAGTACCTCGCCAAACCGCTGCCCGAGTACACGCGATACCGGGACCTTGCCGGCGACGATCGCTACCGGCGGATTACCGCGCGGATGCTCCTCAGCCACACCGCCGGCTTTCCGAATCTCCGCGCGTTCAACCGCGGGCAGCTGAACATCAACTTCGAGCCGGGCTCGCGCTATGCGTACTCCGGCGAAGGCATCCAGCTGCTGCAGCTGATCGTCGAGGAAGTGACCGGCGTTCGGCTCCACGACCTGATGCAGTCGCGGATCTTCGCGCCGTTCGGCATGACGCGCACCAGCATGGTCTGGCAGCTGCCCTTCGAGCGGGATTTCGCCAACGGCTACGACCGCACCGGCCGCTCGCTCGGCCCTCAGCGGCGGCGCGTCGCCGACGCGGCCGGCTCGATGCAGACCTCGATCGCCGATTTCTCCCGCTTCGTGTCCGCCGTGATGCACGGCAAGGCGCTGAAACGCTCGACCCGAACGCTGATGCTGACGCCGCAGGTCACGATCAGGTCGCGGACCCAGTTCCCGACGTTGACGACCGAGACAACCGATCGCAATGACGCGATTGGTCTCAGTTACGGGCTCGGCTGGGGCCTGTTCTTCACGCCGCGCGGCAAGGCGTTCTTCAAGGAAGGGCACGACGACGGCTGGCAGCACTACGCCGTCGCCTTCGACGATCGCGGCCTCGCGATCGTCCTGATGTCGAACAGCGCGAACGCGGAGGGAATCTTTCCCGAATTGCTCGAGCGGCTGATCGCCAACACCTATACGCCAGTCGAGTGGGAAGGCTATGTCCCGTACGATCGCGAGCCGCCGCCGTCGCGCTGATCACCAGACGCGGACGCGATCCTGCGGCGCGAGGTAGAGGTGCTGGCCGGGCTTGACGGCGAAGGCGCCGTACCACGGGTCGAGGTTGCGAACCGTGTCGGCGCGGTATTCGTCCGGCGCGTGGCCGTCGGTGAGCACCTGCTGCCGCTCCAGTTCCTCGCGCATCTTGGTGCGCCAGCTCTGTGCGTAGCTGATGAAGAAGTTCTGATCGTCGTCGGTCGGCGCGTCCGGACCGCGCGCGGCGCGGTACGCGTCGTACGCCGCCGACAGCCCGGCGACGTCGGCGATGTTCTCGCTGAGCGTGAGCTGGCCATTGACGTGCAGATCCGGAAACGGCGCGTAGCCGTTGTACTGCGCGACGAGCTTCGCCGACGCGTCCTTGAAATGCGCGAGATCCTCCGGCGTCCACCAGTTGGTGAAGCGGCCGGCGGCGTCGAACTGGCTGCCCTGGTCGTCGAAGCTGTGGCTGATCTCGTGGCCGATGGTCGCGCCGATGGCGCCGTAGCGAATCGCCGCCGACGCCGCCGGATCGTAGAACGGCGGCTCGAGAATCGCCGCCGGGAAGTTCAACGCGTTCTGCAGCGGCAGGTTGACGGCGTTGACGGTCTGCGGCGTCATCCACCACTCCGACCGGTCCGGCGCGTGCGTCAACTTCGCGAGATGGTACTGATAGTCGAACATCTCGGCGCGCTCCTCGTTGCCGAAGGCGTCGCCGCGGACGATCGACAGCGCCGAGTAGTCGCGCCAGCGGTCCGGATACCCGATGCCCACGCGCAGCGTCTGCAGCTTCGCTTTGGCGGCCGCCTTCGTCTTCGGCGCCATCCACGACAACGCGTCGAGACGGCGGTCGAACGCCGCCGAGATCTTCGCGACCATCTCCTGCAGCTGCGCCTTCGACGCCGCCGGAAAGTATTTCTGGACGTACATCTTGCCGACCGGCTCGCCGAGCGCGCCGTTGGCCGCGTTGACGGCGCGCTTCCAGCGATCCTGGCGCTGCGGCGTGCCGGACAGCGTTTTGCCGTAGAAGGCGAACGCCTCGTCGCCGAACGCCTTCGGCAGCACGCCGGCGCGGCGATCGATGGCATGAAAGGTGAGGTAGTCGCGCCACGTGTCCAGCGGCACGCGCGGCACGAGCGCCGCGATGCCGCGGATCGCGCCCGGATGCCAGACGACGACCGTGTCTGCGCGATCGAGCTGCGCCCGCTCGAAGAGTGCCGGCCAGTCGAGCCCCGGCGCGCGGCGGTTGAATTCGGCGCGCGGCCACGGGTTGTTCGCCTTCGACACTTCGACCGATTCGGTGCGCGTCGCATGGACGTCGGCGATCTGCCGCTCGAGCTCGAAGATCCGCGCCGCCTTCGCATCAGGGTCGCCGATCGCAGCCAGCTTCAGCATCGCGACGATATGCGCGCGGTACGCGGAACGGATGCCGTCCATGCGCGCGCCGGGCTGCACGTAGTAGTCGCGATCGGGCAGACCCAACCCGCCCTGCAGCAGATACGGCACGGCGTGCGCCGGGTCGTTGAGGTCCTGCGTGATCCAGATCCCGAACAGGCGATCGGTATAGAAGTTGGTGCTGTTCAACGCGTCGACGTCGGCACGCAGCGTGCCGCCGATGTACGCCGCCAGCGCGTGGGCATCGCCGATTGCCGCGATCGCCGCCAGCTGATCGCCGAGCGGCGTGAGCCCCCGCTTTTCGATCCCCGCCTCGTCCATGTAGCTGGCGTAGTAATCGCCAACCTTCCGCTCCTCGGAGCCGTCAGGCGCAGCGACGGCGGCCTCGAGCAGCTCGTGCGTCCGCTGCCGCGCCCGATCGACGAGGACGATGCTGATGCCGAAGCTGCTGCGATCGGCGGGGATCTCGTTCTTCTTCAGCCAGCCGCCGTTCGCGTAGCGGAAGAAATCGTCGCCGGCGGCGACGGAAGGGTCCATGCCCGCCCGGTCGATGTCGTGCGTGGCCGGCGCCGCGGCTGTGCTCGTCGCCGTGGCCGACTCGGGGCGGCGATTGTCGCGGCAGGCGATTGTCAACGCGAGCGAGGCGGCGAGCGCGATGCGAACAAAGATGGTCATCACGCCTTAGACGATACCCAATTGGCGCGTGGCCGGCGCCGCCGGCGAAAAAGCGGCGGCGGCGATTTTCCCCCGCTGCGGCGGCGGCCATCCGGCATAGGATCGGCCTGACTGTCTCGAAGGAGGCTGCGAGCATGCCGCGTCGCGTTGTGTCGATTGCGCTCGGAACCCTCCTCGCCGCGATTGGCGCGCTGGCCAGCGGCCGCGTGGGCTTCGCCGTGCAAGGCCCGGCGGTGTCGTTCGCGAAGGATGTCGCGCCGGTTCTCGAGCGCAACTGCCTGTCGTGCCACGGCGAGGCGATTCAGATGGGGCGCTTCGATCTGCGCACCCGCGACGCGGCGCTGCGCGGCGGGACGCGCGGCGCGGACATCGTGCCGGGCGACGCCGCCGCCAGCCGGATGTATCGCCGCATTGCCGGCCTCGAGCAGCCGGCGATGCCGGCGCAGAACCCGCCGCTGCCGCCCGAGCAGGTCGCCGCGATCAAGCAATGGATCGATGACGGCGCGGCGTGGGAGCAGGTCGCGACCCTGACGGCGAGCACGAAGGCGACCTCTGCGTCCACACTGGCCGCGCTCGAGACGCGGGTGATCACGCCGGCCGAGCGGAACTACTGGGCGTTCAAGCTCCCGGTCCAGGCGCCGCCGCCGCCGATCGAGCGTGCGGCTTTCACCAACCCGATCGACCGGTTCCTCGAGGCTGCCCGGCGGCAGCGCGGCCTGACGGCGGCGCCGCGCGCCGACCGCTTCACGCTCGTCCGCCGCGCCTACCTCGATCTCGTCGGGCTGCCGCCGACGCCGGCGCAGATCGAGGCGTTCGTCGCCGACAGGTCACCAGATGCGTGGGAGCATCTGGTCGACGCGCTGCTCGCCTCGCCGCATTACGGCGAGCGCTACGGCCGCCTGTGGCTCGACATCGCGCGCTACGCCGACTCCGCCGGCTTCGAGTACGACATGCACCGGCCGAACGCGTGGCGCTATCGCGACTACGTCATCAAGGCCTTCAACGACGACAAGCCGTACGACCGCTTCCTCGTCGAGCAGATTGCCGGCGACGAGATGGACGGGCGCAGCGACGAGAGCCTGATCGCCACCGGCTTCCTGCGCATGGGCCCGCGCGTGCTGTTCCGCGAGAAGGACAATCCCGAGCGCCGCTACGACTACCTCGACGAGATTCTCGGCACCATCGGCAAGGGCACGCTCGGCCTCACGGTCAACTGCGCGCGCTGCCACAACCACAAGTTCGATCCGATCTCGCAGAAGGACTACTACTCGCTCGAAGCCTCGATCTTCGGCTACGTCGAGACCGAAGTGCCGCTGGCGCCGAAGGCGGAAGCCGACGCGTATCTGGCGAAGAACGCGGCGATCGACGCGACCATCGCCGAGCTGCGCAGCGCGATTGCCAGCCTCGAGCGCCCCTACCGCGACACGCTGCAGCAGGAGCACATCAAGAAGGCGTTCCCCGACAACATCGTCAAGGTGATCGCCAAGCCCGAGAGTGCGCGGACGCCGGGCGAGGCGCTGCTCGCCGCGCAGGTGCTGAAGGCGGCGAGCGTGTCCAGCGCGCAGGTCGACAAGGTGCTCAGCGCCGACGACCGTGCAAAGAAGGAATCGCTCACCACGCGGATCGCCGCCGCGAATGCGCAGCGGCCGGCGCCGCTGCCGATGGCGGAGATTGCGACCGACGGCGACTATCGGTCGTCGCCGCTCGGCGAAGGCGACGACACGATCAGCTGTCCGAAGTGCCGTATTCCGGTTCCCGGCGCGGGGCCCTACGTGCACACCGGTCCGGGCCGCTACGCGGTGCCGCCGTCGTACTTCCTGATTCATGGCGACGTCGAGAATCACGGCTCGCAGATGAAGCCCGGCTTCATCGAGGTGATCACCTACGGCAACCCGCCGACTGAAATTCCGCGCCCCGACGGCCACACTTCGGGCCGCCGCCTCGCGCTGGCGCAGTGGATCGCGTCGCCGCAGAACCCGATGACCGCGCGCGTCGTCGTCAATCGCCTGTGGCAGAAACATTTCGGCCGCGGCATCGTCGCCACGCTGGACAACTTCGGGAAGATGGGCGAGCAGCCGTCGCATCAGGATCTGCTGGACTGGCTGGCCGTCGAAGTGACGAAGGGCTGGACGCTGAAGCGGATCAACAAGCTGATGATGATGTCGGAGGCGTACCAGATGGCGTCGGCGTTCAGCGACGCGGCCGACATGAACGCGGATCCGGAGAACGTTTACCTGTGGCGCTTCCGCCCGCAGCGGCTCGACGCCGAGATCGTGCGCGACAGCATGCTCGCGGTCGGCGGCAACATCAACCTCGCGGTCGGCGGTGAACCGATCTTCCCGTACATCCCGAAGGAGATCCTCGCCGGCCAGTATCGCGGCAAGTGGGTCAACACGCCCGACGGCCCCGATGCGTGGCGGCGCGGCGTCTACGTCTACCAGCGGCGGTCGCTGCCCTACCCGATGTTCGACACCTTCGATCATCCCGACATGAACGTCACGGCCGGGGCGCGCCACGTGTCGACGGTGCCGACGCAGGCGCTGACGCTGCTGAACAACCCGTTCGTGCTCGGCCAGGCGGCGCGCTTCGCCGCGCGGATCAAGGCGGCGGCGAGCGATCCGGCCGCGCAGGTGACTGCCGCGTACCGGATCGCCCTGGCGCGCGACGCGACGCCGCAGGAAGTCGCGATCGGATCCGATCTCATCGCGAAGCAATCGCTCGAGTCGTTCGCGCACGTGGTCATGAATCTGGACGAGTTCCTCTATGTGAGGTAAACGCGTTGACGCGTAGCGCAGCCCTTCAGGGCTGCCCCGGGGCGATGCAGCCGGCCTCAAGGCCTGCGCGACGAGACGCGCCCGACGTCGAGAGCAACGCAAGCCGGTAGGTCGGAGCTGGGTTATGTCACATCGCTGCAACCGTTATTTCTGGGACCGCCGCGAGTTCCTGTTTCGATCCGGCGGCGGGATCAGCGGGCTTGCGCTCGCCTACCTGCTCGATCAGCAGGGATTGCTGTCGAGCGAACAGCACGTGGCCGCCGCCGATGCCTGTTCGGCCGCCGCGGTTGGCGTCAATCCCTACGCGCCGAAGCCGCCGCATTTCACCCCGCGGGCGACGGCGGTGATCTCGCTGTTCATGGGCGGCGGCTGGAGCCAGGTCGACACGTTCGACCCGAAGCCGGCGCTGGCCAAGTACGCCGGCGAGCCGATCGACGGCAAGGTGCAGGGCGACGTCATCGTGCGCCAGGGATTCCCGGGACCGCTGATGCCCAGCCCGTTCACGTTCAAGAAGTGCGGGCAGAGCGGGATCGACGTCGCCGATCTGTTTCCGCATCTCGGCCGCCACGTCGACGAGATGGCGTTCCTGCGCTCCGTGTACGGCCGATCGAACGATCACGTGCAGGGCACCTATGAGATGCAGACGGGCCAGATCAACCTCGGTTTTCCGAGCGTCGGCTCGTGGGTGACCTACGGTCTCGGCTCGGCCGCGTCGAGCCTGCCGGCGTATGTGGTGATGACCGACGCGCGCGGCGGGCCGCTCGGCGGGCCCAACGACTGGGGCGCCGGCTACATCCCGGCCGCGTACCAGGGCACGCTGTTTCGCTCGACCGGCGATCCGATCGTCGACCTGAAGCCGCCCGCCGGCGTTACGCCCGACGATCAACGCGCGCGCCTCGACGCGCTGGCGAAGCTGAACGAGCTCGACATGGAGAAGTTCCCCGGCAACAGCGAGCTGGCGGCGCGAATCTCCTCCTACGAGCTCGCCTATCGCATGCAGGGCTGTGCGCCGAGCGCTGTCGACGTCGGCAGCGAGTCGGAGGCGACGCGGAAACTCTACGGCCTCGACGACAAGGTCACCGAGCCGTTCGGACGGCAGTGTCTGATGGCGCGCCGCCTGGTCGAGCGCGGCGTCCGCTTCGTGCAGATTTTCGCCGGCGGCGTCGGCAACCAGAACACCGACACGTGGGACGCGCACGAGGACATCAAGACCAACCACACCCAGCACGCCGCGGAAACCGATCGGCCGATGGCCGCGCTGCTGACCGATCTCAAAGCCCGCGGCCTGCTCGACAGCACGCTGGTGATCATGCATTCGGAATTCGGCAGGATGCCGATCTCCCAGCGCGGCGTCGGCCGCGATCACAACCCCGGCGCGCAGACCGTGCTGATGGCCGGGGCCCGCATCAAGGGCGGTCAGGTGATCGGATCGAGCGACGAGTTCGGCTATAAGGCGCTGGAGCAGCCGATCTCCTATCACGATCTGCACGCGACGATGCTGCACCTGCTCGGCCTCGATCACACCAAGCTGACCTATCGCTTCAACGGCCGGGACATGCGGCTGACCGATGTCTACGGCACGTTGATTCCGCAGATCGCGAACAACACGTAATTGCTGCGAACACTTTTCATTGTCGCGTTCGCGTCGATGGCGCTCGCCGGAGCGCCGGCGTCGACAGGCTACGTCGAGGTCAAGGACTGGCCGAAGCTGCCGGCCGGCGTCACTTTCGGCGAGGTGCCGGGCGTCGACATCGACGCGCACGGCCACGTCTTCGTCTTCCATCGCCCCGGCCGCGGCTTCGAACCCGACGCGACCGAGGTGCTCGCCGCGCCGGCGATCCTCGAGTTCGACGGCGACAGCGGCGCCCTGATCAAATCGTTTGGGGCCGGGATGTTCCTCGTCCCGCACGGCATCACCATCGACGGCGACAACAACCTGTGGCTCACCGACGTCGGCTTGCAGCAGGTGTTCAAGTTTTCGCACGACGGCACGCTGCTGCTGACGCTGGGCCAGCCGCGCGTCGGCGGCTGGGACGCGACGCATTTCAATCAGCCGACCGACATCGCGATTCGCAAGGACGGATCCTTCTACGTGTCCGACGGCTACGTGAACAGCCGCGTCGCACTGTTCGATCCGCGTGGCAAGCTGACCAAAGAGTGGGGCTCGAAAGGAAACGGCGACGGGCAGTTCAGCAACCCGCACGGGCTCGCCTTCGGCCCCGGCGGCGACATCTTCGTCGCCGACCGCGAGAATTCCCGCATCCAGGTGTTCGACCAGCACGGGACGTTCAAGCGGCAGTGGCTCGGCGCCAGAGACACCGGACGCGTCTTCGCAGTAGCCGTCGACGGCGGCGGATCGATCTATGTCGGCGTGCGCCGCGCCGACTACGACCCGCCGTCGAACGGCGTGCTGAAGCTCGATCGCGACTGGCGGACGGTCGCCTCGGTCGGGTTTGGCGCCGCCGGCGATCCGGTCTTCAACGCCGTCCACGACCTCGCCGTCGCCCGCGACGGCTCGATCTACATCGCCGAAACCCGCACCAAGCGCGTCGTCAAGCTGCGCCCCCGCTGAGCCGCCACGAAGACACGAAGCCGCGAAGAATTTCTGTCCAAAGAGTGAGCTTCGTGTCTTCGTGACTTCGTGGCGGATCGACTACGATCGCGTTGCTCCAGCCGCGTGTGACATGGATCTGCGCCAGAGGTTTACCCTCGCCAACGAATTCAAGGAAGGGGATCTGCTGGTCGGCGGCACCACGGATCCGCAATTGCGCGCCGACGCGCGACAGGCAATAGCCGGCCTGCGGATCGGCGACATCGCCGCCGCCGCGTTCATCGACGACGGCGTGACCGCCGCGCTCGAGCGTTCGCTGAATCGATCGGCGCTCGCCGAGATATCGCGCCTGACGATCGACGGGCTGAAGCAGGCCCTGCTGCGGCCCTCCGCCCCCGACTGGGTCCATCGATATCGCGACGGGCTGCCGAGCGAAGCGATCGCCGCCGTCGTCAAGGTGATGACCAGCGACGAGCTCTCGACCGTCGCGCGGACGATCTTCAATCCTCTCCCCGGCGACGGCATCGCGATCGGCGCGCCCGGCCACTTCGGATCGCGCATTCAGCCGAACAGTCCCGGCGACGACGAGGACGAGATCCTCCTGTCGGTTCTCGAAGGCCTGACCTACGGCTGCGGCGACGTCGTCATCGGCCTCAACCCGGCGAGCGACGATGTCGAGACGATCGTTCAGCTCGAGGATCTGCTGCGCCGCGTCGTCGAGCGCCTGCGGCTGCCGACCAGGTACTGCGTGCTCTCCGACATCGTCAAGCAGACGAGGGCGCGCCAGCGCGTGCCGGTGGATGTCGGCTTCCAGAGCCTCGCCGGCACCTCGCGGGCGCTCGCCGGCATGGTCGGGCTCGACGTCGACGGCATTCGCGAGCTGGCGCGCGGCTTCAGCGGCAACTACTTCGAGACCGGGCAGGGCTCGGCGGTGACGAACGGCACGGCCGAAGGTGTCGACATGGTAACGCTCGAGGCGCGTGCCTACGGCGTCGCCCGCCACATTCGTCAGGCGACCGGTGCGTGGACGATCGTCAACGACGTCGCCGGGTTCATCGGGCCGGAAGTATTCAAGACGCCGGCGCAACTCGAGCGCGCCTGCCTCGAAGACATCGTCATGGCCAAACTTCACGGGTTGACGATGGGGCTCGACGTCTGCGCGACCTTCCACATGGCCATTCCCCCTGCCGTGCTGCGGGAGATCACCCGCCGCATCGTCGATCGCGGCGCGCCGGCGTATCTCATGGCCGTTGCCGGCAACGCCGATCCCATGCTCGGCTACCTGACGACGTCGTTCCGCGAGCATCCGCCGCTGCGCCAGCTCTCGGGCCGTGAGATCACGACCGCCATGCAGGCACGCCTGGCGGCGCTCGACGCGCGCTCCACACCGGACCTGTATGCGGCGTACATGAAAACAGGCGGCGACGATCGGACGATCGATGCGCTGCGGACTGAGGGCGCGGCCAGGATCGAACGTCTGCGCCAGAACGGATGGGATCTCGGCAGCGGCGAGGCTTCCGGCTCGCGCGTCGACGCGATCTATGCGCAGGCGCGGCGGGCGCTGTATGCCGTAATCGATGCGAACGTCGTCGCCGCCGTGTCGCCGCGCCACGTGCGCGCACGAACGCGGGCGCACGACCGCGACGACTACCTCGCGCATCCGCCATCGGGCGAGTCGATCGGCGACAAAGACGTGGCGCGCATTCGCGCCGCGCTCGCCTCCGCTGGCTCGCGCCCTCCGCAACTGCAGATTGTCGTCTCCGACGGCCTGAACGCGAACGCCGTCAACGAAAACCTCCGCGCGCTGCTGCCGCCGCTGCGGCAAGCGCTTGCCGCAGCCGGCCTGCACGTGAACGATGTCGACGTGGTGATCGACAATGGCCGCGTGCGCGCCGGCTATCATGCCGGCAGCATCGTCCATCCCGACGTCGTCGTCCATTTCATCGGCGAGCGGCCAGGCACCGGGCTCGATACGCTCTCGGCGTACATCACCTACGGCCGCGATTCCGCCGGGCGCTCGCGATGGACGTCGGACCTCGATCACTCCGCCACGACGGCGATCTGCGGCATTCATCGCCAGGCAAAGCCGCCGGCAGCAGCCGTCGACGAGATCGCCCGGCTGCTGCGCCGCATCGTCGACAGCCGCAGCTCGGGGGTGGCGTTGCATGGCTGAGACGCGACCATCCGAAATTACGGCGGCGTCACGTCACGCAATGACACTCGACGCCGAACGGCGGCACACCGACGCACGGGAGTTGAGTGCGCTTGGCTACGCGCAGGAGCTGTTCCGAACGATGGGCGGCTTCTCCAACTTCGCGATTTCCTTCTCGATCATCTCGATCCTGACCGGCGCCGT
>Ga0068854_100002029_pt1 | contig 12407 bp, 11 predicted proteins | sample KBSCornC42_FD_66590 | JGI IMG/M metagenome (GOLD analysis project Ga0068854, IMG submission 66590) | Corn rhizosphere microbial communities from Kellogg Biological Station, Michigan, USA - KBS Corn C4-2 | ecosystem: Host-associated > Plants > Roots > Rhizosphere > Soil ... | reverse complement strand
GAGCCCTGCAGCCACGCGGCGAGGTACTGGATCCCGACCGAGACGTTGCTCCGCAGGCCCGCTTCGGTGATCTCCCCGGGCGTCGCCTGCACGTCCAGGAGATCCGCGGAGCGGATCTCCACGTCGTCGCGTTGCCGGTCGATCTGGTTCGGCCGGTCGTCGAGCACGCGGTCGAACGACTCCATCGCCACCGGGACGAGGTCCGGATGGGCGACCCACGTCCCGTCGAAGCCCTGCGACGCCTCGCGGTCCTTGTCCTCGCGCACCTTCTCGAGCGCGAGCGCGTTCACCTCGGCGTCGCGCCGCGACGGGATGAACGCCGCCATGCCTCCCATCGCGTGCGCACCCCGCCGGTGGCACGTCTTGACGAGGAGCTCGCAGTAGGAGCGCATGAACGGCACCGCCATGGTCACGTCGGCCCGGTCGGGCAACACGAACTCCGGGCGGTGGCCGAGCTTCTTGATGACGCTGAAGATGTAATCCCAGCGACCGGCGTTGAGCCCCGCCGAGTGCTCGCGCAACTCCGAGAGGATCTCGTCCATCTCGAACGCGGCGAGGATCGTCTCGATCAGGACCGTCGCCTTGATCGTCCCGCGCTCGACGCCGAGCCGGCGCTCGGCCCAGAGGAACACGTCGTTCCAGAGGCGCGCCTCGAGGTGCGATTCGAGCTTGGGGAGGTAGAAGTAGCGGCCGTTCCGGCCGTGGTTGCGCAGGAAGTAGAGGCCGAAGTCGAACAGCGATCCCGACATCGGCCGGCGGTCGACCTCGAAGTGCCGCTCCTCGAGGTGCCACCCCCGCGGCCGGACGAAGAGCACCGCGACCTCGTCGTTCAGGTTGTAGCGCTTCTCGCCGGTGTCGAGCTCGATCGTCCGGTCGAGCGCCTCGGTCAGGTTGCGCTGGCCCTGGATGCAGTTCTCCCACGTGGGCGAGTTCGCGTCCTCGAAGTCGGCCATGAAGACCTTGGCGCCCGAGTTGAGCGCGTTGATCACCATCTTGCGGTCGACCGGCCCGGTGATCTCGACGCGGCGATCGGCGATCTCGTCGGGGAACGGCGCGATCCGCCAGTCGCCCGCGCGCACGTCGGCCGTCTCGGGCAGGAAGTCGGGTAGCTCGCCCGCGGCGAGCCGCTCGAGGCGCTCTGCCCGCCGCGCGAGCAGCTCGCGCCGCCGCTCCCCGAATTCGCGCTCGAGGTCGGTCAGGAACGAGACGGCGTCGGGCGTGAGGACGTCGTCGGTGCGCACCGCGTGATCTTCTCAGAACCCGGTCGAGCGGCGACGTGCGCTACTCGTTCTCGTGGTCGCGCTCGCATGGCTCGGGGCACGTGCAGGGCGCAATCTCCGCGCGCGTCACCACAGGGGTGCGAGGCACGCGCAGGGACGGCGTCTTCCGTTCCGTCGGCTTGAGGGGCTTCTCGCGGATCAGCGGCGGCGACGCCGACGCGTTCAGGGATGTGCCCCGCCGGAGGCGGGGATCGAGCGGCGGGAATCCGCTCGCCGGACTCCCGCTTCGCGAGCGGATGATTCGCGTCATGCTGCGCTCCTCTCTGCCTGGAACTGCTGCTCCTCGGTCGATCCGCTCAGGGCGAGGGTCGAGGACGATCCGCCCGAGACGGCCTGCATCACCTGGTCGAAGTAGCCGGCGCCGACCTCGCGCTGGTGTCGCGTGGCGGTATAGCCCCCGTCCTCGAGCGCGAACTCCCGCTCCTGCAACGCGACATACGCCGTCATGGAGTCGTCGCGGTAGCCGCTCGCGAGCTCGAACATCGAGAGGTTGAGCGCGTGGAACCCGGCCAGGGTGATGAACTGGAAGCGGTAGCCGATGCTTGCGAGGTCGCGCTGGAAGGAAGCGATCTGCGCGTCGGACAGGTGACGGCGCCAGTTGAACGACGGCGAGCAGTTGTACGCGAGCAGCTTGCCGGGGTGCCGCTCCCGTATCGCGGCGGCGAACTGCGCGGCCTCGCCCATGTCCGGCGTCGACGTCTCGCACCAGATGAGGTCGGCGTACGGGGCGTACGCGAGACCACGCGCGATAGCGGCCTCGATCCCGTCGCGCACGTGGAAGAAGCCCTCCGCCGTGCGCTCGCCGGTGCACAGCTCACGGTCCGCCTCGTCGACGTCGCTCGTCAGGAGCGTCGCCGACAGCGCGTCGGTTCGCGCGACGATCAGGCTCGGGACGTCGAGGACGTCCGCGGCGAGTCGCGCAGCAACGAGCGTCCGGACGAACTGGCTCGTCGGCACGAGCACCTTGCCGCCGAGGTGGCCGCACTTCTTCTCCGAGGAGAGCTGGTCCTCGAAGTGCACCGCCGCGGCGCCCGCCTCGATGTACGCCTTCATGAGCTCGAAGGCATTGAGCGGCCCCCCGAAGCCCGCCTCGGCGTCGGCGACGATGGGCGCGAGCCAGTGCGTCCCCTCGTCGCCCTCGGCGTGCGAGATCTGATCGGCTCGGAGGAGCGCATTGTTGATGCGCCGCGCGAGTGCGGGGCCCGAGTTCGCCGGATACAGGCTCTGGTCGGGATACGTGCCACCGACGAGGTTCGCGTCCGCCGCGACCTGCCAGCCCGAGAGGTAGATCGCCTCGAGGCCGGCCTTCACCATCTGCACGGCCTGCCCGCCCGTCATCGCGCCGAGGGCCGGGACCCACTCGCGCTCTGCGAGCAGGTAGCGGAGCCGCTCGGCGCCGAGCCGCGCGAGCGTGTGCTCCACGCGCACCGAGCCGCGCAGGCGCTCGACGTCGGCGGAGGTGTACGGGCGGTGGACGAGATCGGCGGTCATCATGCTCCTTCTGGATCCAGTAACACGTCAAGATGGATCCTAAACAGCCGAGTAGGATCGCGCAAGCACCGATTTTGACCACTTTCGGATCCAAGAACGAGGAACTGGATGCATCTGGCACACTGGTGCCGTGCCGACGCTGTCCACGAAGGCGGACGACATCGCCCGCGTGATCGAGGACGAGATCGTCTCCGGCGTCATCCCGCCGGGCACGGTGCTGCGCCAGGAGACGCTCTCCGAGCGATTCGAGGTCAGTCGCACACCGGTGCGCGAGGCGTTGCGTCGGCTCGCCGCCCTCGGCCTCGTCTCCTTCGAGCCGAACCGCGGCGTGAGGGTGCGCTCGATCTCGGCGCACGAGCTCCGCGAGGCGTTCCTCGTCCGGGCCGAGCTCGAGGCGCTGGCGACGGAGGTCGCGACGCCCAAGATGACGCCCGACGACCTCGCGGAGATGGATCGGATCGAGCGCCGCTTCGGCGAGCTGACCCTCGAGTTGCGCGACCAGGCGCGAAGCGGCGCACCGCGCGACGCATCGCTCTTCGTCGAGTGGATGCAGGCGAACTACGCCTTCCACGACGTCGTCTACCGGGTCGCAGACCTCCCGCTCGTCGAGCGGATCGCGAAGAGCGCACGCCGGACGTTCATCGGCGACCGCGCGTGGCAGGCGCGCGCCGAGCTCGACGAGCTCTACGCGAAGAACGACCTCCAGCACCGCGCGATCCGCGAGGCGATCGGCGCCGGCAGCGCGCAGGCTGCCCGCGTTCTCGCGCGCGAGCACGTGCTCTCGTCGAACCGCCTCATCGAGGTCGTCCTCGAGACCCTCGGCGCCGCCGGCCGCGAGCCGGGTTGGGGGGCCTAGAACGTGCCGAAGCGCTCGTAGGCCTCGAGCGGCGACATCCCGTCGCGCACGGCATCTCTGATCGCGTTCTCCGTCCCGACCTTGGTCTCGGCCGCGACGAGCACCTCCGCCGCAAGCGCCCCCGGCACGACGACGACCCCGTCCTCGTCGCCGACGACCCAGTCCTCGGGCTCGATGCGGACGGTCCCGATCGTGATCGGCACCTGTGTCGCGGTCACCTCCCAGCGCCACGTCGAGTCCTCGGGCGTGACGAACCGGGTGAAGACCGGCAACCCGAGAGCCTCGATCAGGCGCACGTCGCGGCAGCCGCCATCGATCACGCAGCCGGCGACGCCGCGGCGCGCGAGCGACGTCGCCGAGAGCTCCCCGAAGTGGGCCGAGCGCTCCTGGTGGCACTGGTACACCGCGACGTGCTCCGGAGGCACCTCGCCGAGCATCCGCAGCGTCTTACGGATCGCTCCGTCCCAGTCGTCGTGCTCGGAGGGACGGCCCTCGACGGTGAACGCCCGTCCGGCGACCCGCATCCCCGCCGCCAGCGGCCGGATCGAAGGAGGCAGCGTCTGCTCGCGTCGGCCGAGGTCGTCGAGGACGTCGACGAGGGCCGCCGTCGGCACCGCCGCGAACCGTCCGCGCACCGCTTCTCCGCCTCAGCCCGCGACGACGACCATGCGATCGGACTTCACCCGGGACATCCTCGTGATGCTTCCGTCGGGGTAGCGGACGACGACCCGACGGACGGACGTCGCCGCGCCGAGCCCGAAGAGCAGCCGCGGATCGTCCGACGAGAGGTAGCTGCTTCCCGCGCGTGCAACGCGCACGATCCGGCGGCCGTCGGGGAGGAGGGCCGTGACCACTGCGCCGGGGACGAACCGCCGGAGCGACACCTCGAGCCAGTGACCCGGGGCGCCGTCATTGCGGAAGAGCTGCAACCGGCCCCCGACCGTCGCGAGCGCGACGTCGGGATCGCCGTCGTTGTCGAAGTCCGCGACCGCGACCCCGCGGCCGTTCCTGCGCCCTGACGCGCCCGTCTCGAGCTCCCGCACACGACCGCCGTCGGTGGTGACGACCCGCAGCCGCTGCGCGTCCTTCGCGAGGCTCGTCACGGGGATGGAGCCGTTCGCGAGGACGAGCTCGGGGTTGCCGTCGAGGTCGAGATCCGTCCAGCTCGCGCCCCAGCCGGTGAACTGCTGGCCGAGCGCCGGCGCGAAGTCCGGTCGCGCGTCGACAAAGGCTCTCCCGGCGCGACTGCGGTACGCAGCGTGCAGCTGGCCGCGAGAGTTCGTCACGAACAGATCCTCCCGCCCGTCGCCGGAGTAGTCGCCCGCCGCGATCCCCATCCCGGCGCCCGGGTCGGCGAGCCCCTCCGTCCGGCCGCGCTCCACGAGCCGGAAGCCGAGGCCGCGCGGGTCTGCCGCCGCGCCGCCCGGCCACGGCTCGTTGACGTAGAGCCGGTTCGGGTCGAGGTCGTTCGCGACGTAGAGGTCGAGCCGACCGTCGCCGTTTGCGTCGGTGAAGGTCGCGCCGAGACCGTGGTCGAGGCGCCGCGCCTCGAGCCCCGCGGCGCGACCGATCTCGCGGAACGTGGGGTGCGCGCCGGCGCCTCCCTCGTTCAGGAAGAGGAGGTCGCGGACGCCCGCGTGATCGGCCGGGAAGCCGGACTCGGAGCCCGGCAGGCGGTGGTTGACGTCGGTGTAGCCCGCGACGAACAGGTCGAGCTTCCCGTCGCCGTTCACGTCGGCCACCGCTGCCCCCGTGTGCCAGCCCGGCTCGTCGATACCGGCTTTCTTCGCGCCCTCGGTGAAGGTGCCGTCACCGTTGTTCCAGAGGAGGGCGTCGTACGCGTTCCGCGCGACGTCGTAGCTCGCCGTGGTCACGACGAGGTCGGTCGTCCCGTTGCCGTCGAGGTCGGCGGCGACGCAGCCGCTGCCCCGCATCTCGAGCCCGGTGCCCGTCGAGGCGGTGACGTCCACGAAGCGGCCCTTCACGTTTCGGTAGAGCCGGCTCGACGGAAGGCCACCGTGCGAGTCGTACCCGGGCACGTCGCTCTGGGCGTAGGAGTTGACGACGTAGAGGTCCTGCCACCCGTCGCCGTCGTAGTCGAGCCAGCAGAGGCCCCCGCCCATCATCGCGCCGGTGTCGACGGACACGCCGTACCGGAAGGCGCCGTGCCGGAAGTCGAGCCCGACGCTCGCCGCGACGTCCGTGAGCCTGAACCGGGCCGGCACGGCGGCGGCTCGCGTCGGAGCCCGCTCCGCCTCTCCCCGTACGCCCGAGACGAGATAGCGGCCGCCGGTCGCGACGAGCTCGAAGGTCCGCACGACGGGCTGCGGCTCGTCCCGTCGCACGACGACCGCAGCAGACCGCCCGTACGTCGTCGTCTGCGACTTGCCGGTCAGCGTGGCGAGAATCAGCGGCGGCCCCTGTCCCTTGCCCCGCTCGAGCCGGAGCCGGACGCGCTCGGCGTCGTACGTCGCCACGTCGAGCGTGCCGTTCCGGCCGGCGTCGATCCGCCGCCAGAGCTCGGCGAGCCAGGAACCCGTCGCCGATCGTCGCGCCGACGCCTTGTCGCGCGCGCGAAGGGACTCCGCCGCGTCCCCGAGGTCGGCGACGAACGCCGCGGCGACCCTCCGCGCGGTCGCGTCGTCGATCGCTGCGACGCCCTTCCCCGAAGCGACCGTCACGTGGGGGACACGGCCAGAGGCGAGCGCCGCGGGCACGTCGGCGGCCGCCGACGAGAGCACCCCCGCGACTGCGACCGCGCCGCCGGCCGCGAGCGCCAGGACCCCGACGGTCGCGAGCTGGACGCGTCGCGTGCGACCGCCCGTCCAGGCCACGATCCGCGCGAACGGGGCCCGCCCTCCCGCCAGGACGAGCAGCGGGCGCGCGGCGCAGACGATCGTCAGCGACCCCAGCACCGCGAGCTTCGCCGAGAACTCGCTCGTCCACGGCGCGATCAGGAGCGGGGCGACGAGGCCGACCGAGACCGCGTACGCCAGGCGGCCGCGCCTCGTCTCCGGGATCGTCCGCGGATCCGTGATCATGAAGAAGAGGAAGACGAGGACCTCGGGTGACGTGACGAGCGTCCACCAGAGCTCGCGGCCCCCGATCGGCCCGAGGTGCCACGCGGCCGTCATCTCGTGCCCGGTCGCCGCGAGGACCGCGATGCCGGCCGCGAACGTCAGCCAGAACCCCACGGCGATCGGCGTCAGGTGCAGGCGCGCGAGGATCGCGAGGCCGCCGCCGACGATCAGGACGAGCGCGAGGGCGAGCCACACCGACATCGGCCCCCACCAGAACGGCAGCGGGTCGGCGCGCTCGGGGCCGAAGAGCACGAAGCAGAGGACGAGGCCGATGTTCGACGGGTTGAAGATGTGGCGACCGCGAAAGGTGATCACGTACTTCGAGAGGAGCCCGACCGCGGCCGTCCCGGCGAAGAGCCACCAGCCGTTCATGCTCCACCAGTCGCCGTGCTCGGTGCCCGGCACCCGGAGCACGAACGCGACGCCGTTCCCCGTCAGGAGCGCGCTCGCCGGCCACATGAGGACCTTCTGACGGCGGAGGGCGATCGCGACCTCGAGCACCGCGCACGTCACGAGCGAGACGAGAATCTGGGCGATCGAGAGCTGGAAGTCGAACGCGGTCTGCCCCAGCACCTGGAGCGTCACGATCACCGCGGCGAGGTGGAGTCGCGGGTCGCGCAGCGTCGGGAGCAGCACCGGGTACGAGGTGCCGCGGATCCGCAGCGACGGTCTCCCGGGCGCGGCGATGGCCGGAGCGCTCATCGGCGACAGATGGTACGCGCGTCCGTGCGCCGCGCTCAGTCCGCCCAGAAGCCCTCGAACGCACCCGGGTCCGACGGCAGCGCGAGCACCTCGCGCACGAGGCCGTCCTCGAGCCGGAAGAGCAGCACCTGGTCGAGGTCGAGCCGCCGTCCGAGCCGTTCTCCGGACGCCCGGTAGAGCGCCGCGGCCCGCGAGTCGCTCGCGAGGACGTCCACGAGGTGCGACGCGTACGTCCCGTCCGTCTCCTTCGGCAGCCGCGCGAGGAAGCGGAAGATCTCCTCGCGCCCCCGGTAGACGCCCGCCATCGCACCGTCGCCCGGAACCGTCCAGACGGCATCGGCTGCGAAGAGGTCGCGGAACGCAAACCCCTGCTTCCGGGCGAAGGCGTCGAAGATCCGCCGGACGATGGCCTCGTTCGCGGCGCGCGCGTCAGCCGTGGGCACGGCTGCGCTCCCACTCCTCGATCAGGCCCTCGACGTGCCGTCGTTGGGCCTCGGTGAAGTCGAAGAGATCGAGGAGCCTCCGCGCCTCGGACGGATCGTCGTTCGCGACCGCCGCCTCGAGGTGCTCCCGCTGTGGCGTCGGCTGCCGGAGCTGGCGGCGCAGCCAGCGCAGGAGGCTCACAGTGGCCTGGTCGGTCATCGCGCGCTTACGCTACTCGGGTGGACACCTATCTCGCGATCGCCAGCCGCCGCGACCAGCGGCGGTATCGCCCGGAGCCGCTCTCCGACGACGTCGTCGGGCGCATCCTCGACGCCGGCCGCCTGGCAGGCTCCGCGTCCAACCGGCAGCCGTGGACGTTCGTCGTGCCCGAGGGCCGAAGCCGCGTCGAGGCCGTCGCCAAGACGGTCTACGTCCCGGACAACGTGCTCGGGGCCGGTCTCGTGGTCGCAGTGGTGGTGACGGGAAAGGGACCGGTCTCGTTCGATGCCGGCCGTGCCGCGCAGAGCATGCTCCTCGCGGCGTGGAACGAGGGAGTCGCGTCGTGCCCGAACGGCATCGCCGAGCGAGACGCGCTGCACGCCGCGCTCGAGCTCGGCGAGGAGGAGACGCCGGTGATCGTGCTGACGTTCGGCCTGCCCGACCGCCTGCGCGACCCGGAGTCCCGGACGGCCGAGGACTGGAGCGCACGCGCGAACCGGCGGCCGCTCGGCGACGTGGTGCGGCGGCTCCCGTGACGGTGCCGCTCCGCGGCGGCGTCGACGTCGGCGGCACCAAGATCCAGGCGGTCGTCACCCGCCGCGGGGGCAAGGTGGTGGGCCAGGCGCGGAGGAACACGCCGACCGGCGGGCCCGAGGCGGTCGCGCGCGATGTCGCGCTCACGATCACCGAGGCTGCGACGAACGCCGGCCTGCGCGTCCGCGAGCTCACGGGCGTCGGCGTGGGCGCTCCGGGCGCGGTCGACGGCTCGACCGGCACCGTGCAGCAGGTGCCGAACATCGACGACTGGCAGGGCCCGTATCCCCTCGGGCCGGTCCTCACCGAGCGGCTCGGGATCCCCGTCACCGTCGGCAACGACGTGAGCGCAGCCGTCGAGGCCGAGCGGCGGTACGGAGCCGGTCGCGGCACGCGATCGTTCCTGGGCGTCTTCTGGGGAACGGGCGTGGGCGGCGGCCTCGTGCTCGACGGAAGGCTCGTGCGAGGCCGCGGCTCGGCCGGGGAGATCGGGCACGTTTGTGTGAAGCCCGGCGGCCGTCGCTGCAACTGCGGCCTCCGGGGCTGCGTCGAGGCCTACGCGGGGCGGGGCGCGCTCGAGCAGCGGGCGAGGCGCGAGGCGCGGAAGCGGAAGACGATGCTCTTCGAACTGCAACACAAGCGCGGCCGTGACACGCTCACGAGCGGCATCTGGCTGAGGGCGCTCGACGCGCGCGACGCCGTCGCCACCGAGCTGCTCGACGAAGCCGTCCAGGCGCTCGGCGTCGCGATCGGCAGCGCGGTCACGCTCCTCGACGTCGAGCTCGTCGTCATGGGCGGCGGCCTCGGAGAGCGACTCGGCGCCTCGTGGCTCGGGCGGATCGAGAAGGCGGCGCGGCGGCACACCTTCTTCCGGGAGGCGCCTTCGTACCGCCTCGCCGAGCTCGGCGACATGGGCGGCGCGATCGGCGCCAGCCTCCTCGCCCGCCGAGCACTCGAATCGGAATGACTTCGTCGGCAGGCGCAGCGCGTCGCCCGAGGCGTTCGACGGCATGAGGCTTCGTTGCCGTTCGAGTTCTGAGCCCGGTTGACACTCGAGCACGGCGCCGTTTAGTTTGGGCGCCTTCCATACAAACGCCGCCGATGTCCTCATTCCCATCCCCTCGTGGAGCCTCGCTTCCCGCCGACCAGACGACGGTCCGCCGGGCGAACCTGTCCGTCGTCCTCCGACACGTCGCGTCGGCGGGCCCGCGGTCGCGCGCCCAGGTCGCCGCGGAGACGGGGCTCACGCGCGGCACGGTCTCGAGCCTCGTCACCGAGCTGATCGCACTCGACCTGCTCCGAGAGACGGGCGAGGCCACGGCGCCCCGCGGCATCGGACGCCCGGGGGTCGCCCTCGAGCTCGCCGACGTCGTGGTCGGGATCGGGCTCGAGGTCAACGTCGACTACCTCGCGGTCTCGGTCGAGGACATGACGGGCGCCGTCCGGTACGAGCGCCGGGCGCACCGCGACAACCGCGGAGGTGCGCCGGGGCCCGTGCTCGACCGGCTCGCGCTCGCGGCGCGCGCAGCGCTCGACGCGGCCGCACGTGAGGGCCTGCGGCCGGTCGGCGTCTCGGTGGCGGTGCCCGGGCTCGTCGAGGAGGCATCGGGAACGGTTGTCCTCGCGCCGAACCTCGGATGGTCCGAGCTCCCGGTCGCGGCCGAGCTCGAAGCGCGACTCGGGCTTCCGGTGCACGTTGAGAACGAGTCGAACCTGGCGGCGCTCGCCGAGCACTGGACGGGGGCGGCAGTCGGGATCGACGACTTCGTCTGCGTGTTCGGGGAGGTCGGCGTCGGCGGCGGCGTCGTCCTCGGCGGCCGGCTCTTCCGGGGCTCGCACGGGTTCGGGGGCGAGTTCGGCCACGTCTCGGTCGATCCGGCGGGCCGCCCGTGTGCCTGCGGCAGCCGCGGTTGCGTCGAGACGCTCGTCGGCGAGGAGGCCATCGCCCGCGCGGCAGGCATCACGCCGGCGACGAGCCGCGGACGCAGCCTCACGGACGAGTTGATCCGCCGCGCCGAGGACGGCTCCCCTTCCACTCTCGCGGCGCTCGCGGACGCGGGACGCTGGCTCGGCGTCGCGCTCGCCTCGACCTTCAACCTCTTCGACGTCCGGGCGGTCGTCCTCGGCGGCTGCTTCGGTCCGCTCTCGCCCTGGCTCGTCGACGACGTGCGCCGGACGCTCCGAGAGCGGTCGCTCGCCGCTCGCTCCGGCACGTTCGAGGTGCTTCCGTCCGCCTTCGGAGACGGTGCGGCTGTGCGGGGCGCTGCGGCGCTTGCGCTCCACCGCCTCCTCGATCAACCCTGGACTGCGCGCGCGGCCGACGACATCGAGGTCATCTCGAGCCGTGTGTCCGCGCCGAGGGCGACGCGGCGCGGGAGGGAGGTGGCGATCGGTCGTCGCTAGGAGTCTCGACGCGTTTGTACGGCCCGCGCGAACCGAGTAGCGTCCGCGCGGGAGGCAGAGGCAAAGGCAAAAGGAGGGCAACGGAGTGAAGAAGCTCATCGTCGCGTTCGCCGTGGGGATGCTCGTCGTCGGCCTGTCCGTCGGCGGCGCCTTCGCGAAGAGCGAGAAACAGTCCGCGACGGTCCAGGCATGCGTCCTGCTGCCGGACACGAAGTCGTCGGTCCGGTGGGAGACCCAGGACCGCCCGACCTTCATCGCGGCATTCAAGAAGGCCGGGATCCCGGCGACGGTCGTGAACGCCGAGGGTGACGCCCAGCGCATGCGCTCGCAGGCCGACCAGTGCCTCGCCAACGGTGCGAAGGTGATCCTCATGACGAGCCTCGATCCGGGCTCGGGGTGCGCGATCATCAAGGCCGCGACAGCGCGCAAGGTGCGGACGATCGACTACGACCGGCTCAACACCGGCTGCAAGGGCGCGAACTACTACGTCTCGTTCGACAACACGAAAGTCGGCAAGCTGATGGGGCAGGGCGTGAAGGCCGCGATGACGGCCAAGGGCCTGCTGGGTGCCGGCAAGAAGCCGGTCATCGCCTACCTGAACGGCGGCCCGACGGACAACAACTCGAAGCTCTTCAAGAACGGCTACGCGGGCGTCCTCGACCCGCTCATCAAGAGCGGCAAGGCGACGAAGGGCCCTGACCAGGGAGTCCCCGCCTGGGACAACCAGAAGGCGCGCACGATCTTCGAGCAGATGCTCGTCTCGACGTCCAACAAGATCGATGCCGTCGCGGCGGCCAACGACGGCCTCGCGAACGCGGTCGTGACCGCCCTCAAGGCGAAGAAGCTGAAGCCGATCCCGCTCTCCGGGCAGGACGCGACGGCGCAGGGCGCGCAGAACATCATCTCGGGCTGGCAGTCCGGGACGGTGTACAAGCCTGCCAAGGTCGAGGCGCCGGCAGCGGCCGCGCTTGCGGTCGCCCTGATCAAGGGTGGGTCGCCGAAGGTGAACGGCACCACGAACAACGGCGTGCGCAACGTGCCGTCGGTGCTCACCACACCGACCTGGATCACGAAGGCCAACATCAACCTGCTCTACAAGGACGGACAGCTCAAGAAGTCCGAGGTGTGCGTCGGCTCGTACAAGCAGTACTGCTGAGGCAACACCATGCGGGTGGGGGAAGCGGCGCGACCGCTTCCCCCGCTCGCTCGAACAGGAGACCAGCGAGTGAGTGCAGTCACGGCGGTACCGACCACCGAGCGCGTCGCGATGCCGGTGCTCGAGACGCGAGGCCTCTCGAAGAGCTTCGGCCCGGTGACCGCGCTCGACAGCGTCGACTTCGAGGTGCGGGCCGGTGAGGTGATGGCCCTCGTCGGCGACAACGGCGCGGGCAAGTCGACGCTGATCAAGTGCATCGCCGG
>Ga0068854_100002021_pt1 | contig 12423 bp, 11 predicted proteins | sample KBSCornC42_FD_66590 | JGI IMG/M metagenome (GOLD analysis project Ga0068854, IMG submission 66590) | Corn rhizosphere microbial communities from Kellogg Biological Station, Michigan, USA - KBS Corn C4-2 | ecosystem: Host-associated > Plants > Roots > Rhizosphere > Soil ... | reverse complement strand
ACCTGGTGTTCGAGACGGTGATTCCGCGCAACGTCCGCCTGTCCGAGGCGCCGAGCCATGGCTTGCCGGCACTGGTTTACGACCACACGTGCGCCGGCTCACAGGCCTACATGGCATTGGCCCGCGAGCTGATCGGACGGCTGCCGCAACGGAGGATCGCCGCATGAGCAACGACGAACTGGTTCGGCTCTCGGTGCCCGGCGTGGCGACGGCGGCGAAGAAACGCCCTAGCGGCCTTGGCCGCGGCCTCGGCGCGCTGATGGGCGAGGTGCGGCGCGAGGAGCCGCTGGTTCACGATGGTTCGCCCGGGCCGGGCGCCGCGCTCGGCCTGGCTTCGATCCCCACCGCGCAGATCGAGCCGCATCCGAGCCAGCCGCGCCGCCGGTTCGAGGAGGCCGCGCTCGACGAGCTCGCCCTGTCGATCGCGCAGCGCGGCGTGATCCAGCCTGTGATCGTGCGTCCGCTGGCTCCCGGCAAGTATCAGCTCGTCGCCGGCGAGCGGCGCTGGCGGGCGGCGCAGAAGGCCCGGCTCCACGAGATTCCAGCGATCGTCCGCGAGCTCGACGAGCGTGAGGTGACGGCGCTCGCGCTGATCGAGAACCTCCAGCGCGAAGACCTCAATCCGATCGAGGAAGCCGTAGCATATCAGCGGCTTAGCGAGGACGAGGGACTGTCGCAGGCGGACATCGCGCGGATGGTCGACAAGTCGCGCAGCCATGTCGCCAACCTCATGCGGCTGCTGGCGCTGCCCGGCGAGGTGCGCGAGCTGGTCGAGGACGGACGCCTGCAAATGGGGCACGCGCGCGCGCTGATCGGTACGCCAGACCCGGCGGCGCTTGCTCGTGACGTGGTATCCGGCGGCCTCTCGGTGCGCGCCACCGAACGGCTCGCGCGCAAGGCGATCCGCGGCGGCGAGGGGGCAACGGCCCGGCGCGCGCGGACCTCGCGCGATCCCGCCCAAGACGCCGACATCGCCGCGGTTCAGCGCCATCTCGAGGATTTCCTCGGGCTCAAGGTGGCAATCGCCGCCGACGCCGATCCGCGCTCCGGGACGGTGACGATCCGCTATCGCACGCTCGACCAGCTCGACCTGATCTGCCAGCGGCTCACCGGCGGCGGCATCTGAGCCGCGTCCCGCGCCGACATCGTTACGATATCCTCACCGGGCCCTTAACCTTCATCTAAGGCCTTGTCCCTATTGGGGCAGGCACGATGGGGGGAACCGCAATCCGCAGCTGGCGTGTGGCCGCAAGTCTGGCGATCGCCGGCGCTTTTGCGTTATCCTCCACGGCGGCGCTCGCGGGCAAGGCGACGAATCAGTTCCAGGCCACGGTCAACCCGATCAGCAGCTGCACGGTCAGCGCTGCACCGCTGATCTTCCTGATCCCGGTCCCGACCAACACCAACGTCGATTCGACCTCGACTATCACGGTCAAGTGTCCGCCGCTGACCGCGTTCACGATCGACATCGACACCGGGCTCTATGCCAACGGGATCAACCGCCGCGTCTTTAACGCGAGCGCCAACGCCTACATCAACTACGACGTCTACAAGGACCCGCCGCGCAGCGCGGTCTGGGGCACGGGCGGTGCGCGCGCGGTGCCGGGCAACTCGGGGGTGCTCGGACTCGTGATAGTGCCGGTCTACGGCCGCGTCGCCTCGGTCAAGACGCTCAAGGCCGGCGGATACAACGACACGCTGACCATCACGCTCAACTTCTGAGCGCTTCCACCTCGCAGGACTTTTTCGGACGCCTGACGCGTCGTCGGAAAACCCGTGTCGCGGTTACCCGTTGTTAACCATGTCGAACTAGGTGTTTCCCCGCAGGGCGCGGCAAATTTCCGCGTAACCATTAGCGAATTTTCAATTGGTTCAAGCGCATGGAGGGCCCGGCTTCAAATTGGCCGAAGACTTTTATGGGGATGATCACCATGCGTAAGATTGCTCTTGGGTTTGCCGCGCTGGGCGCGGTTGCTGCGACCCCGGCGATGGCCGCCACCGCGACCAACACGATGCCGGTTTCGGTCAACGTAATCAATTCGTGCACCGTCGCCGCCACGCCGATGTCGTTCGGCGCGCCGACCGCGATCGGCGGCTCGAACATCGACACAACGTCGACGATCTCGCTCGTCTGCACCAACGGTGCGTCGTACGACGTCGCGCTCGACCAGGGCCTGAACGCCGCGAGCGGCCAGCGTTACATGTCGAACGGCGCCGCGACGCCGGTCAAGATTCCGTACAACATCTACAGCGACACCGGCCGCTCGGTGGCCTGGGGCGCAACTTCGGGCACCGGCGGCAACACCGTCAGCGGGGTCGCCGGCGTCAGCGGCGCGGTTTCGCTGACCGCCTACGGCCGAATTCCGACGACCGCCGTCTCGGTCGGCGCCGGTTCCTACACCGACACGGTGACGGTCACCGTCACCTTCTAAACTACCGGAGACCTGGATGACCCGACCTGCCGTATCACCGCGCCACATCGCTCTGATCCTGGCAGGCGGGTCACTTCTCGCCTGCGCTGCTCCGGCAGCGCTCGCGCAAGATGCCGCGGCCTCGGCCGCTGCCGCGCTTCCCGCCGGGACCGCGCGGCTCAACATCGCACCGCTGCGGCTCGAGATCGACGCCGCCAAGCCCGCCGCCACGGTCATGCTGACCAACACCTCCGAACGCCCGGTGCCGATCCAGGCCCGGCTCTTCGCCTGGTCGCAGCAGGACGGTGAGGATCGGTTCGAACCGAGCGGCGCGCTGACCATCTCGCCTTCGATCATCGCGATCCCGCCCGGCGCGACGCAAGTCGTCCGGCTGCTGCGCGGCGGTCCGGCCTCACCCGGCGAGAAGCGCTTCCGGCTCGCAGTCGACCAGCTGCCCGACCCGACGATGGCCCAGTCGGGCCAGGCCGAGGCGCGGCTGCGTTTCACGATTCCCGTGTTTTTCGATCGCGACAAGGCCGCGCCGGCGCAACTCAGCTGGCGGATCGGCGCGAACAAGCTCGAACTGGTCAACGCCGGGGGTGCAACCGCCCGGGTTCTGGCCGTCGAGGCCAAGACCGCCGCCGGGCAGCCGGTGGCGCTCGAACGCAATTCGTTGCGCTACGTCCAGGGCGGATCGACCATCGCGTGGAGCCTCGCGAACGGATGTGCGCTGGGCCCGGTGACGATTACTGCTCAAGTAGACGGCCAGACGGCCCATGCGCAGGCTGCGCCTGCTTGCGGCTGAACGGCTCCTAGCGTTTCTCGCCGCGCTGGCCGCGGCGACCGGCGGAACCTCCGCCCAGGCGCAAGAGGATCCGTTCGCGCTCCCCAAGGGATTGACCGCCCAGAGCGTGGCGGCGTCGAGCGGCCCGGGCCTGTCCGAAATCGCGATCGACGGCGAGACCCGCTCGCGGCTGGTCAACCTCGCCTGGCAAGGCGAGACGCTGGCGATCGACGCCGAGGCGGCGCGCGCCGCGGGGCTGCCCGTGCCGGCATCAAGCGGTGGCATGATACCGCTCGGCGCGCTGAAGCTCGCAAAATGGCACTTCGATTCGATCCACCAGCGGCTGGAAATCCAGCTTTTCCGCCAAAGCGACGGTGGCAACCTGATCGACCTTTCCCAGCCCTCACGTAGCGACGGGGTTTCCGCGCCGCTCATGGCGCTGCGGGTCGATTATGACCTGACCGGCACCCTCGCGCGCGGCCGGACCACGGCGGGCGGGCTGGTGGAAGCCGCGCTGGTGCGCGGAAACGCGGCGCTTACCGCCGGATTTCAGCTCGCCAGCGATCCTGCGCCCGGGACGGGCAAGCTGCTGCGGCTCGACACGCAGTTCCAGTTCCTGATTCCGCGCCATCGCCTGACCGCGACCATGGGCGATTTCATCTCGGCCGGCGGGCAGGGCCAACGCGCACTGCGGCTGGGCGGCGTGCAGATCGCTTCCGACTACAGCCTGCGACCCGACCTCGTGACGACGCCGTTGCCGAGCTTCACCGGGCAGGTCTCGGTGCCGACCGGGATCGACCTGATCAACGGCGACCAGCGCTACGAGCTCGGCCAGGTCGAACCGGGCGAATTCACCGTGCGCAACGTGCCCGCGGCGACCGGGCGCGGCGAAGTCTCGGTAATCACCCGCGATTCTCTTGGTCGCGAAGTCGTCCAGAGCACCCGGTTCTACGTTTCGCGCAACTTGCTCGCGCGCAACTTGAGCGAATTCGCGGTGAACGCCGGATTCGTCCGACGACGTTTCGGGGTCCGCAGCCAGGACTACGGACCCCTCGCCGCCAGTGCATACTTCAGGCGCGGGCTGAGCTCGCGACTGACGGTCGAGGGCACCGCTGAGTGGACCTCGGGCCTCGCCAATGTCGGGGCCCGGGGCGACCTTGCGTTGGGCGGGCTCGCGTTGGCGACGCTCGAGGCGCGCTACAGCCGCGATTCGGCCAGCGGCCAGGGCGGAACGCTGCTCAATATCGGGTTGGAATCGGTCGGACGGCGGGTTTCTGGCCGAATCGGGGCGATTTTGCCGAGTTCTGGCTATCGCGACGTCGCCGCCCGGCTCGGCGACGCATTGCCGTCAAAGCAGCTGTTCGGCCAGGTCAGCTTCGAACTCGGCCACCAGAACCAGATCCAGCTATCCGCCACGCGCCAGGAACGGCGTTACGACGTACGTTTTCCCCGCTCGGAGCTGCGCAGCGACCTGGTCAACGCCTCGTTCCGCACCCGCATCAGCCGCAACATCGACCTGTTCAGCTCGTTTGGCTATCGGCACGGCGAAGCGCGGGCGTTGAGCGGCTTCGCCGGGCTTTCGGTCCAGCTCGGCGGCGGACGCAATGCGCAAGTCTCGGCCAGCATGGGCACAGGATCGCCGCTTTCTGGGACGAGCAGCGTTTCGCGCCACGATATCGAGGGCGTTCCGCTGGGCTACGCCTTCGAGCGCGGCTTCGGACCGTCCAGCCGGATGGCGGGCACGCTGTCCTACCGCAGCGACTACGGCCGGCTCGAAGGTCAGGCCGAGCGCGTGGCCGGGCGCTATGGCTTCCGCGGCAACGCGCGCGGTTCGCTGATCGTCGCGGGCGGCGCGGTGTTCGCGCGCAATCAGACCGGCGGGAGCTACGCGCTGGTCCGCACCGGCAAGATCGACGGCGTGACGATCATGCGCGAAAACCGCCCGGCCGGGGTGACGGCCAAGAAGGGCTACCTGCTGGTCGAGAACATCCCGGCGCAAGTGCCGATTACCTTCGATATCGACCCCGACAAGCTGCCCGCCGACGCACTCGCCCGCGATACCAAGAAGCGGATCGTGGTCCCGCGCCGCGCGGTCGGGCTGGTCGCGCTTGACGTGGTTCGCTTCATCCCCCGCCAGATCGTCCTGCGCGGCCCCGATGGCGCGCCGCTCGCCGCCGGAACCATGCTCCGCGCCCAGCCCTCGGGCGAGCTGCTGATGGTTGGTTTCGACGGCGTGGTCGACTTCAACGCCGGCGGCAGCGACCGCCGCCTGGTCGCCTCGGGCGAGGCGGGGCCGGCTTGCGTTGCTGAGATCGATCCGGCCAGGCTGGGTCAGGGCGCGGCGCCCGACGCCCTGCCGCACTTCGAGTGCCGCGCCGGGCTTCCCGGAGTGCTCACCGAGAATGTGGCCGAGCCCGAGCCGAAGCGCGCCGGCCGCGGCCTCGCCGCGCGCAACCGCCGCTGAGAAGTCGCGCCGCGCAACTTCGGTCAAGGATATTAATCGAGCGATTAAATAGCGGTTGACCCGCCTTGCCCGCGCCGTCACACCTGCGCGCCGCAAGTCACCGGGGAAAGACCGCCATGTCGCTCGATCAGCTCGCCCGCACCGCTTACGACGAAGATCACGAGGCGTTCCGCCAGACCGTCCGCCGCTTCATGCAGGAAGAGATCGCGCCCAACGCCGCGAGGTGGGCCGAGGAAGGCATCGTCGACAAGTCGATCTGGCCCAAGGCCGGCGCGCTCGGCCTGCTTTGCCCAACGGTGCCCGAGGAATACGGCGGGCTCGGGCTCGACTTCGGCTACAACGCGATCGTCGACGAGGAGGGCGCCTACAACGGCCGCGCCACCACCGGGTTCTCGCTCCAGTCGGACATCGTCACCAACTATCTCGTCAGCTACGGCAGCGAGGAGCAGAAGCGCGAGTGGCTGCCCAAGATGGTCTCGGGGGAGGCGATCACCGCGATCGCGATGACCGAACCCGGCACCGGCTCCGACCTCCAGGGCATCCGCACCACCGCGAAGAAGGACGGCAACCACTACGTCATCAACGGCAGCAAGACCTATATCACCAATGGGCAGAACGCCGACCTCATCCTGGTCTGCGCCAAGACCGACACCGAGATCGAGCCCAGATGGAAGGGCGTCTCGATCATCCTGGTCGAGGCGACGCGCGAAGGCTTCAAGCGCGGCCGCAACCTCGACAAGATCGGCCAGGACGAGGCCGACACCAGCGAGCTGTTCTTCGAGGACGTTCGCGTGCCGATCACCAACTGCCTGGGCGAGGAAGGCAAGGGCTTCATCTATTTGATGAGCGAGCTGCCGCAGGAGCGGCTGTCGATCGCAGTCTCGGCCCAAGCCAGCGCGCAACGCGCGTTCGACGATACCGTCGAGTTCGTGCGCGAGCGCAAGGCCTTCGGCAAGCCGGTGCTCGACTTCCAGAACACCCGCTTCGTCCTCGCCGACCTCAAGACCAAGCTCCAGGTCGGCTGGGCGCACCTCGACTGGGCGCTGTCACGCCATCTCAAGCGCGAGCTGACCCCCGAGGAAGGCGCTGCCGCCAAGTTGTGGCACACCGAGCTGCAGTGGGAGATGATGGACAAGTGCCTCCAGCTCCACGGCGGTGCCGGCTACATGAACGAGTACCCGATCGCGCGCGCCTGGCGCGGAGCGCGGGTGACGCGGATCTTCGGTGGCACCAACGAGATCATGAAAGAGCTGATCGGGCGGAAGCTGTAGCTCCACCCGGGTGCTCGGGCTTACTTGATCCGGTGCAGCTCGCTGCGCGGAGGCGCGCGCCGCGGCAGACGGCGCGGCGAGGGTTCGCTGACGTATTCAGGGACCCACTCTTCATGCGTCACGACTTCGTCGCGACAATCCGGCGTACCCGGCACCGACACCAGCCGATAGCCGGGCGGGAGCGCGGCGGTGCATTCGTCGGCGTAATCGGCGCCATAGATCGGCTCGGCGCGGGGTCCCGGATTGCGATCCTCGGCGCGATCGATCGCCGCGCCGGCCGCCGCGCCGATCGCCGCACCCGCGACCGTCCCGACGACGCGGTCGCCGTGTCCGGCAATGCGGTTGCCGATCACCCCGCCGACCGCCCCGCCGATCAGCGCGCCGCCCACGCCGTCATCGCGCCGCCGCGGCCCATCGTAGTAGGCGACAGGCGTCGGCCAGGGATTGGACATTCCCGCGCGCAGTCCACAGCGCTCGGCCAGGGCGTGATCGATCGGGAAGGCCGCCGGCGCCGGGTAAGCTTGGTCATAGCCATAGCCATAGCCGTAGTCGGGCGCGGGCACGTACTGCGCCAGCGCGGGCGACGCGGCGCAGCCCAGGGCGAGACCTAGTCCAACGGCGAAAGTCCTGACGCGCATCGTGCGAAGCTCCGGCAGAGGGCGTCCCGCTGACGCCGCGCTGGCGCGTTAGCTACCACCGGAGGGCCGCGACTCCCAAGCATGAGCGCGTCCGCTCGGGCGCAGTGTCCCAAAGCGGCGCAGGTTCAGATGCACGTGGCGATCAGCGCAGCGAGCGCCTCGAGGCCAGCGGCGTCCTCGGCGTCGAATCTTGCCGGCTCGGGGCTGTCGAGGTCGATCACCGCGATCACCGTCCCCGCGCGGACGACCGGCACCACCAGCTCCGAGCGGCTCGCCGCGTCGCAGGCGATGTGCCCCGGAAAGGCGTGGACGTCTTCGACAAGCTGGGTCGCCGCGCTCGCCGCAGCCGCGCCACACACGCCCTGGCCAAAGGGGATGCGGATGCACGCCGGCTTGCCGATGAAGGGGCCGAGCACGAGCTCGTCGCGCTGCGCGCGGTAGAACCCGGCCCAGTTGAGCCGCGGGACGAACTCCCAGATCAGCGCGGCGAGGTTGGCCATGTTGGCGACGCCGTCGGGCTCGCCCGCGGTCAGCGCGTCGGCCGCGGTGCACAGCTCGCGGTAGAGTTCGGGCTTGTCGGCGGTGCTTGCGGCGAAGTCGAACATCGTCCGCGCGCTAGACCGCAGCTGCGCCACCCGCAACGGCCATTGCCGCCGCTTCGCGCAGGGCTTAATCGTCATGCCATGCAGACGGTCAAGAAAGTCGCCCTGTGGGCGCTCGGCATTCTCGTGGTCCTTGCTCTCGCCGTCTGGCTGCTGACCCGGCCGGCCACCGGTAAGCTGAGCGAAGCAGAGCTTACCGGCCCGCATCCGACCCTGGCGAAAGCCGACGCCGAGACCTTCCCGACGATCTACGTCACCGATCCGATCGGCTGGACGGCCGGCCAAGCGCCGACCCCCGCCGCCGGTCTGGCGGTCAACCGCTTCGCCGAGGGGCTCGCCCATCCGCGTAGCGTTTATGTCCTGACCAACGGCGACGTGCTGGTCGCCGAAACGAACAGCCAGCCGCGCCCGAACCGGACGATTACGCAGAAGGCGACCAATTACGTCATGGACAAGGTCGGCGCCGGCGGACCCTCGCCCGACCGTATCGAACTGCTCCGCGACGGCGACGGCGACGGCAAGGCCGAACAGAAGTTCGTGTTCCGCTCCGGTCTGAAGTCGCCGTTCGGGATTGCGCTGCGCGAAGGTCCGGATGGAACCGAATTGCTGATCGCGAACACCGACGCGGTGCTCAGCTTCCCGTTCAAGGTCGGCGACACCGCGCTCACCGGCGCGCCGACCAAGCTGATGGACCTGCCCGGCAACGGCAACCACTGGGCGCGCAACCTGCTGCTCTCGCCCGATGGCGCGAAGCTCTACATCACCGTCGGCTCGTCCTCGAACATCGCCGAGGGCGGGATCGACAAGGAGGAGGGCCGCGCGGCGATCCAGGAATACGACTTCGCCAAGAAGAGCCATCGGATCTTCGCGGCAGGCTTGCGCAACCCCAACGGGATGGACTGGAACCCGTCGACCGGCGAGCTGTGGACGGTGGTCAACGAGCGCGACCAGCTCGGCCCCGACCTCGTCCCCGATTACCTGACCGACGTCCCATTCGGCTCGCATTACGGCTGGCCATGGATCTACTGGAAGGACAATCTCGATATGCGGGTCGACGAACCCGCGCCCGAGTACACGCTCAACTACATCCGCAAGCCGGAGTACGCGCTGGGCAGTCACACGGCCCCGCTCGGACTGGTCTTCGCGCGCGGTGGCAACCTGATGGGGCCGAGCTTCGCCAACGGCGCGTTCATCGCCCGCCACGGTTCGTGGAACCGCAAGCCGCTGGCCGGCTACGACGTGATCTTCGTGCCGTTCAACGCCAACGGCAAGGCGCTGCCGGGCCAGCCGCTCAAGGTGCTCTCGGGTTTCCTCTTCGGCGACAAGCAAGCGCACGGCCGCCCGACCTGGCTGGCTTGGGCCAAGGACGGCGCGCTGCTGGTCAGCGACGATACGGGCGGGGTGATCTGGCGGGTGGTGGCGCCCGGAGCCAAGCCGGCGGCGGCGATCGCGCCGGTCAAGTCGACTTCGGTCGGCAACCGAGTCGAGCTGCCCGACAGCTTGCGCGGAACGATCACGCAGCCCAACGAAGTCTTCAAGAACTAGAGCGGGCGTCCGGCCCGGCCCGCAAGCTCGGTAACGTATTGCCAGGCGACCCGGCCCGAGCGGCTGCCGCGGCGGCGCGCCCATTCGAGCGCGTCGGCGGGTTCCCAGGGCAAACCTTGCGCGTCGGCATAACCACCGACAATGGCGAGGTAATCGTCCTGCGAACAGGCGTGGAAGCCCAGGCTCAGCCCAAAGCGGTCGGCGAGCGCGAGCTTGTCGTCGACCGCGTCGCGCGGATTGATCGGGTCGTCCTGCTCGCTCAACGAACGCTCGAGGATCGCGCGACGGTTCGACGTCACCGCCAGGCGGACGTTGCCCGGCCGCGCCTCGACCCCGCCTTCCAGCCAGCTGCGCAGCGATCGCGCCGCTTCCCCCTCGCCGCTCTCGAAGCCAAGGTCATCGAGGAACACCAGAAAGCGCCGCTCGGCGCCGCGCAGGGCGGCGAACAGCGCGGGTAAGCTGGCCACGGCGTCGGGCGCGGCCTGGACCAGCGCCAGCGCACCGGGCCGCTCCGTTTGCGCAGCGACCACCGCGGCGCGGAGCAGCGCCGACTTCCCGGTCCCTCGCGCACCCCACAGCAGCATGTCGTGCGCCGCCGCTCCGCTTGCGAGCCGCGCCACATTAGCGACGACCACGGCTTTCTGCGCGTCGATCCCGCGCAGCAGATCAAGCGCGGGCGAATCGATCGCGGCGACCGCGCGCACGCCGGCGTGGTCCCAGACATAGGCGGGATGCGCGCTCCAGTCGGTCGCGGGCGGAATCGGCGGAGCGATCCGCTCGAGCGCCGCCGCGATCCGCTCGAGCGCGTCGCTCATCCGGCCAGCGCCTCGGCGTCGAGCGCGTAAAGCGGCGCTGCCCCGGCGGTCGCGGCGCGCTTGAGCCCGCGCGCCTCGGCAGCCAGCTGGTCGGCGAAATAGGCCGCCACAATCGGCTTGGTCTTGGCCAGCGCGCCTTCGGCTAGCTTTGCTTCGCGCTGCAGCTGCCAGCCGGCCACCGCGGTCGCCGCCATCGCCAGGAACGGAACGCTGCCGGCGAGGCGGTCGTCGAGCGAAGCGGTCGAAGCCATCCATGCGACGACATCGCCGCAATCGCGCGCCAGCGCCTGTAATTCCCCGTCGCTTTCGCGTGCCGCGTCTGCAAACAGCGCGGCGAGCACCTCGCCATTGCCGTAGCCGAGCTTGCGCGTGACCAGGTCGGCGGCCTGGATGCCGTTGGTGCCCTCGTAAATCGGCGCAATCCGCGCGTCGCGGTAATGCTGGGCGGCGCCGGTCTCCTCGATGAAGCCCATCCCGCCGTGGACCTGGACGCCGAGGCTGGCGACCTCGCAGCCGATGTCGCTGCCCCAGGCCTTGATCATCGGCACCAGGCAGTCGGCCCGCTGCTGCGCGGCCTCGTCGCCGAGTGCGCCGCGGTCGACCTGGCCGGCGGTGTAGTAGAGCAGCGCTCGCGCGCCTTCGGTCAGCGCGCGCATCCGCAACAGCATTCGGCGCACGTCGGGATGCTCGACGATCGCCACCGGGCTCTTGTCGGGCGAGCCCGCGCGCGCCGACTGGACGCGTTCTCTTGCATAGTCCTGCGCCTGCTGCAGCGCGCGCTCAGCGATTTGCACGCCCTGGCTGCCGACGTTGATCCGCGCCGCGTTCATCATCGTGAACATTGCGGCGAGACCCGCGTTTTCGCGGCCGATCATCTCGCCGATGCATTCACCATTATCGCCGTAGGACATGACGCAAGTCGGCGAGGAATGGATGCCCAGCTTGTGCTCGATCGAGACGCAGCGCAGGTCGTTCTGCTGACCGAGGTTGCCGTCGGCGGCGACGTGGAACTTCGGCACGACGAACAGCGAGATGCCGCGGCTCCCCGCCGGCGCGCCGGGCGTCCGGGCGAGCACCAGGTGGACGATATTCTCCGCGCAGTCGTGCTCGCCGAAGGTGATGAAGATCTTGGTGCCCTTGATCGACCACTTGCCCGCGTGCTCGCCGCTCTCGATCGGGCTGGCGCTGGTGCGCAGCGCGCCGACGTCGCTGCCCGCCTGAGGCTCGGTCAGGTTCATCGTGCCGGACCACTCGCCGCTGATCAGCTTGGGCAGGTAGGTCGCCTTGAGCGCGTCGCTGCCATGTTCGTGGATTGCCTCTATCGCGCCTACGGTGAGGATCGGCAGCAGGGTGAAGCCCATGTTGGCGGTGCCGATGGTCTCCAGCACGCACGTCGCCAGGCTGAACGGCAGGCCTTGGCCGCCGAACGCCTCGTCGCCCGAGATCGAGTTCCAGCCCTGCTCGACGAAGTGCTGGTAAGCTTCGCGGAAGCCCGCGGGCAACGTCACCGTGCCGTTGGCGTATCTCGCGCCCTCGGTGTCACCGAGGCGGTTGAGCGGGGCGTACTCGCCGGTGGCGAAAGCGCCGATGCCTTCGACGATCGCTTCGACCACGTCGGAGCTCGCGGCGGCGAAGCGTTCGTGCCCGGCAAGCTCGTTGATCCCGGCGCAAGCCTTGAGTGCAAGCAACTGGTCGGCGGTGGGGGCGGCAAACGGCATCGTGCTTTTCCTTGGCTTGCGACCGCGCGCGCTATAGCCGCGGGGGCGTGGCGGCAACACCCCGGATTGCGGGCAGCGAGGCCCTGGACGAAGCGGTGGCGATCCTCCGCGCCGGCGGGATCGTCGCGGTGCCGACAGAGACCGTCTATGGCCTCGCCGCGCGCGCCGACAGCGA
>Ga0068854_100002008_pt1 | contig 12463 bp, 13 predicted proteins | sample KBSCornC42_FD_66590 | JGI IMG/M metagenome (GOLD analysis project Ga0068854, IMG submission 66590) | Corn rhizosphere microbial communities from Kellogg Biological Station, Michigan, USA - KBS Corn C4-2 | ecosystem: Host-associated > Plants > Roots > Rhizosphere > Soil ... | reverse complement strand
TCTGCCGGGCAGGTTGTCTGCACCACATACGGTCCGGCGAACGCCCCTATAGCGACCTCCAAGCGCTAGACGGCCCGTCGGTCCCCCCACCGGCGGGCCAATTCTTTGCTAGTGGTTCAGCGCTGCCATGCCGGCCGCGACATAGCGGTCGCCCGCCGCCGCGCCAACCGGCGCCGCTTCGTCAAGAGATTTGAGGTCCGCGGGCGTCAATGTGACATCCGCCGCCTCGGCATTTTCCTCGAGATATTTGATCCGGCGCGTTCCCGGAATCGGCACGGTGCCCTGCATCATCGTCCAGGCAAGGGCGATCTGGCCCGGCGTTACGCCCTTGCTCTTCGCGACGGCGGTGATGCGTTCGACGATCGCCTGATTGTGGGCGATGTTTTCGGGCGCAAGGCGCGGATACATCACCTTGCGGAAATCTCCATCCCCGAGCTCGCTCGTCTGCAGCCGTCCGGTGAGGAACCCGCGTCCGAGCGGGGAGTAGCTCACAAAGCCGATATCGAGCTCGCGGACCGTCTTGAGCACATCATTGATCTCTGGAGACCGCTCGAACAGCGAGTATTCGGTCTGGAGCGCCGTCAGTGGATGCACCTTGTGAGCCCGCCGCAGCGTCTCTGGCGCGGCTTCGCTGACGCCGATGTAGCGGACCTTGCCCGCCTCCACGAGGCGCTTCAGCGCCCCGATCGACTCCTCGATCTGTACCTTGAGATCGATGCGATGGAGGTAGTAGAGGTCGACATAGTCGGTCCCGAGATGCCGGAGCGACCGCTCGATAGCCTTGTTGATGTAAGCGGGCGTCCCATTCACTGCGCCGCGCTCGCCGGCGTCGGACACTTCGCTGCCGACCTTGGTCGCGATCAGGACTTTGTCCCGCTTACCCTTGAATGCTTTGGCGAGCAACTGCTCATTCTTGAACGGACCGTAGATCTCCGCAGTGTCGAAGAAGGTGATACCGAGCTCGATGGCGCGGGCGAGGGTAGCAAGGTTCTCCGCCTCGTCGCTCGGCCCGTAGAACGCGCTCATGCCCATGCAGCCGAGACCTTCGGCGCTGACGACCAGTCCCTGGCCTCCGAGTTTGACCCGTTTCATTTTCCTGTCCTTGTTGAACGATCAGCGTCACGCCACGTAGTGACGTTATGCGAGCACTGATCCGAATTCTGGCGATTGCCGGCGTGATGCTGGGAGCGCCGACGCACGCAAGCATCGCTGCTCCCCAGCCCGCTGTCTCGTCATATTGTTTTGATCGGGAATTGGATGACGGCCGCCCGAGAACGACCTGCATCCGTCTCGCATCCTATACCGCTGACGTGTGCGGCGCCATCTCCCGCGACGCGGAGCTGTGGCACCTGCCGCCGGCCTATTTCGCGCGGCTGATCTGGCAGGAGAGCCATTTCAACGCTAATGCCGTGAGCTGGGCGGGCGCTGAGGGCATCGCGCAATTCATCCCCTCGACGGCGCGACTACAGGGCCTCGGCAACCCGTACAATCCGGCGGAGGCGTTGTTTCGCTCGGCGCGCTACCTCGATTTCCTGCGCGGCAAGTTCGGCAATCTCGGGCTTGCGGCGGCCGCCTATAATGGCGGCGAGAACCGCGCGGCGCGCTTCATCGCCGGCACCGGCTATCTCGCAGCGGAGACGCTGGACTATGTGCAGATCGTCACCGGCATTCCTGTGACCGACTGGCTCACGGGAGACGCGAAGCCGTCCGATTTTGCCCTCGACCCGAGCAAGCCGTTCGCGGATGCCTGCATCGAGATGGCCGAGACCAACGCAACCAAAACCTTCACTCCGCCCACGGCAATCGTCCAGCCCTGGGGCATCCAGCTGGCGCAGTTCTTCTCCTCCGCCACTGCGCGCCGAAGCTTTGCCCGGCTGCAGCAGCAATTCGCCGGCGTACTCGGCGATGAACCGCTCATGCTCGTCGCCCAGCGCAACCCCAATTTTGGTCGTGCCCTGCGCTTCACGGCGGAGGTCGGACGTAGTTCGCGGCAAGAGGCCCAGAAGCTGTGCGACGCGCTCGCCAAAGTCGGCGGCTCATGCATCGTGGTGAGGAACTAGCGCACCATCGCCTGCAGCAGCAGCGCGGCCGTGAGAGTCAGCCCGACCCAATTGTTGGCCTTGAACATGCGCAGCGCGCTCTTAGGGTTGCCCGTCTCAAGCGTCACGACCTGCCACCCCAGCAGCCCCGCGGGCACGATCAGCATCAGGACGAAGATGCTGACATCGCCGGTGAACGCGGCGGCGATGAGCCAGCAGGCGACCGCCGCGATGTAGAACGTCGCGATCCAGGATTTCACCTGATCGCCGAACAACCGCGCCGTAGACTTGATCCCCGCTAGCGCATCGTCCTCCACGTCCTGCAAGGCATAGATCGTGTCGTAGCCGATCACCCAGAAGATGCAGCCGAGATAAAGCACCAGCGCCGGCAGCGAGATCGTGCCCGTTTGCGACGTCCAGCCGAGCAGTGCGCCCCACGAGAAGGCGAGACCGAGGAACAGCTGCGGCCACCAGGTGATGCGCTTCATGAACGGATAGATCGCGATCAGCACCAGCGAGGCGATCGCGAGGCCGATGGTCAGCAGATTGAAAGTCAGCACAATGGCCGCGCCAACTACAACCTGCAGCGCGAGGAAGATCGCCGCCTGGGTCTTGCTGACCTGACCCGAGGGGATCGGCCGCGCGCGCGTGCGCGTCACCTTCGCATCGAGCTCGGCGTCGACGATGTCGTTGAGCGTGCAGCCCGCACCGCGCATGGCAATGGCGCCGACGAACATCTCGGTCAGCGCGATCCAGCTGAACCCTCGGCTGCCTGCCGCGAGCGCCAGCGAATAGCCGCACGGCCAGAACAGCAGCCAGAAGCCGATCGGCCGGTCCCACCGCGCGAGGCGCGCATAAGGCTTCAGCCAGCCCGGCGCAAAGCGGTCGACCCAGTTGCCGCTGCGGGCGTCCGGAACGGCGGCGGCCGCATGATGCCTCGAGGTTGCCATGGGGCAGGGTCCTGTGCGCTAATCCCGCTCCGTTATCCCGCCCCCTCCGGCCAAGCGCAATGCCCCGCGAGTACAAGAGTTTTCCGCGCATATACGTCGAGGCTCCGCTTGCGCCCGGCGCGAGCGTTGAACTCGGACGCGACGCGGCGAACCATCTCGTCAACGTCTTGCGGCTTGGCGAAGGCGATGCCGCGATCCTGTTCAACGGCCGCGACGGCGCTTGGCTCGCCAAGCTCACCCATGCCGGCAAGAAGGGCGCCACGCTCGCGGTGGAGATGCAGACCGCGCACCAGACTCCCGCCTCGGACCTCTGGTTCGGCTTCGCTCCTCTCAAGACGGGCCGGCTGGACTATCTCGTGCAGAAGGCCACCGAGATGGGCGCCGGGACCATTCAGCCGGTGCTCACCGACTACACGCAGGTGCGCCACCTCAAGGCCGACAAGCTCGACGCCTACGCGCTCGAGGCTGCGGAGCAATGCGAAGTGCTGAGCCTGCCACGGATCGAGCCCGAGGTCGCGCTGAAGCCGCTGATCGGAGGCTGGCGCAATTCGCAGGGCCTGAGGCGTCTCATCTTCGCCGACGAGGCCGCCGCATCGGACTCGCCCAACCGGCAACTCGAAATGCTCATCGGCCTGCCGGTCGGCATTCTGATCGGGCCCGAAGGCGGCTTCTCGGAGGCCGAGCGCTCGCTGCTTCTGGAACAGGATTTCGTCGTCCCGATCAGCCTTGGGCCGCGCATCCTGCGGGCCGACACGGCGGCCGTCGCCGCGCTCGCGCTGGTTCAATCAATCATCGGCGATTGGCGATAAAGCAATTGCTTTCGGCCTGACCGCCGCTATGTTCCCGGCCGGTCCGGGCCCGATCGCCCGGCGTGTATCGTCTCTGGAGTGCCTATGGCCGACGCCGAGTTTTCCCCGCCGCTTACCTCGCGGGAGCAGATGATCGAGGTCATGGCCAACGGCGCCAAGCCCAAATCGCAATGGCGCGTCGGCACCGAGCACGAAAAGCATGTCTATCGCAAAAACCCGCTGCGCGCCGTTCCCTACGAAGGCGACGACGGCATCCGCGCGCTCCTCGCGGGTATCAAGGACCGTACCGGCTGGAATTACTTCTACGACCGCGACAACCCGATCGGACTGCGCAATCTGACACCTGTCGGCGGCATCTCGCTTGAGCCGGGCGGCCAGTTCGAGCTGTCGGGCGCGCCGCATGCCAGCATCCATGATGCCGCCAAGGAGCTCGACGACCACCTCGCCGACTGCCACGCGATCGGGGGCCCGCTGAACATCCATTTCCTGGGGCTAGGCGTCACCCCGCTTTGGGCGGTGAACGACCTCAAGCGCATGCCCAAATCGCGCTACGGCATCATGACGCCCTACATGGACAAGGTCGGCACGCTTGGCACATCGATGATGTACCGCTCGGCGACCATCCAGGCCAACCTCGACTTCTCCGACGAAGCCGACATGGTCAAGAAGCTGCGCGTGAGCCTCGCGCTCCAGCCGGTGGTCACGGCGCTCTTTGCCAACTCGCCCTTCGTCGACGGCAAGCCATCCGGCTATCTGAGCTTCCGTTCGCACATCTGGCTCAATACGGACGCGGCGCGCACCGGCATGCTGCCTTTCGCCTTCGACAAGGACTTCGGCTTCGACCGCTACGCCGAATACGCGCTCGACGTCCCGATGTACTTCGTCATCCGCAACAAGCAGTACATTGATGTCGCAGGGGAGAGCTTCCGCGCCTTCATGCGCGGCGAGCTGCCGCAGCTGCCGGGCGAAAAGCCGACGATCAAGGACTGGGAGAACCATCTCTCGACGCTGTTCCCCGAAGTGCGGCTCAAGAATTATCTCGAGATGCGCGGCGCCGACATGGGTGACCGCAACCACATCCTTGCGTTACCGGCGCTCTGGGCTGGCCTGCTTTACGACGAGGACGCGCTGAACCAGAGCTGGGATCGGCTGAAGTCCTGGACCGTCGCCGATATGCAGGCATTGCGTGAGGCCGTGCCCAAGACGGCGCTCAACACGCCGGCGCGCGGCTGCCTCGTCTCAGACCTTGCCCGCGAGATCGTCGACCTCGGCCGCGCCGGATTGAAGCGCCGCGGCCTGGGCGAAGAGGCCTACCTGTCTCCGCTCGAGGAGACGCTGATGCTCGGCAAGACTCCCGCCGAGCGCTGGCTCGACAAATACCATGGCAAGTGGGGTGGGGATTTGACTCGGATTTTTGACGAGGCCGAGATCTAGCGGCTCTACCTTCCAACGTAGGCCGTCATTTTGATCGACACCAGGACGTTTGGGATCTCGACGCCGAGTTTTGCGACCGATCGCGCCGGCCCGTCCGAAGGAAAGAATTCGAGATAGGCCTCATTGAGGCCGGCGAAGTCTTCAGGCCGCGCCAGCAGAACCTGTACGTCGACCACGTTGTCGAGGTCGGTCCCGGCGCAGCGCAAGATGGCGCGGCAGTTCTCGAGCGACTGGCGCACCTGTTCCCCTATCGCCGGGCCGGCGAGCTCAGACGTCGCGGGATCAGTGCCGACGATGCCCGACACGTAGATCATCGATCCCGCTTTCACTGCCTGGCTGAAGTACGGCGAACTGGGAGCGTTGTCGGTGCGGATAACTTCCTTCATCGTCTGCCTCCAACGCCGATTACCGCGTCTGCGCCTTCAGCGTATTCGCCCCAACCCACGCACCCAATACCACCAGCACGATCGCGAGCAGCGTCCCGATCCACACGATGGGATCGCTGAAGTCGCTGCGGAACACCGCTCGCAACGCCTCGACGATGTGCTTGAACGGGTTGAAGTTGGAGGCGATCTGCAGCCATTGGGGCGCGATGCTCATCGGCAGGAGGATGCCCGACAGCAGCAGGATCGGCAGCGCCAACGTATTGACCATCGGTGCCAGCGCGTCTTCGCTCTTGGTCGCGATGCCGATGGCATTGGAGATGAACGAGAATGCGGCCCCGAGCAGAGCCACAAGGATCAGCCCGATGAGGAAGGCACCGAGTGGCACGCGCAGACCCATGAGATAAGCGCAGCCACACAGCACGATTGCCTGGACCGTGATGACCACTACGTCGCGCAGCGTGCGGCCAGTGATGATCGCCGTCCGCGCCGCCGGCGTAACCAGCTGGCGGTCGATCACGCCCGAGCGCCACTCGGCGATGATGCCGAAGCCGACGAACAGCCCGCCGAAGATGCCGAGCTGGACGAGCAACCCCGGCACAAACACCTGCCATGCATCCCCCTGGAAACCGGAGGTCGCCGCGATGTTCTGCAAGAGCGGGCCGAACAGAGTAAGATAGAGGATCGGCTGCAGGAGACCGATCAGCACCCACATGGGCTGCCTGAGGCTAAGCCGCATCGCGCGGAGGAAAATGATCCAGGTGTCGCGGAAGAATGTCATTTCAATCCCTCAGGCTCTTGCCGGTCAGCGTCAGGAACACATCGTCGAGCGTCGGCCGGTTGACATCCACCCCAATCGCGTCGATGCCGGCTTTGGTAAGGTCGGCCAGCAGCACGGGCAGGGCGCGTCCGCCGTCCGGCACGTGCAGCCACACGCGATTGGCCTCGATCCCCGGCTTGTCGGCGCCGTCGAGCCGTGCGGCAATGTCCGCGGCACGCTTGGCGTCTTCCTCATGCCGAAGCACTAGCGTGATGGCGTCTCCGGAGACGCGCTTCTTGAGCTCGGCCGGCGTTCCCTCGGCGACAATCGTGCCATTGTCGATGATGAGGATGCGGTCGGATAGCGAGTCCGCTTCGTCCATGTAGTGGGTGGTGAGAAACACGGTGGTCCCCAGCTCATCGCGCAGCTTGCGGATGTGGGTCCACAGATTGGCGCGGCTCTGCGGATCGAGCCCAGTGGACGGTTCGTCGAGAAACACCAGGCTCGGCTGATGGATCAGTCCCATCACGATATCGAGCCGCCGCCGCTGGCCTCCCGATAGCGAGCCGCAGGTCCGGGACCAGACGTCGCTGAGATCGAGCGCGGTGAGCAACTCCTGCCCGCGCTTGGTGGACGTCGCGCGATCGATGCCATAGAGCCGCGCGTGGCTGATGATCTCATCGCCTACCACCGCCTCACCGGAAGTCGATCCAGCCTGACTGACATAGCCGATCCGGCGGCGCACCCCGACCGAGTCTTTGCGCAGGTCGCTGCCCGCGACGGTCGCGCTCCCACCGGTGGGGGTGAGCAGGGTGCACAACATCTTGAGGGTCGTCGTCTTGCCGGCCCCATTGGGCCCGAGGAAGCCGACGATCTCGCCGGCATCGACCTTTAGATCGATGCCGCGCACGGCTTCGATGGACTTGCCGCGGGCCTTGTAAGTCCGCTTGAGGCCGTGCGCCTCGATCATCGTTGCTGCCATGATGTCCTCGTGCCTCCAATTGCGCCCCGAACGAACCGGCCGGAACGCCCCGGCGGCACCGTAGGTCGTCTGTGCCCCGCGGACTGTCAATTGCGCCGCGTCGACGTCGCCATGCTCAAACATGCTTGCGACTCCCGAAATCTCAAACTATAATTATCTTATGAATAAAGATACTCATGAGTCAAGAGAAAATCGGCGGCGTGAACTCCTTTCCAAAATCGGCGATCTCAGCAGGCTCAATCAGCAGGCCTCGAACCTGTTCGACGAGCGGATCGGGGAATTCCTCGGGATCAATCACACCGACGCCCGCTGCCTCGATATCGTGCAGAGGATTGGACGCGTATCGCCTGGCCAGCTCGCAATTCACAGCGGACTGACCACGGGCGCGGTGACGGCCGTGGTGGATCGGCTGGAGGCCGCGGGATATGTGCAGCGCGCCCGTGATGCCGTCGACCGGCGTAAACTCTGGGTGGAGCCGACGCCGCACGTCAACGCGCTCGTCGAGACGGTCTTCGGCGTCTACGACCTGATTGGACCGCTGATGATGAAGCATTTCAGCATTGAGCAACTCGAAGGTATCAGCGCGTTCCTGCGCATGGGCTCGCTGATCAATCAGGCGCTTGCCGAAGGTCTGAGAGAGAACACCAAGCCGACCATCGACACGGCCGCACAGCTCACCCACGCCCGCCAGTTTCGCCGGGCAATCGATGCTCTGGCGCCGGGGCTGGCCGCCGATCTCGACCGCCTTCTTCCGCCAGCCAAAAACTAGACCGGCGTTTCAGATAACTACTCGGCAGCTGCGGCGGGCGTTGCCTCGACCGTGTCGAGGTTGCCCATCTGGGTCACGATGTGCTGCGCCAGCGCGTCATAGATGCCGCCATAGGCATGGCTGGCCCGCAACAATGCGATCTCGGCATTGGGTAAACGCGGCAGGTTGGCGTCCTCGGCGATGGCGAGCATACCCGGCTGCAGCGCGCTCTCGGGCAGGAAGCCGACGGCGAGGTCGGTGAGCACGGCGCTCGCAATGCCGAGCGCATTGCACGAGCTGAAGGCGACGCGATAATCGCGGCCGACGCGATCGAGTGCGCGAGTTGCAGCGTCCTTCCACTTGCACGGATTGCCGCCGGCGATCGGCAGCGGGTCCATGGTCAACGCGCGTCCGCCCTGTGCGGCGACCCAGAACATCGGCTCGATCCGGAACAGCTCGCCGAATTCGCGATTGGTGCCCTGGGTAAAGACGATCAAATCGTAGCGCCCGTGCTTCATGCCTTCGATCAGTTCCTGCGAGGACGCGCAGTTCACGTCGATCACGATCCTGGGGTGGGTCTTCTGGAACGTCGCGAGGATCGAGGGCAGGAGCCGCACCGCGTAGTCATCGGGCAGGCCGAAATGGATCACGCCCGCGAGATCCTCATCGGAGAACTCGTCCATGATCTCGGCATTGATGCGCAGCATCTTGCGGGCCCGCTCGTAAAGCGCCTCGCCATGCGAGGTGAGGGTGACGCCGCGCCCCTCGCGCATCAAAAGCGGGTGGCCGAGTCGCTCCTCGAGGCGTTTGATCTGCATCGATACGGCCGACTGCGTCTTGTTCACCCGTCGCGCCGCCTCGGTGAAGCTGCCGCAATCGGCAATGGCGCAGAAGCTCTTGAGCTGGTCGAGATCGAGAGGCACAGGCACGAAAATCTCCATCACCAATCTTGATGAACGGGATAACTTCTATTCGTTTGTCGAATGACTGTCCATCGGTTACCTCAGTGTCATCGGCAAATCGCCGACCGGTGCTCCGCCTCCCTCACGGAGCCGACAAACAAATGGAGAGTGACTATGGCGCTCGAGCTTTCGGGCGAGCGGCCCGCTTCGGCCGCCTCGTTTCACCCTGTCCGCAATGTCCTCAACTGGATCGTCGAGCAGCGCAAACGGCGCGCCCAGCAGCAGGCGCTCGCCTATCTGCTCGAGCTTGAGCACTACCGGCTGAGCGATCTGGGCATCAATCGCGCCGATCTCTTCGACGCCGTCTTCGCCGCCCCAACGCAAATCCTGGCCCAGCGCCGCGAAGCGCGGGCCGAGGCCGATATCAATCGCTGAGTTTCGGCGGCGCCTCTGTTCCGCCGGAAGGGGCTGGCCAGCCGGCCCCGTTTCCTGACCAACTGCCGGGCCCTTACGCCCGGCTCTTTTGGATCAGGGCAGCTGCTTGAAGCCGTCGGCAAACCCGTTGAGCGACACCGGAATGCCGATGCCTTCTTCGGGCGTCTTGAACACCACGAAGATCGCGGTTTTGCCGGTGGACAATTGCTTGAGCAGCGCGTCGTCCATCACGACCTCGGCGACGCAGCCATTGGGCAGGCAGCGCACGAACGCCACCCGGCCCATGTCGGTGCCGTCGATGTTGAGCCCGAGCCCGTTGGGCAGCAGCACCCCGAGCGGCGCCAGCACCCGCAACAGCCGGGCCTTCTGGTCCGCAGTTTTGAGGACGATGACCGATAGCCCGACATTGGGCTGATCTTCCGCCGTCACGTTCTGGATGATGGCGCATTGCTCGAAGCTCGCGCCGGGCGGCGTATCGCAGCTCATCTGCCAGTCGCCGTACTGGGCCTTCACCACGCCTTGCGCCAGAGCGGGGAGGGGCAGCGCCAGCAGCAATGCGCCCAAGACAAGGGCCGCCGTACGGCCGGTGATCCGGAGCATCACGGTGACCCAACTCCCTGTACGCGATAGGTCCCCGCCGCCGGGGCCTCGACATTGATTACAAGCCGCCTTTCCGGCTGGCAATGGCCGCGCGATAAAGCCACGTCGATCAAGGCGGGGGTGAGGCGCGTTTTTATGAGGCGCGGGCGCGATTTGACGCACGGCGCGCAAGCTGTGGCAGAATTGCGTTGGCCCACCCGATGTGATTTAGCATGCACCCGATTTCAGGCGCTCCTCCGATGAGTCGGCGCGGCCGTATGGCCTCGCGGATTCTGGATGTTGCGGCCTTGCAAATCGCAAAGGCGGGTTGGCGAAGGGGGATAGTAGTGGCCGGTCAGTTCTTCCGCTCGTTCGGGATCGCGCTCGGCGCGGCCGGAGCGATGGTGCCGGGCCTGGCGATGGCCGGCACGGGCCAGCCCAGTCCGGGCGAGATCGGGTTCCAGGGCTCGGTGACGCCGATCATGGATTCGATCCGTGCCTTCCACGACGGCATGCTGGTCTGGGTCGCCATCGGCATATCGCTGCTGGTCCTGGCGCTGATCCTCGTCATCATCGTCCGCTTCAATGCGCGCTCGAATCCGACGCCGCGCCGCTTCACCCACAACACCCTGCTCGAGATCGTCTGGACGGCGCTGCCGGTGATCATCCTGATCATCATCGCGATCCCGTCCTTCGCCGTGCTCACCGACCAACTGACCATTCCCGACGGCTCGCGGAAATATCTGGGCTCGAACATCTTCTCGTTCGGCTCCGTCGACGTGCCGGCGCCTGGGCTCACCATCAAGGCCACGGGCAACCAGTGGTTCTGGAACTACACCTATGTCGACCCGGGCGATAACAAGGCCTTCGACAGCAACATCCTGAGCGAGCAGGAGCGCCTCGGGCAGAACCCGGTGCAGCCGCGCCTGCTGGCGGTCGACCACATGCTCGTCGTCCCGGTCAATACCACCGTACGCGTCGAGGTGACCTCAGCGCCCGATGGTGTGATCCACGCCTTCGCCGTTCCCTCATTCGGCATCATCATGGATGCGGTACCGGGCCGGCTCAACGAGACCTGGTTCAACGTCCGCAAGGAAGGCGTCTACTACGGTGAATGCCGCGAGCTCTGCGGCAAGGACCATGGTTTCATGCCGATCGCGGTTCGCGTCGTGTCCGCCGACGTGTTCAACACCTGGGTCGGCGCGCTCAAATCCGGTGGCGTCGATGCCGCCAACAAGACCCTGCCGCCGCTGACCACGGCGGATGTCACCGATACGCCCGCCGGCGCATAATCAAGGACCGCGAGAGATGGCCGACACGCACGCACTAGAGGCTCACGAGGCTCCCGCGCACAGCGCGAATGAGCATCACGGCCATATCACCGGCTGGCGCCGCTACCTCTATTCGACCAACCACAAGGACATCGGCACGATGTACCTTGTGTTCGCGTTGATCGCCGGGGTCATCGGCACGCTGCTCTCCGGCATGATGCGCTTGGAGCTGCAGGAGCCGGGCATCCAGATTTTCCACGGCCTGGCGCAGATGCTCTACAATGATCCGGCCAATTCGCTGGACCAGGCCAAGCACCTGTTCAACGTCTTCACCACCGCCCATGCGCTGATCATGATCTTCTTCATGGTCATGCCGGCCATGATCGGCGGCTTCGCCAACTGGTTCGTGCCGCTGATGATCGGCGCGCCGGACATGGCCTTCCCGCGCATGAACAACATCTCGTTCTGGCTGCTGCCGGCCGCGTTCGCGCTGCTCCTGCTGTCGATGTTCTTTCCGGGCGAGGCCGACAATCTCTATGGCGCCGGCACCGGCTGGACCATCTATCCGCCGCTTTCGACCACCGGCCATGCCGGCGGTCCGGCGATGGATTTCGCCATCCTCTCGATCCACCTCGCCGGCGCGAGCTCGATCCTGGGCGCCATCAACTTCATCACCACCATCTTCAACATGCGCGCCCCGGGCATGACGCTGCACAAGATGCCGCTCTTCCCCTGGTCGATCCTGGTGACGGCGTTCCTGCTGCTGCTGTCGCTCCCGGTGCTCGCCGGCGGCATCACCATGCTGCTGACCGACCGCAATTTCGGAACCAAGTTCTTCTCGCCCGACGGCGGCGGCGATCCGGTACTGTTCCAGCACCTGTTCTGGTTCTTCGGCCACCCCGAAGTGTACATCCTGATCCTGCCCGGCTTCGGCATGGTCAGCCACATCGTGTCGACCTTCTCCAAAAAGCCGATCTTCGGCTACATGGCGATGGTCTATGCGATGGTCGCGATCGGCGGTGTCGGCTTCATCGTGTGGGCCCACCACATGTACACCACGGGCCTCAGCCTCAACGTCCAGCGCTACTTCGTCGCCGCGACGATGGTCATCGCGGTGCCGACCGGCGTGAAGATCTTCTCGTGGATCGCGACGATGTGGGGCGGCTCGATC
>Ga0068854_100002006_pt1 | contig 12472 bp, 7 predicted proteins | sample KBSCornC42_FD_66590 | JGI IMG/M metagenome (GOLD analysis project Ga0068854, IMG submission 66590) | Corn rhizosphere microbial communities from Kellogg Biological Station, Michigan, USA - KBS Corn C4-2 | ecosystem: Host-associated > Plants > Roots > Rhizosphere > Soil ... | reverse complement strand
GTCGGCTACAAGGACGGCGTCGGCGACATCGAGCTGATGACCCGCATCTACGCCCGGATGGGCGACCGCCTGACCTATATCGGCGGCCTCCCGACCGCCGAGACGTTCGCCGTGCCCTACCTGACGATGGGCGTGACGACCTATTCCTCAGCGATCTTCAACTTCCTCCCCGAATGGGCACTGGCGTTCTACAAGTCGGTTCGCGCCGACGACCGCGCCGAGGTGATGCAGCAGCTCAAGGATTTCGTGCTGCCTTACATCGCGCTGCGCAACCGCGCGCGCGGCTATGCAGTGTCGATCGTCAAGGCGGGGTGCCGGGCAGTCGGGCGGGACGCCGGGGCGGTGCGCTCCCCGCTGACCGATCTCAGCGAAGCCGAGCACGCCGAGTTGCGCGCGCTGATCGAGAAGGTCTCGCCCAAGGCGCTCGCCGCCGCGGCCTGATCCCGCTAGGCTGGCGCGATGTTCGAATTGAGCCAGCTCCGCTGCTTCGTCGCGGCGGCCGAGGAACTTCATTTCGGCCGCGCCGCGCAGCGCCTGAACATGACCCAGTCGCCGCTCAGCCGGCAGATCCAGCTGCTCGAACGCATTCTCGACGTCACACTGCTCGAGCGCACCAGCCGCAACGTCTCGCTGACCCCGGCCGGCCGCGTGTTCCTCATAGAGGCGCGGCGGATCGTGCGGCTGGCCGAGAGCGCCCAGCTCTCCGCGCGCCGCGTCGCCAAGGGTGACGCCGGCAAGGTCGCGATCGGCTTCACCGCCGTCTCCGGCTACTCCCTGATCCCGCAGATCGTTGCCCAGGCCCGCGCCGCGCTGCCGAATATCGAGCTGGAGCTGCGCGAGATGGTCACCGGCGAGCAGACCGACGCGCTGCTCACCGGGCTCATCGACATCGGTTTCGTCCGCCCGCCGGTGACTCGCAGCGAGTTCGACACCGCGCTGATGCTGACCGAGCCGCTAATCGTCGCCTTGCCCGCCGGCGATCCCCTCCAGGCCAAGGCGACGCTGGCGCCGGCCGACCTCGCCGACCGCCCGCTGATTATGTATTCGCGCCAAGGGGCGGGCTATTTCCACGACATGGTCGTGCGGCTGTTCGACGAGGCCGGCGCTGCCCCGCAGCTCGTCCAGCACGTCACCCAAATTCACTCGATGCTCGGACTGGTCCGCGCCGGGCTGGCCGCGGCGATCGTTCCGCAATCGGCGAGCGGGCTTCACCCCGACGACATCCAGTTCCGCCAACTGGCGACGACTCCCGAGCGTCCGGTCGAGCTTCACGCCGCTTGGCGGCGGGACAACGCCAACCCGGCGCTCGAGCCGATGCGCCGGCTCTGCCTCGACACGATCGGCGCGTGAGCGACCCGGTAGCGGTGACGCGCCACGGCCGCGTGCGCGGCCTGCGCGAGGACGGCGTGCTGGCCTTCCGCGGCATCCGCTACGGCGCCGACACCGCGCCGCGCCGCTTCGCCCGCGCGCTCCCGCCGCGGCCGTGGAGCGGCATCGCCGACGCCACCCGCTTCGGGCCGGCGGCGCCGCAGACCAAGGCGGGGGAGCCGACGAGGGAGGATTGCCTGTTCCTCAATATCTGGACCCCGGCGCTCGACCGCGCGCGGCGCCCGGTGACGGTCTACATCCATGGCGGTGCGCATAGCCACGGCTCGGGCGCCGACCCGGTGACGAACGGCGCCGCGCTGGCGCGACGCGGCGACGTCGTCGTCCTCACGCTGAACCACCGCCTCGCGGGGCTCGGCTACGCCTACCTCGCGCGGCTCGGCGGGCCGGCGGAATCGGGCAACGTCGGCAATCTCGACCTCGTTCTCGCGCTGCAGTGGGTGCGCGACAACATCGCCGAGTTCGGCGGCGACCCGCAGCGGGTGATGATCTTCGGCCAGTCGGGCGGCGGCGCCAAGGTGGTCACGCTGATGGCGATGGCCGAAGCCCGCCCGCTGTTCCACGCCGCGGTGACGATGAGCGGGCAGCACGTCACCGCCGCCGGCCCCAATCATGCCACCGAACGCGCGCGAGCGTGGATGGCCAAGGCCGGCGCGAAGGACTTCACGGAACTGCGCGCGCTTCCGGTCGAGCGACTGGTCGAGGCAATGGCGATGACCGACCCGCTCGAGGGCAAGGGCGAGATCAGCTTCACCTCGACGCTCGACCACCGCGTCCTTACCCGGCACCCGTTCTACCCCGACGCCCCGCGCGAGGCGGCGCGCATTCCGCTGATCGTGGGCAACACCCACGACGAGACCGGCTACTGGCTCGCGGCGACGCTCAAGCGCGGCGACACCACGTCGGACAACCTGGCCGAACGACTCGCGCGCGAGATCGTCAAGGACGTCGATGCCGCGTGGCTGGCCGAGCAGTATCGCGCACTCTACCCCGCGCGGTCGCCCGGCGAGATCCTCCTCGCCGCCTCGACCGCGGCGCGCTCGTGGCCCGGGCACCTGATCCAGGCCGAGGAGCGGGCGCGGATCGGTGCGCCGACCTGGATGTACCAACTCGACCTGCCCTCGCCCGAGGCCGGCGGTGTGCTCGGCGCGTTCCACACGCTCGATATCGGGCTGGTCTTCGCCAACACCCGCCTGCCCGAAGCGCGCACCGGCGACGGCGCGGCGGCGCGGTGGATTTCGGAGGCGATGGCCGACGCCTTCGTCCGCTTCGCTCGCAACGGCAATCCCAACGGCGGCGCGCTGCCGCAGTGGCCGCAATTCGATCTCGAGCGTCGGGCGACGATGATCTTCGACCGCGAGCTTCGGGTCGAGGACGATCCGCGCGGGGCCGAGCGCCGATTGCTCGCGCCGATCCCTTACCTTAAGCCGGGCGGCTAAAGCTCAGCGGTCCCACGGAAAGGCAAGCGTCGGGCGGTTGGCGTAACGAGTCATCGCCAGCTTGAGTCTGGCCCCGCTGCGCGGCGCCAGGTGCGCGCTTAAATCCCGTCCGCCGACCGGGTGGGTGGCGCCATCTAACGTAACCGCGTCAATCCGATGCTCGGCGTAAGACCCGCCCTGCACGATCACGCTGCGCGGCGTCGTCCCGGTGTTGACCAGCGTCACCTCGGTGCTGCGGTCACCGAGCGCGTGGACCAGCGCGGCGACGTCGAGGGGCACCCCGGCGCGGCGGCGCGCGGGGTCGAAGTAGCGCAGGCGGCAATGCAGCGGCACCCCGCCTTGCGGGGGGCTGGTCTGCGACCATGGCGGACGGGCGATGTGCAGGCCGCCGGTCATCGTCTGGATCAGCGCGGTGGCGCTCGCCGGATTGAAGTCGAGCGTCCAGTCGGCGAGCCGTGTCGCCGGCGTGGTCGGGTCGGCGCGGCGTTTGGCGTCGCGCTCGGCGATCCGCGCGAGGTCGGCTTCCAGCGCCTTGTCGGCATAGCCGGGATTGCGGCCTTCGAGGAAGGCGATCCACGGATGGTCTCCGGCCGCCGCACGGTCGGCGGGATCCTGCGTCGCGTACCAGATCTCGAAGGCATTGGTGCGGTAGGCGCCTGTTTGCCAGCCGTACCATCCCTGCGGACCGAACATCGTCGGGGTCGAAAGCTTGCCGTCGAGCGTCTTCGCCTGGGCATTGATCAGCGCGTTCTGGCGCCGCCACAGCTTGAGATAGCCTAGGTCGCCGGTGAGCAGCAGCGCGTTGTAAAACGCGGTGATCGAGCGCGGCACGCGGTTGCGGTTCTCGCGTTTGCCGGTCTGCGGCACGACCGGGGCGAAGTTCCAGCCGTAGGTCCCGCCCCACCAGTCGGGCGCGGTCTTGCCGTCGAGCCCGACCTTGCTCGGGACGATCCCGCCGTTGCGCTCGGTCCGCTCGGCCCAGGCGTCGAGATAGTCGAGCGCCCAGCGGCGGAAGCGCTCGCCGCCCCTCAGGGCATAGGCGTTGAGGCCCAGCGTGGTCGCCTGAAGGTTGAGCGGGTTGTCGCCGACGACGTCGGTATACTCGGCATAATGCGCGAGGAACTGGGCGTAGCTGTCCTCGCCGTGCTCGAGGTGAAAGGCGCTGGCCTCAAACGGATCGCCGGCCCAATCGAGCGGAGTGGCGGCGCGCAGCATCGGCCCGCGGCTGCCGTTGAGGAGGCTGCGGATCACCTGCGCCGAGGGGTCGTAATTGCCAACCGACTTGTCGCGCCCGGTGTAGAAGTCGGCGAAGCGCCGAGTCCGCAACACCAGCCGCGGATCGCGCGGCGTCGACAGCCCCATGACGTTGAAGGTGGTCAACCCCTCGGCATTGTGCTGCCAGTCCATCTGCACCGGGAATTCGCGGTGGTACATTCCCATTCGAGCAATCGGCACCTCTCGGGTGCGAGCTCGCGTGTACTGGCGCAGATGCCCTTCCCAGAAGCGCTGGGCGAGCGTGAGCAGCCGGTCCGACGCGCCGAGCGCATGAAGCGTGACCCAGTCGTTGGTGAACTCGGCGGCGTCGTCGGGGCCGTCGTTGGCCCCCCAGCGCGGAAAACAGAGCAGCTCGTCGTTCGGTCCAACATATTGGGCGAAGTAGGCCTCGCACGCCGCAGCGTTGGCCGCCATGAGCTGGCGCTGGAGCGTTGCCCAGCGCGGTGCGCTCATCGGCGTGTCGACCCGCAGGGCCGTGCTTCGCGCGCGCGCAGCGGCTGGCGTCGCGGCCAGCGCCGCCCCGACCGCGAGCGCTTCGCGCCGGGTCAGCCTCACTCGGGCAGCTCCAGCCGGTGCAGCGGCCCGACGATCCAGGTGATCGCCAGGATCGTCACCAGGCAATGGAACGCGACATAGGCTAGCGCCAGGTCGAACGAGCCGGTCGCCGCGACGATGTAGCCGACGACGATCGGCGTGACGATCCCGGCGCTGTTGCCGATCATGTTGAACACGCCCGCGGACAGCCCCGCGAGGCGGCGCGGCGCGACGTCCGCCATCAGCGCCCAGCCGAGCGAGGCGATGCCCTTGCCGAAGAACGCCAGCGACATGACCACGATCACCAGCCAGTCGGCATCGATCCAAACGCACGCCAGGATCATCGTCGCCAGCATCATGCCGGCGACGAACGGAATCTTGCGCGCGCGGTCGAGGCTGCCGGTGCGGCGCAGGATCGCGTCGGAAAGGAAACCGCCCGCCAGCCCGCCGACGAAGCCGCAGGCCGCCGGCGCCGCGGCGGCGAAGCCGGCCTGCATAATGTTAAGCCCGCGCTCCTTGACCAGATATATCGGGAACCAGGTGACGAAAAAGTAGGTAAGCACGTTGACGCAATACTGGGCGATGTAGATGCCGATCATCATCCGGCTGGCGAGCAGCGGACGGACGTTGGCCCAGGTGAAGCGTGGGCCGGCGCTGGCCACGGCCTCCATCGACACTTGGCCGCCGCCCTCGCGGATCAGCTCGAGCTCGGCCGGTTTGATCGCGGGATGGCGGTCGGGGCCGGTGATGTAAGCGAGGAACAGCACAGCCGCGAGCACACCCAGCGCGCCCATGGTCCAGAACACCCAGCGCCAGCCGAAATCGTGCGCGAGCCAACCCATCATCGGGGCGAAGGCGACCAGCGAGAAGTATTGCGCGCTGTTGAAGATGGCCGTGGCACTACCCCGCTCCGGACCGGGAAACCACGCCGCGACCAACCGGGCGTTGCCCGGGAACGAGGGTGCTTCGGCTGTACCGACGAGGAATCGCAGGCCGAACAGAGCGGTGGCCGCGGCAACTCCACCGATCAGCCCGACGAACCCCTGGGAGAAGGTGAACAGCGACCACAGCGCGATCGCCGAGGCGTAGACCGCGCGCGTCCCGAACCGATCGAGCAGCAGCCCGCCAGGCACCTGGGCGATGACGTATGCCCAAGCGAATGCCGAAAGGATGAAGCCGGTCTGCACCGGGCTCAGCCCGAGCTCGCCGCTCGCCGCCTCGCCGGCGATCGAGAAAGTCGCACGATCGGCGTAATTGAGCGTCGTGATGATGAAGATCAGCGCGATGATCCGCCAGCGGATGCGCGTCGGCGTTGCTCCGGCGGTCATCGTGTTCCTCTCCACTGGCGACGCCTGCAACGGGCGCGCACCTCGAACTGCGGTCGTAGCGCCGGTGACGGGAGCGGTCCAAGCCCAAGAGCGGTTCGATTGAGCCATAATTGGACTTGATTGCTTTGCCGGACCGCATGCCTCTGCGGAATCGGTGCAAGCATTGCATCGATTCATGCCGGAATGAGGTTGGCTTTTGGTGATGGTTGCGGATTAGGCAGCATCCGTGACACCGGTATCAGCCGGATATGTCTTTCTTGCCGGGAGAGGTTTTTGAAATGGCCGCAACTGCCACCGCGCGTCTGAAGTTCCTGCACGGCTCGGCTCTTGCCGCGCTCGCACTTGCCGCCAACCCTGCGCTTGCCCAGGATCAGGGGGCCGCCGCGGCAACGGCGCCCGCCGCGGAAGACGCCTCGGCCGCGGACACCGAAGCGCCCGCGATCGTCGTCACCGGTTTCCGCGAGAGCCTTTCGAGCGCGCTCAACATCAAGCGTAACGAGACGTCGGCGATCGACGCGATCAAGGCCGAGGACATCGCCGAATTCCCCGACCTCAACCTCGCCGAATCGCTGCAGCGCATTCCCGGCGTGGCGATCAGCCGGGTCAACGGCGAAGGCCGCAACATCTCGGTTCGCGGCCTCGGTCCCGAGTACACCCGCGTCCGCATCAACGGCATGGAAGCGATCGGCACGACCGGCGGCACCGACAACTCGGGCGGCGTCAACCGCGGCCGCGGCTTCGACTTCAACATCTTCTCGTCGGACCTGTTCAATAGCCTGGCAGTGCGCAAGACCGCGACCGCGGACGTCGAGGAAGGCTCGCTCGGGGCCACGGTCGATCTGACCATCGCCCGTCCCTTCGACTACAAGAAACCGACCGCGACCGTCTCGGTGCAGGGCAGCTACAACGATCTCGCCCGCAAGGTCACGCCGCGCGTCTCCGGACTGGTGACCAAGTCGAACGACGACGAAACCTTCGGCGTGCTTCTGTCGATGGCTTACGAGGAGCGCCGGCTGATCGAGGAAGGCGCGAACATCACGCGCTGGACTTTCGGCGGGTTCAACGGCGGCTTCAGCCCGCTCTCGACGCTCCCGGGCAAGACCATCGCCCAGATCAACGACAGCAATCCCGATACCGCGCTGTTCCACCCGCGCATTCCCGGCCTGGTCAGCTACGACATCCGCCAGAAGCGCCTCGGCGCCGCGGTGTCGCTCCAGTTCCGCCCGGCTGACAGCACCTTGATCTCGATCGACGGGCTCTATTCGCGGCTCGACGGGACCCGCCAGGAAGCGCAGTTCCAGGCGATCAGCTTCAGCCGCGGCGGCACTGGAAAGCCGCAGACGATCATCCGCACCGGCACGGTCGACGCCGACAACAACATCGTCAGCGGCACTTTCGACAACGTCGACTTGCGCGTGCAGTCCCGCTTCGACCGGCTGGTCACCGATTTCTACGAAATCACCGGCAATCTCGAGCAGGAGTTCGGCGACAAGCTGAAGTTCGTCGGGCTCGTCGGCTATTCGAACTCGGCGTTCAAGAACCCGATCCAGACCACGGTCACGCTCGACGCGGCCAACACCGCGAACTTCAAGTACGACTTCTCGACCCGCTTCCCGGCGATCGTTCCAGGGGTCGACGTGACCAATCCGGCGACCTTCGCCTTCACCAACGGAACCTCGGAAGTCCGCATCCGTCCGCAGACGGTCGACAACACGTTTACCACCGGCAAGGGCTTCCTCGAGTTCGAGGCGAGCGACGCGGTCAAGCTCAAGGCCGGGGTCGATTGGCGCAAGTTCACTTACGATTCGACCGAGCGCCGCCGGCTCCAGGCGGAAACCGTGGTGCAGACGCTGACCGCCGCCCAGATCGCCGCCGCGACGACCCAGTTCACCGGGTTCGGCCGCGGGCTCGACTTGCCGGCGGGCACGCCGACCGGGTTCGTCGTGCCCGACCTCGCCAAATTCGCCGATCTCTACGGGATCTACACCAACCCGCTCTACGCGACGGGCGGGATTGAAAACGCCACCGCGCGCGGCTCATTCGTCACCGTCGAGGAAAAGGATCTCGGAGCCTGGGGCATGACCGAGTTCAACCTCAGAGACATCGGCCTGCCGGTTCGCGGCGACGCCGGGGTGCGCTGGGTTCGCACCAAGCAGTTTTCCACCGGTTTCGCCAGCCAGGGCGCGACGATCAACCTGGTCGAGGCCAAGCGCAGCTACGACAACTTCCTGCCTTCGGCGAACCTCGTTATCGACGTGACCGACGACCTCCTGGTGCGTCTCGCCGCTGCCAAGACGCTGGCCCGCGCGGGCATCGCTTCGCTGTCACCCGGCGGCAACATCAACATCTCGGGCGGCAACCGCACATTCAGCTCGGGCAACCCCGATCTCAAGCCGACCAAGTCGACCAACTTCGACGCGTCGATCGAATGGTATCCAACCCACGGTGCGATCTACGCGGTGGCAGGGTTCTACAAGGACATCGGGACGTTCGTTCAGTCGCTGAGCACGTCGGTGCCGTTCTCGGGACTGGGCCTGCCGACTTCGCTGCTGACCGGGACCGGTCTCTCCTCCAGCGACATCTTCATCGTCAACCAGCCGGTCAACTCGAGCGGGGGCAAGCTCAAGGGCTTCGAAGTCAACGTCCAGCAGCCCTTCAGCTTCCTCCCGGGCGCGCTGGCGAACTTCGGCGTCCTCGCCAACTTCACTTACGTCAAGTCGGACATCAAGTACCTGACCAACGCCGCGGGCACGGCCTTCGTCACCGCGCCGCTGGTCGGCCTCTCGAAGAAGGCTGCCAACGGCACGCTGTATTACGAGGACGACAAGTTCTCGATCCGCGGCTCGGTCGCCTACCGCTCGAAGTACCTGACCGCGGTCCCTGGGACCGAGGGCAACGCCTACAACGGGACCAACAGCACGGTGAACGTCGACGCCCAGGTTTCCTACACCGTCAACGATCATCTCAAGCTCAGCGTCGAGGGCATCAACTTGACCGACGAAAAGAACGACCAGTTCGTCGACGAGACCAACCGCCTCAACGTGCTCACTCACAGCGGTCGGCAGATCAACTTCGGCGCCAAATTCACATTCTAATCGTGTTCTAGGTCACGACAGACCTGAGGCGCAGCATCCGAAAACGGCGCGCGGAGCTCAAATGATCGACGGCAGCATTCTGGTCGGGGGAGAGTTCCGGCGATCCCCCTCGAGTTTTCATGGGTTCAATCCGGCCACGGGCGAGACCGTTGGACCGATCTATTGCGAGGCATCGCCCGCCGATGTCGCCGATGCCTGCCGGCTCGCCGACGAGGCGGCCGAGCGCTTCGGCGCACTGGCGCCGCCCGACCGCGCCGCGTTCATCGAAGCGGTCGCGCAGGAGATCCTCGCGCTTGGCGATGAATTGATCGCCACCGCTATGGCTGAGAGCGGCCTCCCGCGTCCGCGCCTAGAAGGCGAGCGCCTGCGTACCGCCAACCAGTTGCGGATGTTCGCCACCGAAGTTCGCGAGGGCGCATGGCTCGACGTCGCGATCGACCGGGCGTTGCCCCACCGGGCGCCGCCTCGGCCCGATCTGCGACGGATGAACGTGCCGCTTGGCCCAGTGGCAGTTTTCGGCGCTTCCAACTTCCCACTCGCGTTCTCGGTGGCCGGGGGTGATACCGCCTCCGCCTTTGCTGCCGGGTGTCCGGTTGTCGTGAAGGGGCACCCCGCTCACCCGGGAACTGGCGAACTTGTCGCGCGCGCAGTGCGCGCCGCCGTCATTGCCGCTGACCTGCCCGCCGGAGTCTTTTCCTTTCTGCCGGGCGGTTCGCACGAACTGGGTGCCGCACTCGTCGAGGATGTTCGAATCAAGGCGGTTGGCTTTACCGGCTCGCGTGCGGGCGGCCTGGCTTTGCTCAGGCTCGCGCAACGACGGAAGGAACCGATTCCTGTCTTTGCCGAGATGTCGAGCGTCAACCCACTGGTCGTGCTGCCCCACGCACTTGCGGCACGCGCCGAGGAGCTTGGTAAAGGCTTTGCCGCATCTCTGACTTTAGGTGCGGGTCAGTTCTGTACGAACCCCGGACTCGTGCTGGCAATCGACTCCCGTGAGCTAGACCGTTTCGTTGAAGCCGCCGGCCTCGCGCTGCGCGCCAGCGACCCTGCGGTGATGCTCACCGAGGGCATTCACCGCGCGTATATCGAGGGCCTTGCCCGGCGTGACGCGAATCCCGACGCTCGTTGCGTTGCAATGGCGCCGAGTGGCGACGGCTCGCGTGGTCCGGCCGCACTTCATGAGACCTCGGCCGGTGCGTTTTCTGCTGACCCGCGGCTGGCGGAGGAGTTGTTTGGCGCTGCCTCAATTGTAGTTCGTTGCCGCGACATCGCCGAGTTGCAGGCGACGGTTACCGCGCTCGAAGGACAATTGACCGCAACGATTCATCTCGACCCTGCAGATGAGGCCACGGCTCGTGCAATCCTTCCCGCACTGTGCAACCGGGCGGGCCGGGTGCTGGTCAATGGCTGGCCCACCGGGGTCGAGGTCAGCCGGGCGATGGTCCATGGGGGGCCTTTTCCTGCGACTTCGGACAGCCGGAGCACCTCGGTCGGGACGCTGGCGATGATGCGCTTTCTTCGTCCAATTTGTCTGCAGGACTTCCCGGAAGCTTTGCTCCCCCCGCCACTTCGCGAAGACAACCCTTGGAAGATGCCGCAGCGGCTTTCCTAGCAAACCAGAACTTTGTTGGTGCGTAACTGCATAGCGCCAGCCGACCGGCAGCTTTGGGGCCGATTCCGTTGAAGAAGTGGGCTTGGTAGCGGCGCTGGCCGAGTTGCCTTTATGAGGTGAGAGGGGCCTTCCCTCTCAGGCGGGCGCGAGCTGACCTGGCATCGGGACGATCTTGGCCATCTTGCGGAGGTTTTGGGCTGTAGCAGCGAGGAGGAACTCGTCTCTTGCCCCATTCGGACCGCGTAATCGCAAGCGATCGAGCTTCAGGATGCGTTTGAGATGGGCGAACAGCATCTCGACCTTCTTTCGCTGCCGCCGAGAGGTGGCATAGGCGTCGGTCATGGCGAGGTCGCGGGCCATATCGCGCGCCCCTTCGTGCACCGAACGGGCGATCTTGCGGGCTGGCGTGTTGGGCGAGCAGCGAGGTCGCAGGGCGCAGGGGGTGCAGTCGTGCTGCGCGGCGCGGTAGCGGATGAAGCCGTCCTTATCGACGCGGGAGCGCTCGGTGGTGAAGTTGCGGTTGGTCGGCCGCAGTCGCTTGCCACCCGGGCAGATATAGCTGTCGTCCGCATGATCGAAGGTGAAGTCGTCGCGCTCGAACGTGCCGTCACGCCGAGCCGATCTGTCGAACACCCGGATGTGGGGTTCGATGCCCTTCTCCTCGACCAGCCACGCCAGGTTGTCAGCCGATCCATAGGCCGTGTCGGCCGCGAGCCGCGCCGGCCAGAGATCGAAGCGTTGTTGAGTCCGCTCGATCATGCGGCGCTGGGCCAGTATCTCGGCCTGGCGGATCGCGGTGGTCGCCTCGACATCAACGATGACCGCGTTCTCAAGGTCGATGAGGTAGTTGGTGCTGTAGGCGAAGAACGCACGCTCGGGCGTCGCAGCGGTGAAGCGCGATGCTGGATCGGACGGTGCGAGATACTTCGGTACGACCGGCGTCGCGCCGCCGAAGGCAGCATCGTCGAGCACCTCGAGGTACTCGCGAACGGCACGGCTCGCGGTGCCAGGCGGTAGACCGTCAGCAGCCAGTACGGCCTTTGGGCGGCTGACGTCGGCCCGGATCAGGCTGGCATCGACCGCAAAGCCTTCGCCGCCGACGAGCCCTTGCCCGATGCATTGCTGCACCGTCATCTCGAACACCTGACGCAGCAGATCGCTGTCGCGGAAGCGTCCGTGCCGGTTCTTTGAGAACGTCGAGTGGTCGGGCACATCGCCTTCTAGGCCAAGCCGGCAGAACCAGCGGTAGGCGAGGTTGAGATGCACCTCCTCGCACAGCCTGCGCTCTGATCTGATCCCCATGCAGTAGCCGATGATCAGCATCCGGATCATCAGCTCGGGATCGATCGAGGGACGCCCGGTGTCGCTGTAGAACGGCCGCAGGTGCTCGCGCACGCCCGACAGGTCGATGAACCGATCGATCGACCGCAAGAGGTGATCGGCCGGCACATGCCGCTCGATGTTGAAGCTGTAGAACAGCGCTTCCTGCGCCACCGTCCGCTCGCCCATCATCGGCTCATCTCCGCTCACATGCAGAGAGTGAATCAGCACCTCACCGTTACTGCAAGGCCGAGTTTTTCAACGGAATCGGATCGTGAGCGGACTGGCAGCTCCTGAGCGCCATCAGGTCGTGAGGAAGCTTGGCTCAGATGGCGATTAAAGCCTAGTCAGCCGGCCCGGCTCCCCCATTCAGGAGATTGGCCAGCGCCGTCACGAGTTGCGCTTCGACGAACGGCTTTTGAATCACAACGCTGAGCGGCACGCCCTCGGCTGTCCAGTCGTGCGCGCTGTCACCGGTCGTAT
>Ga0068854_100002000_pt1 | contig 12485 bp, 10 predicted proteins | sample KBSCornC42_FD_66590 | JGI IMG/M metagenome (GOLD analysis project Ga0068854, IMG submission 66590) | Corn rhizosphere microbial communities from Kellogg Biological Station, Michigan, USA - KBS Corn C4-2 | ecosystem: Host-associated > Plants > Roots > Rhizosphere > Soil ... | reverse complement strand
CTCCCGTGGGCGCCCTAAAGCGGTTTCAGCAGGAAGGCGCGCCGCATGCCGTTCAGGCGACCCTGACCGACGATCCAGCCCCGGCCGTTGATCGCGCGCGCCGTCTCCAGCGTCCAGCCCGAGCCGGGCACGATACAGTCGTTGAGATCGACCGGTCGTCCACCCGTCTCGCCCGGCGATCGGAGCCACAGCACCGCGCGCGTTGCCGTACTGTCGTCGCCCGTCGTCACGGCGCCAACCGCAGGGCCGGCGTCACTGACGGCGTAGGCGATGCTCCCGCTGCCGCCGGGCAGCGTGCCCAGGACTTGCATCGGCCCGCCGCCGGTGACCAGGAACGCCCGGCGGGCGCCGTCCCCGGTCTCCGAGAAGCCGACGACCTCACCCGCGGCGTTCACGCCATAGGCGCGGCTGTTCGCGCCGCCGGGGAGCGTGCCGAGGTCGCGCATCCCGCTGCCGCTCTGGTAAGTGAAGGCATGGGTGGGGCCTCTCTCATCCTGCCCACGCGGCAGATCCGCCTTCCCGACCACCACGCCCGCCGCGCTGACGGCGCTCGCCATGCTGTACGGGCCGCCCAGCGTTCCGAGATCCTGCAACCCGCCGGCGGCTGTCCAGCGGAAGGCGCGTTGATTGAACTGCGCGTCCCACGCCTCGCCGACCACGATCGAGCCGTCGCCGGAGACGCCGTACGCCGACGCGTAGGCGTAGCCGAAGTCGCCGAGGTCGCGCATCCCGGTCGCCGCCGTCCATCGGAACGCCCGGTATTGACCGGCGGCATTCGACGCGTAGCCGACGATCACCGAGCCAGTGGACGACACGCCGTAGGCCTGACTCGAACTGCCGCCCAGCGTGCCCGGCCAGATCACCGATTGGGTCGTGGTCCCACCGCCACCGCTCGCGATGGCTGAACGCGTGAACGCGGGATCACCGGTGACGAGAACGATCAGCAGCGCTGAGCAGAGTCCAACCTTGCTCTTCACGGTACCTCCTCGTCCCGACAGGTCCGGGGAGTGTGACAGGAGAGCGCGCCGCTGTCGCCTGTTTTTCCGAAGCTCAGCGACGCGTCCTGTGATCGCGCATGAGGTGTGCGAATCGTCGCGTGTGGTTCTCGATCACCGTGACACAGTGAAGCAGAAAGGGACAGACGATGGCGCCGCAGTGCGTCAGCACCAACGTCGTCGCTTGCGACCGTACGTCAGTGCTGATATAAGTCCGCGTACTTCTCTTCATCCCGTCTTCGCGGCATTGTTCGGTAGGCCTCTGTAACCAGCTGGGAGGTCACGATGATCCGCAGACCGATCGCGCTCGCGTTCGTGCTCCAGTTCCTCATCGCCGTATCGGCAACGGCTCAAAACCAGGGCAGCCTGCGTGGGTCCATCACCGACGAGCAGGGCGGGTCGCTGCCCGGCGTAACGGTCACCGCCACCAGCCCGTCGTTGATCCAGCCATCAACCGCCATCACCGAAGCCGACGGAAGTTACCGCCTCATCAACCTCCCGCCGGGCACCTACACCGTGTCGGCCACGCTGACTGGCTTCGCCAGCTATCGGCGGACCGACATTCTGTTGCGCGCCGGGGCGAACTTCCAGGTCGACGTCGTGATGAAGATCGGCGCGCTCCAGGAATCGGTCACGGTCGCTGGCGAGTCACCGATGCTCGAGGTGAGCAAGCCGAGCAATGTGCTGAACATCTCCGGCGAGTTCCAGCGGGAGATGCCGATCCAGGCGCGGCGCAACTGGAGCGACTTCCTCGAGATCACGCCGGGCGTCCACTCGCGCCCATTCGACGATGGCAGCGGCCGGATGGTGTATTTCGGCCATGGCACGGAGCATTTCGCCCACGTGGTGCAACTCGAAGGTGCCATCGCCTCGAACTATCAGGATGCCCAAATCACCTACGTCGCGATGGGCGCTGATATGGTCGACGACGTGCAGGTCAAAACGGGAGGCGTTGACGCGTCGGCCCCGATGGGGACCGGCCTGAACATCAACGTCATCACGAAGAGCGGCGGCAACACGTTCAAGGGATCGGCGGCGTACGCGTATCAGCCGGCGGGGTGGAACGGCAACAACGTCGACAACTGCTCGGCGAGCGCCGGCTGCCACCCCGGCACCAGCGGCTCGGGCGGGACGCCGACGACGGCGATCGTGCGCCAGTTCGACGGCGGCTTCGGCGGACCGATCGCGCGAGACAAGGTGTGGTTCTTCGGTTCGGTGCGGCGGGCCGATCTCGAAGCCGGCATCAGCCGGACCGCCGACAACGTCCGCTACCTGCAGATGTTCTTCCCGAACGTCGATCTCTTCACCAACACGACCGAGAGCTGGCAGCCCTACGCGAAAGCGACAGCAAAGCTGTCGCCCAGCCACGAGGTCGCCGTCTTCTACCAGCACGATCGCCTGAAGGCGACCGGCGATCGCGAGTACGACTACACGCACGCGACGCTGTATTCGACCGGCGGCTCGCTCTACGGCGGCAAGCTCACGTCGCTGTGGGGACAGCGGATGACGACGACATTCCTCATCTCGTACAACAACAAGGGCGGCTCCGATGCGAGCACCTTCGCCGATTACGACGGCAGCGGACCAGACACGATCATTCACGCCGGCGCGTTCGCCAACGGCGCCCGCATGGTCGGGACCGGCCGGCTGGTCGAAGGCGGCAACCTCGAAGGCAATGGGCCAGGAGGGCCCGGCGGTTCCGAGTCACTCTCGCCGTCGTCGCTGTGGACGATCCGCGGCGATCTGACGTATTTCAAAGACGGGTTCGCCGGCTCGCACGAGTTCCAGACCGGCTTCTTCGGCGCGCCGCTCAGCAAGTACGACACCGAAAACATCTACATCAACAACGGATTCATCCTCGAGGAGCGCTCGATGGTGGATCCGAACGACGCCGCGAAGGGGACGGTGCCGTTCCATCGGCAGTACGTCGACACCATCGACATCACGACGCGGCAGGCGCGCGACCGCGACTACGCGTTCTACCTCCAGGACAACTGGAAACCGACCGGGCGGCTGACCGTGATGGCCGGTATCCGCTTCGATTTCGTCAAGCGCGTCGACGAACTGTTCGACGTCGTCCGCGAGGACGCGCACACCACCCAGCCGCGGCTCGGGTTCTCGTATCTCGTGACCCGCGACGCGCGGAACGTGCTCCGCGGCAGTTACGTGCGCGTCGGGGAGCAGATGATGGGCCGCGACGCCGTGACGACGTTCGGCGGCAACGCGCGCGTCGGCCTGCGCGACGACTACGGCGCCAACCTCGATCAGGCGATCGACTCGACGATTCGCACGCCGGCCAACACCGCGGCAGTGGCGGCCAACCAGTTCGCGGCCGACCTCCACCAGCCGTTCGTCGACGAGTTCATCCTCGGCTTCCGCAAGCAGCTGCCGTATTTGATTGGCGTAGACGTTGCGGCCATTCACCGCGTCTACAGCGACACCTACGCGAACCACGAGATCAACGGCTTCTGGCCAAGCGGGCCGAACCAGCCGTTCGGCGGATACGGCGCCATCGATCCGAACCGCGGGAACGTGTTCCAGGAACGCAACAACACCTGGAGCCAGTTGAATTACACGGCGCTGGAAATCACGCTGACCAAGAACGTGTCCCACGGGTTCCAGTTCATGGCGGGGATCAACCGCCAGTGGCAGCACATCAGCGGCGACTGGAATCCGCACGACCCGGCGAAGTTCATCCAGCCGTCCGCGTTCGCGAACGACGCGCTGCTCTACATGCCGCGCGGCAACAACGAAGAGAACAGTCTGCCGCTGACGACCGGCTCCACGGTCCACACCTACGGTCCGACATGGCAGAAATATCGGCTGAACTTCGGCGGCTCCTATCTCGCGAAGTACGACGTGACCCTGGCCGCGAGCTACACCGTCGAAGCCGGCCCGTGGTCGGGCGCCATCGTCGACGTGCTGCCGGCGGCGGATCCCGTGTTCGGGCCGCCATCGGTCGTCTCGTCGACAGGCGTCGTGCAGAACAATCCGCTGTCGACCAAGATGCGGTTCGTCTTTCCGACGCGCGGGGAGGGCCAGGTACTCGCGCCCGCAGTGAGGACGCTCGGCTTCAAGATCGGGAAGCGGATCCGCCTGGGCGGCACGCGGTCGGCGGAAATCGCGGCAAACATCTTCAACGCGACCAACGCCGGTAATTACACACAGTACAACTACAACGGCGCCAACGAGGTCTTCAACACGGCGAATTACCTGCAGTTCCGCAATCAGCAGCCGGCGCGGGCGCTGCAGGCGACATTCGTCTACCGGTTCTAACCTAAGAGGAGGTTTGCAAAATTACGGGCGGCCAACCGTAGCGCAGGCCTTTAGCCCTGCCAACGGCGGCGCGGGCAGCCCTGAAGGGCTGCGCTACGTTTAATGTTTAAACGCGCCGCGTTGCTGATGGCGGCGCGACGTGAAGCGCGCGTACAGGAACTCCTGCATGACGTGCCCGACGGCGCCGCCAGCGAGACCGAGCGCGGTGTTCTGGAGCGTGAGCCGGACACCGCGGCGATCCTCCTCCGGATAGTAGAAGTTCGAGATCGCGCCCGCCGCGAGGCTTCCGAGAATGCCCGAATAATTCGGCTGCCAGCGTCCGTTGTCGCCTTTGCGCACAACGCTGCGCGACAGCGCGTACCCGACCCGCGACCGGGTGCTGCCGGTGCCCTTGTAAAAATAGCGCGGATCCTGGCGGAAGACCGCCGGCATCACCGCTCGTGTCATCAGGGTGCTGGTGAATCCCGTGGCGTACGCCGCCGCGTATCGTTTTGCATAGCCGGACACGCCGTCGCCGAACCCGCTGTAATCGCCGCGCGCCTGCTGAACGCCGGCGACGACCGCCGTGAACGCAAACTGCATCGGATCGGTGCGCATCTTCCACGACAGCTGAAGCTTCTGTCGCGGGTTCAGCGGTGCCGCGTCGGGGATGAACGAGAGATAGAAGTTCGGCACGACCGCGAACACCCGCTGCTGTTCCTGCTCGGCGATCTGCTGCTCGGCGATTTCAGTCACGGTCGGCGTGACTTCGACCGACGTGGCGCTCACCGCAATCCGTAACCGGATCTCGCCCAGGTTCCCGACGCCGCCGGCGGTCACGGCGCCAGAGAGCGTCTGCCCGGCGAAGCCATGTGCGGCAACCGTCACGGTGAACGGTCCCTCAGGAACATTTCGGAGCGAGAAACCGCCGCGCGAATCTGTCGCGACCTCGATGCGTCTTGCCCCGGCAGCGAGCGTCACAGTCGCTGCGGCCAGCGGCGCGCCGGTTTCGTCGGCGATCACGCCGACGATCGTTCCCGTCGACGGCTGAAGGTCGATCGCGGTCGCAGTAGCCTCTGCCGCCCACAGGCCGATCGCCGCGACGACGACGATCGCGAATCGTGACGCGCGGGACGTCTCGACCATCGGTTCGGGGTCGAGATTACGATGAAGGACCGGGAGCCGCAACCTCGATTCGTGCGCTCACCGTCGAACAGATCGGCGTGCGCGAGCGGCGCGCCCGGTGGTCACGAGTTGCTGCCGCACCCAGCTGTTCCACAGAGGGAACCGGCGTTCGAGATCGCTGGTCGGCCAGCCGCGCAGTTCCGCAATCGCCAGCGCCACACCCGGTGAGCGGCTGAGACCCGCGTTGCAGTGAATGACGATGCGATCGACATCCGGCCACCGGTCGAGGAACTCGATGATCGCCGTCGCGTGCTCCGCGGCGAACAGCTGATGGGACGGCAGCCCCGTCGGCTCGACGATATCGCTGAAGGCGACCCTCAGCACTTCCGCGAACTGCGCCGAGAGCTCGGCGGGGTCGCTCTGCGGATCGGTAATCGAGATGCAGATCTCGCGGCGCGACGGTTCGTACGCCGCCGCGCGGACCAGGGACAGGACGACGATCTCGGCTGGCGGCGACGGCGACGAGGCGCCGCGGCGAGGCTGCCTCGTCTGTCGGCGCGTGTTGCGTTTGCGTGTCTTTCGCACGGACTCCCCGATACGTGAAAAACTAACTTTGCCACTGTCAACCCGGCCGCTACAATCCCGCCGGTCGAGTTCACGATGATCATCACAGCGAGGAAGAACGTGAGGCGAATAGCCGCTGGCCTACTTGTGTTGACGGTCGGCGGCAGCTGCACCGACAGGCCATCGACAGCCGACGCGCGACTCGCCGGCGACTGGGACTACTACGTCATGCTCGGCGCAGCGCCGAACGGCGGGTTCGAAGCGCGTCGTCGCATGGGCGTCGCCCACTTCGACGGGCCATCGGCGGCTGGCGCGTGGCTCAAGCGTCGCAGCGGCGCCGCGATGAACGCGATCGCGAAGGTGACGCTCAGCGGCGACCACGTCGGCATTTCTCTCGGCGACAGGCGGGAGATTCGCGGTTCGGCGAAGGACGGCACGATCTCCGGCCAGATGTATCGCGACGGCAAGCCGGTCGATCGTGTGTGGCTCGTGAAGCGCAGCAGCCCGCCCGTGTGGGAGCCGACCTACGACCTTTGGACGGGCGACGTGTCGCAGCCCACGTTTCAGATCACCGTCGACGCTGCGGTGCCGATGACCGCACGCGACGGCACCACGCTCATGAACTACGTCGCCCGGCCTGTCGGTGATGGTCCGTTCGGCGTCGTCCTCGAGCGCACACCGTACCTGCGGACTGATCAGGCGAACGGCGAGTTCTGGGCGTCGCGCGGCTACATCTACGTCAAGCAGGACGTGCGCGGCCGCGGCGGCTCTGGCGGCGTGCTCGACATGAACGCCATGCAGGAGGCAGATGGCTACGACGCCGTGGAGTGGGCGGCGGCGCTGCCGGGCAGCAACGGCAAAGTCGGCATGATCGGCCGCTCGAATCCAGGACTGTACGCGTGGTATGCCGCGATCGCTCAGCCGCCGCACCTGGCGACGATCGCGCCGGCCGTCGCCACGGCGGATCCGCTGCGCATCGTGCCGTACATCGACATGGTCTTCTCGCCGACGATCGTGCCGTGGCTGTGCCTCACCGGCGTGAAGGACACGATGTCGGACATCAGCAACGTCAACGAGGTGGCGGCGTTCAATCATCTTCCGGTGATCGAGGCCGCCGAAAAGGCCGGCTGTCCGCGTCCGCAGTTCTGGAACGACTGGTTCGATCACGAGAAGGACGACGCCTACTGGCGCGGGCTGAGCATCGAGCGGCGGCTCGATCGCGTCAAGGTGCCCGTGCTGGGCATCGCCGGCTGGCACGACGATGCGAGGGGAACGATCCGCAACGACATGGTGATGAGCCGACTGGCCAGTGCGCCGGTCCATCACGTCGTCATGGATCCCGGTGCGCACAAGGGGATCGACTACGTGAACGGCGACTTCGGGCCGCAGGCGCGCATCGATCATCGCGCGCTGCAGCTGCGATGGTTCGACCACTATCTGAAAGGGATCGACAACCGGGTGGAAGCCCAGGCGCCGCTCGATCTGTTCATCATCGGCGACAACCGATGGCGCAAGGAGCGGGAATGGCCGCTCGCGCGCACGGTGTGGACCGATTTCTACCTGCGTCAGAACGGTGGACTCGACACCACGCCGCCCGGCAACGAGCCGCCCGACGAATACACCTACGATCCCGGTAATCCGACGCCGTACCTCGTCGACGCGCGCGAGCTGGAACTGAGCCTGAACGAGGATTACCGGACCGTGCACGCCGAGCGCAGGGACATGCTGACCTACACGACGGCGCCGCTCGCGAAAGACGCCGAGATCACCGGGCCGATGACCGCGACGCTCTGGGCCATCACCGACGCGAAGGACACTGATTGGAACGTGATGATCCTTCACGTCTACCCGGACGGACGCGTCGAGCGCATCCAGGACGGGATCATGCGGGCGCGCTTTCGCGACGGCTTCGACAGGCCATCCCTCCTCGAACCTGGCAAGGCCTACAAGTACGACATCGATCTGTGGTTCACCTCCCGCGTGATCCCGGCAGGCCATCGGCTCCGCGTCACCGTCGCCTCCGCCGGCTTCCCGAAATACGATCGCAATCTCAACACCGGCGGCGACAACGAGCGGGACACGCAGTACGTCGCGGCGCGGCAGCGGATTCTGCACGACGGCGCGCATCGGTCGCTCGTCCGCCTGCCGCTGATCCCGCGATGAGCATCAAAACCTTTCGCACCGCGGCAGCCTTTGAATCGTGGATGCGCCGCAACCACGCACGCGAGCGCGAGGTCTGGCTGCGCATCTTCAAGAAGGGCTCCGGGCGGCCGTCGATCACGATCGCCGAAGCGCTCGACGTCGTGCTGTGCTGGGGCTGGATCGATGGCATCCGCAAGTCATTCGACGACCGCTCCTATCTGCAGCGCTACACGCCGCGGCGCCCGAAAAGCATCTGGAGTCAGATCAACCGCGAGCACGTCGCACGGTTGACGAAGGCCGGACGGATGACGCCGCACGGACAACGACAGGTCGACGCGGCGAAGGCCGACGGCCGCTGGGACTCGGCCTACGCGCCAATGCGCGACGCGTCGGACGAGAATTTTCCCGGCGATCTGCGAGCGGCAATCGAAGCCAGCCCGCGCGCACGCCAGACGTTTCAATCGCTGGGACGGCACAACCGCTATGCGCTCGTGTTTCGCACCAACACCATGAAGACACCGGCTGGACGGGCGAGAAAAATCGCCGCACTGGTCGACATGCTGGAACGCGGTGAAACGCCGCACCCGGAGCGTCGTCGAGATCGCGACGGTCCGCCTAAAGGGGGCCGCTACAGAGAAATGAAAACGCTATAGTATCCGCGCACACACGATCCAGCCAGAGAAGGAGGGAGCATGCGAACGCACCGGTTCGTTGCTGTTGCACGCCGTGTCCTGGGGCGCGCGGGGATCGGCCTCGCCGCCGGGCTGTTCCTGTTCGTGGTCTCGGGCGCGCCAGCGGTGAAGGCCGATCAACCGCCGCAGTATTTTGTCGATGAAACGAAGCTGCCATTCGACGCGCTCGCCGGCACGGTGACGACCCGCCTGTGGGGCGTGCAGGGCGGAGCAGGCTACAGGGTTGAAGTGCCGGCGAACTGGAACGGCGAGCTCGTGCTCTACGCGCACGGCTTTCGCGGCGGCGGCCTCGAGCTCACGGTCAGCAACCCACCGATTCGCAGATATCTGATCGAGCACGGTTATGCGTGGGCGGCGTCGAGCTACGCCACCAATGGCTACGACGTCACGCAGGGCGTCAAGGACACGCACGACCTCGGCACGCGGTTCAACGGCCTGGTCGGCAACCCGAGCCGCGTCTACTTCACCGGCACGTCGATGGGCGGCCACATCACCGGCGTCGCCATCGAGCAGTATCCGAACGTCTACGCCGGCGCCATGCCGATGTGCGGCGTGATGGGCGACAACAAGCTCTTTGACTATTTCGTCGAGAACCACCTGGTCGCCCAGCAGCTCGCCGGCTTCGACGTGCCGTTCCCGTTCCCAGCCAACTACTCGACCACCATCGTGCCGCAGCTGCAGACATTGTTCGGGAACCCTTTCCCGTCGACGTTGAAGCCGCTCGGCCAGACCTACGCCAACGTGGTCGAGAACCTGAGCGGTGGCGACCGTCCGATGTTCGATCCGGGGTTCCGGTTCGCGCCGACCGGAGGCAACTTTCTCCTTTCGCTGGGCGTGGGGTCGGCCGCAGGGACCGTGACCAATGTGGACACGGTGTATCAAATCGACTCCGACCCGGCGCTGTCCGCCGAGGAGCTCGCGCTGAACGCCGGCATCCTCCGCATCGACCTGGATCCGCAGTTCAGGCACAAGCAGGGTCTCGCCGCCGTGCCGGCGATCGCCGGACACCTGTCGATGCCAGTGCTCTCCATGCACACGCTCGGCGATCTCTTCGTGCCGTTCTCGATGGAGCAGATCTACGCCCGCCGCGCCGCCGCGAACGGCGACGCCGAGCGGCTCGTGACGCGCGCCATCCGCGACATCAACCACTGCGGCTTTGCGACGAGCGAGATGGAACGTGGGTTCGCCGACCTGGTGAACTGGGTCGCCAACGGCGTGAAGCCGGCGGGCGACGACATCCTGACGCCGGCGGCGGTCGCGAACCCGAACTTTGGCTGCCAGTTCAGCGTCCCGGGTCATCCGCTCGCGCCGGCCTGTCCGTAGCCCCGCGCGTTGCGAAACTACCGTAGCGCAGCCCTTCAGGACTGCCGGCCGCAGTCGGCAGGCCTGAAGGCCTGCGCTACGAGATGGGCCATGACCGCCAGCGAGAGAACACGTGTCACCGTCGGGATCGACGGGATCGACGACCCCGTCGTTGCCAACGCCGTCGAGCAGGCGATCCGTGAGGTTTGTGGGATCGTTCCCTTCCACGGCAGCGTGGTGATCGCCGTGGCGCCGTCCGACACGCGCGGACGCTGGGACGTGGCGGTCAAATCCTACGCGGGTCGCCACGTCGCGTCGGTCTCGGCGCCGCTGGCCCGCCTCCCGGAGCTCGTCGCCGAGCACGTGCGTCGCGTGCTCGAACGGCCGCAGCGAATCGAGTAGAGGGCGCGGCGACCTCGGCCGGCTATTGCAGGCCGCCGCGCACCGAGGTGATCCGCTGCGTGTTGAACCCGAGCCAGTGCATCCGTCCGATATAACGGGCGTGCTCGACCTTCAGGCAGCGATCCATGACGACCGAGAGGCCGCCGGCCTCGGCGATTCTCCCGCCCTCTTCGTTGATCACCGTGAACTGGCACCACAGGTTCGACGCCCCGATCGCCACCGCGTCCTCGGCAATGGCCGGCAGCGCGTCGGGCGCGCGGAAGACGTTGACGATGTCGACCCGGCCGGGCACATCGCGAAGCGATTTGAAACTCGGCTCGCCGAGCACTTCCGACTCCCGCGGGTTCACCGGGATGACGCGGTAGCCATGCCGCCGCAGGTAGAAGCCGACGAAATAGCTGGCGCGCATCTGGTTCTTCGACAAGCCGACGATCGCAATCGTCTTCGCGCCGTGGATGATCCGCTGAATCGTCAACGGATCCTGATAGCGGCTCAGATCGAACGACGGGCTCATAGCGAGGCCACCTCTGTGGGCGCGGCGGCGGCGGCGCGCGCGAAGCCCTGCTCGAGATCCCAGATCAGATCGTCGATCGCCTCGATGCCGACCGAGAGGCGGATCGTTCCCGGGCCGACGCCGGCGGCGCGCAGCTCCTCTTCGCCGAGCTGCCGGTGCGTCGTGCTGGCGGGATGGATGATCAGGCTCTTCGAGTCGCCGACGTTGGCGAGATGCGACCACAACGTCACGCCGCGAATGAAGTCCTGGCCGGCAGCGCGGCCGCCCCGGCAATCGAACGAGAAGACCGCCCCGGCACCGAGCGGCAGGTATTTTTCGACCAGCGGACGGTATTTGCTCGAGCGCAGGCCGGGATAGGTGACCTGCGAGGCGAGCGCGTGCGACTCGAGATAGCTGGCGACGGCGGCGGCGTTGTCGACATGCCGGGCCATCCGCAACGAGAGCGTCTCCAGCCCCTGCAGGAACAGAAACGCGTTGAACGGGCTCATCGCCGCGCCGAGATCGCGCAGCGTCTCGGCCCGCAGCTTCATCAGGTAGCCGTAGGTGCCGAAGGTCTCGTGGAACTGCAGGCCGTGGTAGGCGGGCGACGGATCGGCGACGACTGCGTAGCGGCCGTTGGACCAGTTGAACTCGCCCGAGTCGACGACCACGCCGCCGATGCTGGTGCCGTGTCCGCCGATGAACTTCGTCGCCGAGTGGACGACGATGTCGGCGCCCCATTCGATCGGCCGGCACAGATAGGGCGTCGCAAAGGTGTTGTCGACAATCAGCGGCAGCTCGTGCTGATGGGCGATCGTGGCCACGGCGGCAATGTCCAGGACGTTGCCGCCCGGGTTGCCGATGGTCTCGCCGTAAAAGGCCTTCGTATTGCTGCGCACCGCCGCCTTCCACGCCTCGAGATCGTCGGGGTCGACCCAGGTCAGCTCGATCGACATCTTGCGGAACAGATGCTTCAGCTGATTGACCGTCCCGCCATACAGCGCCGACGAGGACACCACGTGATCGCCGGGCGTCAGCATCGTGAACAGCGCTGCCGCCTGGGCGGCGATGCCGCTGGCAAAGGCGACCGCGCCGCAGCCGCCCTCGAGGTTGGCCATCCGCTCCTCGAACACCGCCACGGTCGGATTCATGATCCGCGAGTAGGTGTTCCCGTACTCCTGCAGGTTGAAGTAGGCGGCGGCCGACTCCGGGTCCTCGAACACGTAACTCGTCGTCTGGTAGATCGGCACGGCACGCGCACCGGTATTCGGATCGGGGCGCTGCCCGGCATGCACCTGACGCGTTTCAAATCCAAAACGGCGGGACTGTTCCATCGATCACATCTCCGTGTTTCCGTAGCGCAGCCCTTCAGGGCTGCCGACGATTCGCCGGGCAGGCCTAAAGGCCTGCGCTACGGGAGACATCACATCAGCGGGCGAGGGAGACATCACATCAGCGGGCGAGGGAGACATCACATCAGCGGGCGAGGGAGACATCACATCAGCGGGCGAGGGA
>Ga0068854_100001996_pt1 | contig 12490 bp, 9 predicted proteins | sample KBSCornC42_FD_66590 | JGI IMG/M metagenome (GOLD analysis project Ga0068854, IMG submission 66590) | Corn rhizosphere microbial communities from Kellogg Biological Station, Michigan, USA - KBS Corn C4-2 | ecosystem: Host-associated > Plants > Roots > Rhizosphere > Soil ... | reverse complement strand
ACCTGATCGAGGCCGTGCTCGAGCACCTTCGGATGATTCAGCAGCGAGACGAACACCGTCGGCACAGCCGGAAAGTAGGTCGGACGGAACCGTTTGATCGACGCGAGCACGGCATCCGGCTCGTACTTCGGATGGATCACCTGCAGCGCGCCGATCCACAGACCCATCATCATGCAGACCGAGAAGGCGTAGATGTGGAAGTACGGGATGACGACCAGGTAACGCTCTTCGCCGCCGTACAGATACATCGGATTCGTCCACGCGATCGTCTGGACGACGTTGGCGAAGATGTTCCCGTGCGTGAGCATCGCGCCCTTCGGCGTTCCCGTCGTGCCGCCGGTGTATTGCAGCACCGCGAGATCGTCGGCGCCGAGCACCGGAAGCGCCATCGATGTCGGACCGGTGGTTGAGACGAGGTCGGCGAGGGGGACCGCGCCTGCGATCCGCGGCGGCGGAGCGGCGGCCGCTGAATATTCTGCGAGCGAGGTGACAACGATTTGCTCGATGGTCGTCTGAGTACGAACTTTCTGCACCATCGGCGCCAGCGCGTCGATCGTGATCAGCACACGCGGCGTCGAGTCGCCGGCGATGACGAGGAACTCGCGCTCGGTGTAGCTCGGGTTGACGTTGACGATCACCGCGCCAAGCCGCAGGATGCCGAACGCCGCGATGATGTACTGCGGGCAGTTGGGCAGCATGATCGCGACGCGGTCGCCCTTGCCGATGCCCATCGCCGCGAGCGACGCGGCGAGCGCGTCGGAGCGCCGCTTCAAGTCCAGGAACGTCAGCTCGGCGCCAAGAAAATGCGTCGCCACTTTGTCGGGGCGCTGGACCGCGGTGATCGACAGGATGTCGCCAAGCGGCCGGCCTGGATAGGTCATGTGCGGCCGCACCCAGTAGTCGTAGTGTCGCTCCCACGGCCGCGCGGCGTACGGTGACGGCGTGCTCATGCGATGGTCCTCCCGCCGTCGACGACGATCGTCTGGCCGGTGATGTAGTTCGAGGCGTCGGCGGCGAGAAACACCGCGACGCCTTTCAGCTCGCCGGCGTCGCCGACCCGCGGGATCGGGCTGCTCGCCTTGATCGAAGCCTCGTTCATCGCGATCGCCCCGTCGGCGAGCCGCGAGTGAAAAAAACCGGGCGCGATCGCGTTCACGCGGATGCCTTTGCGCGCCCACGAAACCGCGAGCTCTTTGGTCAGCCCGACCAGCCCCGCCTTCGTCGCCGCGTACGCCGCGTAGTGCGGCCCCTGCACCGACGCGTGCATCCCGGCGATCGACGCGATGTTGATGATGCGGCCCCACTGCCGCTTCAACATGTCGCGCGCCGCCGCCTGCGAGAACAGGAACGCGCCGGTCAGGTTGATGTCGACGACCTTCTGCCACTTGTCGAGCGGCAGCTCCTCCGGCTCGGCGGCCCACGTCACGCCGGCGTTGTTGATCAGGACGTCGACCTTGCCGTAGGTCGCGATTGTTTTATCGACGACCGCCTGCACGTCAGCCGGCTTGGACACGTCGCACAGCATGCCCTCGACCGTGAAGCCGTTGCCGCGCATCTGGTTCACCGTCGGCGTGAGCCATTCCTCGCGCCGCGCGCACAACATCAGCGACGCGCCGGCTTCGGCCAGCCCCTCCGCCATTTCCCGGCCGAGGCCGCGCGATCCGCCGGTGACGATGGCCACACGGCGTTCGAGCGTGAACAAATCGCTAAGGGTTGGCACGATGTCAGGCTTATACTTCCCAGCCGCCGCAAGCGTCAACAGAGCGACTAACTATGCCACAGACACACGCGCCCGCCGCCGGCGGACAGTTTCTCACCGCGGCGATCGACGCCGGCGACGTCTTCGTGCGCGAGGACCTCACCGAAGAGCAGCGGCTGTTCGGACAGACGGCCGCCGAGTTCATGACCAAGGAAGTGCTGCCGGTCGTCGATCGCCTCTACACGCACGATTGGGATCTGACCCGGCAGCTGTTGAAGAAAGCGAGCGATCTCGATCTGCTGCGGCTCGAGATCCCCGCCGCCTACGGCGGACTCGGACTCGATCTGATCAGCGCCGCGTTCGTCGGCGAGCAGATCGCGATCAACCCGTCGTTCGGCGGCTCGCTCGGTGCGCACACGTCGATCGGCACGCTGCCGCTGGTCTACTTCGGGACCGACGAACAGAAGGCGCGCTACCTCCCGCGACTGGCGAGCGGCGAGTTGATTGGCGCCTACGCGCTCACCGAGCCGCAGTCGGGTTCCGACGCGCTCGCCGCGCGCACCAGCGCGACGCTGACGCCCGACGGCCGCCACTACCTGCTCAACGGGCAGAAGATGTGGATCACCAACGGCGGCTTTGCCGATCTGTTCACCATCTTCGCCAAGGTGGAGGGCGCGCAGTTCACCGCCTTCCTCGTCGAGCGCGGCATGGGCGTCGTCTCCGGCCGCGACGAGATCAAGCTCGGCCTCGACGGATCGTCGACCACCGCCTTGATGCTCGACAACGTCACGGTGCCGGTCGAGAACGTGCTGGGGACGGTTGGACAGGGCCACAAGGTCGCCTTCAACGTCCTCAACTTCGGCCGCGTGAAGCTCGGCGCGCGCAACATGTCGGGCGTCCGCACGGCGCTGAACCACTCGGTGAAATATGCGAAGGAGCGGCGCCAGTTCGGCAAGGCGATCGCCGAGTTCGGGCTGATCAAGCAGAAGCTGGCCGGGATGGCGATTCGCGGCTTCGTCGGCGACGCGATGTCCTATCGCACGCTCGGCGACGTCGATCGCGCAATCGCGGCGGCCGGCGACCGCAGCGACGGCGCGCTGGTGATGAAGACGATCGAAGGCTTCTCCACCGAGTGCTCGATCAACAAAGTGTGGACCAGCGAGGCGCTGGCGTGGGCGGTCGACGAAGGCCTCCAGGTGTTCGGCGGCAACGGCTACTCGCGCGAGTTCCCGCTCGAGCGCATGTACCGCGACGCGCGGATCACGCGCATCTACGAGGGCACCAACGAGATCAACCGGATGCTCGTGCCGACGCGGCTGCTGAAGCAGTTGCCGGCGGCGTTCACCGCCGACGCCGCGGGCGCCGCTCTCGACGCCGGCCCGCAATCCGCAATCCGCAATCCGCAGTCCCCGTTGTCGGCCGACCGCGAGTTCGTGGCACGCCTGAAGCGGCTGGCGATCGCGCTGCTCGGCCGCGCCGCGGCGGCCTACGGCGACGCGCTCAAGACCGAGCAGGAAGTCCAGGCGCAGATCGCCGACATCGTCATCGAGACCTACGCGACCGAGAGCGGTATCGCCCGCGCCGAGAAGATGCAGGCCCGCGGCGACTCGCGCGCGCCGATCGCTATCGACATCGCGCGCGTCTACGCCAACGACGCCGCGGACAAGGTGACCGCGGCGGCGAAGCAGGTGGTCGCGGCGTTGTCCGCCCGCGGCGGCGACGACGCGCTGGCGTGCGGCGTCCAGAAGCTCGTCGTCCACGCGCCGATCGATGCGATTGCCGCGCGACGGCGGATCGCCGACGCAGTGATCGACGCAGGGAAGTATCCGCTATAGCCGTAGGGGCGGGCTTTCAGCCCGCCCTGGGCGCCCTGAAAGGGCGCCCCTACGTCTGGGGGCTAGCTGATGACCGGATCCGCGTACGCGCTCATCGTCCTCTTCGCCATCAACCTGATGAACTTCTTCGACCGCCAGATCATCGGCGGCGTCGGCGAAGGGATCCGCCGCGAATGGGCGCTGAGCGACACGGCGCTCGGGCTGCTCGGCACCGTGTTCACGCTGCTCTATGCCGTCGTCGGGCTGCCGCTCGGCCGCCTCTCGGATCGGAAAGAGCGCCGGTTGATCCTCGCTGGCGGCGTCTTCGTGTGGAGTCTCCTCACCGCCGCGTCCGGGCTGGCGCGCAGCTTCGCGCAGTTGATCGTCGCGCGGCTCGGCGTCGGCGTCGGCGAAGCGACCTGCTCTCCTGCATCGACGTCGCTCATCGGCGACCTGGTGGCGCCGACCTCGCGTGCGCGCGCGGTCGCGATCTGGATGCTGGGGCTGCCGCTCGGTCTGGGCCTCGCCAACGGTGCCGGCGGCTGGATCCTGCAGACCTGGGGCTGGCGCAACGCCTTCTTCATCGCGGCGATTCCCGGTCTGCTGTGTGCCGTTGCCGCGCTGCTGATGGCCGAGCCGCGGCGCGGCACCAAGGAGGCGCACGCGGTGGGCGAACGGCGCCGCACCGGCAACCCGTATCTGCTCGTCCTCTCGATTCCGACGATGTGGTGGGTGATCGTGTCGGGGGCGCTGCACAACTTCAACATGTACGCGCTCGGCGCGTTCGTCGCGCCGTTCCTCGTCCGCTTCCACCACATGTCGTTCGTCAACGCCGGCTGGGTGGCGGCGTGCGTCTACGGGTTTTCGGGCGTGGTCGGCCTTACCGGCGGCGGCTGGCTGGCCGATCGCCTGATCACGCGCCGCGTCGACGGCCGCCTGATCGTCGGCACCGCCGCGATCGTCATCTGCACGCCGTTCATGTTCCTCGGCCTGATGCGTCCCGCCGGCGACATCGCCGGGTTTGCGTTGTTGATGGGCGTCGGCGTCGGCGTGATGTTCGCGTACTACTCCACGGTCTACGCGACGATTCACGACGTCGTCGAGCCGTCGCTGCGCGGCACCGCGATGGCGCTCTATTTTTTTGCGATGTACGTGCTCGGCGCGTCGATGGGGCCGGTCGGCACCGGGCTCGTGAGCGACTACTTCACCTTCCAGAAGGCGAGCGCCGCCGGCGCCGTGGAGCCGCTGCCGTTCGGCGCGCTGATGGCCGCCGAGCTGCGCAGCCTGGTCGGCGAGGCGAAGGGGTTCAACCTGCGCGCGCTCGAACCGTTCCGCGCCGAGGGACTGCATACAGCGATGTACATCGTGCCGATCCTCGCCGCCTGCCTCGCGCTGGTCCTGTTCGCGGCGTCGCGCACGGTGACCAAAGACGTCGCGAGGCTGCAGGCGTGGATGCGATCGCAGGGCGCCGCCGCGAACGCGTCGTGAACACGAACGCTTCTCGTAGCGCAGCCCTTCAGGGCTGCCCGGCGGCGGAAAGGCAGGCTTAAAGGCCTGCGCTACGGACAGGCCGCATGCACCTCAACCAGAAAGTGGTCGTCGTCACCGGCGGCGGCAGCGGCATCGGCCGCGCGCTGTGCCGGCGGTTTGCCGCCGAGGGCGCGCGCGTTGTCGTCGTCGACATCGATCCGGCGGCGGCGGCGGCGGTCGCGCGCGAGATCGGCGCGCTGGCGATCGGCGGCGCGGACGTCGGCGACGAGCAGATGATGACGCGCGTCGTCGCCGAAGTGCTGCACCAGCGCGAGCGGATCGATCTCTTCTGCTCGAACGCCGGCATTGCCGTCGACGGCGACGAGCAGACGCCGACCGCGGACTGGGATCGCTGCTGGCGCGTGAACGTGATGGCGCACGTCTTCGGCGCGCGTGCGGTGCTGCCGCACATGCTCGCGCGCGGCGACGGGTATCTTCTGCAGACGGTGTCCGCCGCCGGCCTGCTCACGCATATCCAGTCGGCGACCTACGCGGTGACCAAGCACGCCTCGCTCGCGTTCGCGGAATGGCTGTCGATCGCCTACGGCGATCGCGGCATCAAGGTCTCCGCGCTCTGCCCGCAGGGCGTCCGCACCGACATGTTGAACCGCGCCGCCGCCGGCGGCCGGACGTTTCTCCTCGACAGCGCGATCGCGCCGGAGCAGGTCGCCGACGATGTGATCAAAGGACTCGCGGAGGAACGGTTCCTGATTCTTCCCCATCCCGAAGTCGCCGAATATTTCCGGCGTAAGGCGGCCGACTACGATCGCTGGCTGCGCGGGATGCGGAAGCTGCACGCCGCGAACCCGTGAAGCCGCGTACAATGGCGGGTCCCTGGAGGAGCGATGAGGCGCGCAGCGTTTATGGTTTTCTGTTGTCTCGTCGCCGCGCGCATTGCTGTTCGCGCGGATGAACAGGGCGGTCGCACGAACCAGTCTCCCGGGCCGACGGTCACGGTTCGAGGCCACACCTTCACACAGCAGTCGCTGTTCCAGCGGAACATCGGCGGCCGCGACGATCAGACCACGGCCTTTCCGCCGCACAAGATCATCGGCAACATCTACTACGTCGGCACGAAGAGCCTCGCCGCGTTCCTGATCGTCACGCCGCAGGGCCACATCCTCGTCAACAGCACCTACGAGCGCAACGTGCCGATCATTCAGAAATCGGTCGAGCAGCTCGGGTTCAAGTTCTCCGACATCAAGATCCTGCTGGGCAGTCACGCGCACGGCGATCACCAGGAAGGCGACGCGCTGGTGAAGGAGTTGACCGGCGCGCAGGTGATGGCGATGGCCGAGGACGTGCCGGCGCTGCGGGCGATGACGCCGGGCGGCAAGGAGCACCCGATCGATCGTGTGCTCCACGACGGCGAGTCGGTGACGCTCGGCGGCACGACGCTCGTCGCCCATCTCACGCCGGGCCACAGCCGCGGCTGCACGACGTGGACCCTGAAAGCGCAGGACAACGGCAAGACCTACGACGTGGTGATCATCGGCAGCTTCGGCACCAATCCGGGCTTTCAACTCGTGAACAACGCCGACGTGCCCGACATCGCCGGGGAGTTCGAGCGCGCGTTCAAGGTGGCGCACGCGCTGCCGTGCGACGTGCCGCTCGGTTCGCATCCGGCGATGTACAACCTCGACGAGAAGTACGCGCGGCTGGAGAAAGGCGGGCCGAATCCGTTCATCGATCCCGCCGGCTACCAGCTGGAAGTCGACATCGCCGAAGCGATGTTCCGCGCCGTCCTCGCCGAACAGCAGAAAGCCGCGGCGGCGCGCCAACGCTGATGGATATCCAGGCCGCCATCCTCTGGGAACAGAAGCAGCCGCTCTCGGTGGAGGCGGCGGTGCTCGACGCGCCCGGTCCCGGCGAAGTGCTCGTCGAGGTGAAGGCCGCCGGCGTGTGCCATAGCGATCTGCATCCGGCGCGCGGCGACTGGCCGGCGAAGACGCCGCTCGTGCTCGGCCACGAAGGCGCCGGGATCGTCCGCGCCATCGGCCCGGCGGTGACCCAGGTCTCCACCAACGATCACGTCGTCCTGTGCTGGGCACCGGCCTGCGGCGAGTGCCCGCCGTGCCGCGAGGGACGCGCGGTGCTCTGCGACCGCCTCGACAAGACGACGTATCGCAACAAATTACCGTCGGGCGCGTCGCGGCTGCATGCCCGCCAGCAGGATGTCGCGGCATTTCTCGGCACCGCCTGCTTCTCCAGCTTCGTCGTCGTGCCGCAGGAGGCGGCGATTCGGGTCGCGCGCGACCTGCCGTTCGATGCGCTCGCGACGCTCGGCTGCGCCGTGCTCACCGGCGTCGGCGCGGTGATCAACGCCGCCAGGGTGCCCGAAGGCGCACGCGTCGCCGTGATCGGTGCCGGCGGCGTCGGCCTGAACGTCGTCCAGGGCGCGGCGATTGCCGGCAGCGAGCGCGTGATCGCGATCGATCTGCGGCCGGCGCCGCTGGCGATCGCGGCCACGTTCGGCGCCACCGACACGATCGATGCCGCCGGCGAAGTGCCGGCGGCGATCCGCACGCTGACGAACGGGCGCGGCGCCGATTTCGTGTTCGACACCGTCGGCAGCCCGGCGACGCTGGCGACGGCGATCGCGAGCACGCGCAAAGGCGGCGCCGTCGTGCTCACCGGCCTGTCGCGCGTCGACAGCCAGGGATCGATTCCGATGTTTCCGTTCGTGATGCAGGAAAAGCGGCTGCTCGGGTCGGTGTACGGGTCCGGCAACCCGGCGCGCGACATCCCGCGGCTGGTGTCGCTGTATCAGGACGGCCGATTGAAGTTGAAGGAGCTCGTGTCGCGCACCTATCCGCTGGACCGGATCAACGATGCGCTCGACGCGCTGGCCGCGAGCGACGGCGCCCGTGGCGTGATTCGCTGGAGCTGATGATGAAACGACTGGTCGTCGCCGTGGCGTTGATCGGAGTTGCGTCGGTGCTGGGCCGGGCGGCCGGCGACGTCGTCACCATCGACGGCGGAAAGCTGCGCGGCACGTCCGCCGACGGTGTGCGTGTCTTCAAGGGGATTCCGTTCGCCGCGCCGCCGATTGGTGAGCGTCGGTGGAAGCCGCCGCAGCCCGTCACCGCCTGGAGCGGCGTGAAGAACGCCGACGCGTTCGGCGCGCAGTGCATGCAGCTGCCGTATCCTGCCGGCTCGCCGTACGCCGGGCCTGCACAGACGACGAGCGAAGACTGCCTCTACCTGAACGTCTGGACGACGGCAAAGCCGGGAGACAAGCGGCCGGTGATGGTGTGGATTCACGGCGGCGCGTGGACGCGCGGCTCGGGGTCGACGGCGACCTACAACGGCACGGCGCTCGCGAAGAAAGGCGTCGTCCTCGTCACGACGAACTACCGGCTCGGCGTGTTCGGGTTTCTCGCGCATCCCGAGCTGACGAAGGAATCGCCCAACCACGCATCGGGCAACTACGCGATTCTCGATCACATTGCGGCCCTGCAGTGGGTGCAAAAGAACATCGCCGCGTTCGGCGGCGATCCGACGCGCGTCACCATCTTCGGCGAGTCGGCCGGATCGTGGAGCGTGAACGTGCTGCACGCCTCGCCGCTCGCGAAGGGGCTGTTCCACCGCGCGATTGGCGAGAGCGGCGGCCAGTTCTCTGGCAATCCGCGGCTGGCGTTGGTGGAGAACCGCGGCGTCGCGGTCGCCGGCGCCGTCGGGGCGAAGACGCTGAAAGAGCTGCGGACCGTACCAGCCGACAAATTGCTCGCGGTCGACACGTTCCGCACCAGCGCCACCGCCGACGGCTACGTCCTCCCCGAGGACGTCGTCACGACGTTCGGCCGCCACAGAGAGAACGTCGTGCCCGTACTCGTCGGATCGAACGCCAACGAGATGACGACGCTGCTGGACACGTCGACGTTTCCGACCGAGATGCTCGAGTTCCGGCGGCAGATGTCGGTACGTTTCCCCGGGTTCCTGAACAAGTTCGATCTCGCGTATCCGGTGAAGAGCGAGGCCGACATCGCGGAGACGCTGCTGCGGGTCGGACGCGATCAGACGTTCACGCTCGACATGCGTACATGGGCGAGGGCGGTCGCGTCGGAAGGGAGCAAGGCGTTTCTCTATCAGTTCACGCACGTGCCGCCGAGCCCGAACGCGAAAACCTGGGGTGCCTATCACGCCTCGGAAATCGCCTACGTGTTCGGCACGCTGCGCAATCGCAACTGGCCATACACGCCGACCGACTTCAAGCTGTCAGACGAGATGTCGAGCTACTGGGTGAACTTCGCCGCGTCCGGCGATCCGAACGGCAAGGGACTGCCGGAATGGAAACCCTACGACGAGAAAGACGAGGCTTATCAGGAGCTCGGCGACACGATCCTCACCAAGCATCACCTGCTGAAGCCGCAGCTCGACTTCCTGGAGGAGGCGCAACTGAAGCGCCGCACGACCTCCTCGCCGCAGTAAACGCGGACGGCAAGGAGAATTAAGAATTAGGAATTTGGAATTAAGAATTCATTACCGTACTTGCTTCAATGCGCCGAAGATTGATCACGAATTCCTAATTCCAAATTCTTAATTCTTAATTCTTAATTCTTAATTCCGCCGCCGGAGGCGGCGGTGCTCCGGCGCACCGGCGCCGCCGGCGCTTCGGTGACGCACGTGAAGTTGGCCGCGTCGTCCGACCCGCCCGTGCCTTTGTAGCGCGCGACCTGCGGATACATGCACAACGGACGCGTGCGATCGATTTTGCCGTTGGTACTGTGCGCCGCGGTGATCTTCTCCGGTGCGACGCCCTTCTCCACCCACTGCTCGAGCGCGCCGAGCGCGTCGAACTGATTCGGTCCGGGGCCACCGCCGCAGTGGCCCATGCCCGGCGCGAGGAAGAAGCGGTAGAACTCGCGCGTCTTGTCGAGGCCGCCGTTCGCCTTCACCACCGCGTCGTAGTAGGCGACGGTGTCCTGCGGCGGCACGACCGGATCGGCCCACCCGGTGTACATCACCAGCTTGCCGCCGTGCTTCTTGAACGGCGCCAGATCCTTCTCGACCGACGCCATGAACGGCAGCTTCTGCTCGGCGTAGGCGAGATCGCGATCGTAGTCGACCGTCCGATAGTCCCAGTTCGGATCATGGAACAGGAAGTAGCGGAAAAAGCCGACCCGCATCGGTTCGGCCGGATCCATCACGTACTGCCGCCAGCTCTGAATGGCGCTGTCGCCGAAGCCCTCGCTGCCGCGCGGCCAGCCGGTGAAGATCTGCTCGCCGGTGCGCGGGTTCTTCAAGCCGTCGTACATCTTCCGCACCGCCTCCACCTGCGGCGCCGTCAGGCACGTCGCCTCGTCGCCGTTCTTGCAGGCAAGCTTCGCCGGATCGAAATGGCAGCGCCGCGGATCGTCGATGACGCCGTCCTTCAGGCCATCGAGGCTGTCACACGCCTCGACCACCGACTTCGTCAGCAGCTGCAGCTTGTTCAACGGCACGATCGGTTTGCCGTCCGCGGTGTGGGTCGCGACCCACGAGTACAGGAACGCGAACGTCTGCCGAATCCGGTTGTGCGCCGGATCGCCGGCGACGATGCCGTCGTAGTCCTCGGGATACCGCTGCGCCTCGGTCAGCGCCTGGTGTCCGCCTGACGAGCAGCCCACGAAGTAGGCGCGGTCGGCAAAGCGTCCCTGCGCATCGCGGACGATCAGTTTCGCCGCGTCGGTCATCACGTGCACCGACCGATACGCCCAGTCGAGGAGTTTTTCCGGATGCGCCTGGCCGAACTTCATGTCGTCACCGGCGTGGCCGGTGTCGGTGCTGACCACGGCGTAGCCGCGCCGCAGGCCAGTGGCCATCGCCGAGTAGCCGATCGCGCCTGAGTAGCCGCCGTTGCCGACGCCTTCCAGCTTCCCGTTCCACGCCTCGGCGGGCGGAATCCACACTTCGAACTTGATCTCCGAGTCGCTGGTCGGCCGTGCCGTCGCTTCGACCCGGCAGAACGCCGGCAGCGTCATCGCGTTCGAGCCGCCGGGCGGGATGAACGGGCCGGCGTTCACCCCCGTGGCGGATCGAATCGTGATCGTCGGAATCGTCAGCGCGGCGAGGTTCGCGCATGCGGTGCCGTTCGATGAGGCGTTGGCGATCAGTTCGCCGGCAAGCGGCAGCAGCGCGACGAGGATTCCGCGGACGAGGCGGCGGGTCATGGGGGAGCCTCCTTCGGAGCGCGCTGATTATACGGTGAGAACGACTTTGCCTTTGACCTGGCGATTGGCCATCGCCGTCAGCGCGTCGGCGGCGCGCTCGAGCGGATACGTTTGCGACACGTGCGGCTTGAGCTTGCCGTCGGCGTACCAGCGGCCGAGCTGTTGCATCGACTCGGCGAACCGTTGCGGCTCTCGCCGCGTGAACTCGCCCCAGAACACGCCGACGATCGAGCAGCCCTTGAGCAAGGTCAGGTTCAGCGGGATCTTCGGGATCTCGCCGGCGGCGAAGCCGACGACGAGCAGGCGCCCGCGCCACGCCAGCGAGCGCAGCGCCGGCTCGGTGTAGGCGCCGCCGACCGGATCGTAGACGACGTCGACGCCGCGGCCGTTGGTGATCGCCTTCACGCGGTCGCGCAGATCGTCGGCCGTGTAGTTGATCGTGTCGTCGGCGCCGTGCTCACGGCACACGGCGAGCTTGTCGGCGGCGGATGCCGCCGCGATCACGCGTGCGCCAAGGGCCTTGCCGATCTCAACCGCGGCAAGGCCAACGCCGCCGGCAGCGCCGAGGACCAGCAGCGTCTCGCCGGCGGTGAGCTGCCCGCGGTCGCGCAGCGCATGGTCGGACGTCGCGTAGGTGAGGCCGAACGCCGCCGCGTGCGTGAAGTCCATCCCCGTTGGCAACGGCAGCAGCCGCGTCGCTTCGGTTTTCACTTCCTCCGCAAAGGCGCCGTAGGTAGTGAAGGCCATCACGCGATCGCCGGGCTTCACAGTGGTGACGCCGTCGCCGACCGTCTTCACGACGCCGGCGACCTCACTGCCAGGCGAGAAGGGCAGTTGCGGCTTGAACTGATACTTGTTCTGGATGATCAGCACGTCCGGGAAATTGACGCTCGCGGCTTTCACCGACACGACCACCTCGCCCGATCCGGGGTCGGGCGAGACGACGTCTTCGACGACGAGCGATTCGGGCGGCCCGTAGGCCTTGCAGAGAACAGCTTTCATGATGCAGGTTCACCGGCGGTGACCGGGATGCACTGTCCGGAAATATTGCGCGCGAGATCGCTGCACAGGAAGACGGCGAGCGCGGAAATGTCGTCGGCCGTCGACATGCGGCGCAGCGGCGATCGCTCGAGGAACGACTGCCGCATCCGGTCGACGTCGATCCCGCGCACCTCGGCCTGCCCCTTGATCACCCGATCGATCCGATCGCCTTCGACCGCGCCCGGCGCGATCGCGTTCACGGTGATGTTGTGGCGCCCGAGTTCCACGGCGAGCCCGTAGGTCATCCCCATCTG
>Ga0068854_100001973_pt1 | contig 12538 bp, 12 predicted proteins | sample KBSCornC42_FD_66590 | JGI IMG/M metagenome (GOLD analysis project Ga0068854, IMG submission 66590) | Corn rhizosphere microbial communities from Kellogg Biological Station, Michigan, USA - KBS Corn C4-2 | ecosystem: Host-associated > Plants > Roots > Rhizosphere > Soil ... | reverse complement strand
GCGATCTGGATCGGCACCTCGGGCTCGATCGACGACGTGCCGGTGGCCGACGTGCGCCGCTTCGAGAAGGAGTTCATCTCCTTCCTGAAGACCGACCATGAGGGGGTCCTGGCGGCCATCCGCGAGACCGGCCAGCTCTCCGACGACACCGTCTCGGCGTTCAAGGACGCGGTCGCGCAGTTCAAGCGCGGCTTCGAACTCGGTGACGGCACGCTGCTGGCCGACCAGGACAAGGCCGAGGCGATGGACGCCGACAACGTCGGCCAGGCCACGATCACCAAGCATGTCAAGGCTCGGTGACGGGACCGTCGAGGTCCCGCCGCAGGCATATGAGGCCAGACTGCGCGAAGTTTCCACGCTACCCAGTTTGGATCCGGCGATTCGGGTACTGATGGGCGAAAGCCCCTTGAGGAGGCCCTCATGATCACAGCCGCGGTCATCGCCGTCGTCGCCATCGTCCTGGTCATCGCCGTCGTCGGGTACGGCTACCGGCGCGAGCACGCCCAGCGCCGCATCCGGGCCTCGTTCGGGCCCGAATACGCCCGGCTGAAGTACGAATACGGCGGCACGCGGGCCGCGGACCGGGAGTTGGCACGGCGCACCCAGCTGTACGGCACGCTGCGCCTGGAACCGATCGGCGCCGACGACCAGGACTTCTACGCCACATCCTGGGAGCACACCCAAGGGGGGTTCCTCGACGACCCGACGGTCGCGTTGTCGGGTGCCGAGCAGCTGATCGCCCGGCTACTGGAGGCCAGGGGCTATCCCGTCGAGGACCGGGCAGAGCAGTTGGCGCTGCTTTCGGTCCAGCACGGACACGCCCTGGCGGAGTACCGCCAGGCGCTGTGGGTCAGCGAACGCGTGCGGAGCGATCCGGCCTCGCTGCCGACCGAGGTGAAACGCGAAGCCCTGATGCACTACCGAACAGTGTTCGAAGACCTGCTCGCCGCACCCGGTGCAGTGGTTCCGCGAAGGATCAAGGAATCGGAAGTCACGCCGTGAACGCCGAAACGATCATGAACCAGGACGCCGTACCGACCGAGCCGACCCATCGGTGGGGCGACGACGGGGGCGTGCTCACCGAGGACCGGCCGCCGGAGCCGCCGGAGTCCGTGGAGCCGCCGGAGTCCGTGGAGCCGGCGATGGAGACGTCGTTCGAGGCGACATTGAACCCCGTCGTCCGCGAACCGCTCTTGAGCGACGAGGCGGAGCAGGCCTTCCTCAGCCGCTGGGCCGAGATCCAGGTCGGCTTCGTGGAGGACCCGGCGCAGTCCGTGCGTGACGCCGACAGCCTCATCGACGATATCGCCGCCGCCCTGCTGAGCTCCTTCCAGTCGCGCAAGACCGATCTGGCAGCCGGCTGGCAGCAAGGCAGCCCCGACACCGAGGAGCTGCGCCTGGCCCTGCGGCGCTACCGCGCTTTCGTCGGCGTCATCCTTCCCAAGTAGCACCCCGGGACCGGTGCCGCGTCCCTCCGCGCGGGGGTGCGGCACCATTGGCTGCTGTTCCCTATGACGGCATCGAGCCGTTTCCCGGCCATCCGCCGACCACCACGACGCCCGGTCAACGCAGAGTCCAGGTGGCCGTGACCGCCCTGCTCGTCATCGCGCCGTTGGCGGGGTTGGTCGCGGCGGCGTGGTTGGTGTGGGGCAGGGGAATCGACGTCGCCGATCTGCTGTCGGCGGGCTTCTTCTACTTTCTGACCGGGTTCGGCGTGACTGTCGGCTTCCACCGGTTGCTGACTCACCGCGGCTTCACCGCCGCACCGCCACACCGGCGCTCCGTGCCGGACTGGCGGTCGCGGGATCGATGAGCTTTCAGGGTTCGGCCATCGCCTGGGTCGCGACCCGCCGGCACGACCGGGCCACGAACCTGTGGCCGCTGGCCCTGCTGTCGATGGGCGAGAGCTGGCACAACACCCACCACTCCGATCCGACCTGCGCCCGGCACGGGGTGGACCGCGGCCAGATCGACCTGTCCGCCGGCGTGATCCGGCTGTTCGAGCGCCTCGGCTGGGCCACCGACGTGCGCTGGTCCGATCCCCGGCGCCTGGCCGAACACCGGATCCAGCCGGCCACGCCCGCGCCCGTGCATCCGCGCACCGATGCGCGCGTATCTCGCGATCAGGCCGGGTAGGGCGTGGAGACGCTATATACCGACCGCACAAATTAGCGCTAGTGTGGCAGTAACTTCATACGCCCCGGACTTCGGCGCCGTGAATACCGCCGCGCCGTATGCGGTCGGGGCAGGCACCGGTTGACTTCCCGCCGCGAAAGCCCTTCCACGCAGCCGACGCCCCCATATGCGAAAGCGTAGGGCGTTTCATGGACACACCCTCCACCCGCACACTGACACGCGAGGTCAGACGGCACGCGCCAGATCAACTGCGCGGTTCCCATACGGATCATCTGCTCGGCGGCGGCACCGGTGTGGCCCGCACCGACGCCACTGTCGCACTGCTTGTGCCGCGTCAGCGCCGGTCGGCCGGCGAGCCGCGGACCGGCCACGGCCTCGATCGCAACGGCCGTGACCGAAGCGAACAGCGAGCGCTGGCCCTGCGCTCCTTGAACCGGATGCATCACCTGGCACCCGGTGATGTCGAACGAGCCGCTCTGCGGGTGGCCGTGATCACCGAGTACATGCCCTATGCCCGTCACTTGGCGTCCCGCTACGGAGTGCGCGGCCCTGCCGCGGAGGACTTCCTGCAGTCCGCCTACGTCGGCCTGGTTAAGGCGGTCGACCACTTCGACCCCGACTTCGGCACCGCTTTCCTCACCTACGCCACCCCCACGATCCTCGGGGAGCTCAAGCGCCACTTCCGGGACACGACCTGGGCCGTCCATGTGCCGCGGCGTGTCAAGGAGCTCGGCAGCGGCGTGCGGGAGGCGACCGAGACCCTGTCGCATCAGCTGAGCCGGGCTCCGAGCGTCCACGAGCTCGCCGCGCTCCTCGAAGCTGATCCGGCTGAGGTGGCCGACGCGATCAAGGCGAGCGCTCTGCACGCTGTGGGATCCCTGGACGTGCCGATCATGACAAAGGACGGAACCGGATCTTCCCCGAGCGATCTGATGGGCGCCGACGACCGCGGTATGCAGAACGTCCTCGACCGCGAGACCCTGCGGCCGCTGCTGGCGGCCCTGTCCGCGCGAGACAAGGAGATCCTGCTGATGCGCTTCTCCCGGAGCATGACCCAGACCGAGATCGGCAAGGAACTCGGAGTCTCGCAGATGCAGGTCTCCCGTCTGCTCACCAGGATCCTCGGCAGGCTCAGGGTACGCGCCGGCTGTGACCCGCGGTAGCCACCGGCGTCGAAGCCGACGCTACTGATCAGGCGCGCGGATCGATCGGAACGCCACCGCCGGAAATGCAGGTCGTCGAGCGTTCGGCGGGGGGCGATCCACGCCGCCCGGCCAATCAGAGGAGAAACATCTCATGAGCAGTCCTGACCTGGCCAGACATCATCCGGTCGTCGTCGCGCATCACGCCAGCGGCGCCGCCGACGTCCAGCTGCGCGTGGCCGATGCGATCACCAAGTTCGCCGGCTCCATGACGTTCGTCTACCTCCACGCCGTGATCTTCATCGGCTGGATGCTGTTCGTCGAGACCAACCCCTGGCCCATGCTCACCCTGGTGGTGTCCCTGGAAGCGATCTTCCTGTCGACGTTCGTCATGATCGGCCAGAACCGGCAGGCGGCCTTCCAGCAGGCCAAGGCAGACCACGACTTCATCGAATCGGAACTGGAGCTCAAGTCCAACACCGAGCTGACCCGGGCCGTCCACGCCATGACCACCGAACTCCACAACCGCCTGCCGGCCGAACCGCAAGCTCGATAGAACTTCGAGACCTCGGCGTCAGGCATCAGGCGTCAGGCACGCCACAGCTCGGAGGCCGTCGTCGAGCCCTCGGCGACCGCACGGGCCACATCGGACAGTCGCAGATTGTGGCTGCGGGCGTACTCTCGCAGCAGCCCGAAGGCTTCGTCGACGCTGATCTGGCGGCGTTCGGCCAGCACGCCCTTGGCCTGCTCGATCCGGGACTCCGTCGTCTCCAGCCGCAGTATCGCCGATCCCAGCCCGACGCCATCATGGACGGCGCTCGGCAGATGTCCGGGGAACAGGGTGGTGGGGGCCTGATTCGGCCATGGTGGATCCGCGCATCCTCGAGTGCGGGACGCAAAGAATATCTCTTTTGGGATATTCGAAGTATACGCGGGGGATGGGACGCGACGCGAGGACCCGCCGGAGCCGTCCTGGCGCCATGAGACCTCCGTCGGATTCCCGGACGGCCATCCGCCGATGCGCACCTTCCGGGGCGCCGATCCGGGTGCGCGAGGATCAGATACGAACTCGACACTCGCATCCTTCCAGGCCAAGGGCACCTTTCGTGTCTCAGGCCCCGAACTCACCGCTCAACCGCTGAGTATCGGAGGTTAAGGTGCCAACGCGACTCGGGGACGCCACTGGGCGCAGGGGCCACGAACAGACTTGCTGGTACTGTGGTGGTGACACCGTCGTTCAGTGATGGTGCAGCCCACCGGCACAGCGCAGCAACATGCTCCGCGTCTTGGTACCCGGTCCGGGTCGCGGTCGGTCTTCGCAACGCGATCGCCTCGAATGCTTTTACCGCGAGCAACGGCGATACCACCCTGCTCGCCCTCCAGTCGATCGACGAAGTGAGGGCTCGCCCATGACCAGCTTTGGTTTTCTGAGCACCTACCCGCCCACCCAGTGCGGCCTGGCCACCTTCAGCGCTGTTCGAGCACGCCCGCGGCGCAGTGCCACGGCGGGAGCACGGATACTGATCTCCACTCTTCAGCACCGCAGAAAGTAGGAAAAGCGGCATCGTGCACAACCTCAAGCTCGGCATCATCGCGCACTCCCGCAAAGAGAACGAGCACCGACTGCCCATCCATCCCGCGCACTTCGGGCGTATCGACACCGACCTGCATGCACGCATCCACGTGGAGGAGGGCTACGGCGAGCACTTCGGAGTCACCGACAGCCAGCTGGCCCCGCTCGTCGCCGGGATCCTGCCGCGGGCCGGCCTCGTCGCCGCCTGCGACGTCATCCTGCTGGCCAAGCCGATGCTCGAAGACGTCTGCGAACTCCGCGAAGGCCAGGTGATGTGGGGCTGGCCGCACTGCGTCCAAGACGCAAAGATCACCCAGACGGCCGTCGACAAGCGGCTGACACTGATCGCGTTCGAGGCTATGAACCACTGGAACCGCGACGGCTCGTTCAACCTGCACGTGTTCCACAAGAACAACGAGATGGCCGGCTACTCCTCAGTGCTGCACGCCATGCAGCTGCGGGGCTCGACCGGGGACTACGGCCCGCGGCTGGACGCGGTCGTGATCGGCTTCGGCGCGACCGCGCGGGGTGCGGTGACGGCGCTCAACGCGCTCGGCGTCCACAATGTCGACGTCCTCACCGGCCGCGGCGTGACCGCGGTCGGCTCGCCGATCCACTCCGCGCGCATCGTCCACTTCGAGCACGACGAGACCGACGACACCGGCGACCCACGCCGCAGCCACGCCCTCACCGACAGCGGCCGTCAGCCGCTGGCAGAGTTCCTCGCCGGCCACGACATCATCGTCAACTGCGTCCTGCAGGACACCGCCGCCCCGCTGACCTTCCTGATCGAGGAAGACCTCGCGGCCCTGGCCCCCGGCACCCTGGTCATCGACGTGTCCTGCGATGCCGGCATGGGATTCAGCTGGGCCCGCCCGACGACGTTCACCGACCCGATGTTCACCGTCGGCAACGGAGTGCACTACTACGGCGTGGACCACAGCCCCTCCCACCTGTGGAACTCCGCCACCTGGGAGAACAGCGAAGCCCTGATCCCCTTCCTGCGCCCGGTCCTGGACGGCCCCGCCGCCTGGGACACCAACCAGACCATCCAGCGCGCGATCGAGATCCAGGACGGCATCATCCAGAACCCGGCAATCCTGGCGTTCCAGCACCGGTCAGCGCACTATCCGCACCTGACACAACCTGTCTAAGGCACGCCGGATCTACATGCGGCCACCTCGACGCTCGCGGCCCCGCAACCACCACCTACATCCGGGCCACCCTTCACGAAATCGCCACCGCCCTTGCCGCCCTTACCGGCGAAGAGCACCCCTGCGCCCAACCGCCCACCCCCGGCACGCTCCCGCCGCACTGGCCTTGGACGCCGTCAGCACCCGGCATGTGATTCGGCGCGGCCGTCGTCAACGCCAGCCGCTCACCTATGCGGAGCCGAAAGAACAACGGTCCGGAGCCCCAAGATGGCTTGTCTGCCGCATCTCACCGGCTCAGCCGGGGCCCAGGTCAGAAGTTTCCACGGCGGCAAGTAGATCGATGGAAGCACACTGCGATACGGGAGGGCGACATCGTGAATCATCCCGGCACCGTCAACGCCGCTGGCGCCGTCAGTAATCACTCGCACGCGCTGAAGAAGTCGGACGGCGTGCAGTCGCCCCGGCGAGTCTTGGTCGAGCGGCATCTGGATCTGGTCCTCACCGGCAGTTGGAAGGACAGCGGGTGGACTCGCGCCCATCGGAACGCCGTGAACGACCGCGTGATGGCCTACCGCAAGGGCGGGGCTTGGGCCTATTTCCAGCCCGTGCCGGCGAAGCCGCGTGAGCGCGTGCCGACGCCGGTGTCGATCAGGCGACGAGACTGGATCACCGCTGTGGGCTGCTCCGCCATCCTGATCGTCACAGTCGGGAAGCTGGGCCAGAAGGCGGTGGCTCTGGACCGTCCGGTGCCGATGCTCGCGTGCCCGGTCCTCCTGGTCTACGGCTATGTGGCAGCCGTGCAGGGCCTCAGGTGGCATTACTTTGTCAGTCGACTGCGAACGAAGGAACGGCAGCACACCGCCCGCCGTGGTGCCCTCCGGCCCCCCGGAAGGCGGGTTCGCCGGCGAGGCCGATCGTGATTTCGAGCACTACTTCGCGATCGACGTTCCCAACGGTGTCAAGCTGAAGAGTGGCTGGCCGGCACTGCCGGTATCCGCAGGACGCTGCGTGACGAGCTCGTCGAGATCTATCGCGAGCAGCCGGTTCAAGCGGGGTCGATAAGGTGGCTGGTCCGCTGTCTCGTCGCCGATGTCCGGAAGCGCTGGAGCGCTGAGACACTGTGGGACTACCGATATCAGTACCAGACCCCTTGTTGGCGACGAAGCCGATCGTTGACAGAAGACGCCTCCCGCCGCGCGAAGGCGCCGTGTCCGGTCGAGAACAGGGCTCCGGAAACGGGCCGAAAGACTCTGTTCGGAGTAGGTTGGAGGCGGTTGGACGGGCATTCGGGACCAAACCGTGTGGCCGGCGGATCTCAGCGGAAGGCGGATCCGGCCATGGACCAGCACGCACCCGGCGAAGCGCGGCATCCCGCCCTGCCCCACCTTCAGCTTGACGAACTGCTCGACGGGTTGGTGGCCCGTGTGGCGCAGATCCGGGCCTCTCGTGACCGGATTCAGCAACTTCTCCAGGGCGTTCTGGCCGTCAGCGGTGGATTGGACCTGGACCAGGTGCTGGCCACCGTCATCGAGACCGCGACCGAGCTGGTCGACGCCCGCTACGGGGCGCTCGGGGTGACCGGCGAGGATCACGCGGACCGCCTGGAGCGATTCGTGACCGTCGGCCTCAGCCCGCAGGAGATCGCCGAGATCGGGCCGTATCCGACCCGCCAGGGCCTTCTGGGCCGGCTGATCCGCCATCCGCAAGCCCTGCGGTTGGCGGACATGGCCGACCATGAGGTCTCCGTCGGGTTCCCGGACAGCCACCCGCCGACGCGCACCTTCCTGGAGGTGCCGATCCGGGTGCGCGAGGAGGTCTACGGCAACCTGTACCTGACCGGGAAACGCGGCGGAGCGCCGTTCGACGCCGACGACGAGGCGCTGCTGGCGACTCTGGCCACCGCGGCCGGCGTGGCGGTCGACAACGCCCGGCTCTATGACGATTCCCGGCGCCGGCAGCAGTGGTCGGATGCCACCGCCGAGCTGACTCGCGGGCTGCTGTCCGGCGTGGACGTGACCGCTGTGCTGACTGTGTTCATCGAGCGGATCGCCGCCATGGCCGGCGCCGCGGCGGCCATGATCTTCTTGCCTGATGGGACCGGAACCACCCTGTCCACGCGGGTGGCCTGCGGGGCCGGTGCCGAACGGCTGCAAGCCGTCGTGCTGCCGGTCGACGGTTCGGTCTGCGGGCGGGTGTTCCAGAGCGCGGTCGGCCAGTTCGGCCCGGGCGGGGCGCCTGGCGCCCATGTGGTGTGCACCGAGGCGGACCCGGGGTCCTCGTATGTGGCGCCGATGGGCACCGAGCCGGGCCAGGTCCACGGCGTGCTCGTGGTGGTGGGGTATCCCGGCGCTTCGCCGTTCGGCTCCCAGGCTGTACGGATGATCATAGATGTGGCAGCGCAGGCCACCGTGGCTCTGGAGCTCGCCGCGCGGCGCGCGGACGCCGAACAGCTGGTGGTGTTCGCCGACCGCGATCGGATCGGCCGGGACCTGCACGACCAGGCGATCCAGCGACTGTTCGCCGCCGGTATGACGCTGCAGACCGTCTTGAAGATCACCGAGAAGACCGCGGTGCGGGATCGTGTCTCCCACGTCGTGGGCGACCTGGACGACACCATCAAGGTGATCCGTTCGACGATCTTCGGGCTGCAGCAGCACGAGTCCGCCGGCCACAGCGGGGGGCTGCGCACCCAGATCCTTCAAGTCTGCCAGGACTCCATCGAACTGCTGGGTTTCACCCCGGCCGTCCGCTTCACCGGGCCGATCGACTACCAGGTCCCCGAACAGGCCGCCGAGCACGCGGTCGCGGTGACGCGGGAGGCCCTGTCCAACACGGCCCGGCACTCAGGCGCCTCCCGGGTCGCCGTCGACCTGGAGACCGGCGACGGGCTCCTGCGGCTGCGGATCACCGACGACGGGATCGGACTGTCCGACGATTCCCGGCGAAGCGGCCTGGCCAACATGGAGGACCGGGCCAGGGATCTCGGCGGCACGTTCACGGCCGGCCCCGGAGAGAACGGTGGCACGGAGATCCGGTGGGAAGTGCCCCTCGACTGAGTTCCGCCCGGCCCGTTCGGCAAGGCCGGGCGCGCCGCTGGTGGGGACACTCCATCCGTTCTGAGGCCCACCCGATCGCCCTCCAGCTGCGCCACCTGCAAAGCGGTGGAGATCGGCGTGCACGGATTCTCTCGACGACGCCGGGCTGGCCCCCGCGATCGCGACGACCACCGTGTTCGCGAGGGTCAGCGCGCAGGACAAGGCGAGGATCGTGTGCGTCCGGCGGCTGTCCGGCGGCCGGGTCGCGTTGTGCTCGCCCGCGGCCGCGCCGAGGGCCGCCGTATCTTCGCCAACCGCCGCTTGCTTCGCCGCCCTCGCTGGCATAGTCGTCGGCCACAGGATGGAGGCCGCAGGCGTGTTTCGAGCAAACCCGTCCGACCCAGACGGGTGGCCGAAGGCCGCCACATCGCATACCAAGCGGCAAGAGTGTAAAGAGCCATTCGGGCTAGTTGGCCGCGTCACTCTGCGGGAATGACGGTGGTCGTGCCAGGAATCTGGATAGCAGATCTTGGGATCTTCCCGCGAGGATCCTTTGTCGACCGCTGGATGGACCCTAGCGGGGCGGGGCGGGCATTGGCTCCGCGGTATGGAGCGGACTGGAGCATTGTCGCCGAGGCTTCGTATGGGTCGGTGCACAGGTGTGGCTATGGCAGAAGGTGAGTCGCGGCCCGACAGGGGAATCATGGACAGATCGGAAGGATTCGGCGAGCGGCTGCTGGGGGTGCTGCTGGACCGGGCTCACGAGATGCCGCCGCAGCTGATCGCTCCGCTGGTCGCGGAAGAGGTGGCCAGGGTCGGCGGCCGTGACGTCTCGATCCTCCTGCAGGACTACGGTCAGCAGGTGCTGGCGCCGTTGCCGGGTAGAGGGCTGGTCGTCGGCGAGCCCGAGCTGATCGCCGGTTCCCCTGCCGGCGAGGCCTTCCTGGGTGCGACCGCCATCGAGGTCGCGCGGGCCGACGGCATCCGGGTGTACCTGCCGTTGCTGGACGGCAGTGACCAAGTGGGAGTGATGGCCCTCACCCTGGACGCCATGGATGACGACGACCGGCGCCTGTTGCGCAGACTCGCCGGCCTGGTCGCCGACATGCTGGTCACCAAGCACAGCTATACAGACCAGTTCTTCCTGGCCCGGCGACGCGAACCGATGAGTGTGGCAGCGGAGATCCAATGGTCCCTGCTTCCGCCGATAGCGATGTCCGTACCGCAGGTCGCCGTGGCCGGAATCCTCGAGCCCGCCTACAACATCGCCGGCGACAGCTTCGACTACGCCCTCAACGACAACATTCTGCACGTGGCCGTCGTCGACGCGATGGGCCACGGTCTGGACGCCGCCACGATGGCGACCGTCGCCGTCGGCGCCTACCGGCACGCTCGACGTGCCGACACCGGCCTGGCCGAAACGTACACGTTCATGGACCGCGCCATCGCCGAGCAGTTCGGGCCCGACCACTTCGTCACCGCGCAGATGATGCACCTGAACATCACAACCGGCCACCTGCAATGGGTCAACGCGGGCCACCCCGCTCCGCTGCTGGTCCGCGACCACCAGGTCGTCGGGCAACTGGACAGTCCGACCACCCTGCCGGTCGGTTTCGGTGGTGAACAGCCCCAGGTCAGCGAGCGGGTGCTGCGGCGTGGCGATCGGGTGCTGTGCTTCACCGACGGCGTGATCGAGGAGCATGAAACCGGGGAACAACAGTTCGGGGTGGAGCAACTCATCCACTGGGTCAACCACATCGAGCACACAGAGAAAGGCGTGCGGGCGGTGGTGCGTTCGCTCTCCCACGCTCTCAAGCGAGAGCGCGGCGGAACCACCAGCGACGACGCGACCCTTTTCCTGATCGAATGGCGCGGGGGCGCCGCCGACCACCTCGCCGTCCTGGAGTAGCCCGCACAACGGAGGACCATCGGTCGGCCCGGTGCCTGGGCTGGGTTCGCTTTCTGGCCGCCACCCGCGGTGCCGGTGCCGGTGCCGTTCGGAAGCGAGGCCCGAACACTCGGACGAGGACCGGTAAGGAATGACCGCGTCGGGCAGACCCTTCGGCGGGCAGCCGGAAAGCGACACAGTTCCGCCTCTTCCCTGCGGCGGTCGGCCGATTGGGTTGATAATGGAATGGCCGGGAGGAACCATGTGTCGTTGGCTGGCGTATTCAGGTACGCCTGTGCTGCTCGCCGACGTGCTCTTCACGCCCATCCGTTCGTTCATCGATCAGAGTCGCCACTCCAGGCTCAGCGACGAGATCACGAACGGCGACGGTTTCGGAATCGGCTGGTACGACCACCAGGAGACGGCCGGTGTTTTCCGCAGCACCGAGCCGGCGTGGGGTAACGCGAACCTCAGCGAGGTGGCCAAGCACGTCACCTCGCCGTTGTTTTTCGCCCACATACGCGCCGCCGTCGGCTCATCCATCCAGGAGGCCAACTGCCACCCTTTCCGCTATGGACGATGGCTGTGGATGCACAACGGCTATATCACGGATTACTCGAGCATCAGACGTGATCTCGCATTCGCCGTCGACCCCTCGCTGTACAGTCTGATCAGCGGAACCACCGACAGCGAGACCTTGTTCTACCTGGCACTCACGTACGGTCTGGAGGACGACCCGCCGGCGGCGATGGCGAGGACGATCGGCTTCGTCGAGGCCTCCGGCCGCGCGGCGGGCATCGACTGTCCCTTCCAGGGGACGGTCGCCACCAGCGACGGCGAGTCCATGTGGGCCTTCCGGTATTCGAGCCGGGGAAGCCCGCAGTCGCTGTTCATCAACCGCCACGTGCCGACGCTCCGGCGGGAGTATCCGGAGGCGTCTGTCCTGAGCGAGCTTTCGGACGACACGCGGCTGGTGGTCTCAGAGCCGATCGGCAACCTGCCCGGCGCTTGGGTCGAGGTGCCCGAGTCGACGTATGCCGTGGTGCGCACGGGCCAGGACGATCTGCATCCGTTCGCTCCCACGGTCCCTCCGGGCAGGTTTCATTAACACCTTGATAGAAAACGGCCGCGAGCTCAGGCACGCGATCGAACAGAGCGCTGGACGGTTGCGTCCACTGCTCAAGCGGTGGTCTTCCAGGGCGTGAGGTGAGCCGGCGTGACGCTGCAGTTCTTGGCCGAGCTGCACAGGGCGCACGCGGATCGGCTGCCGTTCATTCTCGCCGCCAGCCGCCGACCCGCGTAACAAGCCGGCAGCCGGCCCGGCGCCTCACACGCCCGGGCGATGGTCAGGGCGGCCCCCGCGGGCTTGGCGAGGTAACCGGACCCAGGGGGTAATCGAAGCAGGGCCAGCACCCGGGCGACGGTCGGCGACTCGGCGGCCAGGCAGATCGCGAGGCCCAGATCGGTCGCGCGCTGACCGATCGAGAGCAGGGCCTGAAGCCCCGAGCAGTCCAGGAAAGTCACCTCGGACAGGTCGAGGCCGATTCCGGCAGCGTCGCAGTCGCTCAGGTAAGGCTGAAGAGATTCCACGAGTCGGGCCGCGGTGGCGA
>Ga0068854_100001953_pt1 | contig 12592 bp, 10 predicted proteins | sample KBSCornC42_FD_66590 | JGI IMG/M metagenome (GOLD analysis project Ga0068854, IMG submission 66590) | Corn rhizosphere microbial communities from Kellogg Biological Station, Michigan, USA - KBS Corn C4-2 | ecosystem: Host-associated > Plants > Roots > Rhizosphere > Soil ... | reverse complement strand
CGTCGCCGGTTGTTGCGCGCGAGCCATCCCTGATCGTTGGCTCGAGGGCCGTACGTCAGCGTATCTACGGTGAGTTTTTCCTCACGGTTGGAGCGCTTGAGGCCCTCCAGGAACAAGGCGGAGCTTGCTGGGTTCGCCGGGACCGATCGAGCCCGCCGGATGGTCAACACGGTATCCTTGGAATCGAGTCGAACCGCCACCGTGTCCACCACGACCGAATCCGATCGCGGCGACAGGTGAAGCGCCGTCTGGAGGTCGATGGATACGCCCTCGAATACCCGGCGGTTGAGACTGTCCAGGGCCAGGCCGCGTAGCTCCAGCGTGAAATTGCCGAGCGAATCCTTGTTGACGGTTTTTCCCAGCTTGGTGACCGACAACACGCTGGCATGTTTCACGGCGATCAGATCGATCCGCGCCTGGCGAATCTCCTCGGGAAGCCAGGCGGCCACCGCATTGTAGAGCAGGGTGTCAAACTCGACAGGCGCCACTGGAATGGAATCATCCTCCGTCACCGCGACGACCTCCGGCGGAATCTTTTTCCCACTCTTCTCCTGGAGTTCACTCAGGACCGGGCTGTCAATGCGCACCTCGTCCAGGCGAAAGCTCTGGTGCTTGATGACGTCCCGGAGGTCCAGTCCCAGCAGCGACACCCGCGGGGTTTGAGCGGTGAATCGTACGTACCGGGTCGAGTCACGGTGGTCGTAGCGTCAGCGGATGTCGTTGATGATGAGGTGGCGCTTGGTAAAGCTCAGGTCCAGGGATCCGAAGTCAACCGACAGGCCTGACACGTCCTTTTCGTGGAGCATCGCGAGCGTGCGCTCGCGAATGTACTCATTGACGTTGGCGCGGAGCGCCCCCTCGAATCTGTTGGGCAGTATCCACAAGGCGACTGAGATCGCCACCACGAAGACGAGTAGCACCAACAGCCAAATCCGGACTTTACGGCTCATCTGATCAGACTCCAGGCAGGGCGCACGCGCGTGTCAACGACTCGCTTAACTACTTCTTGATCGTCTTGGTCAGGCCGCTCCTCAGGGACCGCCAGACTCCGCCCCAGAATGTCTCGCCCAGGCGGTAGCGGTAATCGATCGGCTGGGGGTCGACCCGGCCCTTGTCGTCCGGCTTGTTGTCTCCCCGGATGATGAGCGTATTCGCAATGAAAGTCTTGAGCTTCTCGTCCAGCCCCTTTTTCCGGGTTGCCTTATCCACCATCTCGACGGACAGGCTGTCGTAGACCAGCGTCAAGTCTCCCTTCGCTCGGCCGTTCGCCACATGAAAGGCAAAGTCGGCCCGGTGGAACTGGCCGCCGGTCACCCGAACCCCTTCAGCCGTCAGCAGAAAGCGGTTCAACAGCTCGGCTGGAACCTCCGTCGCCTTGCCCTCTGCTTTCATGGCGAAGCGTTCTGGAACGATGGGGACTTCCATCCGGGTCTCGAGCGCACCCCGCCCCATGAACTTCCCCTTGGCGACCAGTGTCGCGGGACTCGTCACACCGGTCTTCTCGGGATGGTTGCCTATGTCGGTGATCGTGGCGGAGATGTTAGAGAACCACACCACTGCCGGTTCGGCACGGTCGGGCTTCAACTCTCCATAGTGGACGAAGCCACTCTTGAGCATCACGGTGTCAATCGCGAGGCGCCATTTCGTCTCGGCCAGCGCCTGCGGCCACAGCCGTTTGGCCTTCGGGTGAAGCTCACCACGAGTATCGGCCAGGACATCGATCGCCATCGAATCGATCTCGAGGTGGCCGACGACCGCCCGCATGCCGGGCAGGGCCCCGGTTTCGACTCCGCTGCCCTTCAGGCCCTTTATGGTCAGCCGGACCCGGGTCTTCCGGCCTGCGTGGGCGAAGAATATCGAATCCGGGCGGAGCGCCAGATAGGAGATGCTGTCCAGCGTAAAAGTTCCCTCCCGGTGACCACGCTTGAACCGGCCCAGGTAGAGCGCCTGCCCGTTGCTGTCCGAGGGAGTGGTACGGAGCGAGCCGAACTCGATGGTTGTATCGCTGGGATCCAGTTGAACGAGAAGACTGTCGATCCGGAGTGAGTCGCGGAGTCCGCTCGTCAGGTGAAAAAGCGAAGCGGCGGACACCCTGGCGGATTCGAAGACCCGGCGTTCGGTCGTGTCAAGCTGGATTCCCCGGATTTGGAACGACAAGTCCGCGGTGGAATCACGGGAAATCTTGCTGCCCTTCCTGCTGGTGAAGACGATCGTGGCATTGTCGGTGGCCAACAGGTCGATGCGGGCCTGGCGAACGTCGTCCGGCAGCCAGATGGCGAAGAGGTTATAAATGACGCTGTCGACCGCGGGGATTTCGGCCGCGAGGGAGTCCGGGTTCACCCGCTCCTCCTCCGTCGAGGCAACGGTCTTCTTGCTTCCGGTATCGGCCGTTTCCCTGAAACGGCTCACGACCGGCTTCGAAAGCCGCACCACGTCGAGTCGCAGGTGCCGGTGCCAGATGACATCGCCCAGGTCCACTCCCTCGAGCGTGATACGGGGAACGTTCGCCTGGAAGCGCACGTAGCGGGTGCTGTCCTTGTTGTCGTAGCGAATGCTGAGGTCGTGAATCAATACCTGGCGGCGCACCAGGCTCAGGTCGAGCCGGGGAAAGGTGATCAGCAGCCCTTCGACGCTCTTCTCCTGCAGGAATGCGAGGGTACGATCCCGGATGTAGGCATTGACCGGAGCCATGAGCGCCCGCTCCAGCAGCCAGGCCCCGCCGTTGATGGCGAGCACCGCAACCAGCACCATGACGACCCCAGACCAGGTGATCGTTTTCCTGGTTACCGCCAGCTTCATCCGGGCATGCTCCAGGTCGAGCCGACCTCGGTGGCAACGATCCTGTCGCGTTCGGGTCCCGCCGCGGTAAGGAAGCGACGGATTGGCTCATCAGGGGGTTCACGGCTCAATCGGAACGTGGAGTGGTGCACCGGCATAACATACCGAGCTCCCAGATCCCGGGTCATTGCCCAGGCCTGCTCGGGGCTCGCGTGATTGTCGATCCACGGGTCGTAGGCGCCAATCGGCACAATGGCCAGATCCACTGGAGCCTCGGCGCCAATCTCGCGATACCGGTCGGTGTACGCGGTGTCTCCCGCGAAGACGACTCGCATGCCTTGGTACTCCAGCAGAAATCCGCCGTAGCCGCGGTGGCGATCGGTCATCATCCTGGCACCCCAATGCCGGGCGGGGATCGCGCGGACTCCGATGCCAGAGACTTCCACCTCTTCGCCCCACGACAGCTCCTCGACTTGCGTGAACCGGCCCAGAAGGTCGGCGTTACCGCGGCTGGTGACGACCGGCGTTCGCCTGGGCAAGTAGCGCAGTGTCCCGTAGTCGAGATGATCCATGTGGGCGTGAGAGATCAACAGCAGATCCAGCGAAGGGATATCTCTGGGGCGTAGAGCGGCGGGAATCAGCCGGCGAGGTCCGATAGTGCCCAAACCAAAATGCACCCCGACCCGCCGGCGCAGGGCTGGGTCGGTGAGGATCCAGCGTCCAAACAGGTTGAGAAGGACCGTCGCGTGGCCGAGCCAGGCGGTGGTCAGGCGATCATTGGACCAGGTGGACGGGTCGGGCCGGTGGGGCGAACGACTACCGCGCCGGCGCTGGTGAATCCACCGAGTGCCGGGGAAGGGACGCAACGGCATACAGCTAAGTCTACCACCCTTGCAGCCTGGCCGGGGCCTCGAGCTGGGATCAGTGACTTATGGTGTAGTCTCCCTGACGGGTTCCGGGAACCAGAATCCACCCCTCAGCGAGATCGAGCGTCCATCCCGGTCCTGAGATCTTGCCCCTGGTAATCTTTGGGGCGGGGACGATCGCCTCCTGCCAGTCACGGATCAGTCCACCCCCGTCGGTCACGTCCAGGACGCCCCAGCTGTCCACGATCCGCAGAGACGCGTACACCGGCCCCACCGAATCAAGCGGCTCGACCCGGTTGGGGTCGAATCCGACTCGCATGTCGCGGAGCGGCAGGCGCAGCACCGGTCCAGTGACGAAGCGTTGTCGCAATTGGGCCTGGCGTGCGGTTCGTGCGATAGCCCGGGCCGCTTCCTGCTCTCCTACCTGTTCATAGCCATAGAGCCCGGCCCGTTGGACCGCATCGGTCAGATTGGGAATCGGTGTGGGTAGGAGGGCAGTTGCCAGCAGAGACGCGAGATCCTGCTCCGGATTCAGCGAAGGGCGCCAGACCATCCCCAGCGCATCGAGCAGTCGTCCGTAGGCGGGTCCGGTGTAATAGGCGAACGAGCGGCCCAGGCTCGACGCGGTATCGAGCGTCGCCACCTGCCTCGCGATCGCGGAATCGCCGAACCCGGCCAGCGTCAAACCGGTATACTCGGCCAGTCCCTCGTTCATCTCGAGTGCCCGCTCGCTGCTGTCGGCCCCGGGGATCAGCTGGCGGCGATAACGCCGAAAGAGCACCGCGTCGCTCGCGGCAGTGCGGCGCTTCTCGCCTTTGGTAACCAGGGCTCGCTGTAGCGCTCGGCCCTCGAGTCGCAGCCACAGCCGGCCATCCCGGGTATCGAGATGGTCGTTGGTGGGGCTCGAGGCAGGGAAGCCCAAACTGTCCTGGATCCGGTGCCATCGCTCGTGCATCATGAGCGCCGCGCGAGACACCGGGTTTTTGGGCACAGGGAGCGCGACCATGGTCCATCGCCTGCCGGCCCAGTTGAAGCCGGTGTTGCTCACATTCTGGTCCGCGGGCAGGGTTCCCACGAACACCGACCCCGCTTGCTTCAATCGCCCTTCACCGTCGTCAACGTTGGCCACGATGGCACGGGTGTCACGATCCACCAGCATCATCGGTCCGGCGAGGGAAAGGCCCCAGAGCAGTCCTCCGTCTCCGGCCGCGATGCTGTCGGCTTCGTGCAGATACTGCCGGGTGAGGGCGGTGTCTCGTGGATTCCCCTGAGCGGCAACCATCGCTGCCTGGAGGGAAAGGCAGACGATGAGGGGCCCGAGTCGGTTACGGCGGCGGCGGACGGTCATGGATCCTGAGATCAAGTTCTGGGAGAGATGCCGGAGCGGCTCTCCGGGTCGCGACCCGGGCGCCGGCCTCCTCCGCCGAGTCGCCTGGCACGTTAGAATAAGCCGCTTAGCCATCCGAGTCCCAGCCTACAGCGGAGATCATAGGTGCGCGTCGTCCTGCAGCGCGTTACTCGCGCATCGGTCACGATCGAGGGTCGCGTTGCTGGAGCGATCGACCGCGGGTTCTGCCTGCTCGTCGGATTCACCCATTCCGACACCCCAGCTGAGGTAGACTGGATGGCGGACAAGGTCGCCGGTCTCCGCCTGTTCAGCGATGCTCAGGATAAGATGAACCTTGGCTTGGACGAAGTGGGTGGCGAAATCCTGGTGATCTCGCAATTCACGCTCTACGGAGACGCCGCGAAAGGCCGCCGTCCGTCATTCATCGACGCCGCCCGGCCCGAGGTCGCGATCCCACTCTACGAACGCTTCGTCGCGGCCCTGCGCACCAAGGGACTCAAGGTAGAGACCGGAGAGTTCGGGGCGATGATGCAGGTCGAGATCCACAACGATGGACCGGTAACCCTGATTCTTGAGCGGAATCCTTGATTGGTTGTGGGGAGTAGGTGGTGGGTAGTAGGGCCCCACTCCCCACCACCCACTCCCTACTACCGCTATCCGGTCATCATGCCTCACCCACTCATTCTCGCCTCTGCGTCCCCTCGCCGCCGACAGCTGCTCGAGATGCTCGGCATTCCGGTCGAGGTCCGGCCGTCGCACATCGAAGAGCAGCGAGCCACGGGGGAAACTCCGGTGGAGTATGCGGAACGGCTGGCGCGGGACAAGGCACGCAGCGTGAAGGGGGACCTCGTCCTGGGTGCCGACACCATCGTGCTGCTGGGCGATGATCTGCTGGAGAAGCCCGCGGACGCCGACGATGCGCTTGCGATGCTCCGGAAACTGCAGGGGCGGACCCATCAGGTGATCACCTCAGTGGCCCTGGTTTCGAACGGGACACTGCGCCAGGCCACCGACATCACCTCGGTAACCTTTTCTCCCTGCGACGACGACTTTCTCCGCGCCTACATCGCCACCGGAGAACCGATGGACAAAGCCGGCGCTTACGGCATCCAGGGCTACGGCGCCGCGCTGGTCGAGCGGATCGATGGCGATTTTTTCGGCGTGATGGGGTTGCCGGTGAGACTCGTGCTGCGATTGCTGGAAGAGGCAGGGGCGGGATATCGATTTCAAATTGAAGATTGAAAATTGAAAATTGGGATGACGGACTGCTTTCAATTGTAAATTTGCAATTTTCAATCGGCAATCAAATTTTCACTTTCCAGACCGGCACCGGCGCCGCCCGGTTCTTCACGGCGAGGGGTTCGAGCGGTTCCACCGCCGGCTTGTCCTTCAGCATCTGGTACAGCGGGTCGCTGATCAGGATTTCTCCCTTCGAGGACTTGGAGCAGAGCCGTGAGGCGACGTTGACGGCGTCTCCGATCACGGTGTATTCGAGCCGCAGGTGGCTGCCGATGTTGCCGGCGAAGGTGTCCCCGTAGTTGATGCCGATCCCCACGCCGATCTCCGGCTTGCCTTCCTCTTTCCACTTCTCGTTGAGCGCCACCAGTGCCCGTTGCATCCCGATCGCCGCCGCTACAGCGCGGTCCGGATCATCGGCGTGGGGAATCGGTGCACCCCAGAGGGCCATGATCGCATCGCCGATAAATTTGTCCAGCGTCCCGCCGTGGCTGAAAACCACCTCCACCATCTCGGTGAAGTAATCGGTGAGCAGCCCGGCGATCGCATCCGGGCTCATGTGCTCCGACATGCTGGTGAAGCCCCGGATGTCACTGAACAAGATCGTGACCGGACGCCTGTCGCCACCCAGCTTGACGGCGCCCTGCTGCTGGGCGATCTCCGCGGCTACGTTGGGCGCGAAGTAGCGCTCGAAGTTGGAGCGGACCATCGCTTCGCGCTGGATCTGCTCCGCGAAGCGACTGGTCTTGATCGCGATCGCGGCAAGGCCTCCGAATGCGATCAGGAATTGCAGGTCCTCGTCGCTGAAGGAATTTGTCGCGGTGAGGTTGTCCACATAAAGGATGCCCAGGACCTGCTCCGCCGAGGCCATCAGCGGAATGCACATGGCACTGCGGACGCTCTGGATCATGATGGACTGGCCGCCCTTGAACCGGTCGTCCGCCGCCGCGTTGTCCGACAGGATTGCGACTCTCTCTTCCACCGCCTTCCGTGCGATCGACCGGGGCACGTGCTGAGCCGATGCATCGCCCAGGCGGCTCTTCGACATTCGGGGGATGAGTTCCCCGGTACCGTCGTTTCGCAGCAGCACCGAGACCCGGTCCACGTTCATCACGTCGAACGTCGTGGTCACGACCCGGCCCAACACCTTGTCGAGGTCCAGCTCTCCCGAGAGCTTCTGCGCCACTTCCAGGAGCAGCGAGAGCTTCTTGGCTTGCCGCTCCTGGGTCGAGACTCCCGCCACCTTCAGTTGCCCCACACCGCTCGGGCTTCCCGATGCCGAGGGCGACATCACCGCCGGCATCCCGCCGCCGCTCACCGAGATCTGGCGAACGATCGTCTGGTTGGGGGCCGGGGCCTGATTGACCGGCGGACGAAGCGGTGTGGCGTCGAGGGACTTGAGCTGGAAGACGACCTTGCCGAAGGTCACCGAATCGTTCGCGGCGAGCATCCCCTCGGTGACCCGGGTGCCATTGATGAATGTGCCGTTCGAGCTGCCGAGGTCCTTCACCGTGACACCGGTCGTGTTGGGGACCAGCTCGGCGTGGCGGCGGGAGATGGTAGGATCGAAGATCGGAATGTCGCTCGTCACCGCCCGCCCGACGATATACGCGTTCTTGGCGGAGAGGTCGAAATCCTGATCGCCGGTGAACGGGACGAGCTTGAAGGGCATGGGGATTTCTACTCCTCCCACCGCAGTCCCGCCAGCCCCATGGCTGCCAGTACGGCCCGCGCCTTGGCCTCGGTCTCCTTCCATTCACCCTGCGGATCGGAATCGGCCACTATGCCTGCACCCGCCTGCACCCATGCCCGATTCCCCTTCATCACTACGGTCCGGATCGCGATCGCGGTGTCGAGGCTCTTCCCGCCCCAGCCGATGTAGCCCACAGCGCCGGCGTAGGGACCGCGCCGCACCGGCTCCAGCTCGTCGATGATTTCCATCGCCCGGACCTTGGGTGCTCCAGAAACTGTTCCGGCCGGGAAACAGGCAGCAAGCGCGTCGAGCGCGTCGAGCCCTTCCCGGAGAGTGCCGCGCACCTCGCTCACGAGGTGCATCACATGGGAGTAGCGTTCGATCACCATGAAGGCCGTGATTCGGACGCTCCCATATCGCGCCACCCGACCCACGTCGTTGCGTCCCAGGTCGACCAGCATGAGGTGCTCCGCTCGCTCCTTGGGGTCAGCCTCGAGCTCGGTGGCGAGTACCGCATCGGCCTGCGGGGAAGCGCCCCGAGGCCGGGTGCCGGCGATGGGGCGCAGCGTGACTTCCTCATTCTCCACCCGAACCAGAACCTCGGGCGAGCTGCCCACGATGTGAAGGTCGTCGCAATGGAGGAAATAGAGATAGGGCGCGGGATTCAGCGCGCGAAGGTACCGGTAGGTCAGCATCGGGTCCGGCGCCGTCAGATCCAGCCGGCGGGAGAGAACGGTCTGAAAGGTGTCGCCGGCCGTGATGTATTCCTGGATCCGCCGGACTCCGTCCTGGAATTCCCCGTCTTCGTAGGGTGATGTCACCTTCGGAACCGGGGCGACAGGCGGCAGGTGAAGCGGCCCGATCGGGGACGCCTGTCCCAGTCGCTCCAGCCATTGCCCGATCTTTTCTTCGGCTCCGCGATAAAGGCTTTCCAGCTGGGCCCGCGTCATATTCTCCCCGACCTCGACATTCGCGATGACCGTGGCGCGGTTGTACAAGTTGTCGAGAACGAGGAGAGTATCCGCTACCATCAGCACCGCATCGGGCAGCGAACGGTCGTCTCGAGGCGCGTTAGGGAGGCGCTCCAGAGTCCGGACGATGTCGTAGCCGATGAAGCCGACGGCGCCTCCGGTGAAACGGGGCAGGCCCGGAACTTCAACCGAGGGATGCTGTCGCATCGTGGCGCTAAGGTGTTCCAGAGGAGCCACGTCCTCCCCGACGACCTGCCAGCCGCTTTCTTCGCGCCAGCGCTCCGCGGTCCGGCCTCGGTAGCGGTAGACCTCACGGGGATTGGTCGAGAGGAAGGTGTAGCGGGCCCACTTCTCTCCACCCTCAAGGGACTCGAGTAGAAAGCCGTAGGGACCTCGATGCAGCTTGGCGAAGGCGGAGACGGGTGTATCGCCGTCCAGCACTACCTCACGCGTGACCGGAACCATCCCCGGCTTGGCCCGGGACAGAAAGCCTTCGAGAGAGTCCATGGGGAGGTAAGGGTACTACTTGGGTGCGCCCACCACAAACCGGCCCGGCAGCAGCATGGGCGCCTCTAGATTGTCGGACGCACGGCGAGTCGAAACGTAAAGCGCGTAACGGCTATCCTCGGTTTGCCGTCCGATCTGAAGGACCTGCTCGTAACGAACCGCGCTCCCGTACTTCGCGAGGGCACCCTGTGGCGCCGAGAAATGCACCGGATACTTGAAACGCACGATGCCGGTCTTGTCGGTTTCGACGGTCGAGGAGATGTCGAGCCCGTAGAGCCCGGGCCGGACGATCGCTTTCACCGTCACCGAATCGTCCGGTCCCTTGTTCACGAACATGTCGGCGGGAAAGACCAGCTCCGCGAAGACTCCGTTGTCGGGCGCTGGATGCCGCATGATCACGGTGCGGGGCTCCCCGGTCTTGAAGATGACCGAGGTATCGGAGGGGGGTATCCCGCCGGCCTCGAGGAGATAGAGCTGGTCGACCGGAAGAGTCTGGGTGATGACACTCTTGGGTCGCGGCGTGTTCACGCCCTTGGAGCCGCAGGCGGCGACGCTGGCCAGGCAGAGGATGAAGGTTATTCTCACGAAGAGGGGCAGGGGATATGGGGAGCCCGGAAGCGGGAGGTGAGGTTGGGCCTCATTAGACGTTTACGATGGTGCGCCGCATTCCTGCTGCTGCCCGGTCTTTCGACGACTCTGGCCGCCCAGCAGTGGAACTCGCCGGAAGCTCTGGATCTGGCCGCTCGCGCCACAGAAGTGAGAGCGCAGGCTCAGCGCGACTCCTCCCTGCGCAGCTATCGAACGCGGGCTCACGGTTTCGTGCTGTTCCTCGCCCAGGTGGGCGACGAGCTGCAGGGGGCTCCGCGCCTGGTCAAGGCCGACGAGCTCGATGTCGAAGTCTATTGGCGCGCCCCGGACCTGAGCAAGCAGATCATCCTCGGCTGGCGCGACGGTCGCTGGCTGCCGACTGACATCAACTATCATCGCGATCACCTCGGCATCGTCACCAACAATTTCGGTAACCGGATCAGGATCGGAGAGGGCGACGAGGTGAGAGACGTGGTTCACCCGCTCTCTCCCGACGGCCTGACTCGCTACGACTTCGCGCTGATCGATTCGCTTCGCATCGAGACCCGGGGCGGTGAGCTGCTGGTCTACCAGCTCCAGGTGCGTCCCAAGGACTGGCGTCAGCCGCTCGTGGTGGGAACGCTTTCTCTCGATGCGACCAGCGCCGAGCTGGTGCGGTTCCGCTTCGGGTTTACGCCGGCGGCGTATCTCGAAAAGGGTCTGGAAGACATCTCCGTCATGCTCGAAAACGCCCGGTTCGAAGACCGCTGGTGGCTTCCCTACCGGCAGGAGATCGAGATCCGGCGGCGCACTCAGTGGCTCGACTTCCCGGCGCGGGGAATCATCCGGGGTCGTTGGGAGATCGGGGACTACGATTTCGATGTCGCGATACCTCCCGAAGTCCTGAGAGGCCCTGCCATTGCAGGGCTGCTCGCGGCCTCCGACACCGTCGGCCAGTGGAGTCAACCGCTCGCCGAGTCGCTGGGCGAGGTCGCCGCACCAGTCGAGCAGCGCGACCTCGACTCGCTCCGGGTGGAGTTCGGCCGCATCGCGGGGGGGCGGGTTCTATCGGGCTTGGGCTCGGGCGGCCTGGCCATCCCGTCCGTCAGTGACATCATCCGGGTGAATCGGGTACAGGGCCTGGCGCTCGGGGCCGCCGCGACGCTGGCTCTGGACCAGCGGAGGATCCTGCTCAAACCGCGGGTCGCCTTCGGGACTTCAGACGAGCGATTCACGGGGGAGCTTGCCATCAGCGTAGCGACGGGCCCGGCCACCGTAACCCTGGAGGGCGGCAGGTCGATCCATGACTTCAGTGATGTTCCGGTCATCTCAGGCGTATTGAATTCGATCCTGTCTCAGGAAGCCGGAGAGGATTACGGCGATTACGTGATGGTCGATCGGATCGGGATCGGTGTGCGATACCCGCTCTCCGGAGTCACGGGCATTTCACTGACCGCGGGGTATGAAGACCCATCCTCCCTCGCGGTCGAAGCCAGTCCGGCCCATGGCAGCTATCGCTCCAATCCTGCCTTGGGCTCCGACGCGAGCTTCGTAGGAGGAGCCGCTGTGTCCAGACATGCGGGCGAGCTGGGCGCTTCGCGCGGACTGACACTCATGAGCGGGTCCGTCGCGGTCGAAGCCAGCACAGGTGGGAACGAGTATTTCAGGGCGACCGGCGAGGGCACGGTGGCCATGCCGCTCGGCCCCGGCAAGCTGGGCTTCACTGCCTATGGAGGTTGGGGGACGGCAGGACTCCCTGCCTACCGGAGCTTTGTTCTTGGCGGACGAGGAACGCTGCCAGGCGAACCGTTCCGAGCCTATGGCGGCAGGGCTATCGCCTTGGGCAGGCTGGAGTGGGACTTTCCCATACCCTTCGTTGCGATTCCGCTGGGTTCCTTTGCATCTACCGGACAAACCATTAGCGTGGGTCCCTTCCTCGCTGCCGGATGGACCAGCGACGAAGTACCCAACACGCCTTGGGATAACACACCCGGAGTCCGCCCAGTGGCTGGTGTGGCGGCGGAATTCCTGATGAGGCTGCTCCGTGTAGAGGCGGGAGTCGCACTGAAAACCGGGGACGTCGGCGTGATGGTGGATGTGAATCCGGATTGGTGGGGCATTTTATAGCCCCTGTAATCTCCGGGTCATCTATCTTACCTTTGGAGAGGCGAACCCGCCTCCTGCGTTCCCTCCTAATTGGTTATCAGGCTTGAGGTTAAATGCAGTTTACGGATGAGTGGCTCGTCCCTAGCCTGGAGAAGATTCTGCAGCCCGGGGTCCTCGATAGATTGCGCGAGGAACCGGGCAAGCAACCGGTCTCGCTCTGGACCACGCTAGTCCAGCGCAAAGAGGCGAAGGACGACGACATTCTGAAGGCTGCTGCCGCCCGGTTCCGGCTGCCCGTCGCGGATCTGAATCAGGTCGATCAGAAAGCGCGCGACGCTGTTCCCGAACCGCTGGTCCGTCGCTTCAACATCATCCCCATCGGCATCAGCGACTCGTATCTCGAGATCGCGACGGCGAACCCCAACGACATCGACGCGGAAAAGGATCTCGCCTTCGCCACCGGCCGCGAGGTGCGGATGCACCTCTGCTCGCCGTCCCGCATCGCCGAAAAGATGGATGA
>Ga0068854_100001952_pt1 | contig 12592 bp, 13 predicted proteins | sample KBSCornC42_FD_66590 | JGI IMG/M metagenome (GOLD analysis project Ga0068854, IMG submission 66590) | Corn rhizosphere microbial communities from Kellogg Biological Station, Michigan, USA - KBS Corn C4-2 | ecosystem: Host-associated > Plants > Roots > Rhizosphere > Soil ... | reverse complement strand
CGAGCTGCTGATGGTGGTGGGCGCGCCGCTGATCGCGCTGGCCTCGCCGCTGGTCGCCTTCTTGTGGGTTCTGCCGCACGGCGGCCGACGGCGAGCGATGCGGACGCTGCGCGGCCGGCGCGTCTCGGTCGCATGGGCGGCGCTGACGGCGCCGGCGACGGTGTGGCTGCTGCACGGCCTCGCGCTGTGGATCTGGCACATGCCGTCGCTCTACGATGCGGCGCTCCAGAGCGAGGCGATCCACGCAATCCAGCATCTGTGCTTCTTCCTGTCGGCGTCGCTCTTCTGGTGGGGCATCGCGCACGGGCGGTACGGCCGCGCCGGCTACGGCGTCGCCGTCGTCTACATCTTCGCAACCGCGATGCACAGCGGCATCCTCGGCGCGCTGCTCACCTTCTCGCCCCACGTCTGGTATCCACTCTACGAGCGCACCAGCACGACTCTCGGCCTGACGCCGCTCGAGGATCAGCAGCTCGCCGGCCTGTTGATGTGGGTGCCGGCCGGCGTCACCTTCGTCGTCGGCGGCTTGTATTTCTTCGCCGCGTGGCTGAAAGAATCCGAGCGCCGCGTGCTGCACGCTGCCCGATGAGCCGTGCCGCCACGAAAACACGAAGGCACGAAGGCATTTTTCTCTGATCGTATGCCGCGCTTTTGCCCGAATTCGGCGAAGTATCCAGGCCAAAAAGAAAAGCTTCCTGGTATTTCTTCGTGTCTTCGTGCCTTCGTGGCTACTGCATTAATGCTGACGATGTGGGGGTGTGGCCAGGACAAGGGCGTGACGTTCGCGCGTTTGCTGGAGCGGGCGGCTTCGTGGGGATCGTCGCTTGCATTCGCGCAGGAGCTCGCACAGCAAGGGTTGGTTCCGCGGCACTACGTCGAGGATCTGATGGCCACGGCCTCGCAGGAGTTGACGACGCTGGCGACGCAGATCGATGACGCCACAGGCGTAGACGCCGACCTGAAACGCAAGGCCTCCGCAGGCTGCACCGGGCTGGCGGCGCTCGCCGGCGACGCCGCGCGCATGCACGGGACGCCGACCCAGTCGTCGGTTCGCGAGCTCGAGCTCCAGCTGCGCGCGAGTGCGCAGCAGGCGCGCGCCGTTGACGACGCCCGATGAAGAACCTCACCAAGATCGGCCTCGGCATTCTCACGAGCATTGGCGGCTACCTCGAGGTGGGATCGATGGGTACCGCGATCCAGGCGGGCGCCGCGTTTCGCTATGAGCTGCTGTGGGCGATCGCGCTCGGCACGATCTGCATCGCGTTTCTCGTCGAGATGACCGGCCGGCTCGCCGCGGTCAGCCGCCATTCGGTGGTCGCCGCCGTCCGCAAGCGGTTCGGATTCAGGTTCCAGGTGTGGCCGCTGCTGTCGCAGGTCCTCGTCGATCTGCTGGTGCTCGCGTCGGAAATCGGCGGCGCGTCGCTGGCGCTCGAGCTCGCGACCGGGTACTCGTTCCGCATCTTTGTCCTTCCCGTGGCGGTGCTGATCTGGGCGCTGCTCTGGTTCGCCACCTTCGGGGCGATCGAGCACAGCGTCGCTGTGCTCGGCCTGGTGACGCTGTCGTTCAGCGTCGCGGCGTGGTGGCTGCGGCCGGACTGGACGGCTGTCCGCCATGGTCTCGTGCCGCATCGTCCGGCAACCGACGCGGCGCAGTACGCGTATTTCGCCGTCGGCATCCTCGGCGCGACCATCAGCCCCTATCTGTTCTCGTTCTATTCGTCGGGAGCGGTCGAAGAGGAGTGGCGCAAGGAAGATCTGATGCCGAACCGGATTGTCGCCGCGCTGGGGATGGGCTTCGGCAGCCTGGTCGCGATGTCGGTGATGGTGGTGGCGGCGATCGTGCTCGCGCCGCGCGGCATCGAAGGCGAAATGTATCAGCAGGCGGCGACGATGCTCAGCCTGCCGCTCGGCCACTGGGGCTTCCGGCTGTTCTGGCTGTCGCTGTTCATCGGCTGCGTCGGCGCGGCGCTCGAAATCGCCCTCGACGTCAGCTACATCGTCGGCCAGACCTTCGGCTGGGCGTGGTCGGAGAATCAGCCGCCGGGCGAAGAGGCGCGCTTTGCCCTCGGCTACACGCTGGCGATCGTCGCCGCGACCGCGCCGTCGCTTCTCGGCATCGATCCGTTGAAGCTGACGATGTTCTCGATGGCGGTGACCGTCGTCTTCCTGCCGATCCTGATCGGTCCGCTGCTCGTGGTGATGAACGACGGCGAATATCTCGAGGAATACACCAACGGCTGGATCACCAACATCGCCGTCGCGGCAATCGTCGGCCTGGCGTTCGCGCTGGCGGCGCTGGCCATTCCGCTTCAGCTCATGGCGCAGTGATGGATCTCGCACGCGACCTGCTCGACGTCCAGTTGATCGACCCGCGGCAGCGGCCGATAGGACGCGTCGACGGTATTCTGCTCGACGTGCGGCCGGGGCAACCGCCGTCGATTGCCGCGCTCGAGGTCGGCGCAATCACGGTGCTGCGGCGCGTTCATCGGCCGCTTGCGCGATGGGTGCACGGCATCGTGCTTCGCTGGCTCGGCGTGTCGTGGCGCCCGACGCGGATCCGCCTCGAACACTGGGGACGGGTCGGCGTGGACATCGAGATCAAGGTCGGCGAACGTGCCGAGCAGCGGTTGTTGCGCTTCGAGCGGTGGCTCAGCACGCGGATCGTGCGGCGCCTGCCCGGCGGCACGAAAGGGACGAAGCCTTGAGCGCGCCACGGCGCCGCCTGGTTCGCGTCGAAGATCTGATCGGGCAGCGCGTGCGCGAGCAGTCGGGGCGCGTGGTCGGCCGCATCGAAGAGATTCGCGCCGAGCCGCGCGGCGATCGCTACGAGGTCACGGAATATCATCTGGGAACCGGTGCCATGCTCGAGCGGCTCGCGATCATCCGCCACCTGGTCCGGCCGTCCGACACCATCATCGCGCGCTGGGATCAGATCGACATCGAGCATCCCGACGCGCCAGTGCTGACCTGCCCGGTCGAACAGTTGAAGCATGAGAAGCGATGACCGGATGATTGCCTGCGTCGACGTCGACGGCGTGCTCGATCCGTACGAGGGATGTCGCACCTGACGCGCTTCTACCTCATTCGCCACGGTCACACGGCCGCAATCGACCATTCCCTGGCTGGCCGCGCTGAGGGGACCAGTCTCACCGACGAGGGACAGCGTCAGGTCGCACGCATGGTCGTCGCGATGCACGGCGTGCCGCTGACGGCCGTCGTCGCCAGCCCGCTCGAGCGGACGCGGCAGACCGCGGAGCCGCTTGCCCGCGACCACGGCCTCGACGTCACGGTTGCGCCGCAGTTCAACGAGATCGACTTCGGCAGCTGGACTGGCTCGGCATTCGTCGACGTCGACGCCGACCCGCGGTGGCGCCGCTACAATGCGGTGCGCTCGCTGACCCCGGCGCCGGGGGGCGAGCTGCTGATCGAAGTACAGCTGCGTGCGCTGAGGGCGCTCCTCGACCTGCGCGACCGGCACGACGGCGGCCATGTCGCGGTGGTGTCGCACGGCGACGTGATCCGCGGTGTGCTGATGTATCTGCTCGGCATGCCGATCGATTTCGTCCCACGGCTCGACATCGCGCCGGCGCGCATCAGCATCGTCGAGCTCAGCGCCGATGTGCCGCGAGTCGTTCTGGTGAACGGCGCCAGCGTGCCGTGAGCGGCGCGAACCGCCGGGCAGCGCCGTCGCGCCATCGGCCGACGCCGGGCCGGGTGTCCGCGGCGCGAGCGTCGTGTAACCAATCCGATGGGCGAGGCACGCGGCCGGCCCGCCTGCTGTGGCCGGCAGCTCTGTGCCGGGGGCACTGGCGACCATGTCGACTCGGGACTGGTTCGATCGTCTATCCCGCAGAGTCGTCGGGTATAAGGTCGGGAATGGATCCGCGGCGTTGAACCCGACTGCCGGGAGGACATGATGTCGAAATACACGCTGATGCTGAGGGAAGACGGCCAGACGTTCACGAAATTCTCGCCGGCCGAGATGCAGGCGATCATCGCCCGGTATGGTGCCTGGCGCGACGAGCTGCAGCGCAACGGCAAGTTCGCCGGCGGCCACAAGCTGCGCGACGGACAGGGGCGGATCATGCGCCGCAACGGCGCCAAAATCGTCGTCACCGACGGGCCGTTCGCCGAAGGCAAGGAAGTGATCGGCGGGCTGTTCGTGATCGAGGCCGGGTCCTACGACGAGGCGGTGTCGATCGCGAACAGCTGTCCGCACCTGGAATTCGGCAGCATCGAGGTGCGCGAGGTCGAAGTCACGCCGCGGCCGTGACCGACCTCAATTTCCAGCGCGTCTCCAGCCAGATCGTCGCCACGCTCACGCGGATCCTCGGCGCGCAGCACCTGGCGCTCGCCGAGGAAGCCGCCCAGGACGCGCTGGTCAAGGCGCTGCAGCTCTGGCCGCACGAAGGCGTCCCCGACAATCCGACCGCGTGGCTGATTCAGGTCGCCAGGAACCGCGCCCTGGATCGGCTGCGCCGCGATCAACGCAGCGAACCGCTCGACGAGGTCGTCGCCGAGCGGCTCACGCACGCCGTGACGCCGGAGCTGCCGCCGCTGCGTCACGAAACACCGCCGCCCGAGGACGACGAGCTGGCGATGATGTTTCTCGTTTGCCATCCGACGCTCTCGCGTGAAGCGCGCGTCGCGCTGACGCTGAAGATCGTCTGCGGCTTCGGCGTCGGCGAGATCGCGCGCGCGTTCATGTCGACCGAGGATGCGATCGCGCAGCGGCTGGTCCGCGCCAAACGGCAGCTGCGCGACGCCGACGTCGCCTTCGAGCTGACCGGCGCCGACTACCCGGCGCGGCTCGACTCGGTGCTCGACGTCCTGTATCTGCTGTTCAACGAAGGCTACGCGGCGCACACCGGCGACGATCTGGTGCGCGCCGAGCTGTGTCGGGAGGCGCTTCGCCTCGGCGAGCTGCTCGCCGCCGCCGGTCCGAAGATCTGCGCCGAGCGTGCCCCGGCCGTCCACGCGCTGCTGGCGCTGATGTATCTGCAGGCGGCGCGGCTGCCGGCGCGCGTCGGCGACGACGAGGGGCAGGTGCTGCTGCGCCTCGCGGAGCAGGATCGGACGCGGTGGGACCAGCCGGCGATCGCGCGCGGGCTGCAGCACCTCGATGCCGCGTCGGCCGGTGACACGCTCACGGTCTATCATCTCGAAGCCGGCATCGCCGCCGGCCACGCCGTCGCCGCCCGGTACGAGGACACCGACTGGGCCAACATCGTCGATCTCTACGACGCGCTGATCGCCATCAAGCCGACGCCGATCGTCGCGCTGAACCGCGCCATTGCCGTATCGCGCCTGCGCGGCCCGCGCGCCGGGCTCGCCGCCGTCGACGCGATTGCCGGCGATCCGCTGCTCGCGCGCTACTACCTGCTGCACGCGACGATCGGCGATCTCGCGCTGGAATGCGGCGATCGCGAGCGCGCCGCCGACAGCTTTACTGCCGCGCTCGCCTGCGAGTGCACGCAGCCGGAGCGGCGCTTCCTCGAGCGGCGGCTCGCCGCGTTGCCATAGAATGCGCGGTAATGCTTCGCACGCTGCTTGCGATGATCCTGATCGCGCCGGCGGCGCTCCAGCCGCCTCGCGCTCCCGCGTCGCCCCCGCCGGACACTGACATTTTTCTGGCGTCGTTCTCGGCGCATGGCCAGCCTGCGGTGTCGCGTGCCGTGAACATCACGCACACGCCAGGCTACGACAACCAGCCGTCGTTCACGCCCGACGGCGCCGGCCTGCTGTTCACGTCCAATCGCGGCGCCACCCAGACCGATATCTATCGCTACGAGATCGCCGCCGAGACGACAACCCGCGTGACCGACACGCCGGAAGGGGAGTACTCCCCGACCGTCACGCCGGACGGCCAGCACATCTCGGCGATTCGCGTCGAAGCCGACGGCACCCAGCGGCTCTGGCAGTTCACGCTGCAGGGGGCCGGCGCCGCGCTGCCGCCGCCGACGCTCGTGCTCGAGCGGGTGAAGCCGGTCGGCTATCACGCCTGGGCCGACGACCACACGCTGGCGCTGTTCGTGCTCGGCACGCCGGCGACCTTGCAGCTCGCCGACACGCGCAGCGGCAACGCAGTCGAGATCGCGCGCGGCATCTCGCGTTCGATTCAGCGCGTTCCGCGCAGCGGCACGATCAGCTTCGTCGACCGCGACGAGGACGGGTCGTTGATGGTCCGCGAGCTCGATCCGAAAACGCGCGCGGTCACGACGCTGGTGGCCGCCGTCCCCGGCGCGAAGGAAGCCGATCTCGCGTGGACGCCGGACGGCGAGTTGCTGATGGCCGAGAAGGACGTGCTCTACGCCTGGCGGCGCGACGCGAACGGCTGGAACCGCCTCGCCAATCTCGCGTCGCTCGGCATGCACGGCGTGACCCGTCTCGCCGTCAGCCCCAAGGGCGATCGCATTGCCATCGTCGCGGCGGCCACACCCTGACGCTGACCCGCGAGCCGGAACCGCGAAGACACGAAGAACACGAAGACGCACGAAGATCTCTTGGCATCAGGGCAATCAAACCAATCGTATGTTTGAGGGCAGCTCTTCCTGAAGTCACTGCAAGCGCGCCGCGATAATATGCGGAGATCACAATACCGAAAAAAGCTTCGTGTACCTTCGTCGTCCTCGTGTCTTCGTGGTTCCGGCTCAGTCGTCGGCGAGCGCGAAGTACACCGCCAGCGGCGCGAGCACGAGGCCGGCGACGAGCGCGACGAGGATGAACGCGGCGTGCTGGACGCCGAAACTGGCGAGCGCATCGATGCCGCGGCCCCATTGCCATACATCAGGGACCAGAGCCGCGGCGGCGCCGGCGATGCAGACGGCGACGACGCGACGCCACACGGCGATCGGTTGCATCGCGGTGCGGGTCGCTTCCGCGCGCGCGCGGATCGCCGCGCGCCACCACACGACGGCGGCGGTGGGCGGCTGCGCGGCGCGCACGAGCGCCTGGCGATCGCACTGAAGCGGCACGGCGACCGCCACCAGGTCGAGGCACACCGGACAGCGCGCGACGTGTGCCCGCAGGTCAGCGTCGGCCGCGGCCGGCCAGCGGCCGAAGGCGATCGCCTCGAACACGTCCGTTTCGCGCAGGCACTCGATCATCGCTCTGCCGCCCGAAGAACCGCCGCCAGCCGCCGCCGGGCGCGGAACAGCAGCATCTTGACGCTCGACGCCTTCACCCCCAGCGTCTCCGCGATTTCGTGATGCGACGATCCCTGCGCGTAGGCGAGCCAGAGCAGCTCGCGCTCGCGCGGTTTCAGCTGCGCCAGGCCGCGCGCGGTATCGATGCGCCGCACCGTTTCGGCGGCCATGTCGCCGCCCTGCCCGTCGATCGTCTCGGCGGGGCCGCGTACCGGCATCGCCGTCTCGTCGACCTGCGGCCGGCGGCGGATGTCGTGCACGAGGTTGGTCGCGATCCGGAACAGGTAATTGCGGCGATGCGCTTCGTCGTCGAGCGCCGGCCGGGCGCGGAGAAAGCGGTAATACGCTTCCTGCAGCAGATCGTCCGCCAGCCGCGGATCGCCGGTCATGCGCGCCAGGTACGCCCACACCGGGCGCGCCGTTCGCTCATAGAAGCAGCCGAACGCCTCTTCGTCCATCTGAAACGTCGCTTCGGCCTCCGCGATTCCGGCGGCCAGCTGTTCCAGCTCGGTGACGGTGACGTCACGCATGATCGACGCGCGACTGGACCAGCCCCAGCTGCTTCGACAGCAGCCACGACGCCACCGCCGAGACGACCGCACCGAGGCCCAGCGCGACGGCGAGGATCGCGAACACCTGCAGCGCCTGCGCCGCCTCCGTGACGACGCTGTTCTTGGCGATCCACAGCCCGATGCCGGCCGCCGCGATGATGATGCCGGCCTGCACCGACCACAGGATGCGGTTGATCGGCGCGTTGATCGGCATCGCGAGGCTGTCAGGCGGCGCCGCCGTGACCGGCGAGGCGGTGAGGAACCGCTGGCCGGCCGGCGAGTTCACGTAGGCCAGCAGGTCGTCGTTCGACGTCAGCCGGTCGACGAGCTTGGTGTGCGCGTCGGTCTGAACTTTCATCGCGTGCTGCCACCGCCGGTAGTCGATCCCGGAGCGCAGCATCCAGGCCACCGTGCCGATCGCGAACATGACGCAGAGCGTCACCTCGAGGCCGACGAAGATGCTCTCGAGCGAGATTGCCATTTGCGATCGCGACTCGATGCCGCCGCGATCGCCAGGGGTGCACGGCTCGCCGATGAAGAACGCCGGGTTGTGGACAACATCGGGATGCTGGGCCACGTACGCCGCCAGGGTCGGGTAGGACGTCAGGTAATCGCCCCTCGTCAACAGCGATGGATCGCAGCGCAGCACCTGCCGCAGCGACGGCGGATACTGATCGAGAATCTGCCGCACCCGCTCACGGGTGCGATCCGCGTTCTGTTCCTCGACCGCTGGGTTCGACTGCGCCGCCGCGGCAACCGCTCCGCCGGCGAGCATCAGCAGGGTGACGAGCACGAGCGGCTTCGGCATTACCGGTATATACGAGCCAGCCCGGCCCCCGGTTAACAGGGTAGGATTACCGCCATGCTGAGACGCCTTTCCGTGCTGTTCGCCGCGGCGTCGCTGGTCGCGCCGCTCGCCGCCCAGCCGCGGCTCGACGCCGACATCAACGCGAAGATTCGGCAGGAAGAGAACGCCCACTCGAAGATCATGCACACGCTGCACATGCTCGCCGACGTGTACGGGCCGCGCGTCACCGGGTCGCCGAGCCTGAAGGCGGCCGGCGAATGGGCCATCAAGGAAATGGCGTCGTGGGGTTTCACCAACGGCCACCTCGAGCCATGGGACTTCGGGCATCCAGGCTGGGTGAACGAGCGGTTGACCGCGCACATCGTTGCGCCGGTGAAGGACGCGCTGGTCGCGGAAGTGCTCGCCTGGACACCGGGCACCAACGGCGTGGTCACCGCACCGGCCTACCTGCTGGCGCTGCCCGATCGGCCGACGCCCGAACAGCTCACGGCGTTCCTCGACGGCGAAGCGCGCAACGTCAAGGGGCGCATCGTGCTCGCCGGCCGCCACACGGCCGTCCCCGTGAACTTCAATCCGCCGCCGAAGCGGCGCCCTGACGATCAGGTGCGCGCGCAGTACGATCCGAACAATCCGAACGCGGGGCAGTTCGGCCGCGGCGGCCGCGGCGGTAATCAGACGCCGCCGCCGATGTCGGCCAACGACATCAACCGCCGCGTCGACGAATTCCTCGTCGCCAACGGCGCCCGGCTGCGCGTCAACGACGCGGCGCGCGAGCACGGGCAGATCATCGCGTTCAACAACCGCACCTACGACATCGCGAAGGCGGTGCCGACCGTCGTCCTCCGCAACGAAGACTACGGCCGCATCGCCCGCATCCTCGCCGACGCGACGCCGGTGGAGCTCGAGTTCGACATCGTCAACACGGTGTATCCGGAAGGGCGGACCGCCTACAACACGATCGCGGAGATTCCCGGCAGCGATCGCCGCGACGAAGTGGTGATGCTCGGCGGCCATCTCGATTCGTGGCACTCCGCGACCGGCGCGACCGACAACGCGATCGGCTGCGCGACGATGATGGAGGCGGCGCGGATCCTCAAAGCGATCGGCGTGACGCCGCGGCGCACGATCCGCGTCGCGCTGTGGAGCGGCGAAGAGGAAGGGATTCTCGGATCGCAGGCGTATGTCAAGGAGCACTTCGGCAGTTTCGAAAACCAGAAGCCGGAATACGCCAAGCTGGTCGCCTACCTGAACATCGACTCGGGCACCGGTCGGGCCCGAGGGGCGAGCGTGTTCGGGCCGCCGAAGGCGGCGACCGTCGTGCGAGAGGCGCTGGCACCGTTTGCCGATCTCGGCATCGCCGGCGCCGTCGCGACCACGAGCCGGACGGTTGGCGGGACCGACAGCACCGCGTTCAATAACGCCGGCCTGGCGGGGATCGGCTTCAGCCAGGATCCGGTCGAGTACAACACCCACACCCACCACACCAACCTCGACACCTACGAGCGGATCGTCGAAGACGATGTCAAGGCGTCGGCGATCGAGATCGCGGCCACGCTGTACCAGCTGGCGATGCGCGACGAGATGCTGCCGCGGCTTCCCGCTGCGGAGATGCCGCCGCCGCCCAAACGGACGACGGCGCAGTGAATTAGGAATTAGGAATTTGGAATTTGGAATTTGGAATTCGTGAACCGCTGTCACGCTGTCCGACGCGACTTGCCGTGATCCGCATTCCACATTCCGAATTCCACATTCCCCAGTCGAGCTTCCGGCGCGAGCTCGGCCTGGTCGATTCGGCTGCGGTTGTCGCCGGCGGCATCATCGGCGTCGGCATCTTTGCGAACCCGTCGAATGTCGCGCGCGTCGTCGACCAGCCGCTGCTCATCCTGATCGTGTGGGCGATCGGCGGCGGCGTCGCGCTGATCGGCGCGTTCGTGTGGGCGGAGCTGGCGTCGCGGTTTCCGGAAGTCGGCGGCCAGTACGTCTACCTGCAGCGCGCCTACCATCCGGTGGTCGGGTTCCTCTACGGCGTCGCGCTGCTGTTCATCATCAACGGCGGATCGCTCGCCGCGGTATCGATTCTGTTTGCCAGCTACGTCGATCGCTCGTTCGTCGCGCTCGGCCCGGCGGGGATTCGGATGGTCGCGGCGACGGCGCTCATCGCCTTGACCGCGGTCAACGTGATCGGCGTGCGCGCCGGATCGCGGACGAACAACGTCTTGATGGCGGCGAAGGTCGCCGGCATGCTGGCCCTGGTCGCGCTCGCGCTCAGCCGCGGCCTCCATCCGGCCAGCGATTTCGACGCGTCGCCCGCGATCGTCTTTCGCGGTGCGTCGCTGCACGTCGTGCTCACGGCGCTCGTGCCGATCCTGTTCGCCTACGGCGGCTGGCAAAGCTGCGCCAACATTGCCGCCGAGATCAAAGACCCGGCCCGGAATCTCGCCCGCGCCAACGTGCTCGGGGTCATTGCCGTCGTGGTGCTGTACCTGTCGCTGAACCTCGCCTACCTGTGGGTGCTGACGCCGGCGCAGGTCGCCGCGTCGCCGGCGCTCGCCGCCGACATGGCGCGGGCCGCCGCGGGCGAGGGCGGCGCACGCTTCGTCGCGCTGCTGATCGTCGTCTCCAGCCTCGGATTCCTCGCCGTGGTGATCCTGACCGGACCGCGGCTGATTTACGCGATGGCCGCCGACGGGTTGTTTTTCCGCCGCGCCGCCCGACTGCACCCGCGCTACAGAACGCCGGTGTTCGCGTTGTGCTTTCAGGCGGTCGTGTCGCTCGCGCTGCTCACGACCAACACCTACGATCAGCTGCTGTCGTACGTGGTATTCGCCGACTGGCTGTTCTTCGGGCTCACCGCCGGCGCGCTCGTCATTGTCCGCCGGCGGGCCGCACCGGCGTCGAGCGACATCGCGCCGGCGCCCGGTCATCCCTGGACGACGGCGGTGTTCATCTCTGTCGCCGCCGGCATCGTCGTCAACAGCTTCTTCGCCTACCCGGCGCAGTCGCTGATTGGATCGGCCATTCTCACCGCCGCCGCGATCGCCTTCTTCGTCACGCGATGACGTTCCGCGATCTCGAATACATCGGGTGGGCGAAGTCGCTGCCGCGGGTCGAGATCAACCTGGCGCGCAGCGGCGTCGAGCCATGCCCGGCGTCGCTGCTGCGGCTGACGGCGAAGGATCTCGTCGTGACGCTGCCGGTAAAGTACGGCTATCAGCCGCTGCGCGACGCGATCGCGTCGCGCTACCAGGTCGCGCCGGCGCAGGTCTTTGCCGTATCCGGGGGGACCAGCTTCGCGAACTGGGTGGCGGTGCTGGCGCTGCTCAACGGGTGCGGCAGCGGCACGGAAGTGATGGTCGAGCGGCCGACCTACGAGCCGCTGCTGCGCATCCCGCAAGGTCTCGGGCATCGCGTGCGGCGGTTCGACCGCCGCTTCGAAGACGGCTACGCGATCGATCTCGATCGCTTTGCCGCGCTCGTGTCGGCGCGCACGCGGCTGGCCATCGTCACGAACCTTCACAATCCGTCGGGCGCCCGCATTCCGATGGCGACGCTGCAGGCGATGGCGGCGCTGCTGGCGCGCGTCAAAGGCTTTCTGCTCGTCGACGAGGTCTATCTCGAATGCCTGTTCGGCGGACGGCCCGAATCGTCGGTCCACGCCGGCTCGAACGTCGTCGTCACCAACAGCCTGACGAAGGCCTACGGGCTCGACGGCATGCGCGCCGGATGGATCCTTGGCCCGCCCGCGGTGGTGGCGCGGGCCGGCCGGATCAACGATCTGATGACGAACAACAGCGTCGCGGCCGGCGAGCGGATGGCGCTCGCCGCGTTTCGCCGGCTTCGCGCCATCGACCAGCGCGCGCATCGCCTGCTCGATCCGAATCTCGCGCGGCTGCGGGCGTTCTTTGGCCGGGAACCGCGGCTGACGGCCCACGTGCCGGAGGGAGGCAATGTGGCCTTCCCGCGAGTGCCGTCACGGATTGACACCGATCGGCTCGCCGCGCACCTGCTGCAGCGGTATTCGACGCTGGTGGTGCCCGGGCGATTCTTCGAGGCGCCGCGTCACATCCGCGTCAGCTTCGGGTGTTCGA
>Ga0068854_100001948_pt1 | contig 12604 bp, 10 predicted proteins | sample KBSCornC42_FD_66590 | JGI IMG/M metagenome (GOLD analysis project Ga0068854, IMG submission 66590) | Corn rhizosphere microbial communities from Kellogg Biological Station, Michigan, USA - KBS Corn C4-2 | ecosystem: Host-associated > Plants > Roots > Rhizosphere > Soil ... | reverse complement strand
CAGCCATTGCGCGGCGCGTTCTATTTCGTAAACCGCGGACGTGCCGACGCCACGCTGCTACCGAACGCTAGCGAAGCAACTGCGATCGCGCCCGGAGCGCTCTATCGCGATACGAAGTTGTTCATCATCAATCCGAAAGACACGCGCGCGACTGCGATCCTGAATGGCGAATCGATTCCGCTCGATCCGCACGCATTCATCTCGAAACCGATCGAGTCACTGCCCGTCGTCAGCGGCGACGTCTACGCGTTCGTCACCACGCGCGAGCTGAACGGCCGTACGAATTTTCTGTGGCCGCAATGATCGGATTCATCGTCACGCTCGTTCTCTTCCCGCTCATCGGCCTCAGCTTCGGCCGGCGCAGCCTCGGCGAAGCGTTTCTCCTCGGCCTCGGCATCACCGGTTCGGTGCTTTTTATCGCCGGCGTCGTTCATGTGCCGCTGGTGATCGCGATGGGTTTGATTGCGGTGTGGGGCGTAGCGCGTGGGGTGTGGGAGGTCAAGAACGCTTTCCCACTCTCCACTGCGCACTCCCCGCTCCCCACGATCCTCATGATCATCCCGCTCGTCGCGCTGACATTCGCCGCCGCCATCACGCCGCTCAACGACTTCGACGGCCGCGCGTTCTGGGTTTTGAAAGCGAAAGGAATCGCGCACGAGCGCAGCGTCGACGGTCCCTTTTTTCACGGCGGTACACACGATCCGCGCAACCAATACCCGATCCTCATCCCGCTCGAAGGCGCGGTCATCCTCAGCCTCGCGCACAGTCTCGATGACCGCAATCTCCGCTGGCTCTACCTCGGCATCCTTGCCGCGCTGGCGCTGCTCGTCCGCGAGCGCATCGGACGACTCGTCTCGCCGGCGGCAGGCGCTTGGTGTGCGGCGATCCTCGTCTGGATTCCGCAGTTCGCAGTCGAGCCGGAAGGGGGCGCGCTGTCGGCCTACAACGACATCGCCATCGCCGCATTCGCAGCCGGCGCGTTCTTCGAATTGCTCGAAACGCAAAAAAACGAATTCCGCTTCGGACTCTGGCTCGCATTTCTTGTCCTGACAAAAAGCGAAGGCCTGCCGCTCGCGCTCGTGTTCCTGGCCATCGGCGCGTTCGTGTTTCGCAAACGGATTCTGACGCCTGCGATCATCACGTTCGTCGCAACCGCGGCGCTCCTCGTCTGGCGATTGCGAATCCCGGCCGGCGACGAAGAAGACGTCTTCCGTCTGCTGCCGACGATCCCCGAGAAACTGCACCGCATCGGAACCGCCATCGCCGCCTTCCCGCGCCACATGCTGCTGATGCCGCGCTGGGGCATCTTCTGGATCGCCGTGATCGTCGCCGCAGTCCTAGCAGCGCGAATCGAACGGCGCGCATGGATCGCGATCGCGGTCATCGCTTCGATTCTGGCGACCTACACCGCCGTTTACGTTACGACGGCGTGGATCCCATCGGAACTGATCGCCGTCACCGCTGACCGGCTGCTCATGCACGTCATCGCGCCGTCGCTGTTTCTGCTCGCGCTTACCGCACGAAGTCGATAAATCCGCGCTCCACGTTCACGTCGATCAGCTTCACGTTCACCTTGTCGCCGACGTCGACGCCGTGGGCGCCGTGCACCAGTTTGCCTTCGACGGGCGGATGGAAGACGCGGACCCACGTTCCCTTTTCCGAGGCGCCGGTGACGATGCCGTCGAAGCGCTGGCCGATGCGCGGTTCGAGGATGCATGCCGCGGCCGACTTCCGCACCTGGCGCTCCACCTTGTTCGCCGCATCCTCGGCCTCGGTGCAATGCGTCGCCAGCGCATTCAGCTCGTCGTTCGTGTACGGCGGCTTCTCGCCGGCGAGTGCGGCCTTGATCAATCGATGCGTGATGAGGTCGGGGAAGCGGCGATTCGGCGCCGTTGAGTGCGTGTAGTCCTTGACGGCGAGTCCGAAGTGCCCGATCGACGCCTGGCCCGGCTGCTCGACGACGTATTCGCCAGCGCCCATCGCCTTGACGATGGCGAGCGAGAGGTCGGGGAAACGAAGAGGATCAGCTTTGCGGCGGCGGACGAGAAACTCTTCCAGCGCCTGCGAGTCGGGATCGGACGGCAGCTTCTCGCCGTACTTTGCAGCGATCGCTTCGATGCGGTCCCAGCGCTCCGGCGAGCGGACCACGCGGCGCAAACTAGCGAAGCCTTTCGACGCCAGAAAGCGCGCGCTGACGCCGTTCGCGGCGATCATGAAGTCTTCGATCAGGTTCTTGGCGTTGTTGCGCGCCTCGGTCTGCAGATCGACGACGTGTCCGTCCTTCATCACCGCGCGCGCTTCGATCGTTTCGAGATCGAGCGCGCCGTGCTCGTGACGCAGCTCGCGCATCTTGTCGGCGACGCCGTCCTGAAGTTTCAGATTTTCCGCGAGGCCCGACACCGCCTTGATCTTCGCCGGCATCTCGCCCTTGCCCTCGAGCCACATGCCGACGGCGTTGTACGCAAGCTGCGCCTTGTTGTGGACGCGCGCGCGGTAGACATCACCCTTCGTGACCGAGCCGTCGGACGCGATGACCATGTCCATGACCACCGCGATGCGTTCCTCGTGCTCGTTGAGCGACGTCAGACCGGTCGAAAGTTTCTCGGGCAGCATCGGAAAAATCTGCGCAGCCGTGTAGACCGAGGTCGTGTTCTGGCGCGCGTGATCGTCGATCGGCGTCCCTTTCTTGACGAGAGCATCGACGTCCGCCACCGCCACCATCGCGCGGATGTTGCCGCCGCCGAGATCCTCGGCGACGGTCAGCTGATCGAGGTCGCGCGAGTCGTCGTTGTCGATCGAGCACCAGATCAGATCGCGCAGATCCTTGATGGATGCATCGGTGTCAGCCGCGGCGCCGGAAATCGACTCGGCCTGTTTCTCCGCCTCGGGCGAAAAGTCGGGCTGAAGCCCACGATCGATCATGGCTTGATGCGCGATGTCTTTGAGGATCGAGCTGTGATTGCAACTTGCGGTGTGAGCGTGCTGGTCGGTCATCGTGGGGCGGCACGTTACCATCAGCCGATATGCCGCCGAAAGTGACGCGCGCGGGCGATCGCGGCCTGCTGGTTGAGTTCGCCGCCGATGTTGCCGCGGCCGAATTGCATGCCCGCGCGGCGTCATTGCGGGCGCGAACGAACGTCGTCGCCTGCATCGTCGGGCAGCAGTCGTTGTACGTCGTTTTCAACGGCGAGCCGTCGATCGATTTCGATGATGTGCCGCCATCCGCGTTCGAGCCGCGGACACATGTAATGGACGTTGATTTCTCGGGTCCCGATCTCGACGAATTTCTCGCGCACGCGAACATCACGCGCGATGCGTTCCTGCAAAGCGTTCCCTCGCTGCGCCTCACCGCGCGCTACCTCGGATTTCGCGCCGGCTTCGCCTATCTCGAAGGGTGGCCGGAGGCGTGGCGGATGCCGCGTCGCACGCGATCGCGCAACGTCGTTCCGCGCGGGAGTTTCGCGATCGCAGGAGTGATGGCCGGCTTCTATCCCGTCGATTCGCCCGGCGGCTGGAATCTCCTCGGCCGCACGAACGCGACGCTCTGGAATCCGGACGCCGAGCCGCCGAATCGTTTCGCGCCCGGGGATGTGATCGAGATCCGTCCGGCGTCGATCGCGCAATTTGACGAGCAGCCAGTGTCGCATTTCGAAGCGACCGGCGAAGTTCTGGCCGAGGTCATCGCACCGGGTCAGCTCACGACGATCGTCGGTGCGCGCGATTGGAAGCGCGTGGATTACGGCGTCTCGCCTGGCGGACCGTTCGATGCGTATGCAGCGGCGCTTGCGAATCGCGCCGTCGGCAATATCGATGACGCGCCGCTGCTGGAGTGCGTACTCGTCGCGCCGCGCCTGCGCTTGGTGACGGCACGCCGCGCGGCGTTCTGCGATGGCAGCGGCAACGTGCAGACATTCATGCTGTTGCCCGGCGAGGAGTTTACCCTCGGACGCCTTCACGGTGGATTGCGTGGCTACCTCGCCATCGAAGGCGGCGTCAATGAGATGCGCTCGCGCTATGCCGAGGCGCCGGCGGTGGTGCGAGGCGGGATGTCGTTGCGTGTCGCCGCGATTCGGGACATCGCGAATGGAACGCACGTCGATGATCGCAGCGATCGAAACACAATCCGCATCATCGCCGGGCCGCACGATGCGCCGCCGCTACCCGAGGAGTGGGAAGTGACTGCGGAGTTGAATCGTGTCGGCATTCGCCTTCGCCGCGTCGGCGACACCCCAGCCGGCGAACCGCCGCCGCGCGAGTTGCCATCGTGCGGGATGCAATTCGGGACGTTGCAATGGCACCCCGACGGAACGCTGGTGGCAATGGGTCCGGACCATCCCGTCACCGGCGGCTACCTGCAACCGGCGACCGTGGTCTCCGAGGATTTGTGGAAGCTCGCCCAGCTTTCGCCGGGCGAGCGGGTGCGGTTGAAGGCGTAGCAACGTAGCGCCAGCGGCCCGCTGGCTGGACCGCCGCCGGCTCGGCGGCACCGTTCCGCGCCGGACTGCCAGCGAGACGCTAGCGGTCCAGCCGGCGAGCCGCCGGCGCTACGTCCGGTTACTCGCCGTAGCTGTATCCCGATCTTGCGCTGATCTTGAACTCCGGGTTGCGCAGCGCCACGTTCACCTTCTGGAATCCGTGTTCGCCGGGACGCTTCTTTGTGTAATAGCTGATCAGGTAGTAGCCGGCCGTCTTCTTTTCAATCTGCTGCAGCGGGGAGATGTAGCTCGTGTGCAGGCGGAAATACTGGCCATTCGTATCGCTGGCCATCGACGCGAGATTCTGGTGCACGAACTCCGGTACGTCGAAGCCGTCCTGGAGCGAGATCGGATACAGCGTCACGTCGGCGCTGTTGAGCGACTCGATCATCGGATCGTAATAGCGGCTGCGGTTGAGGATGACACCGCCGCGCACATCCTCGTCCGGACCGACGATGCCGTTCGAGAAGAGGATCACGTCCTTGCGCGCGCGAATCGGGCGAAGCGCATCGCCGAGGAGATCAAGCGCCTCGTAGACGTAGCCGGTGCGGTTGATCATGCGGTCGATGTCCATGTTGCGCATCAGCGACGGCCCGGTGCCCGCCGCGTTCTTCGTGATGCCGGGGCCGTACCTCGTCGCGTCGTTCATCGCGCGGCGAATCTGCGCTTTGTCGGACGTGAAATCGGTGTAGACCTTCAGCCTCACATCGTGACCGACAACGGCGACCTTATCCTCGGCGCGGAGATGATCGTCGAGGAAGCGCATGGCATCGCTGCGCGCGCGGATCATCTCGGCCTGCGATCTCGCCTCCGAGGTGACCTTGTCGAAGAAGAAGACCAGGTAGCGATCGTCATGCAAGCGCTCGACTTTGAATTTCGCGGCGGCCTCGGGTTCGGTGATCAGGCGGCGATTGGTGAAGTAATCGACGGTGTCGACCGTCTGCTGCTGGCCGTTCTCGCGGACGATGAAGTCGTCTTTGCCGAGGCCGAGCATCTGATTGCCGCGCGAGTCGGTCACGATCGCGTCGAGCTGCACGAGATTGACGTCGACCTTCTCGCCGAATGGTTGTGAAGTCTGCTGCGGCTGCTGCGCGAGAAGCGGCGCCGCGGCAAGCATGAGTAACGTTATGAAACGCTTGGACATTGAAGTCCCCCTTCCCGGGTGCAAACGAGGCCGCGAGAGGCGCGGATTCCGCGCGGCGGCGCGGGCGCACGGTTCTTGCTCGGTTGTCACCGCTATGTACAAGCTGACGATCGCGTTTCTCACACTCCTCGTCGCCGCACCGCTGATCGCGCAACGAAGGATCGATTTCCTAATCGACGCCGAGGGCGCTCGGCGCACCGGACACAACGAGTCGTTCACGCCGGGTGTGCGATTCGATCCGCAGTTCGGAACGGGAGGCGGCGCCGGCGTCGGCCTTAACTTTTTTCTTAGTGATCGCATGTCGGTCGAAATGAAAGCGGCGGCGCTGGAGTCGCGGCTGCGCGTGCGCATCGTCGGGACCGATTTCATCGCTACGTCCGACCTCGGACGCGCACAGATTTTTCCGATCTCGGCGGTGCTGCAATGGCATCTCTCCGAGCACGGCACGATTCGTCCCTACCTCGGCGCAGGAGTCGCGCACGTGATCCTGCACGATGTGAATCATTCGGTCACCAGCTCGGCCACGGGCATTCATTTCAAGGATCCGACCGGTCTCGTGGTCGATGGCGGACTCGAATGCAACCTCTCGAAACGCTTCGGGATCTACGGCGATGCGCGCTACATCCCGGTGGAAACGAAGTCGACGGCGAGCTTCGTCGGGACGTCGTCGTCGGTGAAGATGAACGTGCGTCCGCTGATCGTTTCGGGTGGAATCGCCTGGCGGTTCTGACGGAATGAACATCGGGGAGTGCCGGTTTGACCCGGCTGCGCGGTTCCCCTAGAATCCGCGTCTCTTTTTGCGCCCTTCAGCGCATCCACTCCCCGGGGCATAGCTCAGCCTGGTTAGAGCGCACGGTTCGGGACCGTGAGGTCGGAGGTTCAAATCCTCTTGCCCCGACCATGGGATTTGCGGCTCCGCGACAAGCGGGGCCGTTTTCGTTTGGGGGCGACGTAGCGACAAATCGTAGCGCCAGCGGCCCGCTGGCTGGACCGCCGCCGGCTCGGTGGCACGTATCGCGAGACCTGCCAGCGAGCCGCTGGCGGTACAGCCGTCGAGCCGACGGCGCTACGTTTTTATGCGCTACATCGTCCCCGCCGGTTTCGTCGGTAGCGGCTTCCAGCAGACGCTCTCGTCGAGCGGGTCCGCCGAGTTGCCGGGCATGTGCTCGAACGGAACGAACGTCTCCGGATGCCGTGAGACCTTGCGCACCGTCTCGCCGTAATCGGCCAGCGCCTTGTTCATTGCGGTCAGGCGCTCCTGCGAATTCGGCTTCTGCAGCGGCAGCGTAACCACGCCCGATTTGTACACTTCGGCGCGGCTGTACGCGGTGCCCTTCACGATCGTGCCGACCAGCGTGGATTTTAGATCCGCTGCGTTCGGGCCCTGCTCGCTTCTGCCGCCGACAACGTCCGGAGGAAGCAGCTCGGGATTGGCGATCCATCCATGCTCGAGCGCGACGTTGTTGCCGAACGCGATCAGCTCGTCGACGGTGTTGTTGAGCGCGACGTAATCACGCAACGGCAGCGGCGCGTCGCCGGTGCCGGTCTCCTGAATGTGTCCCGCGAGGTGCGGACTGGTCGCGCAGGACGTGCCGAACGAGAGGAGATAGGTGTCGTTCGAGCGGTACATGTACGTGCCGGGATCGCCACCGCCGGGAGGCGTGGGCGCGTCATCGCCGCAGTACGTCGCGTGCGACGACGTGTCCTGCAGCACATGCAGGTAGATGCCGATGCGGGCGAGCTGCACCGGGACGGGCGTCGGCGTGGGTGACTTCCACAGCGTGCCGGTCGTGCGCGATTTGTCGTCGAGCCACGACTGCAGGTCCGTGTAGTACGTCGTGACGCCGTTCGTGATGTCGAGGACCTTCTGCCCCGTCTTGATATCGATCTGGACCGGCGCATTGGCCGGATTCGCGCCGGCCGGAACGTTCTGCGGCAGCAACATCGGAACGATGCCGGAGAGGGTCGCTCGGGTGATGCAGTTCGTGCCGCTCGGATCGACGAGACCGACGGTGCAAAGCAGACCGGCGTCGTCTGACTTCAGCATCGCCCAGCCGCGCAGATTGGCGAGCGTCTTCTGGTACGTGTCATCGATGTGTACTGGATAGCCGGGCGTCGGGTAGTGCAGCGGATAGAGCGCCTGCACGCCGCCGGCGCCGTGGATGTCGGTCCCCTCCCCGTTCGACGAAAACGAAACGGTGTAGTGATCCAGGGACCGTCGGTGAGCACGTTCGTCCGCTGGAAGCCGTTGAAGTTCGCGGTGATGAAGTTGCGGCCGGTGTTCGGCGTCAGCTGCAACGTCTTCCCCGCGGCAATCGCGTTCTGATTTGCGGCCTGTTTGCCGCACTGGTCGATCGGCACGTACTGCGCGTAGTCGGTGACCTCGTTGTATGCGGCGATCCAGTAGGCGACGTCGCTGCGGTATCCGAGGGCGAGGGCGATGAAGTAAGTGGAATCGGCGTGGACCATGCTGCGGCCGGGCATCACCGTCCCGAAGTCGATGATCTGCTGCGGACAGGCGCGATTCGGCTGCGGCGGCTGCGCGCAGGTCGGATTCAGGCACCACGAGAGCTTGCCCTTCGCGTTCGGACGCGGCAGGCAGAGATCCTCGTAAAACGCGCTGGCCGATTGCGTTGTCGTGAATGCGATGAGCAGACAGATAGCGACGAAACTCGAACGGGATTTCATCGGAACTCCTCCTCTTCGGTTAGGAGAGGATAAAAGAGCGCGAATCCCTACCCTTAGGGACGTCGAATCAGCCGGCGAAGGGCGTGCGTTGCAACCGTGCCGATAACCGGTATCCGCAGAATGCGCTGCGACGCCTTTGCGAGTGTCAGGAGATTCCGGCTGCGGTGGCGGTCCCGTACGGCGAGCTCCTGGAGGAAGACGGCGGCCGCGCGGCTCTCCGCAACGGCGTCCGACGCCCTTGAGGTGGCGTGCTCCGCGATCACAGTCTCATAGACGGAGACGAGCGAGGCGTGCAGATCGCCGGACGAGGCGGTCTGCCGGATGCGATCGGACACGGCGCGCGCGTCGTCCGCGTCGTACAGGGCGAGTTCCGCGAGAATCGTCTCCGCCGACAGCGGCTTCTGAAGCGTGCGGATGCCGAAGTTAAGGCGGCGCAAACGATCGAAAGCATCCGAACGGACCATGCCGCCGAGGCCTGCTTCGCTGCAAAGGATGACGGCCAGTCCGCAGGCCATCGCCTCCATCGCGCACTTCGCCTTTGCGAAGGCGAGGTCATAACCGCCGAGCAAGGACTCCGGGTGCGTCTCGTCGGTGCCGGTCGCGGCACCGACGACGTCGAGATCGATGCCGGCGCGGCGGCAGGCTTCGCGAATGGCTGGGAGCGACGTCAGCTCGTGTGCCAGATTGCCGAAGACCACCGCGCGGCGCGGCTTCGGCGGAAGAGGCCCGCGCTGGCGGAAGGCGTCCACGTCGACGCCGTTGAGCAGTACGGAGACTCGTTCGCAGGCGATCCCGTCGCGGGTCAGGAGGCGATCGGCGCAGGTGTCGTCGACGGCGATGTATCGGAGGATTCGCGGAAAGCGCGGTGCGGTGTGAGCGGAATCCTCCCATCCGTGACAAACGAAAATCGCCGGCACGCCCGGAAAGTGAAGCAACGCCGCCATGGTTTCCACCGCGCTGTCTCCGTGGATGATGTCCACCGGCGCCGTGATGGTGCGCAAGTCGTCCACGACCGGAATCGTGAGCGCATCGAAACGGCGCGCGGCATCGCCGAGCTCCGTCGCGAAGACGACCGGAGAGTGACCGCGCGAGAGAAGCCATGACGCGAGCTCGTACTCATAGCGCTGCACGCCGCCGGTCACGCCGAGCGAGTGACCGGCAATCAGAACGCGCATGAGCGCTTTTCCACAGCCGCGCACAGCGCGTCGCGCAGCGGAAGCACGTGCTCGCGCCGCCGGATCACCGTCATGTATTGCCCGGCCGCCACCCGCTCCTCGCCAAAGCGCTCGTACAACGGCGGTGCGCCGTCATCGATCGCCGTCCAGTCGGTAACGCGGCAAAGCGTCTCGCGGCGATAGGCGTCCGGGCCGTATCGCGTCACCAGCGCTTCGATATCGGCCAGCGAAGCGGCCTGCGTACGCGCGAGCTCCATCTTCGCGGCGTGTTCGGCAGCATTCAAATCGATCACGACCGCGGCGCCGGCCGAATCAGGATGGTTGACGACGGAGAACTCGTATTGCTCCGTGGACACGCCGGCCATTGCGATGGCAGCTCCGCCGATGAGGCGGCAGAGATCGTGGACCGGGTTGTAGCTTTCAGGGGCATCACCGACGAGCATGACAGGCCGGTCCCTCTCCAGTTGGGACGCCAGTTCAGTCACGAGAGAGAACAGCAGCGCCGTGTTGCGCTCCAGGATCATCGTGTATGCCTCGGTGTCGGAAAGACGGCCAAAGATCGCGCCGGGGCGGGCACCGAGGCCGCGCAGAGTGTCCGCCGTCGCGCCGAGGCGCGTACCGGAGGAATGGTGCCCAGCGCCATCTGTCAGGACGTGGACGACCGGTTTGCTCCGGGAAATCCATCCATGGAGTAGAAGTTCGTGACCGGGATGAGCGACGAGGAGATACATCATCTGCGGAAGCAAATTGTAGCTCGCAAGATTTCGCCGGCATCCGCGAAATGCCGAGGCAATGCCGCTACTTCGGCGCGTGAGACACTAACCTCACATGATGAATCGCCGGCGCGCGGTGTACACGCTTGTGTGCGTCATCGGAGTTGCGCGCGCGGGCGCAGTGGATTCAGGCCGGCTGCCCCGGATGCTCGACGAGGCCCAGCGCATGCGGGCGAGCGACAAGGTGAGAGCGCGTCAGCTGCTCGATGCGGTTGAGCGCGAGAAGCCGGCCGATCCTGAAATCGTCGCGCGCATACAGTTGCTCGAATGCAAGTGGGCGGACACGCCTCCGGCCGCGTATGGCGCGGTGACGATCGGGCTGGCGGCGGCGGAGCGGGCCGGGAGCGCCGGGCTTCGCGCGAAGTTGCTGGCGTGCCGGGCGGCGGCGCTGGCGGTGGATGGGAAGGCCGTCGCCGCGGAGCAGGAGTACGGCAACGCCGTCGTGCTGGCAAGGCAGGTTCGCGATGTGCCGCTGGAAGCCGAAACGCTGGGCAACATCGGCTATCTCCAGTACGAGCGCGGGGCGATGGCGGACGCGCTCGCGAATCTGCAGAACGCGTATCGGCTCAGCGCGCAACTCGGGGATGAAAAAGGGCGGCTCGATGCGCTCTCCAACATTGCCAACGTGTATGCCGACGAGCACGTGGCGCAGTACGACCGGGCGATCGAGTACTACAAACAGTTGCTGGACGAATACGAGAAGCATGGTCAGCCGAGCGACGTCGCCGACACGATGTTCAACATCGCCAGCACGCTCCAAACGAAAGGCGACTTCGCGGCCGCGGAACTGCACTACCGGCGCGCACTGGCGGCATTTCAAAAGCTGGGGCGGGCGGCCGACATCGCCTTCACGAGGCGGGACCTCGCCTTAGCATTGATGAAGCAAGGCCAGGCCGCCGAAGCGTTGCCGCTGCTCGATGCAGCGGTAGCGTTCTACAGCGGGCACGACGAAGCGAATGCGGCACAAGCCCGGCAGTTCCGCGGCATGGCGTACCGAAGAGTGGGGCGCCTCCACGATGCATTGCGAGAGCTCGACACGGCGCGGCGATTCTACGAGCGGGAAAACAATGTCCGCTTCCTGGAGAAGAATGTGGAAGAGACAGCGCTCGTCTATTCGCAGCTCGGCGACTGGCGGGCGGCGTACGACGCGTCGGTGCGGCACGCCGCTCTCGCGCAGACGCTGGCAACGAGCAGGAACGACGAGCTCTCGTCCCGGCTGCGCGTCGCGTTCGATACGGAAAAGAAGGATCAGGAAAATCGCGCGCTGGCTCGCGAAAACGGGCTGCGCGCGGTGGCGTTGCGCGAGGCCGAACGCAGCGGGAAACTTCAGATTGCCGTCAGCGCGTTGATCGCGCTCCTCGCCGCGGCGTTGGCCATCCTCTTCTGGCGCCAGGTGGTGAACACGCGGCGGATGCGCTCCATGGCCATGACCGACGAGCTGACGCGCCTGCCCAACCGCCGGCACATCCTCGCCGCGGCCGAAATCGCATTCGACGCCGCGAAACGCGAGGGGCGTCCTGCTGCCGTCATCGTGCTCGACATCGATCACTTCAAGCGGATCAACGACACGTGGAGTCACGCCGCCGGCGACACGGTGCTGCAGAGCGTGGCCCGCACCTGCCGCGTCGCGCTGCGTCCCGCCGACCTGATCGGCCGCATCGGCGGCGAGGAGTTCCTGGTCGTCCTGCACTCGGCGACCAGTTCCCAAGCTCACGAAATCGCCGAACGCCTCCGCCTCGCCGTCGAGCGCCTCGATCTATCGTCAATCGCTCCCGACCTCCACGTCACCATCAGCCTCGGCGTCTGCGTCACCAGCGACTACAACACCAGCGCCGCCATCGCCGCCGCCGATTCGATGCTCTATCGCGCAAAGGAGAGCGGCAGGAATCGAGTTGAGATGGAAGCGGCAGTCGCGTAGGCCGTAACGGCACACGATCGCCGGCATCAAAACTTCGAGGCCTCTGCTACGCTCCGCGAATGCGCAAACTGCTTGTCCTCGCACTCTTCGCCACCCTCTCCGTCAGCGCCCAGACGAAGCCGGCCGACTCGCCGGAACGGCGCCTCGCGGCGCAGAACGCGTTGTTTGAAGACTTCTGGCAGATGAGTTTGAAATTGAATCCGACGCAAGCGACGGCGGTCGGCGACTATCGCTACAACGACAAGCTTGGCGACAACTCGCTCGCCGCCATCGTGCGGCGAAACGAGATCAATGCGGTGTTTCTGACGAAGATCAAGGCGATTTCGACCGATGGGTTCAGCGAGGAGGATCGGACATCGCATGACCTTTTTCTGCGGAACATGCAGGAGAACGTCGACGACTTCGATCTGAAGAATTACGAGATGCCGGTC
>Ga0068854_100001945_pt1 | contig 12609 bp, 12 predicted proteins | sample KBSCornC42_FD_66590 | JGI IMG/M metagenome (GOLD analysis project Ga0068854, IMG submission 66590) | Corn rhizosphere microbial communities from Kellogg Biological Station, Michigan, USA - KBS Corn C4-2 | ecosystem: Host-associated > Plants > Roots > Rhizosphere > Soil ... | reverse complement strand
CTCGAAGCCGTGAATTTCGCGTCGCGTGACATCCGCGTGCGTCCGGTCGCCGTGGATTACGGAGCGGCGCGAGCCGAGCTCGGCTGGTTCAACGAACCGGGCGCGGACAATGTGAAGCGCATCCTCGGCCGCCGCGGCACCTTGCCGGTCACGGTCCATGTTCTGGCGCCGCTCGACGCGTCCGAAGACCGCAAGCAGCTGACCCATGAGGCGCGCGAGGCGATCGCGCGCACGCTCGGCTTAACGTCGCACGCCCACTCGCCTATAGGCGAGGGAGAATGAGACCCAAGACCTTCAAAATCAAAAGCTTCGGCTGCCAGATGAACGTCTATGACGGCGAACGCATGGCCGAGTTGCTCGGCGCCCAGGGCATGACTGCCGCGGAGGCGAGCGAGGCCGACCTCGTCGTGCTCAACACTTGCCACATCCGCGAGAAAGCCGCCGAGAAGGCATATTCGGACGTCGGCCGCCTGCGGCGCGAGGACGGGTCGAAGCCGCTGATCGCGCTCGCCGGCTGCGTCGCCCAGGCGGAAGGAGCGGAAGCGAAGCGCCGTTCGCCGATGATCGATATCGTCGTCGGCCCGCAGGCCTATCACCGCTTGCCCGAGATGGTCGCCGAAGCGTCCAGCGGCGCTCGTCCGGTCGACACCGAGCTTCCGCCGCTCGGCAAGTTCGACGCTTTCCCTCCCCGCCAGCGCGCCAATCCGAGCGCCTTCCTCACCGTGCAGGAAGGCTGTGACAAATTCTGCACTTATTGCGTCGTGCCTTACACGCGCGGCGCCGAAATCTCGCGGCCGTGGAGCGACATCGCCGGGGAGGCGCAGGCGCTGGTCGACGCCGGTGCGCGCGAGATCGTGCTGCTCGGCCAGAACGTGAACGCCTGGGCTCACGAAGGCCGCGACCTTGCCGACCTGATTCGCACGCTGGCCAGGATCGATGGGCTGGAGCGGATCCGCTACACGACCAGCCATCCCGCCGACATGAATGACGACCTGATTGCGGCGCATGGCGAGGTCGAAAAGCTGATGCCCTACCTCCATTTGCCGGTGCAGTCGGGAAGCAACCGCATTTTGAAGGCGATGAACCGCAGCCACAGCGCCGAAACCTACCTCGCGACGATCGAGAAAATGCGCGCGGCCCGTCCCGATATCGCGCTGTCGAGCGACTTCATCGTCGGCTTTCCGGGCGAGACCGAACAGGACTTCGAAGCGACACTGCGGATGGTCGATGCGGTCGGTTACGCCTCGGCTTATTCGTTCAAGTATAGCGCGCGGCCCGGCACGCCGGCGGCGACGATGGAGGACCAGATTCCGCCCGAAATCATGGACGACCGGCTGCAGCGGCTGCAGGCGCGGATCAATGCCCACCAGGTTGCGTTCAACAAGGCGAAAGTGGGCGTGGAGACGCAGGTTCTGATCGAACGCAAGGGCAGGCATTCGGGCCAGATGATCGGCCGTTCACCGTGGCTCCAGTCGGTCCATGTCGACACGGGCGCGCGTCCGGGCGAAATGATCGATGTGACCTTTGTTGCCGCGGGACCGAACAGCATGACCGGCGCGGTCCTCCAGAAGGCCGCCGCCTGATGGCGCGCCGCGACCTTGCCGCGGTTCCCGACCGCGCGCGCCTCGAGATCGAGTTCGAGCAGCCGTACCTGCTCGGCCCGCTGTTCGGCGACTACGACCGTCACCTGATCACCATCGAGCAAAGGCTTGGAGTCCACATTGCTGCGCGCGGCAACCGCGTGCAGATCGAGGGTGACCCCGATGCCGCGGCCCGGGCTCGCGACGTGCTGATTGGTCTCTACAACCGGCTCGACCACGGCCATGACGTCGACGCCGAAGCGGTTGAGGCGGTGCTCGGCATGGCCGCCCAGCCGAACCTCGACGGGATCATCCAGGAAGAAGTCACCTCCGCGCCGCGCGTGATGATCCGCACACGCAAGAAGACGATCGTCCCGCGCTCGGCGATGCAGACTCCGTACATGGAGGCGCTTGCCCGCGACGAGATGATCTTCGGCCTCGGCCCCGCGGGAACCGGTAAGACCTATCTCGCGGTCGCGCAGGCGGTGTCGCAGCTGATCAGCGGAAGCGTCGATCGACTGATCCTCTCGCGCCCGGCGGTCGAGGCCGGCGAGCGGCTCGGATTCCTCCCCGGCGATATGAAGGAGAAGGTCGATCCCTATCTCCGCCCCTTGTACGACGCGCTCTATGACATGCTTCCGACCGAGCAGGTCGAGCGCCGGATTGCCTCGGGCGAGATCGAGATCGCGCCGCTAGCCTTCATGCGCGGTCGCACGCTCAACGACGCCTTCATCATCCTCGACGAAGCGCAGAACACCACGCCGCTGCAGATGAAGATGTTCCTGACCCGCTTCGGAATGCGCAGCCGGATGGTCATCTGCGGCGACCCGTACCAGGTGGATCTCCCCGATCCGTCCAAGTCCGGCCTTGCAGACGCGGTCAATCGCCTGAGCGGCGTCAAGGGCATCGCGGTGGTGCGCTTCACCGCCGCCGACGTGGTGCGCCACCCGCTGGTCGGCCGCATCGTCGACGCCTATGAAGGCCCGGGGGCCTGATGCTCGAGATTGCGCTCGACAGCGATGAGGAATGGGACAGTAGCCGCTCCTGGCTGCCGCTGGTCCGAAAGGCCGCCGAGGCGGCGATCGCCGAGAGCGCTTATCCCGACCTCGCCGAGGCCGATCGCCCGGTTGAGATTTCGATCACGCTGACGGGCAATGACGAGGTCCGGGCGCTCAACGCCAGGTGGCGCGACAAGGACAAGCCCACCAACGTCCTCTCCTTTCCCATGGCGGACGAACGCGACTTGACCAGAGCAAATCTTGCTCAAAGTGAACTGTTGCTCGGTGACATAGTCCTCGCCCGCGGCGTGTGTGAAGTGGAAGCCGCCCAAAAGGGCGTCGCCGTCGAGGACCACACCATCCACCTCGTCGTCCACGGCACGCTGCATCTGCTCGGCTACGACCATCACGACGACCGCGGCGCCGCAGACATGGAGGCGCGCGAGGTTCGGGCGCTCAAGCGCCTGGGGATCGCCAACCCTTACGAGATTCCCGCCTGATGGCCACGCGCAACGACGACAGCGGCTCGCGGCTGTGGCGCGGAATGCGTTACCTCATTTTCGGCGAGGATTCCGAGCCAACGCTTCGCGAAGAGATCGAGGAGGCGATCGATGAGGCGGAGGAGAGCGACGGCGCCGCCCCGGCCGCCGGCGACCTTTCCGCCGCAGAGCGGCAGATGCTCCGCAACCTGCTTCACTTCGGCGAACAGACGGCCGGCGACATCTGCGTCACTCGCGGCGACATCATGGCGGTGCCCAGCGACATCGGGTTCGACGAGCTCGTCCGCGCCTTCGTGGATGCGGGGCACAGCCGTCTTCCCGTCTACGGCGAAAGCCTCGATGAGGTGACCGGCATGGTCCACATCAAGGACGTCTTTCTCGCCAGCGTCGATCCGTCCCGCGACCGATCACTCGGCGCGCTGATGCGCGAGCCTTTGTTCGTTCCCGAATCGATGGGCGTGATCGAGCTGCTCGCGCGGATGCGGGCCGAGCGGATCCATCTCGCGATCGTTGTCGACGAGTTCGGCGGGACCGAGGGGCTGGTGACGATCGAGGACGTGGTCGAGGAAATCGTCGGCGAGATCGAGGACGAGCACGACGACGCCGAAGCGGCGATGCTGACCATGCTCGACGACGGCCTGTGGGAAGCCGACGCACGGATCGAGCTCGAGGAGCTTGCGGAGGCGGTCGACCGCCGCCTGTCTTCGGAAGAGGATGAGGTGGACACGCTCGGCGGGCTTGTCTTCCTGCTCGCCGGCCACATCCCGGCGAAGGGCGAATGCGTCGAACACCCGTCAGGCTGGAAGCTCGAAACCGTCGATTCCGATCCGCGCCGCGTCGTTCGCGTGCGGCTTCACGCCCCGGCTGGCGACGCGCAAGCCGACTAATTCTTCGCGAACAGTTTCGCCGGGTCGGTCATCGCCTTGAACTCGAGCGCGTTCCCGGCGGGGTCGAGGAAGAACATCGTTGCCTGCTCTCCCGGCTGCCCTTCGAACCGCACCGTCGGCGGAATCACGAAGTCGACCCGCGCCTCCTCGAGGCGGGCGGCGAGCGCTTTCCACTGTTCCATCGGCAGGACGATCCCGAAGTGCGGAACGGGCACCTCCTCGCCATCGACCGGATTGGTCGCGCGCGCCCGCGCAGTCTCCGGCGCCAGGTGCGCCACGATCTGGTGCCCGTAGAGGTCGAAATCGACCCACTCCTCGGCGCTCCGTCCCTCCGGGCAGCCGAGCAACTCACCATAGAAGCCCCGCGCGGCAGCGAGATCGTCGACCGGAAAGGCAAGATGGAACGGCGGCAGGCCCATCCCGCTGCCCTGCAAGCAGGCAGGCGATTTGTCGAGGCTTTCGTTAGCGCCGCGTAACCGCTAGCCAGCAGCAGCGATGCTTATCCTGCTCTACGCATTCGTCGCCGGCGCGGTGTCGGCTTTCGGGTTCGAACCCGTGGGCTGGTGGCCGCTGCTGCTTGTCGCATTCGCGGTCCTGTGTGAGCTTCTGGACCGGACGAAATCCTTCGGCCGGAGCCTGGCGCTCGGCTGGTTGTTCGGCCTCGGCCAGTTCGTCGTCGGGCTGAACTGGCTCGCGACCGCCTTCACCTACCAGGCGACGATGCCGCCGTGGCTCGGATGGGTCGCCGTGGTCCTGCTTTCGATTTACCTCGCGATTTATCCGGCGATGGCGACGGGAATCGCGTGGCGATTCGGCCGCGACGATCGAGTTGTCCTGGTGACCGTCCTCGGCGGCGCGTGGGCGATCGCCGAGTGGCTCCGCGGGACGATCTTCACGGGCTTCCCGTGGAATCCTGCCGCCGCCGCGCTTGCCCCGACACCGCTGATCGGCGTGACTCCGCTGATCGGCACCTACGGGCTCTCGGGGCTCGTGGTCCTCCTGGGCGGTGCGATCTGGCTCGAATATTATCGCAAGTGGCTTCCGCTGCTGGTCATCCTCGCCGCCGCCGTTTTCCTGTGGGTGCTCCCCTCTTCCGCGGTACCGCCCGATCCGCTCACCATCCGCAACGCGCGCATCGTCCAGCCCAATATCGGCGAAGGCGACAAGTGGCGGCCGGGCTTCGAGGAAGAGACTGCGCGGCGCTTTGCAAACCTGTCCGGCGCGCCCTCGGGCGAGCCGCGCCTGCTGCTGTGGCCGGAAGCCGCGATCACCAGCCCGCTCGAGGACCAGCGCATCGCGGGCAAGGCCGCGGCCGAGTCCCAACGGGCCTGGGCTTCGTCGCTGCTCGGGCCGGGTGACCTGTTGCTGACCGGCGGCCTTGCCGTTTTCTCGCGCGACGGAGTCGGCGTGGCCGGCGCCACGAACAGCATTTTCGTGCTCGGACCCGGCGGCCGCATCGTCGCCCGCTACGACAAGTCGCACCTGGTCCCGTACGGCGAATATCTGCCGATGCGGCCGCTGCTCTCGGCGCTCGGGCTGTCGCGGCTCGCGCCCGGCGACATGGATTTCCTTTCCGGTCCCGGCCCGCGCTCCGTCGATCTCGGCGGCGAATGGGGCAAGGTCGGGTTCGACGTCTGCTACGAGATCATCTTCTCCGGCCACGTCGTGGACGAGCGCAACCGGCCCGATTTCATCTTCAACGCCTCGAACGACGCCTGGTACGGATCGTGGGGACCGCCGCAGCACCTGGCGCAGGCGCGGCTCCGGGCGGCGGAAGAAGGGATCCCCGTCCTCCGAGCCACACCGACCGGCATCAGCGCGGTGATCGACGGGCGCGGCAATGTCGTCAAAGCACTTCCGTGGCGGACCGCGGGGGTGATCGACGCCGTCCTGCCCCCGGCCGCAAATTCGGCGCCGCCGTTCGCCAGGTTCGGTAACGCAATCCCGATCCTGCTCGGTTTCCTGCTCATCGCGGGCGGCATTGTGCTCGGCCGCAAGCGCCGCTAGAGGCGGGATATAAAGACTTCCTTATATCCTGATATTCACCTCCTGAGGGCCGCCTTCATCCCATGCGCAGCAGCAACTTCCTCTTCACCTCCGAATCCGTCTCCGAAGGGCATCCCGACAAGGTCGCGGACCAGATTTCCGACGCGATCGTCGACCTGTTCCTGCGCAAGGACAATGAGGCGCGGGTGGCCTGCGAAACGATGACGACCACGAACACGGTCGTGCTCGCCGGTGAGATCCGCGGCGAAGGGATCATGGACCGCGAAGGCAATTGGGCGCCTGGCGTCGAGAAGGAAATCGAGGACACGGTCCGCGGCGTGGTCAAGCGCATCGGCTACGAGCAGAGCGGCTTCCATTGGAACACCTTCCGCTTCGAGAACAACCTGCACCCCCAGTCGGCGCACATCGCCCAGGGCGTCGATGCCGCCGAGGGCAAGGAGGAAGGCGCCGGCGACCAGGGGATCATGTTCGGCTTCGCGTGCGACGAGACTCCGGATTTGATGCCGGCGACGCTCGACTACAGCCACAAGATCCTGATGGAGATGGCCAGCGACCGGCACGAAGGCCGAGCGCCGTTCCTGGAGCCGGACGCGAAGAGCCAGGTCACGCTTCGCTTCGAGGAAGGCAAACCCGCCAAGGCAACCGCAATCGTCGTGTCGACCCAGCACAAGCCCGGGTACGACAAGGGCGAGAAGCAGGCCGAGTTGCATGCCTATGTGAAGGGCGTCGTCGCGCGCGTGCTGCCGCCCCAGCTGCTCGGCAACGAGACGGTCTATCACATCAACCCGACCGGCAGCTTCGAGATCGGCGGACCCGACGGCGACGCGGGCCTCACGGGGCGCAAGATCATTGTCGACACCTACGGCGGAGCGGCGCCCCACGGCGGCGGCGCTTTCTCAGGGAAGGACCCGACCAAGGTCGACCGCTCGGCGGCTTATGCCGCACGCTATCTCGCCAAGAACATCGTCGCCGCGGGCCTGGCGAAGCGCTGCACGATCCAGCTCGCTTATGCGATTGGAGTCAGCGAGCCCCTCTCGCTCTACGTCGACACGCACGGCACGGGCATCGTCGGCGACGAGCGCATCGAGGCGGCGATCGGCCGCATCGGAAAACTCGGCGGCCTGACGCCGCGGGGAATTCGGACGCATCTTGGGCTCAACAAGCCGATCTACGAGCCGACCGCGGCCTATGGCCACTTCGGGCGCAAGGCCGAAGGCGAATTCTTCCCTTGGGAGCGGGTTGACCTGGTCGAGGACCTGAAAGCCGCAGTCGCCGCCTAGCGGCCGGCGTAGCTCACCCGCCAGACGGTCTTGCCGGCATCGTCGGCGACGAGGAGCGCCCCGGTGCGGTCGAGCGCCACGCCCACCGGCCGGCCGCGCGCCTCGCCCTTTGAATTCAGGAAGCCGCCGACGAAGGTGACGGGCATGCCTGCGGGCCGCCCGCCTGCGAACGGAATGTACACAACCCGATAGCCGTTGAGCTCAGCGCGGTTCCAGCTTCCGTGCTCGCCGATGAAGGCGCCTCCGCGATAGGCCGCGGGGAAGCTCGCGCCGGTGTAGAACGCCAGTCCAAGCACCGCGACATGCGCGCCGAGCGCATAATCGGGAACAATGGCCCTCGCGACCAGGTCCGGACGCTGCGGGCGCACGCGCGGATCCACGTGCTGTCCGAAATAACTGTAGGGCCAGCCATAGAAGCCGCCGGGCCGAATCGCGGTGATGTAATCGGGGACGAGGTTCGGCCCGAGCTCGTCGCGTTCCTGAACCGCCGCCCACAAGCTGTTCGAGCCAGGATAGAAGCTCAGCGCTGTGGGGTTCCGCGTGCCCGTCGCAATCAGCCGGTGAGCGCCGCTCGCGACGTCCACTTCCCAGATCGCCGCCCGGTCGGTTTCCGCCTCCGGCCCGCGTTCCTGGACATTGCTGTTGGAGCCGACGCCCACGTAGAGCTTCGAGCCGTCGGGGCTGACGGTTAGGCTTTTGGTCCAATGGTGATCGATGAGTCCGCCCGGAAGACCGAGCACTTTCTCAGCCGGCGCATTGATCTGCGTCTGCCCCGGCGTGAACGGATAGCGGACCAGCGAGTCCGTATTGGCGACGTAGAGATAGCCATTGAGATAGGCGACTCCAAACGGCGAATTGAGATGGTCGACGAGGATTGTCCGGAGCTCCGGACGGCCGTCGCCGTCGGAATCGCGAAGCAAGGTGATCCGTTGCGGCGGCGGTGGGCCGGACTTCGCGATCAGCCCTCCTCCATGCGACAGGCGCATGACGAAGCCGCGCACCGGAACCTTGGGCCGGTCGATCGGCTCCGTTCTCGTGATCTGCGTTTCGACCACGAGGATGTCGCCGTTCGGGAGCGTATAGACGGTGCGCGGATTGGCGAGACCGGTGGCGAGCGCCTGGATTCGGAAGCCCGCCGGGACCGTCGGCGCTTCACCGGCTTTCCATCCGACGACTCTCGGGACCGAGATTTCGGGGAGGATTCCTTCCTGTGGCGCCGGAAGCACCGGGTGCGGCCCGACGGCCTGCGACGGGTCGGGATCGTGGCCGCCGCCGCAGGCGGCGAGCGGAAGCAACGCGACGAAGGCGAACAGGCGCGGCCTCACGCGCGGCTGCTTTCTGCCGGCGCCCGCGCGAGCCAGCCGGTGACGAGCGCGAGAAGGCCACCGACGATCGACAAGACAAACCCGGTCGGGACTACCGCGGTCCAGCCGTCCCGCGCATGGACCAGTGAATTGAACAGCTCCTCGACGAGCACGATGAACAGAAGCAACGCCGCGAGCCAATTGAGCCCGCGTGCCGCATCGATCAGCATCAGGACAAAGGCGACGACTCCGAACGCGATCCCGGCCGCGAGCAGCCAGGTCGAGAAGTTCAGCCAGATCAGATTGCCGCCGCTTCCCTGATAGCAGAGGTCGGTGACGAGGGTGCCGACGAAGCAGGTGACGGCAACCGCGAGCAGAGGGGCGTGGAGACGCAATCCGGCGATCGTCACTGGCCGCATTTCATCCCCTTTTCATTGCCGCCGACGAAATCAGCCTCGGCACTTGCGGTCAAGCCGCAGGCGCCGAAATTGCTCCGATCGGTTATTGATCGCGCACGCCGATGCCGTGCTTGAAGACGAGGTCGCCGCCCTTCCATCCGCTGTAGACCAGGATGAGGACGACGATGACCGACAGATAGATCCCGATTCGTCCGATCGGCGCATCATCGTGCAGGCGCAGGAACAGGTTGACGATCTCGAGCACCACGGCCGTCACGTTGGCGAGCATGTGCTTGACCGCATCCGAACCCTGAATGCGCTTGTCGCCAACGAAATCGGTAAGGCCCGCGACCGCCGCCAGGAGTCCCATGACGATGCCCACCGCGAGCAGATAGCGCGACGCGGTCGCCCATCCGTGCATGCCATTCCGGAGAAAGACCACGTCGGTCACAAGCACGCCGATGAAACACACGATTGGGAATGGGATCAGCATCGGGTGGATCGGGTGTCCCCCAATCTTCGCCGTGCTGCGTGGGTGGCTGTGCGGGTCTTCGTTGCGGGTGGCCATGGCGTTTCCTCCTCCTGGCGCTTGTTCATCTTTTCAGAAGCGAAATGGTTCCATTGGCGGAAGATTGCCGCAGGCGTGTCGCGCCTTTAGTCCCGCCCGGCGATGACTGCGTTCAAGTCCGGCGATCCGCTTTCTCTCAATCGGCTTTACGGGCGGTCGAGCGGGCATAAGCTGCGCAAGGGGCAGCAGGAGCTGGTCGACACCTTGCTTCCGCGTATCGCGGTGCCGGCGGAAGGCGAGGTGGATTCGCGGCGGCTGTTCGGCGACGAGCGGCCGCTCCACTTCGAAATCGGCTTCGGCTCGGGCGAGCATCTGGCGGACCGCGCCGACATGCTTCCGGATCATGGCTTCATCGGTGCCGAGCCCTTCCTCAACGGGGTCGCCGCGGCGCTCGCGCACATCCGCGAGAAGCAGCTTCGCAACGTCCGGCTGTGGCGCGGCGACGCGCTCGACGTGCTTCAGCGCCTACCCGACAACAGTCTCAGCTTCCTTTATCTTCTTCACCCCGATCCGTGGCCGAAGGCGCGCCATGCCAAGCGGCGGATGGTCAACGATCGCCCGGTCGACCTGTTCGCCGCCAAGCTGAAGCCCGGCGCCGAGTTCCGCCTCGCGACCGACGACCCGACCTATCTCACCTGGTCGCTGATGATCATGCAGCGCCATCAGGATCAGTTCGAGTGGCTCGCCGAGCATCCGGGCGACTTCCTCGAGCCGCCCGGCGGGTGGATCGAGACGCGCTACGGCGCCAAGTCGCGACGGGAGGGCCGTCGTCCCTATTATCTGCGCTACAAGCGCATCTCATGAACCGCGAATCTCCGACAATGCGCAGGATGCGCGTCCTCGCGCGCCGCCACGGCCCGACCTCGCTCGTCTGGCGACGCCGGCTTGCGATGGGTGCCGGAGCGATCCTCGTCGGCCTGGTTGCGCTGCTGTTTGCGGAAATGGCGAACGAAGCGATCGACCTGTTCAAGCGGCACGTCGCGTCCATCCGGTGGCTGCCGCTGATCGTCACGCCGCTTGGCGTTGTCGTCATCGCGCTGGCGACCCGCCGCTACACGCCGGAAGGGCGCGGATCCGGCATTCCGCAGGTCATCGCCGCGACCGCCGACCCGGAGCCGCCGCTCGGCAGCTTGATCTCGCTTCGGGTCGGGATCGCGAAGCTACTGATGACCGCCGCCGGCCTCCTCGCTGGCGCGTCGGTCGGGCGTGAGGGGCCGACAGTCCAGGTCTCCGCCGCGATCATGGCGCGGGTGCATCGCCTGTTCCGGGTGCCGATCACCGCCGGAGTCATCATCGCGGGCGGCGCCGCCGGCGTGGCGGGCGCATTCAACACGCCGCTCGCCGGAGTCGCCTTCGCCATCGAGGAACTCGCCAATGCCTTCGAGCAGCGCGTGGCGCTGCTGGTCATGACCGCGATCCTGATCGCCGGAATCACCAGCCTCGGCGTTGCCGGAGATTATATCTACTTCGGAACGATGCCGGCGACGATCGGTCTCGGCCGAACGCTGGTGATCGCGCCTGTCGCGGGAGTCCTCGGCGGCCTGTCCGGCGGCCTGTTCGCGCGGCTGGTGCTCGCGATCACTTACAACCGGCGGCGATATCTCGGGCCGTTGGCACAGCGTCCGGTCGTCTGGGCATTGCTATGCGGCATTGCGATCGCGTTGATCGGAATCTTCACCCAGGTCACCTGGGGGACCGGCTATGCCGAAGCCAAGGCCGCGATCGAGGGTGCGCCGGAATCCCTGTGGTTCGGTCCCGGCAAGTTCGTTGCAACGCTGCTCTCGACCGTCGCGGGGCTGCCCGGCGGAATCTTCTCTCCCTCGCTGGCGACCGGCGCCGGAGTCGGGAACCTGCTGTGCCTGCTCTTCCCGCACGACCCGCGCGGCGCGGTGGTGCTTCTCGGGATGGTCGCTTATTTCACCGGCGTGGTGCGCGCGCCGCTGACCGCCGTCATCATCATCGTCGAGGCGACGGCGAGCCGCGGCATGATCCTGCCCCTGTTCGCGTCCGCATTGATCGCCGACGGCTCCGCGCGCCTGGTATGCAAGGACAAGCTCTACCACGCCCTGGCGCGCGAATTCCTCAGCCGCGGCGCGCCCCCGCGGGAGTCAGCCTGAGCATCCGGCCGCCGCTGCCGTCCTCGAGCAGGTAGATCGCCCCGTCCGGTCCCTGTCCGACGAAGCGGATTCGATGCCCCATGTCCCATTGATCGAGCTTGCTCGCCTGATCGCCGCGGATGCGCACGTGGATCAGCGCCTGTCCCGCAAGCGCGCCGATGAAGCCGTCGCCTCTCCATTGCGGGAACATGTTGCCGCTGTAGATGAGGAGGCTGCTCGGCGCGATCGACGGCACCCAGTAGAGCTTGGGCGGAACCAGGTCGGGGCGGCTCGATGGCTTTGAAATCGGCACACCGTTGTAATTCTTGCCTTCCGAAACGAGCGGCCAGCCGTAGTTCTTGCCGCGGACGATCAGATTGAGCTCGTCGCCGCCACGCGGGCCCATTTCGGTCTCCCACAGCCGTCCGTCGGACGCGAAGGCGAGGCCGTATTGGCAGCGGTGGCCCAGCGTCCACGTCTCCGCGGGTGTCAGGTTCGGCCCGGGCCAGCGCACCTGCCGGCCGGTGGCATTCTTCGCGGCGTCGGTATCTTCGGGGGGATCGGTCACGGTGACCGTCGCGGCGCCGAGCTTTCCTGCCCACGGATTGCCGGGCGCCGGCTTACCGTCGAGGGTCAGGTGAAGGATCTTGCCGAGCGGCTGGCTCGGATCCTGCGCGGGCGTGAAGCGCTGCCGCTCGCCCGAGGTCAGGAACAGCGACTTTCCATCTGGCGCGAACAGGATGATCCCGCCGAACTGGCCGCCCTCGCCGCCGGCCGGGTCGCGCCAGATGACCTGGAGGTGCTGGAGCGTCGCGGCGGCTCCGCGCGCGAGCCGCGCGCGGGCAAGCGCCAGTCCACTCCCGCCGTTCCCTGATGGCTCGGAGTAAGTGAGGTAGACGAAACCGTCCTGCGCGAAATGCGGCGACACCACGACATCGAGCAGACCGCCCTGCCCGCTGGTTCCTGCTTGCTGGACAGTCGGGACGCCGTT
>Ga0068854_100001944_pt1 | contig 12611 bp, 7 predicted proteins | sample KBSCornC42_FD_66590 | JGI IMG/M metagenome (GOLD analysis project Ga0068854, IMG submission 66590) | Corn rhizosphere microbial communities from Kellogg Biological Station, Michigan, USA - KBS Corn C4-2 | ecosystem: Host-associated > Plants > Roots > Rhizosphere > Soil ... | reverse complement strand
CCGGATGAGGGTACGAACACTCGAACTGCAAGTTCTTCGTAGAAGATGTAGCGCCATCGGTAAGCGGACCCTCACCCGCCCCTTCGGGGCACCCTCTCCCAGTGGGAGAGGGTTTTTGCGCGCCTCGCTCTCGAAGTGAGCCTGCGTGTGCATTGCACTCTTCAGTAACCTGCCGCCGAACCCGCCGAACGGTGCGGGTCGCTGGCGCCTTCCAGCAAGCCGGTCTTCGGGTTGACGAGAATGGATTCGAGTACGCCCAGGTGACGTTCCTTGAGCGTGTAGCCCATCCCTTCCAGGTGCTGCTTCGATTCCGGTGTCAGCAAGCCCGGGCCGACGTACACGACATCCGGGTACCACTGCATGTGGATGTGAGGCGCATTGACCGCCTGCTGCATGTTCATGCCGAAGTCGACGACGTTGATGATGCTCTGCATCGTGGTCGAAATGATGGTCGCGCTGCCGGGGCTGCCGCTCAGCATGAACGGCTTGCCGTCCTTCAACACGACGGTCGGCGTCATCGAACTCAAGGGACGCTTGCCGGGCTCGACCGCATCGGCCTTGCCCTGCACGAGTCCGGCACCGTTGGACGCGCCGGGCTTGGCGGTGAAATCGTCCATCTCGTCGTTGAGATAGAAGCCGGTATCGCCAGCGATCTGCTTGATGCCGAACAGGAAGTTGATGGTGTAGGTGACGGCCACGGCATTGCCGTGACTGTCGATCACCGAATAGTGCGTGGTGTTGTTGCCCTCGCTGGGCGGCAGGAAACTCTTGATCTCGGACGAGGGCGTGGCCTTGTCGGGTTTGATCGTCGAGCGCAGTGACGCGGCGTAGGATGCCGACATCAGTTTCTGCATCGGGATCTTCACGAAATCAGGATCGCCGAGATAGGTGTTGCGGGTCGCGAAAGCGCGGCGCTCGGCTTCGGCAAAGTAGTGCACGAACGGAACCGAAGCGTAGCCCCAGTCGGCGACCGGGTACGGTTTCAGGATGTTCAGCGCCAGGCACATCGTGGTGCCACCGGAACTCGGCGGCGGTGCGGAAAGAATGGTGTAGCCGCGATATTCGCACTGCAGCGGCTTTTTCCATTCCACGTTGTAGCTGGCGAAATCCTTCATGCTGAGGATGCCGCCGTGCGCATCGCTGGCTTTCACGACGGCCTTGGCGATCGAGCCCTTGTAGAACGCATCGGTGCCGCCCTTGGCAATCTTCTCCAGGGTATTGGCGAGGTCTTTCTGCACCACGCGGTCGCCCGCCTTCCACGGCTTGCCGCCATTGCCGAAGACCGCGGCGGACTCCGGGTATTTATTGAGCGCTTCGAGATCGTTGTTGATGATCTTCGCGTCGCCTTCCTCCAGTACGAATCCGTCGCGAGCCAGCTTGATCGCCGGCTGGATGACCTGTGCGACGCTCATCGTGCCGTACTTCTTGAGTGCGGTGTCGAGGCCCATCACCGTGCCCGGCACGCCGACGCCAAGATAGGTGTCGGTGCTGCGGCCTTCGACGACGTTGCCCTTCGCGTCCAGGAACATGTTCGGGGTCGCCTTCAACGGCGCCTTCTCGCGGAAGTTCAGGAACAGGTTCTCGCCATTCTTCAAATGGATGGTCATGAAGCCGCCGCCGCCGATGTTGCCGCAGCACGGTTGCGTCACCGCCAGCGCGTAACCGACCGCGACCGCCGCGTCGATGGCGTTGCCGCCTTGCTTGAGGATCTGCACGCCCGCATCGGTCGCGAGGTGCTGATCCGAAACCACCATCGCGTGCCTGGCCGTTACCGGTTTGGCCTTGGCCAGCATGGCCTGGGTCGCGGCGGGCGCGTGCGAAAAATCAGGCACGGCAGGGCGATTGTCGCGCGCGGCCGCGGCCGTGGTGAACGCCGCGATCGCCACCGCGATGGCGGTGCGCGTCCAGGCGGCGCGGCGAAGCGCGTCGGCGTGAAGGGATGGATCGGAAGAATGTCGGGCCGCGTCAGGCTGGAACATCGCTTTCACCTTGTTGGTCATCGAATCGGAAAATAGTCGCCGGTCGTGAACGGCACCAATGAAAAAAGCGTCACGTGGCATAACTGGAGATTGTGCTACTCCCGGGAAATCCCTGGTCAACCGTATTTTCGTCATTCCCGCGAAAGCGAGAATCCAGTGTCTTTGTTCAACGCGCAGGAATGCAAATGCACTGGGATTGACTCGCGCCATTCATTGAGCTGCGGCAGCTCCGGAATGACGAGCAAAACCGGAACTTCCGTTACCTACGCACCCCAGAATCCTGGCGCGGGCGGTGCGAGCAAGCCGTCCTGCAGCTTTACGCCGTCGTCGAGATCGTTCTCCAGCCACAGCGGTCCGTCCAGATCGATGAACTCCGCTTCGCGCGCGATCTCCAGCGCAGGCGCGATGCCAAGCGATGATCCCACCATGCAGCCAACCATGATCCGGAAGCCTTGCGTGCGCGCGGCGCGCAGCAGCCGCCACGCTTCGGTCAGGCCGCCGGTCTTGTCGAGCTTGATGTTGATGGCCTGATAGCGGTCGAGCAGGCGCGGCAGATCCGCGCTGGTGTGGCAAGCCTCGTCGGCGCAGATCGGGATGCGGCTGGAAAACCCCGCGAGATCGGCATCGCCGATCGCCGGCAACGGCTGTTCGATCAGATCCACGCCTGCGCGTTCGAGCGCGGGCAGCGTGTCGTGCAGGATGTCGAGGGTCCAGCTTTCGTTGGGATCGACGATGAGCCGCGCGGACGGCGCTGCGCGCCGCACAGCTTCGATGCGCGAAGCGGGATCGTCGGCATCGAGCTTGACCTTGATGAGCTTGGCATCCGCGATCCGCGACGCGGCTTGCTCCATCGCGTCCGGCGTGTCGAGACTGACGGTGAGCGCGGTGACGACCGGCATCCGCGGCGCCCTCGCCAATCGCGCCCAGACGGGCACGCCAGTGAGTTTCGATTCGAGATCCCACAACGCGGCGTCGATGGCATTGCGGGCTGCACCTGGATGCAGCCGAGCCTGCAATTCGTCGCGACCCATTCCGGCGCAAAGTTCCTTGCGCAGCGCCTCCATTTCATCGAGCACCGAGGCCACGGATTCGCCGTAGCGTGCGTACGGCACGGATTCGCCGCGCCCGGTGCAGTTGCCTTGGCTGATCTCGATGACGATCACGTCGGCGGCATGCTTGACACCGCGCGAAATGCGAAACGGCGAGTGCAGCGGCAGGCTGCGGTGCCGGATGATCAGTTCGCGCAGCATGCAAGCAGGCTGTCGACGATGCCTTCCACGCCCATCGTGACCGGGTCTTCGCAGGGAAGCTGCAGCCGCCCGCTGATTTCGCGGCACATTGCCTGCGCCTCGTGCTCGGAGAGATTGGAAGTATTGAGAGCGATGCCGACGGCCTTGACCGCGGGATTGGTCAGGCGTGCGGCCTCGATGTTCGCGTCGAGGCAACGCTTGAGGTCGGGAACCGGCGAGTCCGGCAACCCGCGCATGTGCCGGCGGGTGGGCTCGTGGCACAGCACCAGCGCGTCGGGTTGCGAGCCGTGCAGCAAGCCCAGTGATACGCCGGCATAAGAGGGATGGAACAACGAGCCTTGCCCTTCGATCAGATCCCAGCCGCCGTCTTCGCGCGCGGGCGAAATCCACTCGGCCGCGCCGGAAATGAAATCCGCGATCACCGAATCCACGGGAATGCCGCCGCCCGCCACGAAGATGCCGGTCTGGCCGGTGGCGCGGAAATCCGCGGTCAAACCGCGCTTGTGCATGCTGCGCTCGAGCGCGAGCGTGGTGTACATCTTGCCGACCGAACAGTCGGTGCCGACGGTCAGCAGCCGGCGGCCCGCGCGTTTGCGGCCATTGCCGACCGGGATGTTGCGGGTAAAATCGCGCGCGTCGTACAGCACGCGGCCGTTGCGTCGCGCCGCGGCCACGATGTAGGGGTTGTCGCGCAGTTTCTGGTGCAGGCCGGCAATCACGTTGAGGCCCGCATTGAGCGCTTCGACGATATCGGCCACGGTTTCGGGCGCCATCACGCCGCCGGCGTTCGCGGTGCCGATCACCATGGTGTTGGCGCCTGCCTCATGCGCCTGCTCGAAACTCATGTCGGGCAAGCCCAGCGTGTACCGGCAATCGAGATGCCGATGCTGGCCCACGCACCATTCGGGGCGCCAGAACGCCAGACCCCTGGCCGTCTTGATGGCCAGATCGTCGGTGGCTTGGCCCAGATACAAGAGATAAGGCGGACCCCACTGGCCGTCGCCAGCCACTTCGCCATGGTCAGACATGCAATCCTTCCTTCGGATGTGCGCCAACAACAGTGCCTGCAGGAGATTACTCGTGGGCGCACGCCGCCGACCAATGAAAAGACCGGCACTTGGCATAACTGGGAGTTGTGAGTGGCGCGCTCGCCGGGGCGCCGCCCCGGTCGAGCAGGGCGAGTACCTGCCGCTACCGGGCGCGGTCGCCGCGCGCTGCGGGATCGACGACGTCGTGGCCGCGCTGGCGCATGATCTGCAACACCTTGTCGACGGGAAGCGCTTCGATCCGGTGATGATCGCGGCCGGTCGTCGTTTCGGCATGGAACAGGGAGTTGAGGATGGCTTCCTCGGTCGCTTCGATCGCGGCCATGAACAGCGGCGACATGTCATCGTTGCGGACCACGGTGACGTGTTGCAGCGGGTCATCGGATTCGTACACGACCCGCGAATCCTTGTCGGTCGAGAACGCGATCACGTAATCCCCGCTGCCGTTCGACTCGATGCCGCCGGTTTTGCCCAAGCCCAGGATCGCCCGTTTCGCGAGCCGTTCGAGGTTGCGCGAGTCCAGCGGGGCGTCCGTCGCCACCACGATCATGCAGGAACCGTCCGGCGAATCGTTCAACTTGTCGCTGAGGTAATACTTGTGCAGCAGCTTGCCGACCGGCACGCCATCGATGTCGAGCACGCCGCCGAAGTTCGTCTGCACCAGCACACCCACGGTGTAACCGCCGAGCGAGGCCGGCAGTTTGCGGGACGCGGTGCCGATGCCGCCCTTGAAGCCGAACGCGACCGTGCCGGTGCCGGCGCCCACGTCGCCCTGTGCGACCGGACCGGTTTTCGCCGCATGGATCGCGTCCAGCACGTCCTGTTTCGTGACGTGGCGGCCGCGGATGTCGTTCAACCAGCCGTCGTTGGTTTCACCGACCACGGGGTTCACCGACAGCACCTCGGCGTTTTCCGGAAAGGAAAAGGTGTAGTCGATCAATGCATCGGCGGCGGTCGGCACGCTGAGCGTGTTGGTCAGCACGATCGGCGTTTCGATGTTGCCGAGTTCGGCGATCTGCGTGGTGCCGGTCAACTTGCCGAAACCATTGCCGACGTACACCGCGGCAGGCACCTTGTTCTGGAAGACGTTGCCGGCGTAGGGCAGGATGGCCGTCACGCCGGTGCGCACGTCGTCGCCATGCACCAAGGTCTTCTGCCCGACCAGCACGCCCGGCACGTCGGTGATCGCATTCCACGTGCCCGGTTGCAGCACGCCGATCCGGATGCCGTAATCGCGGAGGTTTTTGTGTTCGGCATGGGCCGGCATGCAGGCCAGCAGCAGGATGGCGACAGTGGCGAGACGCGCAGGCATGATTGATCCGTTGTTGGCGCGAAGTGCAATGGTGTCCGGGAGTGTACCGGCCGCCCATACTTTCGGCCCGGGTGTTCGCGGCGGTTACATGCGATGATTCGCCCACAGCGTCCCGGCGCCGCCGGCGCGGCACCGGTGGGCGCGACAACGGACGGGCAACGATCCGTCCGGGAAGGGGTGACTCGACATGCGTCTGCGATACATCGAACTGTTCCATGCGGTGCTCACCACCGGCAGCCTGACCGGCGCGGCGAAGCTTTTGAACATTTCGCAGCCGGCGGCCAGCAAGGCGCTGCAGCACGCCGAGGATCAGCTGGGCTTCGAGCTTTTCAGCCGCGTGCGCGGACGCCTGCAGCCGACGCAGCAGGCGTTGTTGCTGCGCGACCGCATCGAAAAGATCATCCAGGATGTGCACGACCTGCAGCGGCTCACCACCAACATGAGCCAGCCGGAAAGCAGTCCGTTGCGCGTGACGTGCACGCCGACGCTGGCCATGGGTCTGCTGCCCGAGGCCACCGCGCTGCTGCGCAAGACCTTCCCCCGCACCATCGTGGAACTGTCGACGCAACATTCCGTGGAAATGTGCCAGTCGCTGACGCTGCGCGACACCGACATCGGGTTGACCCTGCAGGACATCGGACACCAGACCCTGCGGCAGAAGGCATTGTGCCGGGGACGGGTGATGGTGATTGCGCCGCCGGGCTGGTGGCCGGAATCGGAGCTGTCGCGGCCGCTGCCGATCGGCGCGCTGGCCAGCCAGCCCATGATCGGCATCATGGTGCGCGACGCGCTCGGCAACATGCTGCAAAGTCATCTGGCGCAGGTGGAACCGGCGCCGCAAAGACTGGTGTCGGTGCAGACCTACCAGTTGGCGCATTCGCTGGTGGCCAAGGGCGAGGGCTTGGCGCTGGTCGATCCGTTCACGGCCCGCGCGGGCGATGCGCACAACGTGCAGATGCGTCCGCTGAAACCGCACCTCGACGTGGTGTTGTATGCAATGTTTCGCCCCGACAGCCCGTTGAATCCGGTGCAGAAGCGATTTCTTGATCTGGTGCGGCAGCTCGCACAGCGGATGCTCGCACGATGAGCGACGCGCGATCGGCCGCGGCGGTCGCCTCCACAACATGCAGTTATGCCATGTACCCTTTTTTTCATTGGCGACGCGGAGGCGTTTGTGGTTACGCTCGCGCTGCAAATGGGGATTCTTGTAATTTCACCAACACAACTTCGCTCGCTGCAATCCTGCGGCGGGCAAAAGCGCGGAGAGAGTGCGATGAACAGGCGTTCCAAACAAGTTGTTCCGACCCTGCTGGCGGCATCGGTGATGCTCGCGCTCGCGGGCACCGCCGCGGCCCAGGACACGCAAGCGACAAGCAGCACGGATCAGCAGTCATCCACGCAATCCCCTAACAAGTCCCGGCGGCCCGCGACCCTCTCCACCGTGGTGGTGACGGGCACGCGCGTGCTCGGTCGCACGCTCAAGGATTCGCTGCAGCCGGTCGACGTGGTTTCCGGTGACGCACTCAGGCAGACCGGCGCGTTCGATTTCGGTACGGCGCTGTCGCGCGCGATTCCCTCGCTGAACTTCCCGATGTCGCCGGCTTCGGACCTCGAAGCATTCCAGCGTCCGTTCCAGTTGCGCAGCATGCCGCCCGATGAAGTGCTGGTGCTGGTGGACGGCAAGCGCTGGCATCCGGGCGCGCTGGTGATGACCCTCGCCAACATCGGCGTCGGGTCCCAGGGTTACGACCTCAACACGATTCCGCTGTCCGCGGTCGATCACATCGAAGTGCTGCGCGACGGCGCTTCGGCCCAGTACGGTTCCGACGCGATCGCGGGCGTCATCAACGTGATCCTGAAAAAGGGCGCGCAAGGCGGGAGCGTCACCGCCACCGTCGGGCAGTACGCCGCGGGCGATGGCAGAACCTGGCGTGGGGCTGGCAACTTCGGCGTGTCGCTCGGCGACAAGGGCTGGATGCGGTTCAGCCTCGAGGACGGCAACCAGGATGAAACCAATCGTGCCGAACCGGATGTCAGGCCCGGGCTCGCGCAGTACGGCACGCTGTTCCACACCGGCGTGGTGCCGTTCAAGGATTCCAACGCGCTGATCAATGGGCAATACGACATCACGCCCAACATACAGTTCTATGCGTACGGGCATTTCGGCCGGCGCGAGGGCACGCCGTACGATTTCTACCGTTATGGCCTGAATACGCCATATCCGAAAAGTCCGTGGCTGGCCATCAGTCCATTCCCGAACGGGTTCCTTCCGCACGAACGCGGTGTATCGACCGACAGTGCGCTGGTCGCCGGGTTGCGCGGCGTGCTCGACGGCTGGAATTGGGATGTCAGCGCGAATACCGGCGGCAACCGCGTTTCCTACGCGACGGAAAACACCACCAACTTCGCGATGCTGGCGGATTTCGGCACCAGCCCGACCGAGTTCCACGACGGCATCCTGCGCGCCAAGCAGCAGACGTTCGACGTCGACATTTCCAAGCCGCTGGACGTGAGTTGGCTGTCGCATCCGCTGAACGTCGCGTTCGGCACGCAATGGCTGCGCCAGAGCTACAGCGTCGCGGCGGGTGACCTGGGTTCCTACTACATCAGCACGACCCACAACGACGCGACCGGTGGTGCGCAGGGCTTTGCCGGCTGGTCGCCGTCGGATGCCATTTCGGTTTCGCGCCACAGTCTCGCCGAGTACGTGCAGCTCGAATCGAACCTCACCGACAACTTCGACATGTCGTTGGCGGCGCGCCATTCGAACTATTCGGATTTCGGCAGCAACACCTCGTATGCGTTGTCCGGCCGCTATCAATTTTCGCAGGCATTCGCGATTCGCGGCACCGTGTCCACCGGCTTCCGCGCGCCGACGCTGGGGCAGGAACACTATTTCGAAACCTCCTCGACCTCATTCGGCGCCGGCAACAACCTCGGCTTGCCGGAAGGCATCTACCTGCGCGGCATCGTGCCCTCGACCATGCCGCTTGCGCGCCTGCTGGGCGGTGAACCGCTGAAGCCGGAGAAGGCAAAGAACTACACCATCGGCGCGGTGTGGACGCCCAACAACGCCTTCACCGCCACCCTCGACATGTACCAGGTCGTCGTCGACAACCGCATCGCGCTGTCCAGCACCATTCCGCTGACCACGCCTGAGGTGCTGAGCTATCTCGCGAGCCATGGCGTCACGGCCCCGGGCTACAGTGGTTTCAACTATTTCACCAACGCGGGCACGGTGCGCTCGCAGGGCATCGATATCGTCACCACTTACCGCGCCGACCTTGGCAATGCCGGGACGCTCAATACCACGATCAGCGCCGACTACCACAAGAACAAGGTCACCAAGGTCGAGCCGAATCCAGCGATCCTCGATTCGCTGGGCGTCAATTTCCAGCGCCTGAATCGCAACGCGATCAAGGGGCTGATGGCCGACGCCGCGCCGCGCAGCAAGCTGATCCTCGACGAGCGTTACGACGTCGGCAACTGGGAAGTCGGCGCCACGCTGACGCGCTACGGCAGCGTCACCAGTTACAGCTCGACCAGTTACATCTTCGACCAGGTCTATTCGCCGGAATGGATTCTCGACCTCAACGGCAGTTACTTCATGGACAAGTGGACCTTCACGCTGGGCGGCAACAACGTGTTGAACAACTATCCGGACCGGGTGCGTGTGGGCCAGAACACCAATGGCGTATTCCCGTATTCGCAGCTCTCGCCATTCGGATTCAGCGGCGCGTATATCTACGGCAGGATCACGTACAGCTGGTAAGCGCTGTATGTTGACGGGTCCGCGCGGTCGTGCGGTTCCGGAATAGGGAGCGTGCCATGAAGTCGATTCGAGGGTTGTTTCCGTGCATCGCGCTTGCCTTCGTGGCAAGCGCGTTCGCATCCAGTGCGCCGCCGGTCGCGGGGTTCCCGCCCGCCTTGCAGCCGGCCGACCTGGTGTTGCGAGATGCCACCATCGCGACGCTCGATCCGCTGCAGCCCGAAGCGCAGGCGCTCGCGATCCGCGACGGCAAGATCCTCGCGGTCGGCGGCGACGAATCGATTTCGCATTACATCGGCAAGCAGACGAAGGTGATGGACCTGCACGGCGCGTTCGTGACGCCGGGTTTCATCGAGGGTCATGGCCATTTGCTGGACACCGGCGAATCGCTGATGCAGATCAACGTCGGCAAGGCGAAGAACTGGGACGGCGTGGTCGCGATGGTGAAAACCGCCGTGGCCAAGGCCAGGCCCGGCGAATGGATCGTGGGCTTCGGTTGGCTGGAGAGCAAATGGGATCGCGCGCCGCAACCGAACCTGGATGGCCTGCCGCTGCCGGCGAGTTTGAATGCCGCATCGCCGAACAATCCGGTGTTGCTGAACACGGCGAGCTTCCACGGCTTGTACGCCAATGCGCTGGCGCTGAAACTCGCGGGCATCAACGACAAGACGCCGGACCCGGTGGGCGGCACCATCGTGCGCGATGCACAGGGCCATGCGATCGGAATGCTGAAAGACACCGCAGCCGACCCGGTGTATGCCGCCTACCAGAAATACCTCAAGGAATTGCCGCCGGCCGAACAAGACGCGCGTCGCGAGAAGGCGCTGCAGCTCGCGGTGCAGAACGAAATCAGCAAGGGCATCACCAGTTTCGTCGATCAGGGCGAAAGCTTCGAAACCATCGACTGGCTGAAGCAGCAAGTTGCGAAAGGCGTCGCCGATGGAAGCTTCCCGCTGCGTCTTTACGTCAACGTCGGTGTGCTGGATGTCGCCAAGCTCGACAAGAACCTCGCGAAGTACAAGACCATCGGTTATGCCGGCAATCATTTCACGGTGCGTGGCGTGGGCGAGGATGTTTCCGATGGTGCGCTGGGCACGCGCAGCGCGTGGTTTCTCAAACCCTACAGCGATGCCCCGAACATCACCGGCAAGAACGTCACGCCGATGGCTGATCTCGCGCAGATTGCCCGCATCGCCGCGCGCGACGGGTTCCAGGTTTCCATCCACGCGATCGGCGACCGCGCCAATCGCGAAGTGCTGGACATGTACCAGAAGATCTTCGAGGAAGACCCGGCGGCGCACGCGTTGCGCTTCCGTATCGAGCATGCGCAGCATCTGAATCCCGCCGACATCCCGCGCTTCGCCGCGATGGGCGTGATCGCGTCGATGCAGTCTATCCATACCTGTTCCGATGCGCCCATGGTGGTGCCGCGGCTCGGCGAGCAGCGTGCGAAAGAGGGCGCGTATGTCTGGAAGAAACTCATCGACAGCGGCGCGATCGTGCTGGACGGCACCGACACGCCGGTCGAGGACACCAATCCGATCCCGGTGTTCTATTGCGGCGTCACCCGCGCCTACGACCACGGCAAAAAGACCTTCTTCCCGGCCGAGGCCAAGACGCCGATGCAGGAACTGGAGTCCTACACCTGGAACAACGCCTACGCGATGTTCCAGGAACACGAATTGGGTTCGCTCACGCCCGGCAAGCTCGCCGACATCGATGTGTTCTCCGGCGACCTGCTGACGATGCCCGCGAACGACATCCTGCGCACACGGGTGCTGTACACCATCATCGGCGGCAAGGTCGTCTACACGCGGCCGGGCGCCGAGAAGTGGCGCAAGGGCGACAAGTTCGATGCCATGCCGGAGTTCGATCACGCCGAGTGATCGACGAAAGAATCGACCATGCGCGTACTCGTTCTTGGTGCCGGTGTGATCGGGGTCTGCAGCGCGTGGTATCTCGCACGCGCGGGCTTCGAGGTGACGGTGGTCGATCGCGAAGCCGGTCCGGCGCTGGAAACGAGCTTCGCCAATGCCGGCCAGATTTCACCGGGTTACGCGGCGCCGTGGGCCGCGCCCGGCGTCCCGCTGAAGGCGTTGAAGTGGTTGTTCTCGCGGCACGCGCCGCTGGTGATCAAGCCGGGCCTCGATCCGCGCCAGTACATCTGGCTGTTGCAGATGCTGCGCAACTGCACGGCCAAACGCTATGCCGTCAACAAGGCTCGCATGTTGCGGTTGGCGCGCTACAGCGCGGAATGCCTCAACGAACTTGCGGACGAACTCGACATCGATTACGAGGCCCGCAAGCTCGGCACCCTGCAACTGTTTCGCACGCAGTCGCAACTGGACGCCGCCGGCAGCGACATCGCGGTGCTCGAACAGCATGGCGTGCCTTACGAACTGCTCGATCGTGCCGGCATCGTGAAGGTTGAACCCGCACTCGCGGAAGTCGCGGACCAGTTCACCGGCGCGCTGCGTTTGCCGGAGGATCAGACCGGCGATTGCGCGCTGTTCACGCGACTGCTGACCGAGCGCGCGAAGGCGGCTGGCGTGGCGTTTCGTTTCCACGCCACCGCGGAAGCCTTCGAAACATCCGGCGATCGCATTACCGGCGTACGCATCGGCGGCCGTGTCGAGCGGGCCGACCGCTACGTGCTGGCGCTGGGCAGCTACACGTCGCGGCTGCTGGCGCCGCTGGGCATCCGGCTTCCGGTATATCCATTGAAAGGTTACTCGCTGACGGTTCCGATCATTGACGCAGCGATGGCGCCCAAATCCACCGTGCTGGATGAAACGTACAAGGTGGCCGTCACGCGGTTCGAGCGGCGCATCCGCGCAGGCGGTACCGCCGGCGTGTGCGGGTTCGACCTTTCGGAACCCGCGCGACGTCGCGCGACGCTGGAGAAAGTGGTCGCCGGTTTGTACCCGCGCGGCGGCGATCCGAAGCAGGGCGAGTTCTGGGCGGGCCTGCGTCCGGCCACGCCAGACGGAACGCCGGTGGTTGGCGGCACCCACTTCAGGAACCTGTTCCTCAACACCGGTCACGGCACCCTTGGCTGGACGATGGCGTGCGGATCGGGGCGCTACCTTGCCGACCTCATGGCCGGCGTAATGCCGCACATCAGCAGTGAAGGGCTGGATATTTCCAGATACAACACTGCACGCGGTGCGTCCAGAAGCGGTGAGAAGTATTCGAGTTCGATGGCGTGTCCCGTGACCTTCGAGCTCGACAAAAATATTTCTTCGTCATTCCGGG
>Ga0068854_100001942_pt1 | contig 12620 bp, 20 predicted proteins | sample KBSCornC42_FD_66590 | JGI IMG/M metagenome (GOLD analysis project Ga0068854, IMG submission 66590) | Corn rhizosphere microbial communities from Kellogg Biological Station, Michigan, USA - KBS Corn C4-2 | ecosystem: Host-associated > Plants > Roots > Rhizosphere > Soil ... | reverse complement strand
ACGTCAGCATGCCATTCACCGTCGCCCAGTTCCTGTGCCTTTAACTGGTTAGCTACTGGGTTAAACACGCTGTTAACATAGCTGCGCACAATATCCCCAATGTTAAACACCCCAATATGGTTATCGGGGTATGGCACACGTTTTATGGTAGCTACTTTATTGGCGCCAATATACACGTCAGCTATATACTTATAGTTTGGCTGGGCGTAATTGCTGCCGTAAACGGTATAAATAAGGTCACCCTGTGCTGAAAAATTAGTGCCTGGAGTTGCCTGAATGGTTAAAGACATATAATTACGAGGCCATTGCGGCGGCCTATACTATATAAATATAAAATGCGGGGAAGTGTTTTTGTGGCTGCGAACGGGCGTCCTACTCGTCGCCTATAGTCTTAGGCAACGTCCTGATAACATCGCTCCGCAGTGCCAGCCCTAAACGCTCAGTGACAGTCGCGCCTACGGTTGTTATGGCCCGGTCGAGGAAGCCGCTGGCTTTAATGCCATGTTGTTTGATCGACCTGGCAAGTGCGTACGCCTTGCGTATCTTACCTATAGATGCGTTCTTTTGCTCTAACTTAGACGGCGTTTTTGATGGGTTTGTATTCCGGGATGCAAAGAATCCGCGCCCGGCCCAATCACTCAATGCCTGCACCATTTTTAGCGATGGATACTCGTTTTTGAATGAATACGGCCCTGATCCACCCTTCGTACCCTTTACCCCCTTATTCTGAAACAGGCCGTAATACTCCATGAAAATATCAATATGCAGTATACCGTTGGTTGTGGTAGGCTCACCTGCCTGTATGCTGTCTGAAAGGGCTCCAGTGCTTATTTGGCTCGATGCGTGTAGGTTGGCCTGCGCCTGTGTAATGACATCAAAAGCAATCTGCATAAGTTCGCTAAACGACTCCTGCGGCTGGAACTCCGTTCCTATCTCGTCTAAAAAGTTATCTTTTAGAGCAGCGGCCTGTGCTTGTGCGATTGTGATGGGCATGGTTATGTAATAGATTTAATTAGTGATGAAATTTTGAATGTAGATAATGGCACAGCTATACCGGTACTTCTTTTTGGCATAGGGGAAATATCGTAATGAACACGCTCCGATGCCCTTAATTGAGCAATATCAGTCTGGCTTTTCCTGTATTTATCCTTAGGCACTTTTCTTTGCTGCACTCTAATTGTTGCAAGATGATAGTTCCCGCAATGCTGACACTTGTACGCCTTCATTTTCTGGCGCTGTAATGAAGATATTGATTTTAGCGCTTCGACCGCTTTGCTGTAGTTTTCGTATGTTATCTTTTCGCATATCATACTACCTTTGTTTACTTTCTCGTTTCCACGCTTCCATCTGTTCCTTTTCCATCTTGCCTTTAGCCTTAAGGTAAGCAAGGGTATTTAAACACTGCATTACCGGCAACTCCCATGCCTGCTCTAAACTAATCCCCTCAAAGGTCGCTACCTCTTTGGCTGAATAAATCCATCCATAGCGCTCATTGAAATAGCGAGAAGCTTCTCCGCCTCCTCCATCGTTATCTTCTTCTGCTTCATCGCTTCGTTTACCAAAAAGGCCGACATACCCTTCATTAAACTGCTGTAGAGTTTGCAAAAAAAAACACAACTGTGGTACACATCAACAAACCGGGCATTCAATAATACGCCTGCAACCTCTGCATGTTTCCCCCCGTCATTCTTTCGCGCTATGCCCCACCGCACTGGTTTAACCAGCGATGCCATGATAAGGTGCATGTTCTTAATCGGATCTTTGGCAAAGGTTATTATTTCAACATATTGCCGCTTTGTGAGCGTACGCGGGTTGTAAACCATTTTATACAGCCTGCGGCCTACCCTTAACCGCCTCACTGGATTGCCAGGTATATCACCCTGTAATACAAACCCACACTCCTTTGCGAGCTGGTTATACACAGGCATAGGCAACTCTTCTACCTGCTGCTCTGTCTGGTGCGTCATGATGCTGATAAGGCCACTGGTGCGGTCTATATCATCAATACCCTGCGTTTCTATCAACCGGGTAATGTCCTGAAACTGCTGTACTGTTATGTTTTGCCAGGTCATTACTGCTCGGGAGTTGGTTCAGCGGGTGGAGTAAGTAGCCATGTTGCAATCGCGTCTGCTGATGCCAATAGCGCCTCGGTAGTGTTGTTACCGGCCCAGCTACATATTTGCAATGCTGCATTTAAGGCTATCTCTTTTACTTTCGGTTCCATAAATCAAACACCGGCATTCGCTCCGGCAACGTTCATATTCTTGTTGTAAAGTACAATAAAATCATTAATATTATAATTAAAATTATAGCAACCATCGCCTTATCTCGGCACCCATTAGGTTCTATATTACCACCTGCTACCATACGCTATAATGGCCATATGTTGATGTTGGCGCCCAAATATCATTAGCTAATGCCAAAGCGTTAACACAATCGTCCGTCATTCCTTCCGGGGCATTATACTTTATTCGGCCCTCTGTGTATTCCGTTTCAAATTGCTCTAACTCAAACTTTACCCTGCCTGGATGGTTTTCAGGCAAACCTTCAATAGACTCCCCATAGCCCGGAAATTGTATCTTAAGACCTTGAATGCTTAGTGCAAGATTTCGAATGAGGTTTTGTTTTTCAATTGGTGTATAAACAGTCCCTTTAACATTTTGCCGTACGTTTTGAACACTTTCGAATATTGGATCCCCTACTCCGGTAGCATCCATATTAATAGGCCCCTGCGGTAAATTAATTACCCTTTGCGTTGTTACATCCCAATCTAATTGAAACCGGTCAAAATAACAAAGATGCCGGTTTTTATCAAGCCCGGCAATAGCAGTCCAGTCCCTTTTCTTGGCGAGGTCAACCCCGAAGCAAACGGCGGGCAGTGTGCTCATTTGATAGGTGCATTTTTGTATATATGAACTACCAAAAGGATTAGTGCCATCTTCTGTAGCTTCTGCTTCATAAAGCTCTTTAAAAACCATTTCAGGCAAATCCCTTCGCGCTTGTTCTATTTCGGCGGCGTCCAATATACCAGCGGCAACTGCATCGTAAGCAGTAATTTTTTTATAAAAATAATCAGGCTCACCACCTTTGGCCCTTTGTGCCATTTTGTAAAAGAAGTTCTTACGGCCTTTAACGTTTCCTATAAGCTTGCATTTGCCGCGGGTGGCGGTAAGTGTTGAGCGAACAGCCAGCCAGCTCGCCTCCTTCATACGGCTTGCCTCATCCACTACGGTTGCGTAACTATCATCTCCGTATAGGCTATCTGGGTTGTCACCAGATTTAAACCGTAGCATTGCCCCGTGCGGCATTGTTAATACCAGCCTGCTTTCATTTGCTTTAAAGAAATTACGGTCATTAACCTGCGCCTTCATCCTATCGAAAGCAATTTTTGCCTGCGCGAAAACAGGGGCTACCCAGTCAACGCCCTGGTTATTCTTTATTGCTATAGCCTGCTCAAATAACCATACAATCATAGATGCAGTTTTGCCCGCTTTCGTAGATGCCTCTATAGTTGCAAAACGTTGTGGGCAGTCCATAATCTCAGTTTGATACGGAGCCATTGGAGGACGGGTATAGTTAATTACAGGCATATGATAGCGTGTATTTGCCGGCAATCTTATTGCCGCGTTTTATACTATTTGTTATCGCTGGTGCGCCTACATTAAAAAAGGATGCAGCCTGTTTTCCTGTTTCAAAATATTTATTCAATTCAACGCAAAATATAGTTTTACTATTTGGGTTTAAAGCACCAGTTCTGTTTTCTATTGTTATTTGCTTGTGCTTTCTGCCAAGCCAATACTTATTACCCAGCATCTTATCTCTTAACTCTCGCTTTCGTTCTGGGTCTTTATTTATGTTAGCAAACCTTTCAATATTTTCAGTACGGGTTAATTTGGCGAGTTTACATTTTTTAGGCTTTGCTAAAATATTACTTTCGCTTATTTTTAATTTAACCTCATCCGAGTGTTTTCTACCAAGCCACGGTCTTTGCCCGGTAGTATCGCCCGCAACCCTACATATATTCAGATTTGGGTTAAGCGTATCGATATAATATTGTTCCAGTGGTAGCAGGTTTTGTGGCTCACATAACTCTAAGCACTCAAATGTTAACGACTGCACCCCTCTTTCATTTGCTGCCGATTGAAGTAATTTATTATCATGGTTGCCATTCTTAAGTGTGCTTACGTGCTGCGAATACCTACGCTTTAGTTTAGTTGTGCCGCCAATATACATATCACCTGCCTGGTTGTATATTTTATATACTCCGCAAACATATTGCTTCTTTCCTGCGCATTTAATGTAAATCATCAATACAAATATACTTGTTTTGGATGAATTTACAAATTTATAGCCTGCTGGTATGGGTAAAGAAACGGGCGCGTATAGTTAAGGTTGGGCATTATAACTGGTGTATTAATTGAAATAACTTATCCTTTAAGGTCTGCATTTCGCTTTCATCGAAAACCTGTTTTAGTTTTTGTTCCATGCCGCCAGAAATGCTATCATCATTTACTGTGTAAGCTCTAAGCAAAGTGTCTATTGTATCTATTTTAGATATTAAAACTCGGTCTTGCTGAATTTTATAGTCGCAATCTTTTTGTTTTGCTTCTAATAATTTCATTCGTGCCGTTGCATATCTTTCCCTTGCTTCCGCATTCTTAACCCTTATTGTTGCCCGCTTATCTTTGTCCGCAAGTGTTGCCATTACTTTACCCTCCTATACACCCTATTATGCACCACACTAAATACAAACTGCCATTGCTCATTAGCCGTGAACGGAGGCAACATTCTATCCACAACGCGCGTTACCGTGTCAATGCCCTGGAAATACCCCCACGGCATTTTAAAGCTGTTGCAGCAGTCATCAATTACCATGTAGCCACCGGGCTTAACCAGCGGTGAGTAATGCACAATATCGTTGGTTATATGCCGCTCTTCATGGCCCCCGTCGATGTACAGGATGTCCAGCTGCAGTTTAGACGCTTGTTCAATAATGGCCGGATCTTCGCTAAGGCCTACAAGTAATTCATAGTCTTTATTCAGTTTAAATTGATCGTGAATAAATTCTATATCATGCTTGTAATCGCTTTCCCAAACACCGCCCTCGCTGCTTAGCGGCGTAACACCGTACCGGGTAGCTTTCCTTTTGTGCATCTTTGCCAGCAACTCAACCAGGCTAAGCGTTTGCCCTTTAAACACGCCTACTTCTAAAAACGTGAACTCTTTAGGCATCTCTTTTATAAGCAGGTTCCATAACCAGGGAAATGACCGTTCCCCGAAACCAAATACGTTTTGCTCCACAAATGTACGGTGAGCATTAAGTTCCGGCATTGCGTTTACCTTTGTAACAAACGTTTCATTTATCTCTTTTGCGAATATTTCACTGTCCTGCCAGCGGTCTTTGCATTCCTGCAGTGTGTTGTATTCAACCATAGCGTATATTGTTTTATCGTGGCATTTGCCGTTAAAGTGTAGGATGGAGGGTGTGCTAAAGGTAATGTTGTTTCTGAACAGCCCGTCATTGTAGCTTATTTCATGTGCAGCAGCAAAGGCCATGCTTTGAAACATAATGCAGTTTGTGTCTAACCTGCCATTTCCGGCAAGGTATAGTTTGGTAAAATACCGCTGGTCATCATCGTAATTGTTCACATGGTTAGCTTCAATTAGCTTAAGGTATTCGGATATAGGCGCGCTATAACAACCACTGTTAAGATACTTCCATGTGGCGGGTGATGGCGGGTAGGGAGCTGTTACATCCGGCCAGCAATTCTTTTCAGTTGAGAACACTATGAATTCCGGCACCTCGGCTACCGGCCTTATAAACAGCGTGTCGTAAGCATCGACGAAAATAAAGTGTGTATAGCCATCCAACGCCTTAAGGTATTCATAGGTTAGCAATATCTTCATGCCAAATCCCAGCCACGGTTTACCTAACCCCAACACGGTTAAATCCATGCCGTGGCGGCGGCAGGAGCGTTCCAGCGCTGCAAGTTCGGGTGTGCTTTCGGTCGCAACGGTTATAACTTTTATTTTTTGGGTCATAGTGTTTAATTAGCCCCTACAAATTTAGTTTCATATTCAAGCACTTCGCTTAATGTAATACTTATAAACTGTTCGTCTACCGCATCGCCCAATCCAGGCCACAACCATCCATCATTTGCACCCTGTATACATAGGCCAATGTACCAATAATACTTACCCTTGCAATAAGCATAAAAACATTTGGTTATCGTGTACTGCACTCCTTTCTTTACCCGGCTACCTTGCGGAGCCTTGTCGCTGCCTACAACCTTTTTCCCTACTTTAAATGGCTGCAAATCTGGGTCGGTATACAAGCACCGGCCCGTGCTATCGTATGTGTGCATAACGTTTATATTAGCTGGTACAATGCTTTATGGTGTGTTTTTTCGATTAGTTTGAAGCCTAAGCCAAATACCACTGACTCAACTTCATCGTGATTGTAATAATCTTCCACGTCATCAAACGTCCAGCATGTGCCTGGCAGGGCTCTTCTGTAAAAGAAATCAACCTCGGTTAATATCGCTTGTACGGCATGCGGTCCATCGTAATGTACAAAACTATACATTTTTTCAAATCGCTTAGCTTCATTGTATACCGGTATGTAATCAGGGTAGCGCTTAAAAAACTCCGTATCTTCCAGCGGAAAATACAAAAACTGCACCCCCTTGCTATTGGCATACCCGTAAATATTACTCATGCATTCAGCCTGCATATCGTTAGTGTAATCAAGCTTCACTATATGCCCCTCTTTATGCTCGTACTCAATATTTCCGTACGGGTCGATGGCTATATGCACCTTGCCGGGGCAATATTGCGCAATGGCATCAATAATGTGCTTGCTGCCGCCACCACGGCGCAAGCCTATCTCGCACGTAAGGCCTGGTGTGTTGGCGGATAGTTCAACACCTTTGGTTAGCAGGTGGTAGTCGGCGCTGTCGCCGGGGAGGGAGTATATCATATTGTAATATTATTATCTACCGCGTATTGTTTAAGTTCATTAAGCATTGACTGGTCCTCATCCCAATCTTTCAAAAAGACCTGCCACTCCTTAGTAGCATTATCAAATCGCTCCTTAGCCTGGTCGTATTCCCGTTGCGTAATCGCATATCCGCCTTTCTCTATTTTACCCTTAATAAAATCCTTTACTATTTCTGGTATCATGCTGTAGTATTTTCAAACGGGTTATAATAAATGCTTCTTTTACCTTCAATCATTTCTTTCACCACTCTGTTATAGGCGTTCCACTGCTCACCGCTGTGTTTCTCCTTCCACCGTTGGTAGTCCGTACCGCCAGGGTCAATGTGATCAATCTCAACCCCGTGCAGGAAGCAATTGTAAAACCCTGCAAGGTGCGACCTGTGGCAAAACAGGTTATCCTCGAAGCCATATAACCCAGGCTGCCAGCTGTAGCCTACCTTATCAAGCAACGCGCTATTGAACATCGTGCAGGTTCCCATTATGTCATTAGTACGCTCAACTATCAGCCACTTATCGTACGGGTTGTGTGGCAGCAGTAATAACTCGCTGTTAAAATTAGGGTCAGGATGGCCGGGGTACTGTATCAGGTCTTTGCGCTTAAGACCAATGATACCAATGCGGGGGTCTTTGCTGATAGCCTCCTCCATCATATCAACCCAACCGGTATGATGAATAATGACGTCGTTGTCAATCTTGATGCAGTGTTCGCCTAAGTCGCGGCGGTGTAAGGCGTGGTTGATGGCCATTGCGGTGCCGAGGTTGGTACCGTTGGAAATAAGTACGGGGAAATTGGCTGTTAGACCAGCATACTTATGATGGCCATACACATCCTTGAAGTCATTTGCAAATTGCTGGTAAAGATTCTGCGTGTCCTCGCAGCTACCATTATCACTTATTACCAACCGGTGCTTAGTAAAGTCTACCGTTTGCAGCAAGCTATCCAGCGTCTGCCTGGTCATATCGCTACGCTTATTTTCTTCCGTATCATGGACGGCCATTGCGATTAATGCACACATATTTATTCGGTTGGTTTTTTAGCGATGATAATACACCTTTCATACTTTTGATTGAGTACCATTTGCACGAATAACCACTCGTACTGCTCACGCGTCATCACCTTTGGCGGTTCAATTACTTTATTGTGTAGTTCGTTCATACTTTTTTTGCTTTCCATTCCTTCACCAACTTCACCGCTAAACTCAACATTTCCCCTACACATGACGGGCAATTAAGGTTTACGCTGTACCCCGGCTGAAACTCATCAGCTATCAGTTGCATGATGCCTTGCCGCTGCGCATGGCCTAAGTTACGGAATACCTGCGACCGCTCCCAGTCATCAAGCAGGTATTGGTTATCGGTAAGGAATTGTTTGTTTGCGGGGGACATGGGGTTAATAATCTGATTTAGGAAAAAATAAAATAAATAAAGAAATAAGTGCTATAAATACACATATAGCGCCTATATCGGCTAACGTACTACTTACTTTATTGGGGCCTCCAAAATGGCACAAGAATACAAAAGAACTTGCGATAAGCGTAATAAATAACATCATACATACGCATATTATTCTGCCAATTACTTTATCTGCTTTCATCTTTGCAAAGCCTCCAGTCTTGTTTTGTTTATTTTATCAAAGTTATATCTCTCCCTGCACCACTCCCGCAGGTACTCACCGCGTACTTTACGTTTGTCGGGGTCTGTCAGGTCGTTAATCCAGTACGCCCAATCCTTTTGCTGCTCCACACGCATAACCGGCATGCCTAAATAAGGGTTCACGTACGAGGCAACTACTGGTATGCCCAAGTGTGCCGCCTCCAATACCTTGAGGTTACTTTTCATGCTATTGAACGGTGTATCAAGCAGCGGGCAAAGGCATACATCAGCGTACCGGTAATTCTGGTAATACTCTTCAGGGCCAGCAGAAGGTAGCACCTTAGCGTTATGCCGGTGTCCGGAGGTAAACGCGCTCGCCATCCTATGCCACGCTTTATGTTCAGTATACCCGGCAATCACAGGCTGAAACTGCGGGCCAAGCCTACGCATAGGGCCGCGCAATAACTCGATGTCTTTTTCATGGGTAATGCTGCCCTGCCAAAACAGGCGAATGTACTCGCTTTCTGTTGCCGGCGCGTACCAGTCTAACGGGATAGCATTGGGTGTTATCACCACAGCTTTGTTATACTCGCTTATCTTCTCTGCCAGGCGATCATGCGTGGTGGTTATCGTGTCGGCCTGTTGGATGTGCTTTATTTGCTGGCTGGCAAAATCGTTTGTTAGGTAATCGTTATAAGCTATATGGTGCGGATCAAGCAACCAGTAGTCATCTATATCCAGCACAATCTTTGCACCTACTGCGCGGGACTGCTTTACAATATCCTCGTTAACTATACGGTTGTAGTAAACAGCATCAGGTTTTTGTATGGGTTCTCCGTTCTTATAAGTGCTGGCGCCCATGAGGTCCTCTTGTGATAGGTTATTGGTAATATACACGTGCACGTTATCCGGCGTACGCATAAGCGGCGTTTGAATACGGTGGTACGACACACCGCTGTTAGCGTTTATGAGGCCGAAGATTGTCATTCTTTACCTCCTAACATGGCAGAAAACCACGGTGCAGGGTCTTCTGTAAATGGTTTTTCGGGGTCCTGTGCTGCCGGGAAGGTGAGGTGTTTGGAATCGGGGGGATGTGGGGCAGGGATGTAGGTCACCCCTACTTTTTCTATGTTACCTTTGGGTGAATAAGTGAGTAATGTTATATCGTACTTATTAAGTATTTCAACAAGCTCCAAAGGCAATAAGCCAAGTTCTGACGAAAACTCCTTACTTATTGCCTTTGCGACAATATCCTGCAAACACTGCCTATACCTTTCTTTTTCATCCATGCCCCAAACATACAAAAAATAGTTTACATTTGTAAACATGGCAAAGAAAAAAACAAAATTTATTCGAATTGAAGAGGATGCATGGCAATTGGCAGTGGGCCATGTGGCTATTACCCGCCAAACATTACAGGGATTTTGTTCCCAGGCTATAACCAGCGCATGCGCACCGAGTTCCATACAGCCCCAACAAATACACCCAGCAGCAGGTGATAACAACCCTGTAGCCATCCGTAACAGGCCCAACACAGAAGCATACTAAACCATCCTGTAAGGCAAGTGCTGCACGTTAATGGCTTACGGCGGAGTATGCGCGGTAGTTTAATATATTCGGTAAAACAGAACGCGGCGGAGAGGCTGATAATTAATATGTTATAGTGGATGGTCATGAGATGGGGTGTAGTTATAACGATCTTATCTGCTGCTTAACTTTGTTAACGGTTTCCCATACACTTTTTGGTGGTATGCCCGTTGCTTCGGTAACCTTACGGTAGCTGCCCTTATCCAAATAAAGTTTAAACAACTTCTGGTCGTACCAGTACAACTCGTCAACCTCACTAACCAGCTGGTCCTCGAATGCCTCTTTGCGCTGGCGCTGGGCGTGGTGCTGCCTTTCAATATCAAAGCACTCAGCCTGTGTATGTACTGGTTCCCTACTTGCTATAAGACTATGGCTTTTGGTAAACTGGCCGTTACGGCTCACCTGGTTAAGTATGATACGGACTACATAAAACTTTAGCTGCCCTTTACTATGTATCGTAATTATTTCATTATCAGGCTTTCTGCATAATATCTCCATAACCCATTGACGCAAATCGTCCTGCAAATGCTCCGGGCAAACCTTGCGTATGCAGGCATTGAAATCTTTGCTGGTATAAAGCTGGGTAAGGATTTCGTTTTTGCTTACCTCCCTCTCAGTATGCTGGCATTTTGTCATTTGTTGAGGTTGAGGGTTACGGTCCAGTCGGTAGGATCCCCGTTCTTATCAACCTGCTGGGATTGTATTTTATCGCCATACTTCTTTGGCTTTAACTTGCTGGCCAACCACTTACGGGTTTCAACACGAAGCTTACTTCTTGATGTCCATTCCTTGTTCTCAACGGTATAGCTTTCATCTCCTCGCTGAATTTCCATAAAATCATTACTACCATCGTCTGCGATTTCAATCATCTCCTCACACATGAAATCAGCCTGCTCCTCTTTCGCGCGGGTGTATTGCTCTAAAAATTCCGGCTTTGTTGCATCTGCTAACCAAAAAAGAACCGTTGACGCATTAGGCATGCCATCGGCGCTACATATAGTACGGAGGCTTTTTGTGCTTGTAGCTATTTCAGCACAAATCTTATTTGCAAGTTCTGGAGTGTACAATGTTGGTCTTCCGCCTGGCATGCCCCTAAATTACTTCTTTCCCCCGTACCGGCAAAATATTATTTTGGGAGCCATTGTACACCCTGCACCTTATACACCGCTCACCAGCACGCCGCAGGTTACCATGAACACCACGGGAGGCGGTATGCATCTGGTCTACGGACTTGATGTTGGTGCGTTGATCGGGATGGAACTCGCCACGGTTCCGCAACCGCTTCCATTGGTTGTATTCCATAGCCTGCTCCAGTGTGAGGCCATTCCCCCTTGCAGGGTCTTCGTGGAACGTGGAGGCGTAGTAGGAGATGGTGGGTATTAGCATGGTTCGGTGCGTAATAGGGTGAAGAAAAGGACACATACGTTAATGCCCGGCTTATCTTCCTCTATAAGTAACGCAATAGCATCAACTTCATTAATTGATGATATTTCCTTTTTTTGAGTTATTTGGCACGATCCAAATCCATTGCTATGAGCATAACTCACAAAATATACATATTTCATCGTGTTCCTCCGGCATACGATCCGGAAACGGTTAAGCGCTGCGAGGCGCGGGTGGTTAAATACCGAGGCGGTCCTCGTCAATTATGTTTTGCAAATCCCAAAGTTCATTTTCGGTTGCTATTTTTATAGCTTCCCTAAAATCAAGCTTTTCTATTCCTGTCCGGTGCATTACTTTATATCTAAAGCTTTGGTAACTACTGGAAAGTAAATCAACTATCCCAATAGTTTGAAGTTTATTGTAATGCCACCTAAGCATCTTCGCCCTAATTTTTTTATGGGCTGATGGTATGTTTAATTTTTCCATTGTTTCTATTTTCAATTTTAAAGCCCCTTCCCGCCCCTATCTCCTTCCCGTTGGAACTACCCTACAGTGCGTGGTGAGATACGGGGAATTTGGGCGTACCAATGCGCGAATTTAAGTGGTTGCGATAATGGACAGTGAATCGAATAACTGCTCTGCGCGTTCAATGGTCTTTACCGACCATGCTTTTTTACCAAAACGTTCGTTATGCGGGAACAGTTCTTTAGCCTCGTACTTTATACCATTACGCTCGCTCGCTTCCTGCGTTTCAATGGCAAACACTTCGTACGCTATAAAAATTCCGTCATCAGATTGCTCGTAAATAGCTGCATGCTCATTACGTTTTACCTGCTTGTAATCGTACCCGTTCTTTCGGAGTTGTAGTGGTAGGGGCGTGTACATGTATTGGTTACCGGTCTTACGCACCGGCGGGCGTTATTGAAATGGAATAAATACTGTTTTGTCAAGGCAATACAATGGGTGCCAAGGATGCCCGTCTTTTGTTTTTTTAAAGCACAGCGGATTTCTGGTTGAAAAAAATTCAGCTACATGTTTTGCACGTTCTTTATTTTGCT
>Ga0068854_100001939_pt1 | contig 12628 bp, 11 predicted proteins | sample KBSCornC42_FD_66590 | JGI IMG/M metagenome (GOLD analysis project Ga0068854, IMG submission 66590) | Corn rhizosphere microbial communities from Kellogg Biological Station, Michigan, USA - KBS Corn C4-2 | ecosystem: Host-associated > Plants > Roots > Rhizosphere > Soil ... | reverse complement strand
TCCGTGGCGAAGCGATGGATCTCCGTCTCTACCCCCGTATCCAAATTCACCGCCGACACGACGTCATACGTCTGCCTCGGCGTCGTGTAATGCACGATGGCCGTGTGATCGTCGCGAAGCGCCAGCCCGATCAACCCCGAGTTGCCGTCGCCGACGGTCGGGACGTGCGCGACGATGACCGGCATCGCCCCGGCGCGAATGATGTCGCCGCCTTTCACCGAGAAGTACAGCGTTCCTTGCGAGTCGACCGCGAGCGCCGTGACGAACCCCGGCGTCCCCTGCACCAACTGCACGTGAAAGCCGGGCAAGGTCGAAGCATCGGCCGCCGCGGAGAGAAGAAGAATGAGGAGTAATCGTTTCATCCGGACGTGGCGACAAACGATATCCGTGCCAGCGTCTTCCCGGGAATGGCGATCCGGACACGAGGGTTACGAAGGCCCTTGACGCTGGCGAGTCGCGACCCGATAATCGCGCCCCTCGCCGCGGCCGGAGCCATCCAGCCGCCGCAGCGTCCTCACCAAGTGTCGCGGGGTGGAGCAGTCTGGTAGCTCGTTGGGCTCATAACCCAAAGGTCGCGGGTTCAAATCCCGCCCCCGCAACCAACGCAATCAATGGGTACGGCCACCACAGGGTGGCCGTACTGTTGAGTGGCGTCAGTGATGTACCGGCGCGTTCGCGGGCCTGCACCGATGACAAACGGACTTGCACATTGCGGATTGTTCCCCTCATAGATTGCGCAGACGATGTACGCAACTCCTGCCGTGGGACTGACATCATCGAAGCTCAAGATGTTGGGCGGGAGGGCAGCCAGCAACTCCGGAGTGAAGTTGCTCGGTAGAATGGCGTTGTCCGGCGACCGGTAAATCTTGAAGCCCGCGAGGCCAAGGCTGACCGACGAGCCGTTCACTGGCGGGCAGCTAGCGACATCACCGATCGATGCGGTCTGATATCCGCTCTTGCTCACCGTTAGCGTCGTTGACGGCACCGACCTCGATGAAGAACTCGCCAGGATGCCGTGATCGCAGGCCGTCGCGCTGCAGGATGCTAAGAATCGTCCCGCCGTCCTTGTTGCGTTTGACGACGAGTTGTCCAGTGCAGCTTTGGATCGTGGGTTCGACGGTCAGTATGTCCTGCGTCGTGATGCCGACGTGGGGGGTGGTCCGTAATCGTGGTGGCGCGGAAGAGCCCCCAGGGGAGCCGGCCGTCGACGAGTTGCGACGCGCTCGGCACGGATGCAGGCAAGGTGCTACCACCCCTGCTGGCCTTACGCGAGTGACGGTCCGCCTACCGGAGTACCTCGTACGCGCGATGGAGCTGTCGGCCGCGGCGGACGAGACGACTATTGATGATTGGCTGCATCACGAGCTGACAGATTTTGCCGGCACGGTCGTCGAGCATATGGAGCGCATCGTTCCAGGCTTTCGACAGGCATATCTTTACCCCGGCAAAGCGGCATCGGCGAAGAGCACACGCGATTCTGCGACGATAGCGCACCAGAGACTTGACGAAGCGCGATGACAATGCGATTACGCTAGCGGCGCAATCGTGACCCCAGCCACGACCAAACACGCCTGAAGATGCCCTTGCGCTTGCGGCTTTCGAAATACTCGCGACTGCGGCGTTCCTCGCCACGCCGTCCAGCCGCAATCTGCTCGGGGCTCCAGCGATCCATCCAGATCACCTCGCCTGCGGAAATGATGTAGTGCGACTGACAAGGTTCTTGCCAGTTCCCAATCGACGGGTGGAGTGTCGGCCCCCGGCGTGATGTCGTCATCTGCCAATCGGTCGGCCCGAGGGGAGTTCGAATTTTCGCGCCGCATCCGCAAGCGCACAGGTGTGCCGCCGTGCTGAATTCGTCGCTGACGTAAAGCACGCCTGGTTCGAGTTCGCGCGGCATGTGGCGTACGCGTTTGACGGAAAACCTCATCCGTCCTCCCGTGCGATAGCGAGGTCGTCGATACCGAAGAGAAGATTCGTGCAGTTGACAGTGTCGTAGTAGAAGCCGCGGATCTGCTTATAGCGGATGATCGCGATGCTCGCATTGAGCGCGTTGAGCTCCGCGGTTTGGATAGCGGCCCGGTACTCGTCATCGGGAGCGTCGGCAAGTTCGGCAAAGCCACGGTCTCGGGTTTGCTTTCCGTGCGTAGCCGAGTAGTACGTGGTGCGGAGCAGGCCATCGAGAGCACCGTGCTTGCGGTGGAGCCCCATGCCGACGTCGATAAACGGTATGCCGAGCGTGAGAAGGAGATCGAAAATGCCTGCGCGGGATGATCCTTTGTCGACGCAGACGAACGCGAACGTGACGCCGGCGAGGGCCTCGATAGAGGTGGCGTCGATGTGCTTTGCTTGAAGCGTGAGTCCGGTGCGGAAGTTCTCATACCGAGCTTGATAGATGTCTGCTTTGCTTTTCCCGAGTTCGTCGGGCAGCAGTCGTCCTGGAGAGCGGAACGCGTTGTGGACGTGGTAGGGATCACGATCGAAGCCGCGGATTTCGCGCACCGGAGTTTTGATGAGGTAGTCGAGAACATATGAGCCTGTGCCGCCGAGGCCGATGATCGCGATAATGTCGTCGCTGAACTTTCGCGAGAGGTCGGTGATCTCGGCGCGGCTCGTGAGGGTGTCGCGAAACTTGAAGACACTCGTGGTCGTGTCTTCTGCCACAAGGCGAAACGTGTAGGGATTAGCGTTGTGACGCTCGATCGCTGGGCCACTGATGATCGTGACGTAGCTCTCAATCTTCTCGAAGAAGTCGATGAATCGTGCGGCCGGCACTGGCTTGTTCGAGAAACGTCTTTGGACAACGACGTCTTTGCAGGCGTCGCTGAGCGTGAGCGTGGTTGGTCCTCCGCCGAGATTCGGAATCGGTCTCTTAGAGAGATCGTGAGGTACGGTGCCGGCGAACCAGACTTGATGGTCGTCTTGCGTGACGCGGTGCTGGTCGATGAACACGAGCGTCGTGACGATCGCACCCCATTGGAGCGTGCCGTCCTGGTCGAGGTACGGGATGTCGCGTACTACGAGGTAGTTCGAGTCGATCGCGACCGCGTATCCTTGCTCGACGAGTCGCCGCAGATCGTCGTTATGACTGGCCAGTTCGTGAAACATTGAAGATCATTCCATCCTTCACCTTCACGCTGCCGCCGGCGGTGAGGATGCCTTCCGGCTTGTTGCCCTGTCCGTTGCGGTACTTGACGCTGTAGGTGATCTCGGGGTGCTGGGGGTAGTCCGGGAATTCGAGGGTCACGACTTGCGCGTACGTGATGTCCTCGTTCTTCGGCCACTCATGGGCGGTGCCTTCGACGTGGATCGTGACGGTCTTCTGGTCGTGTGCTGGCATGGTGCTCATCTGCATGTTCCTTTCGTGGTTTTAATGTTTTGCGGGTCTTTGGCTTGTGGTTACCAGCCGGCTGCGCGCGCTCGTGCGACGAGCTTGTTGCCTTGCCGGACGAGGACGGCGCCTTCGGGCGGATTCGGGTCATAGGAGGCTGTGTCGATCGTCTCGTTGCGTGGGTTGAAGTTGAGGAGCGGCGCGTCTCCTTCACGGTTGTTCCAGACGTACTCGTCTCTGCCGTTGAAGAGGTGATAGGTCGCGCCGGCCAGGTCCTCGGCGGCGATGACGCCGTCGCGCCGCTGTCCGGCGTGGACGCGCACGATCTCGTCGGCGCCGAGATTGCCGGTAAAGGTCATGATCTGCGCCCAACGCCACTGCGCGCCGGTGTAGGCACGGTGGTAGAGAGCGACCCCGTCGAGGTTCACCGTCTGCCCTGTGTCGTTGCGGAAATCGACCCATTCAGCGGCGAGTTGCGTCGGCGACGGACTGCCGTGACGTGGATGGTCTTTGCCTGTCGGGTTGGGTTTGATGTTGGTGATGGTCAGTTTCATGGCTTGTCCTTTCCTGAGCGAAGTCGCTGCCCGTGCTGTGGCAGATCTTCATGGGGAGAGAGCAGCGGCGGGCGAGGTTCGTCATCGTCGGCGATGACAGTACCTCGTGATTGCCAGCCCTAACGACGGCGGCGGTGTGACGGAAACTTTATGAAGTTTCCTTCAGACTTTTTGGCGACGCTGATGGGCGGGACGAGCAAGCTGCGTGGCAAGTTTGGATATCTCGACGTCGCCGATCTTGCGCAGCTTGTCGGCGGAACATTCGCCGACCGTTACTTGCTTCGTGAAGTTGTAGTTTCCGTGGTAGTCGTTCTCAATGATTTCTACGCCCGCGAGAACCGGCTTTAGTTCATTTCGGAGTAGGGATACACCTTTAAAGCCCTGCTCTCCGGTCGCACCTAATGCGATCTTGTGGACACTGGAGCCTTTCCGATGAGCCACGAGCAACTTTAAGAGCACCTTCAGCAAGCTATCGGTGAGTTCGACCGGCATTCCCCCGATCAGCACACGGGTTCGGCGACGAACTCTGTCCCCGGGGATCGAGATCACAATGCCGTCGCTGAAGTTTGCGCCCTGCGCGGACGGTTTCTGCTGGCATCGCTCGTGAGTATGGCGTCCACTGTTCTCAAGGGCACGACGAATCTTTTCCGAGACGTGCTGGGTATCGAAGGGTTTCTGGATAACGTCGCTGGCTCCGTCTTTCATCACCTCGACCGCGTCATCGGCCTCGCGTGCGTATCCGCTCAACACGAGAATGGGAAACCAGAACGGGATGCCGATGTGCTCACCGTGCTTCTGACGCAGCTTACGCAGAAGCGCCTTACCGTGCTCGATGTGGCCTTTGATCGCATCCGCCGACCCTTTGATCTGCAAGTCCAAAAGCACAAAACAAAACGAATGGCGCTGGAACTCGAGTAAGGCATCCTCGCTATTGTCGACGACGACGCTTGTGCAGTCGATTGAGCGGACGATCTCGACAAGTTCGTCTGATGTTGCCCGATCGTCCTCGACGATCAAGGCGTTGTGGCGATCGTTCATGTGCGCTCGGCTTGACGATGAGTGGGGACGGTAATGCACACGGTGGTGCCGTGCCCTTTCGCGCTCTCGATGCTCAGCCGGCCGCCGTGCTCCGATTCTATGATCTTCACCGCTAGCGGTAGGCCGAACCCCGTTCCATTCGGTTTGTGGGTTGCAAATAACGTGATCGCGTCGCGTTGCACTTCCGCAGACATGCCGCGTCCGGCGTCTCGGATGATCAGCCGAAGCAATCCAGCATGGAATTCGGCTGTGACGACGATCGGTTTGCGAGAATCAATTCCGTCATAGGCTTCGATGGCATTCAACAAAACGTTCGTCAAAGCCTGAACCATGCGCACACGTGCCACCTGAGCAACAAGGTCCGTTGGCACATCGTTACGAATCGACAGCCGTAGCGGTTTGTTCGCGTCGCTCTCGAGAGCTACGGTTACTGCCTCCTGAACGACTTCTTGCACGGTCTCTGTCGTGAAGTTGAGCATCGGTTGTGCCGTGTAAGCACGCATGCCGTCCAGAACGGCGCGAACTTGTGTAATACGTTGTCCGATACGCTCGGCTTGTTCGGATAGCCGTTCCGGCGATATTTCGGCGGCCAGGAACTCTGCGCGCAGACGTTCCGCGGCCGTGGCCAGTGGCGAGAGAAGATTGATGACTTCGTGGTACAGCTCACGAGCATAGGTATTGGCGATTTGTTCAGCCGCACGTCGTACGGCAGCTCTTCCCTTAGGGCCAAAGCGCGCCTCGATATCATCGAGCGTGGCGTTGATGCGTTCTTCGTGCTGCTTTCCCAGGGTGCTTGCATGTCGCGAGTCACGTCTTCGGATTGCAGCATGCTCGGCCGCCTGTCTGACACGGCTATTGTCGTCGCGAGCGAGCGTGGCCAAGACGCTTTCGAATGCCGCGTGAGGAGCCTGGGCTGCCACGTTTGCGATCGCCCGGCGGACCTCCCATTTCCCGTGACTTGCAAGCGGTAGGAGCTTCGCGACCAGTTCGTCGCTATCCGGCTCGCCAACGACGGTGCTCTGCAGGCGGCCGTCAGCGACGCCCACTGCCTGCAGCACCACAGTCCAGTCGGTAGCCTCAAGCGCCGTCAGGAGGTCGGAATGCGTTGGCTCCTCTTTAGTGGCCATATCGCTTCTTCCTCAACAGAAAAGCTTCGCGGCCTCCTTCGAGGATTCTCTCGATCTGCTCCCGACAGTCGTCCACCGTACCGACTTGCTTGAGCGTGGCGTGTTGGCCGTCGGATGTAAACACGAATACACGCTCGGCTTCGCCGAGCACGGGTATATTCGGATTGTGGGTCACGAAGATCACCTGGCGCTTGCCTTTGATATCTCGTAGCGCGCGAACGATCGTCTCGTAGACGAACGCGTTGTCAAGGTTATCTTCCGGCTGATCGATCAACAGCGGTCGTTCACTCTGAGTGAGCAAGATCGGCAGGATTGTTGTGCATCGTTGACCGGTCGACAAACGCGTGGATTCCTTGAATGTGTCTCCGTCGAGAAGCTCAATGCTGGGTCGATCGTTCAGCGCAACAGTCTCTATCGTGTAGCGAGTGCCGCCGGTCCGAAGAGCGCTCATGATCTTTTTCGAGCGATCTTCGTCGAATGACGACCGTTGCATGAGTGTTGTGAGGTCTTCGTTCGCCAGCACCTCGGCCAGTTCGCCAGGCAGAAAGACCTGGCATAGCCGGTCTGCTGTGGGTCCCTGCTTGACCCCGAAACCCTTGAGCGCGTCGGTTACGAGCTCTCGATACATCTCGATGTCAGCGCCCTGACTGACCGTCACACGAATGCTTGGAAACTGATGTGTCAGGCGTTCCGCGATCTGTTTTCTCAGGGCGAAGCGCTGGTCGTGCAATTCCGAACTCCGCTTGAGCAGTTGTGCACGAGCTTTCAGAAGGTCTCGCCTCTGTTGCATTTTAGCGAGGTGTTCGTTGGCGGCAGTTTGAGCTGTCGCCAACGCGCTCAGCAACGCCTGCCGCTCGGCTGCTCTTGTACCTTCCTCGTTCGACGCTGTGACGATGGCGCGGTACTCGGCCTCCTGAATTGCATGCTGCGCGGCGAGTGCCGATGCAAGTGCTCGAATGCGTGCCTCGACGCCTCGCGCTTCCTCTTCGATTGATCCGAGCGCCGTATCGAGACGCCTCGTAAAGGATTCGAGGTCGCGTCGGAGTTCTTCGAAGAACTCATGATTCGCAATCTGAGAAGTCGCGTCGCCGAATTGAGCGTCGATGATGGCTTGAAACGCCGTCTGGCTCGATCGAGTATCGCGTAACAGCTTCTGTAAGGCGGCAATTAGTGAGTCCGGCACCTTCTCCTGTCGAGCGCGTTCACTTTTTGCCGCGTGAGCCGCATTGATCCGGTTCGCGTCAGGGCCGGCTACTTCCGCCAGACCTTTGACCTTCTCCTGGAGAACGGGCACTTCCGAAGCTCTGCCGCGGGCATCGTCCAGTTCCTGATCCACGCTGAGGAGGTCACGCCCGGATTGTTCCAATTGACGCTGCAACTGTTCCAACTCGCGAGCAATCGCTACGGTGTCGTGTTCACGAAACCTGTCGAGAAGTTCGAGCTGGGCGGCAGGGCTGGATGCGATTTCTTCGATCTCATTCTGGCTAAAAACGTCTGCGCCGAAGATCTGATCTCGATCGAGCGAAATCGGAACGGCCGTTCCGGCTTCGTTCAGGACCTGGATTGTGTCGTGCGCCCCGCGGCTAGCGGTGTATCGCATATCCGTTTTGGTTCGGACGTCGATCGTAAGACGACCATTCCCGAGATTGGCCTTTACAAGACCTTCAATCGTCCGATGTCTCTGCTGATGCGCCTTCTGGTCAGGCATGAGACCGAGACCGAACCGAAGAAACTCAAGGGCTGTGGTCTTGCCTGCCCCTCTTCCACCGATCAGGCAGTTCAACCCGTCAGCAAACTCCAGTTGAGCGCCCGCCAGGAAACCGCCGGTCACACGAAGCCCTAGCACCTCGTGATGGGCGGACTGCTGTCTTTTCTGAGCAGCCATGATGGTCATCGTACACCTGACATCTGAGTTGTTTCGCCGGAGGGTGTCGTCCGCTTCGCGGAACAAGATTCCGGTTATCTCTGGCAGCAACCTTGCCCATTTTCGCGAATCGTGGAGCTGAAACCGTCGTCCTCTCGGAAAGACATTTGACTGCGGCTTCTGGAGAGAGGTCGCACCACCGGCGGGACGGTCACGACCCAAGTAGTGAATCGTCCAGACGAATTGGAGGTGCATCAGCGACTGGCGCCGGCCAGCGCAGCGCCTCGACGGGCAGGGAGTGCCAGAGCGTCCAGCAACGGCGGACGAAGGTGACATGATGGTTGGAGAAGATGATCAAGTCGGCGCCATCCAGGGATACAGCGACGCGGTCAACCGGCGACTTCGCGCGAAGGACCAGTTCGAGTTCCTTCGCGACATCGCCAAAAAAGAGGTCACCTCCGCCGAAGCAGTAGAGATGCCTACCGTCGGTTGACCACTGCAGATCCATGTCACCGGCCGTGAAACTGGCGGGCAGCGTACCGATTGGTTTTCCGAGACCAGACGTGGAACCTGGAGTGACTACAAAGGTTTCGCCATTAACCGCTGTAACAGCAACGCGATCGCTTTGCATATTGAACCTTACGAGTTTTCCGTCCCTTACCACGGGCTTCGTAACGGCCCGCGGGGAACCAGCGGCTGCCCAAACATAAATTGCGCCGTCTTCGGCACGCCCTGCGAACCATTGACCATCGCGCGACATTCGTAGACTTGGATCCCAATCTTGATTGGCCCAGGCGCCGGCGTTTATCACGGGCGGCGGCAAGTTATTGACGGTCTCATTGATGGTCCACTGACGAAATGAACCAAAGGGGACGCGATAGACGAGCTGTTCTTCGTCAGGTGTAAGGGCAGCACCCACCTGACGAACGTATCGCCTTGTGTCGATTAATACGTGCGTTATGGCAAGGTTTGGAAAACCTGAGAGATCGACAGCGCGCAGGTAACCCTTTCCTTCGTAAATCAGCCGACGCCCCGATGGCGTGAACGCGAACGCACCGACAGCATCGTTGTTACTTAGCACATAGAGATCGTTCAAGATCACTCCGGACTCGCCCAGCGAGACCAGCCGTTTTATCCAAAGAGCTCCACTACTATCGCCGACGGCCATGTACTTCCCGTTCTCACTAAATGCGACCCTCGGAGGAGCATCGAATCGAGTATGGTCAAACCGAGATGTGAGATCGAATGTCGCAATCGGACGGCCTGTCGGCGGGACAATCTCCCGTGGATGCCAGAGATAGAGTTCGCCACTACCGGAGAATGCGTATGCCCAGCCGGCTCTCACTCCGCCCCATCTTTCCCAGTAACTCGAATCGTCCTTCGTGGAACTCAGCCGAAGCGTCGGCGGAGTGTCGCGTGTTAGCCGCGTATTGGCGCGCCACACATAGATCGCTCCGGGCTTCGTGATTCCGGCAATCCAAGTGCCGTCATCACTGATCTTGAGATCATGAAGCGGAATGTCTACCGGTAGAGCCGTCGACCACGGCTTCATGACATCCCAGATGCGTGTCTGTCCATCTGATTTGAACGACGCGGCCGTCGCGCCATTGGCCGAAATGATCCAACTGCTATCGGGCAGATCGATATGCGTGGCCCGCACTTCGATTCGCGGCGGGAGGATGAGCGTGACCAACAAGACGAAGCCGAGACAGGTGCCGGCGAGCGCCATCGCGTAACGTCGCCGGCTGCGCGATAGGATCGCGGCTGCAGCCAGCTCTACCTTTCGCTGCGGCGTGGCGTAACGGCGTATCAGCCGCAGCTGCTTCCACGGAAGCACCACCTTACGCCCCGTGCGCTCAAGGGCGACGTATGACTCGAGCAGCCGATTCGCGCGTTGTTCGACCGTCTGCAAGCCGGCGGTCGCCTCGTAAACCGGGCGGGCCAGGTAATCGTGGCGGAGGTTGTAGCGCCCTTCGTCCTCAAGGATCACCACGTAGGCACGCGTGGCCTGTCCGAGGCAGTCGGTGACCAGTTGCTGCACGACGTCGGCGGCAATATCCGAGGCGGATGCGGCGACGCGCTGCACGATCTCGTCGTACGTCAAGCCGACCGGACGCTTCGCGTCGGCGGAATCGGCGCAAAGCAGGCGGAGTACCAGGCGGGCCACGCGATGGTAGCGATCGTCCGACGGGCGGCCCGGCGGCACCACGATCTCGCTGACGTAGGAGGTGAGAACGCCCTCTGCGGCACCCGCCTCGCGGTAGCGGTCGAGATCGTAGACCCGGTGCTCGGCCAGGCGGCTGGCCACGAGCTGCAGCTCGACCGGGCGCACCTCGCCGCCGTTCTCCAGATCGCGAATCAACTGTGCCTTCAGCCTGTCCGCGAACGGCACCTCGTCGTGCTCGGCGGCGGCGGTGAGCACCGCCGAGGCCTGCTCGGGGTCCCAACTGCGCAGGCGGTGGGAGAAGCGAACGTCCAGCGGCTGCGGCACCCACGGCGCGAAGTCCTGCAGGTCGTCCACGAACTCTTTCCGCACGCTCACCACGAACCGAACCGCCACAGACTCGACGGCATATGCCTGGCCGATCCGCGCGAAGATCTCTCCCCGCTCCTGCTTTACACGGTGCGCGATGAAGAATTCTTCGAACTGATCCCAGATCAGCACCAGGGGTCCGCCGCGAATGCGGTGCGCCTCCGCGAGCGCCGCGCTGAGCGTCGTCGCGTTCGCTGCATCCGAGATGGCTTTGCGAATCGCGTGCAGCGCGGCGGCGACCGGGTCAGCGCCAGTCTTCTCGCAATAGATCACCGTGAAGCCCGACTTTTCCAGCTCCCCGAGCACCGCGGAGCGAAGCAGCGATGTCTTGCCTACACCTGCCTCGCCGCTGACGTAGGCGAAGCGACATTCGCCGCTGCGGAGTTTCGCCAGGAGCTGACTCGTATCGAGACCGCGCCCGAGAAGATGCTCCCCTTTCTCGAACGGCAGGAGGCCGCGGAGGTAGGCGCTACCTCCGGCCGGAGGAGCCGCAACCGCGACCGGCCGGCGACGGCGGCGCAGCACTACGCGCCGGACGATGAACCAGGCCAAGCTGCCGACGACCACCGTGCCTGCGCCGACGGCAATCCAGGGACTGCTTTTGACGATGGCGACGACGGCTGTCAGCGTGCCGCCGATGGTCAGCAGAAGCTGCAGCGCCTCGTTGAGACGCCGCGCAGGCTCGTATTGCGGCTTCTCGCCGTCTGGCGCCCCGTTGCTCATCGTGATGGAAGTCCCGCCTCAAGGATAGTGCGCCTATCGTCGCCACGAAAGCCCTTTCGCGCGGCCACGTCCCGGGCGATGCGGTCGATAAGTGCGCCTGGTACAGCTGAGCGAGAACTGTCCGAGATCTTGGCCCACACCGCCAGGAGGACGGCCGTGTGACTGTCCGAGAGCTCACCCCAACCGACCCCTATGCACCCCAAACCCTTATCGGGCCAACATGTTGAACACGTTGGTGTTAGGCGAAATCACTCGATGCGGCCAATCGGCCTGAACGCGCTCATAACCCAAAGGTCGCGGGTTCAAATCCCGCCCCCGCAACCAATGAAAAACGTTTGAACGGCCGACACTTACGTCGGCCGTTTCTGGTTTGGCGATCATCCATTCGCCCAGGGGTGCCGCGGCGGCGGATCGGCGTCGGCGCGGCCGGCCAGTCGTGCGTAGGTGGCGCGAAGCAGCGGAACCACGGCGGCCGGCGAGAAGAGTTGCTCGTAACGAGCGCGCGCCGCGCGCGCCAGCATTTCACGGCGCGCGGCGTCGCGGGCGAGCTCGGTCATCGCCGCGGCGAGCGCATCGACGTCGGCTGGCGGCACGAGCAGTCCGGCGTCCGATCCGAGCATGTCCGGAATGCCGCCGACAGCCGAGGCGATCACCGGAACGCCGTGCGCCATCGCCTCGACGATGGTATTCGGCGTCCCTTCCGCCAGCGTGGGGAGCACGAGAACGTCGATGCTGCGCATGAACGCATCGCGAGCGGCCGGTCCGGCATACGTGCCGGTGAACGTGCAACGCCCATTCAGCGCGGCGGCCGCGGCGCGACTCCTCACGTCGTCGAACTGCGGACCTCCGCCGGCGATGCGAAGCGACACATCCGGCACGCGATTCGCCGTCTTTACGAACGCGTCGATGAGGGCAAGCGGCCCTTTGCCGTATTCGAGCCGCGCCGCGAAGCCGAACGTGACCCGGCCGTCGCCCGGCCTCGGCATCGGCGCGGGGACGTCGGCGAGGGTGATGGGCAGCACGTCGACCGCCGTTCGAACGAACTTCTCCGCGAATCGCGCCGCCAGGCGCGGAGAGAGAGCGGCGACGTGCGCCAGCGGCAGCGCCGCGCCGAGGTGGCCGTAATAGAAATCGAGGTCGGGGAGAAAATCGGCGGTGCCGAGCTCCTGGTACAGAACCGGAACGTTGGCCGCGTGAGCGCCGCGGATGATCGCCACGGACGCCGGATCGGGCGTGACGACGTGAACGATGTCGGGCCGCAGGCCCGAAAAGTACGCACGGCAACGGCGATCGTAGCTGGAGGAGAGACCGGCGGCCGTTTTCTGGAACAACCGCCGCGGCCCGCCCGGAATGTGCGGCATGTGATTGCGAACGAACTGCATGCCGTGGCCGACCAGCGACCGGCCGGCGATGCACGACACCGGCACGCGCGCGTCGAGCAGCCGCCGGTAATGCGGGTCG
>Ga0068854_100001919_pt1 | contig 12672 bp, 9 predicted proteins | sample KBSCornC42_FD_66590 | JGI IMG/M metagenome (GOLD analysis project Ga0068854, IMG submission 66590) | Corn rhizosphere microbial communities from Kellogg Biological Station, Michigan, USA - KBS Corn C4-2 | ecosystem: Host-associated > Plants > Roots > Rhizosphere > Soil ... | reverse complement strand
CAGGAAATCTCGGAGATCAGCCGCGGCCTGAAGCAGCTCGCCAAGGAGCTCGACGTGCCGGTGATCGGCCTGTCGCAGCTCAGCCGCGCGGTCGAGCAGCGCGAGGACAAGCGTCCGCAGCTCTCCGACCTTCGTGAATCGGGCTCGATCGAGCAGGACGCCGACATCGTCCTCTTCATCTACCGCGAGGATTATTACCTCGCCGCGCATCAGCCGACCGACGACCATCCGGATGCTGCCGAGTGGAGAGAAAAAATGGAGCGCGCCTACGGCCGGGCCGAAGTGATCGTCGCGAAGCAGCGCCACGGCGCCACCGGCAAGATCCACCTACGGTTCGACAGCAAAATCACGAAATTCAGCGACGCTCCGCAGGATTCTTATTTGCCCGAAATGCGCTCCTAAGTTTCTCGACCGTGGGAGGGGGTGAGGGCGCCGCCGCTCGGTCGGCGCCCTCAGTCGTCGTCACGGGCCGATATCGCCGCTTTGCTGGACCGGCTGCCATTTGACTCCACGGACGAGGCCGAGCGCCGCGGCGACATTGTCGTCCCAGCCATAGACGTCGGGCCTGAACTGGACGCGCGAGCCGTCCCAGAATGCGGTGTGGTAGAGAAGCCGGACCGGGATCGTGTTCGGCAGCTTGACGAAAGTCTCCTGCTGCGACGCCATCGCTTTCTGGAACTTGTCGAGGACTCCTTCCTCGGTCGCGATCGCGGTTGCGAAGGCGACCGCATTCTGCACCCGGACGCAGCCGTGGCTGCGGTGCCGGTCGGGAAGCCCGAACAGCGCCTTGGCTGGCGTGTCGTGAAGATAGATCGCCTGCTTGTCGTCCATGTCGAACTTGACGATCCCGAGCGAGTTCTTGGGACCCGACGCCTGGACGTACATCCCGTCCTTCATAGAGAAATTGTTCGCCGCCAGCCAGGCGGAGCCCTTGGACGCGATCTCCTTGTCGGCGATCGACTTGGGCACGGTCCAGGTCGGGTAAGCGACAAGGTTGACGATCGGCGCCTGGAGCTGCGGAGTCTGCTTGTCGGGCTCGCCGGCGACGACGTTACGGCGGTCCATGTGCTGACCGTCGCGCCAGTAATCGAGGATCGTTGCCGCGGTGTTGACGTCGATCCGCGTGGCGGGCGGATTGCGCTCGAGCCAGCGAAGCCGCTCCATCGCGATCGCCGCTTCGCGCGCGAGGCCCGCTGGTCCGAGGTTGATCGCGTCGAGCGTGTTTCCGCCGACGATTCCGTCGGTCTTCAGCCCGAAATCGCCCTGCAGTCGCTTCACTGCGGCGATGAGCTGACCGGAATAAGTTGTGGACACCGGAGCCGTCGCTTGCGTCGCGCGGCGATGCTGCCGCGCTGCCGGCGCGAAATATCCCATCGCCTGCAGCGCGGCCGCGAGCGCGGCGACGCGCTTGTCGTGGCTTCCCGGCTTGATCGGATCGCCGTCGGGGACCGCCTGAAAATTCGGGGTCTTGGAAGCGAGTTCGAGATAATGGAGATGCGCCTGGCTGAGCGCCTTATATTCGTCGGTCTGGGGCGGAAGCGAGGCGAACCAGCTGGTGAGGTCGCCCTTCTGCATCGCCTGCTGAAAGCCCTGCTGCACGTCGCCGGACGGCCGCGGGATGGTGTAGACAGGAAAAATCTTGTTCGGGTCGGAATAGCCCTGCGCGAGCGCCTGGGCGTAGCGAAGTGCTGTGTGGGTCAGTGCGGCGCCCTGCTCGCCGCCCTTGAGGAAAAGGTCGGGCTTGAGTCCGTTGGCGGGCGCGCCGGCGATGGCGTCGCGAAGCTGCTTTTCAAGCTTCCTGTTCCACTGGACCTGAGGCTCGCCGGGAGCGGCGGCGTTCGCTTGCTGGTTGGCGCTATTCCCGCTGTTGGAACAGCCTGGGAGGGCGGCGATGCACAGGGCAAGGCCGATGGCCGTGCCGATCCAGTTACGCTTGGTCACGGGCAGCTTAACGCTGTTCCACTTCCAAACGATCCATCGGGAAGTGCAGGCGCTCAGTCTTCCTGCATGTTCGGGTCGCGAAGGCCCTCGCCGATCGCCCCCCGGACCCGGTCGGCCTCGCTGCTGGTCACCGGATAGGCGCAATAGTCGGCGGCGTAAAAGGCGCTGGGCCGGTGGTTGCCGGAAATGCCGACGCCGCCGAACGGCGCGTTGGAGGGCGCGCCGTTGGTCGGCTTGTTGCGGTTGATGACGCCTGCGCGGACGTTCGCCCAGAATTTGTCGTAAAGTTCAGGCGAGCCTCCCACCAGGCTGGCTGCAAGCCCGTAGCGGGTGTTGTTCGCTTCATCGATCGCGGCATCGAAATCCTTGACCCGGACGATCTGGAGCACCGGCCCGAAAATCTCCGCGTCCGGCCTGTCCTTCACCTCCGTCACGTCGATCAGCGCGGGCGTGAGATAGGGCCGCTCCTCGAACGGGCGGTCGAGGCGCCGAATTGGCTTTCCGCCTTTCATCATGAGGTCGAGCCATTGCTCCTGCACATGATCGGCGGCGGCATTGTCGATCACCGGCCCCATGAAGGGCTGCGGGTCGGCGAACGGGTGGTCGACGATGATCCGGTCGATGGTCGCGCAGACGGCGTCGATCAGCGGACCTTCCTTGCCGTCCTCGACAATCAGGCGCCGCGCAGCCGTGCAGCGCTGCCCCGCCGTGAGGTAGGCGGACTGAACGGCGATGATCGCGGCCGCTTCGACGTCCTTTGCGTGCCACACCACGAGCGGATTGTTGCCGCCCAGCTCGAGCGCGAGAATCTTCTGCGGCGTCTCGGCGAACTGCTTGTGGAGCGATGCGCCGGCGCGCGCGGAACCGGTGAAGAGAAGACCGTCGATCCCGCTCTGACCGGCGAGGGCCCGGCCCTGATCCGGGCCCCCGATCAGCAGCCGCACGACGCCATCGGGGATTTTCGCGTCATGAAAGCAGCGAACGAGAAACTCGCCCGTCGCGGGAGTCTTCTCCGACGGTTTGAACACGACCGTGTTGCCGGCGATCAGCGCCGGGACGATGTGCCCGTTGGGCAAGTGCGCGGGGAAATTGTATGGGCCAAGCACGGCGAGCACCCCATGCGGCTTGTGCCGCACCGCGACGCGGTTGCCGAGCGCGGCTTCCATCTTCCGCTGCGGAGTCCGCTCGGCATAGGCGTCGACCGAAATCTCGACCTTGTTGACCACCGCGCCGACTTCGGTCCGGGCCTCCCAGAAGGGCTTGCCCGTCTCATTTGCGATCAGCTCCGCGAACTCGTCCTGCTTCTTTCGAACGACATTGGCGAAGCGGCGGACCGCTTCGATGCGGTAGGCGTGGGAATGCGCCGCCCAGGCGGGCCATGCCGCGCGCGCCGCCGCGACTTCCACCGCGGCATCGCCGGTCTCGCCCGACCAGACGACCTCGCCTGTCGCAGGATTGGTGGAAACGAGCGTCTCGGTCACGGACGCGCGGTCCACGACCGGCGCGTCTTCGTCAACCTGCGGGTGCATCTTGCGCCATCGCTTCGCCCATTCTTCGGACGGCTCTAATCTTCTCGTCGAAGGGCCGCCAGTCGCCGTTCTCGGCAATCGCGGACCAGATCGCCTCGACCTCTTCGATGTACATCGAGCATGGCGCCGGATCCGACCAATAGGGATGCGACCGTTCCGTCTCGCGGCCGGCAAGCAGCCGTGCCAGCTCCCGGAATTCGTGGTCAGGATAGGCCTCAGCGCCGGGATCGCGCCCGCCGCGCCAGTCGAAGAAGATTCGATCAATCGGCTTCGCGCGCGTCGCCAGCGCCTTGATTAGCGCGCTGGCGAGTTCTCGGTCGCCCTCATCCGGCGCAACGCCGAGGCGCCGAAGCATGGCCGCGACCAGCGCCTCCTCGAAACGCTCCCCCCAACCGGAAAGCAGAGCGGACAGCGCCGGCGCTTCGGCGACGAGCGAGAGGCAGCCGGCGAGCTGGGCGAGGTCCCAGTGGATCGCCTCCGGTTGGCGACCGAAGGCGTAGAGACCGTAATGGTCGAAATAGGCCGCCGTGAACTCCGGGTCCCACTCGGGCGTGAACCGCCATGGGCCGTAGTCGAAGCTCTCGCCGGTGATGTTGATGTTGTCGCTGTTAAGCACGCCGTGGACGAAGCCGGCGGCCATATAGGAGGCGGCGAGTGTCGCGGTGGCGATTGCAGCCAGGTCGAACAGGCGCAGTGCGTTTTCCGCCACGTCGCTGCCAGGCTGCTCGGAATAGAGGTTCTCGAGGCAATAGCGGACCAGCTTGTCGATGCTGTCGACGTCGCCGAAAAAAGCGAGCCGCTGGAACGTGCCGATCCGGATGTGGCCATGGCTGAGGCGGGTCAGCACCGACGATCGGGTGGGCGAGGGCTCGTCGCCGCGCTCTAGCTGCTCGCCCGTCTCGAACAGGGCGAAGCTCTTCGACGTGTGGACGCCAAGCGCCTCGAGCATCTCGGTCGCCAGCACTTCGCGAACGCCGCCCTTGAGCGTCAGCCGGCCGTCGGCATGGCGGCTGTAGGGCGTCTGGCCGGAGCCCTTGGTGCCGAGGTCGAGTAGCAAATCCCGGTCATCGCGAACTTGTGCGAAAAGGAAGCCTCGGCCGTCGCCGATCTCGGGATTGTACACGCGGAACTGATGGCCGTGATAACGGAGCGCGAGCGGCTCCACGAGATTGCCTGGCAGGGGTTCGAAGCGGCAGAAATGCCGCGCCCAGCCTTCATCCTCGAGGTCGCCCAGGCCGACTCGACCGGCCCAGCGCCGATTCAGGAAGCGCGGCTCGCATTTCGGAAACGGTGCCGGCTGGACTGCGTCGTGGAAGCTGGGCCCGAGACTCAGGATCTTCGGATCGGGCCGGTAGGAAGCCATTCCGGCTGAAGTGGCGTTGCGCGCCTCCCGTTCCAACCCTCAGGCGACCAGTTTGTTGAGCTTGGCGACCGCGTCGGAGTCCGGATCGTCGGGAGCGATCGTGTCGACGAAATGGCCGTTTCGATCGAACAGCTCGACGATCGCGCTGTGCATCATCTCCTTCCCCGGCATGGGGTGAGGCGAGGGCTGAGCGTAGATGCCATATTGCTTTTTCACCTGGTTGATCTCGGCCCGCGAGCCAGTCAGCCCGATGATCGGCGAATTGAACAAGGTTGCATATTGGCCGACTTGCTTCGGGCCGTCGTAGGTCGGATCGATGGTCACGAAAACAATGTTGAACTTCGCCGCGCCGCCGACCTCATTGCGCAGCTTCACCATCCGCGACAGTGTCGTGGGGCACACATCCCCGCAGCGGGTGAAACCGAAATACATGACGTAGGGCTTTCCGAGCAGCTTCGCGCTCGAGAAGGGCTTTCCATCGCCGCCGACGAGCGTGAACGGACCGCCGAAGTGAGACGAAGCAGCGCCGCTCGTCGCTTGCGGTGGATGCACGGTGACTCGCTGGACCAGGAGCAGCGCGGCCATCCCGGCGATCGCCAGCGCGACGATTATCCAGACGAGCAAGCGCACCTGCCTGACCCTGGATTTCGGCGGAGCTTCTTCGGTCATCGGCGGGTCACAGGCTCCAATAGACGATGTCAGGGCGCAGCTTGCCGGGGTCGATGCTCGACCGCACGTCGGCGACGACCCCGCCGCGGGCGATCATGTCGCTGACATGCTCGATATGGGGCCCATAATCGTCGTGCGCGACGGCGTAAATCAAGGCATCCAGATTCTTGAACTGGTCGATGGAGGTGAGCTCGACTCCATATTCGTGCAGCACGGCCGAGCGGTCGGCGAGCGGATCGTGGACCATCGGCTCGATCCCGAACTCCCTGAGCTCGCGATAGGTGTCGACCACCTTCGAGTTGCGGATGTCGGGGACATTCTCCTTGAAAGTGAAACCGAGGATCCCGACCCGCGCCTTCCGGATCGGGCGCCCGGTCGCGGCGATGAGCTTCACCACGCGCTGCGCCAGGTACGCGCCCATGCCGTCATTCACGCGCCTGCCCGAAAGGATCACCTCCGGCTGGTAGCCGAGCTGCTCCGCCTTGGCGGTCAGATAATAAGGGTCGACCCCGATGCAGTGGCCGCCGACCAGGCCGGGATGGAATTTGAGGAAGTTCCATTTGGTCCCCGCCGCATCGAGCACGTCGCGGGTGCGGATTCCGAGCAGGTGACAGATTTTCGCGACCTCGTTCATCAGCGCGATGTTGAGGTCGCGCTGCGTGTTCTCGATCGCCTTTGCCGCTTCGGCGACCTTGATCGAAGGCGCGCGATGGACTCCCGCTTCGACGACCGACCCGTAGAGTTCCGCGAGCTTGTCGAGCGTCTCCTCATCCTGGCCCGCGACGACCTTGGTAATCCGCTCGATCGAATGTTCCCTGTCGCCGGGGTTGATCCGCTCCGGACTGTAGCCGAGCTTGAAATCGCTGCCCGCCTTCAATCCCGACGCCTGTTCGAGCGCGGGCGCGCAAATCTCCTCGGTGACACCGGGATAGACGGTGCTTTCGAACACCACGATCGATCCCTTCGACAAAGTCGGGCCGACGATCGCGCAGGCCTTGAGCATGGCGTCGAAGTCGGGCCGGTTGGCGGCGTCGATCGGCGTCGGGACCGTGACGATGAAGATTTCGGAACCGCGAAGGGCGGCGGGATCGTCGGTGATGGTGAAATCGACCGCCGCGAGCTCCTCCGGCGTGACTTCGTTGGTCGAATCCACGCGTTGCCGAAGTGACTCGACGCGCGGTCCACTGACGTCGAAGCCGACCACCTCGTGCTGCCGCGCAAGGGCGACGGCGAGCGGAAGGCCGACGTAGCCGAGGCCGATGATCGCTACTTTCACGAGCTGGCAGCCCTCCGTATTCCGACGCTTAGAGCGGCCAATGGGGCAGCAGGCAAGCCCAGGGTGATCAGGCCGCGAAGGCCTGCTCGAGGTCGGCGATCAGGTCGTCGGAATCCTCGATCCCGACCGAGAAGCGGATCAGGCTGTCGGTGATCCCGCGGGGCTCGCGCACCTCTTTCGGAACGGAAGCATGGGTCATGATCGCGGGGTGGTTGGCCAGGCTTTCGACCCCGCCGAGCGATTCGGCGACGGTGAAGATCTGCAGCCGCTCCATGATCCGGCGGGTGCGCTCGAGGTCGCCGTCGACAACGCACGAGAGCATTCCGCCGAAGCCGTGCATCTGCCGCTTGGCGAGCTCATGCTGGGGATGGCTCTTGAGCCCGGGATAAAAGACCTTGGCGACTGCCGGGCTGGCTTCCAGCCAGCGCGCGACCTTCATCGCATTGTCGCAGTGGCGCTGCATCCGGACCGCGAGCGTCTTCACGCCGCGGTTGGCGAGGAAGGAATCGAACGGCGACATGATCCCGCCGATCGAATTCTGGAGGAACTTGATTTCCTTGGCGAGATCCTCGGTCCGCGCGACTATCGCCCCGCCCAGCATGTCCGAGTGGCCGTTCAGATATTTGGTCACCGAATGGAGGACGAGGTCAAACCCGACGTCGAGCGGGCGCTGGACCCAGGGTGTCGCAAACGTGTTGTCGGCGACCGCGATCAGCTCATGCGCTTTCGCGATCCGCGCCAGCCCCTCGAGGTCCGCGAGCTTCATCAACGGGTTGGTCGGCGTTTCGACCCACAGCATGCGCGTGTTGGGCTGGATCGCCGCTTCGATCGAAGCGAGGTCGGAGAAATCGACGTAGGAGAAATCGTGCCCGGCCGACCGTCGGCGGACGCGCTCGAACAGCCGGTAAGTGCCGCCGTAGAGGTCGTCTCCGGCGAGAACGTGTGAGCCCGAGTCGAGCAGCTCGAGGATGGTCGAGGCAGCCGCCATGCCCGACGCGAAGGCGAACGCGTCCGCTCCGTTCTCGAGGTCCGCGACGACCCGCTGGAAGGCCTCGCGCGTGGGATTGCTTCCGCGCGCATAGGCGTAGCCCTTGTTCACGCCGGGGCTTTCCTGGGCGTAGGTCGAGGTGGCGTAAATCGGCGTCATGACCGCGCCGGTCGTGGGGTCGGGATGCTGGCCGGCGTGGATTACGCGCGTCGAGAATCGCAGGCGGTTGGGCAATTCGGCCATGGACTGGGACCTCAGCTGGGATTCGGGTGAAGGCGCAAATTATTGATCAGGTCGACGCGCGTGATCACGCCGACGAATTCGCTGCCGTCCATGACCAGCGCCACTTCCTCGCGGTCGAAGATCGGCAGCAGCGAGTCAATCGGCTCGGTCACTTGCAAGGTCCTGAGGCTCGTCGTCATCACCGATTGCACCGGCTGACCGAAACGGGCTTCGCGCGCGAGCTCCTCATTCTCGACGCCCTTGAGGATGTCGCTTTCGTCTAGGATTCCGACGAGGTGGCCATTGTCGATCACCGGCAGCTGCGAGACGTCCGCCTGGCGCATCCGGTTGTAGGCCGAGAGGAGGGTGTCCGAGGGGCCGATCGAGACGACGCTGCCCTCCGACAGTTTCCGCGGGACGAGGTCGCGGAGGTCGCCGTGGATCGGCCGGTCGGCGAGGCCCTGCTCCGCGAGCCAGGAGTCGCTGTAGACCTTCGAAAGATATTTGGCGCCGGTGTCGCAGGCGAAGGTGACGACGCGCAGCGGCTCGGTCTGCTCGCGGCAGAAGCGGAGCGCCGCCGAGAGCAGGGTCCCGGTCGACGAGCCGGCGAGAATCCCTTCCTTCATCAGAAGCTCGCGGGCCGAGTCCATGCTCTCGCGGTCGGAAACGTAATAAGCGTTCTTGACCAGCGCGAGGTCGGCATTGTCCGGAATGAAGTCCTCGCCGATTCCCTCGACGTTCCACGAACCGGCCTCAACCATTTCTCCAGTTCCTACATAATGAGCGAGGACGGACCCGACGGGGTCGGCGAGCACCATGCGGGTCTTGGGCGACCGCTCGGCGAAGTAGCGGCCGATTCCGGTCAGCGTGCCGCCCGAGCCTACACCGACGACGATCGCGTCGACGTCGCCTCCCATCTGCTCCCAGATTTCGGGCGCGGTTGTCTGGTAATGCGCGAGCGGATTGTTCGGGTTGCCGAACTGGTTGACGTAATAGGCGCCGGTCTCCCGGGCGATCGTCGCGGCGAGGTCCTGGTAATATTCCGGGTCGCCCTTGCCGACGTCCGAGCGGGTGATCCGGACGTCGGCGCCGAGCGCTCGGAGGTGCTGGACCTTCTCCCGCGCCATCTTGTCCGGAACGACCAGGATAATCCGGTAGCCCTTCAGCACCCCGACCAGCGCCAGCGCGAGACCGGTATTGCCGGCGGTCGCTTCGATGATGGTGCCGCCGGGCTTGAGCCCCCCGTCCCGTTCCGCGGCGCCGATCATCGACAGCGCGATCCGGTCCTTGATCGAGCCCCCGGGGTTCTGGCTTTCCAGCTTCATGAACAGGCGGCAGCGACCCGTGTCGAGATTCCTGAGCTCCACCATCGGCGTCGACCCGATCAGGTCGAGCACCGACCCGACGGGCTTCGGTAGAGAGCTATGGGTCATCGCCGCCTGTGCGCCTGAAATGACAGAATTTCGTCTGCGCGAGTGAGTGGAGGCCCGAGCCGGAATCGAACCGGCGTGCAAGGATTTGCAGTCCTCTGCGTAACCACTCCGCCATCGGGCCTGAGCGGCCGCCTTTCGGCGAGCTTGGCCGCGCGGTCAAGCGTGGAGGGCCGCTCTCTCGATATGGCATTGCTGTTGCAAATGCGAATAACTCGCATTAGCAGGGAAGGCACAGAACCGAAAAAGGGCTTTCCGAATGCCAAAACTATGGATGCTGGGCCTCGGCCTGGCGGCGTGCCTTTCTGCGCCCCTGCGCGCCGAAGAAAATCCGTTCAATTACTCGTACACGGCGGACACGGAAGAGCCGGGCGAAACCGAGCTCGCGCTGTGGGCGACCGACCGCCGGGGCAAGGATCTCGGCCATTACGATGCCCAGGACTATCGCCTCGAGGTCGAGCGTGGCCTCACCGAGCGCTTCCAAGTCGCCGGCTATCTGAATTTTTCCAGCCATCACGTGCGCGGGCTCGATCCCGCGATCGCCAATGTTCAGCGAAACTTCGCCTTCGACGGCGCAAGCCTCGAATTCATCCACCGGGTTCTCGACGAGGACCGGCACGGAATCGGTTTCGCGCTTTACGCCGAGCCCGGCTGGTCGCGAATCCACGATGTCGAAGGCGAAAAAGGCACGGAATATGAGCTCGAGCTCAAGGCGATCCTGAGCAAGAGTTTCGCCGGCGGCAGGATGGTCTGGGCCGGCAATTTGACGGTCGAGCCGGAATGGGAGCGCGAACGGGAGCTCGTCGGTCCGGAGATCGAGCACAGCTGGGAAAAGGAGCTCAAGCTCCAGGCGAGTACCGGCATCGCCTATCGCCTCAGTCCGAACTGGCACGCGGGAATCGAAGCCCGCTACGCGAGCGTGTACCCGGACTGGACGCACGGCCTCCGCCGCGAAGCCTATGCCCTCTCGGCGGGTCCGGCGATCGCATTCCGGAGCGGGGAATGGTCGGCAAACCTGACCTGGCTGCCCCAGCTGGTCGGCGGGGGCACCCCGGGCCGCAGCCTCAGCCTGGACGAATTCGAGAAGCGCGAAATCCGTCTCAAGATCGCGCACGAATTCTGACCGCCGGGCTCAGAGCCGTTCAGCAGGGCTTCGCCACAGCTGCTCGTCTTTCGATGAATTGCGGTTGGCCTCTTCATAAGCTGCCGATATGAGCGGCCACCCCGGCGATGCCTGGCATTCACCGGGGCAAGCTTGAACTTCAACTGTATTATTGGCATATAACAGCAATGACCGTCCACAGCCCGATCCCGGATTTCGCCGCCGCGCGCGCGGCGATGGTCGAGAACCAGCTTCGGCCCCAGGGCGTGACCGACCCGGCGGTGCTGGATGCGATGGGCAGCGTTCCGCGCGAGAATTTCCTTCCGCCCGAAACGCGGCCGCTGGCTTATGTCGATCGTGCGGTCTCGATGGGCGACCGACGCTTCCTGCCCGCGCCCGCGGTGCTTGGATCGCTGCTCGGCCAGATGATGCCGGTGCGCGGCGAGCGAGCGCTCGTGGTCGGCGCGGGGACGGGATATTCCGCCGCCGTCCTTCAGGCCCTGGGCCTGGTGGTTACGGCGCTCGAGAGCTCGCCGAAGCTTGCGGCAACGGCGCGCGAGAATGGGCTCGACGCGGTGGAGGGGCCGCTGGAGGCAGGCTGGAGCGCCGGTGCGCCCTACGATCAGATCCTGATCGATGGAGCGGTCGAACATATTCCCGACGCGATCGTCGAGCAGCTTGCCCAGGGCGGCCGTCTCGGCACCGCGCTCGTCGACCGCGGGATCACCCGGCTCGTCGTCGGGCGCAAGGCGGCCGGCGCATTCGGCTATTTGTCGCTCAGCGATGCGGGCGTGCCGGTTCTTCCCGGTTTCGCGCGTCGCAAGGCATTCACTTTTTAGAAGAGGTTCTCTCGCGTGGTTCGCAAGCTTCTCACCGGATCGCTGATCGCTGCCCTGATGGCCGGGACGGCGGGCGCCGACACGCTGCGCGACGCGCTGGTCTCGGCCTATAAGACCAATCCTACGCTCACTGCTCAGCGGCAGACGCTCGAAGCGACCGATGCCACCGTGGCCATCGCCAAGGCCGCGGGCCGACCGCAGGTCAGCGGGACCGTCGGTCTCAACCGCGACATCACCCAGACCGGCGTCCTCTCGACCGGCGGAAAAGGGCCGTCGCTGACAGCGGGGGTGACGCTCAGCTACCCTTTATTCAACGGCGGTAGCGTCAGGAACCAGGTCCGCGCTGCCGAAACTCGGGTTGAGGCGGGTCGGGCGACCCTCACTGCCGTCGAGGGCGACGTGTTCACCCAGGCTGTCCAGGCGTACATGGACGTGATCCGCGACCGCGCCATCGTCGAGCTCAATCAGAATAATGTGAAACTGTTGCAGACGAACCTCGAGGCGACGCGCGATCAGTTCCAGATTGGCGATCTCACCCGCACCGACGTCGCACAATCGGAAGCTCGGCTCCAGCTCGGCTACGCGCAGCTTGCCACCGCGCAGGGCAATGCCGAGGCGAGCGAGGCTACTTATCGGCAGGTGATCGGGCACCCGCCGGGCGATCTTGCACCGCCGCCGCCGCTTCCGCCGCTCCCGGCGACGGCCGACGAGGCGGCGCGTATTGGGCTCGCCAGCAACCCCGATCTTATCTCGATCAACCGGCAGGAAATCGCCGCCGGCTACGATGTGAATGTCGCGAAGGCGAGCCGTCTGCCGACCCTGTCGGCCCAGGCCAGCGGCGATTTTGCCGCGAATCTTGCAGGCAATGCTCCGGCGGGATTTCCGAATACGGGAACCCAGACCGCGATCGGCCTCGGCGCGTCGATCCCGATCTTCCAGGGCGGACTTCCGGCGGCGCGGATCCGGCAGGCGCAGGCCCAGCAGGGCCAGCTGCGTGAACAAGTCGTCGGGACGGAACGCGCCGTCGTCCAGCAAACCCGCGCCGCATTCGCTAACTACCAGGCCGCGCAGGAAGCCATCCAGGCCCAGACCGTCGCGGTCCAGGCCAATGAGCTCGCGCTCGAGGGCAACCGGGCGGAGCAGACCGTCGGCACCCGCACCATCATCGAAGTGCTGAACGCGGAGCAGGACCTCCTCAATTCGCAAGTCGCGCTCGTGACCGCCAAGCGCGACGCCTATGTGGCGGGCTTCCAGCTTCTCAACGCGATGGGCCAGGCGGAGGCGCAGGACCTCGGGCTCGACGGCGGCCCGCT
>Ga0068854_100001912_pt1 | contig 12686 bp, 8 predicted proteins | sample KBSCornC42_FD_66590 | JGI IMG/M metagenome (GOLD analysis project Ga0068854, IMG submission 66590) | Corn rhizosphere microbial communities from Kellogg Biological Station, Michigan, USA - KBS Corn C4-2 | ecosystem: Host-associated > Plants > Roots > Rhizosphere > Soil ... | reverse complement strand
TGTTTCACTGGTGGCAGACGCACAGGACGGGAGACTTATCGACCCATCCTGTCAGGAATTCGTCAACCAAGCTGGTCAGCAGGTTTGCCACTCCAGCAGCGGGGAGCACCCAAATCGGCAGCCCAACTTTCAGTATGTGGTTCGACCCGAGTATCGGGCGGATCTGCCATTCGGTTTCCTCGAGCTGTGGGCGTCGTTTAATCACGTGGGTTACCACACCGCAACCGCCGACGCATCCCTTGGTATGTACAACGATATCGGCATCGGCGCGCAGCTCGGCGTCGGGGAGCATTGGAGGTTTACGCTGAGGGGCACGAACGTTACCGACAATATCGGGTTGACAGAGGGGAACGCGAGAATCTTTGCGGGTGCCCAGAACCTGGGTGGCGTAATTCTGGCAAGAGGGATCGAAGGTCACGAGTACAACCTTCAGATTCGGTATTCGTTCTGAACACGTGCCTGCTCCCGTCCGGGGCTCCAGCACGAGGTGCGCGCCTTTCACACATATGCGCCCGCAAAGGTCGCAGCTTTGTGCAAGAAGGCGCTTGGATTGCGGTCCGTGGGTGGGTGTGGCGGGCTCGGTGTGGATGGGCGGGCTCGCCACAGACGTTGGGCCGGGGTAGGCCTGCGAGCGGTCAGTGGATAGGTGGCGCAAGCGACGCTGACGCTGCATGCAAAGGGATTGATCGTGCGGGCGGCGTTGGGTGTCGGGCGAGCTCGTACCCCAGCCACCGTCAAGGTTGAGTGCGGTTGGCTCTGCGGGACCGGCAGTGGTCCCGAGCGTCGCCCATCTATGAAGCGGAGGCGCAGCGTGGCGTTGAAGGATGAAGGCGGAGGGTATGTCAGTGTGGTCGGCCGCGTGTATGTGGATCACGTGTTCGCAGGCTTCACTGCGCTGCCGACCCTGGGGACGGAGGTGTACGGCGACGCGTACTCCAAGAGCATTGGTGGCGGGGCGGCAATCACCGCCTGCTGGTTGGGCGCTATGGGAAGGCCGGTTCAGCTCGCGTGTGTAGTTGGCGAGGCGGATCTTCAGTGGTTCCGGACGGAGGTCGAGCGAGTCGGCGTGAATACGGAGCTCGTCGCCTCCAGTCGCGATAACACCGGGGTAACTGCGGCGATCGTGTTGGATGGCGACAGGGAGTTCTTTACGTATCTTGGTGCGAACCGCGAGCTCGAGCGGCAAATTCATGAACACGCCCGGTTGTCACGATTGTGCGCCAGCAGGCATCTTCATATTACGGCGCCGCTGCCCCCGACCACGGCCCGGATGCTCATTGATTGCGCTCACCAAGCAGGTGGAACGGTCTCCCTCGACGTCGGCTACCAGCCGGCTTGGTACAAGGACCAAGCCAATCTGCCGACGCTACAAGACGTAGATCTCTTCTTCCCTAATGAGGTAGAGGCGAAGTTGCTGGGGCTGTCTACGCCTGCCGGGCTACAGACGTGGCTGGCATCGGACTCAGATCTCGCAACGCGAGCGGTGCGCCGATGGGTCGTGGTCAAGCGCGGTCGTGCCGGTGCGATCGCTGCGAGTCGAGATGTGTACGTCGCAGTCGAGCCGCCGCCAACCACAAACGTCGACACGACAGGTGCAGGGGATGCTTTCGATGCGGGATTCATAGACGGATTTCTGCGCGGCGGCAGTGCCAAAGACTGGCTCCGACGCGCGTGCGTATGCGGGGCGCTGTCGGTAACGCAGCTCGGTGGCGTTGCCGGTGCGGCGAACGAAGACAAAATAAACCAAGTGATAGAGAGCACATATGGCATCTAAGGTTACGTACATTGGTGGCGGTGGTGTCAGAACGCCTCTGGTCGTTTTCGGTGTGAGCGAAGCTGCGACGGCGATTGATGCAGACGAGCTCGTGCTTTATGACCCGGACGCAGCGAGGCTGAAGGTTATGAGTGCCGTCGGTCGCGCCGCGGTACAGCTATCCGGCGGCCGCCTAAAGGTCAGGGAAACGCACACCTTGGCGGATGCCATCGATGGTGCACGGTTTGTCATGCACAGCATCCGTGTCGGAGGGATCGCAGGTCGTGCGCAGGACGAGGCGGCCTGCGTGCGCCACGGATTCTGTGGGCAGGAGACTACCGGAGTTGGCGGTGCAGCAATGGCGTTTCGAACCGTTCCGATCGCCGTCGCACATGCAAAGGAGGTCGCCAAGTGCAGTCCGAACGCCTGGTTCATTAGCTTTACAAACCCGGCAGGGCTGATAACGCAAGCAATTAGCGACTACACAGGAGTGCGCGTTGTTGGGATCTGTGATACGCCAAATCACATGTTTCATAGGATGGCCGATGCGATCGGAGTCCCGTACGACAGGTTGGAGTGCGACTATGTCGGCCTTAACCACTTGGGGTGGATTCGGCGCATACGAGCCAATGGCGAAGACATCACTGATTCCGTACTTAATGACGGAAACCTGCTCGCGCGCTTCTACGCGGTACCGATGTTCGATCCGGAAATGGTGCGTGAGCTGAAGCTGATTCCGACTGAGTATCTCTACTTCTATTACGAGCGTACGAAAGCGCTGGCGATGCAGCGCCATAGTGGTACGACGCGTGGTGCAGAGATTGAAAAGCTGAACCACCTGCTGCTACAGGATCTCGCCAGGCTGGCGGAGCATGGTTCAGCAGAAGCGCTGGTCGATCGGTACGCTTCTTATCTGAACCGCCGATCCGGATCCTACATGAGGGTCGAGGGCGAGGGAGGGTCGGCTTTCGATTCGGAAGTTGACGCACTTCGCTGGGACCCGTTCCGTACGGCCCATGGATACCACCGAGTAGCGGTCAACGTCATGTCTGCACTCACCGGCGCCGTGCCGAAATCCTGCATTTTGAACGTCCCTAGCAGCGGCTGTGTGGACGACTTGCAGGCCAGCGAAATTGCAGAGATGCGTTGCAACGTATCGCGCGACACGATCACGCCAGTTCCGGTCGGGCGCCTGCCCGACGCAGTCCAAGGGCTGGTGCATAGTGTAAAGGCGTATGAGCGCGCCGCGATCGAAGCGTCCATGGATAACTCTGCCGGTGGCAGACGGAAGGCATTGCTAATACATCCCGCAGTAGGGGAATGGGGGCCGACAAAGGAACTGGCGAGCGAGCTTTTGGTGGGCAACGTACTGGGTTCCGACCAAGCAGACGACGTCACTGCCTGCGGCGCGCATATCGCGCCGAACTAAGGAAGGTCTGACTTTACTCGCCATCCAGGAATCGCGAAGCGGTGTCGGGGATCCAGCGTCTTCGTGCATCAACGGGTTACAGCAAAGTCGCTGGATTCCCGCATTCGCTGGAATGACAAAACAGGGGTTTGATCAGACGCTTCCCTAAGCGGTCCCGCCTATACACGTTATGAAGAGAGGAGACAGACAATGAGCAAGCGGTTTACGACCGGATGCGCCGTAACACTTCTTTCGGTGACGGCGGCGTGCGCGGCTGCGCTCGCGACCTCTACGGCTGTCGCTGATTCGCCGAGAGATGTGACGATGCGCGCGTCCACACACATGAGACCTATCGAGATCGACCGGGGTGCCGCGGCGGTGTGGCAGAGCCTAAAGAAGCTCGGCACGCGGGCTAGCCTCCTCTACTTCACGGCCCATCCAGACGATGAAGATGGTGGCATGCTTGTGTACGAGTCGCGAGGACAAGGAGTACGCACAGCGCTGGTGACGCTGAACCGCGGTGAATCCGGCCAAAATGTGATGTCGAACGACTACTTTGACCGTTTGGGCTTGGTGCGGACACAAGAACTTCTGGCGGCGGATCGTTACTACGGCGTGGAGCAATACTTCTCCACTGTGGTCGACTACGGCTTTTCTAAGACGAAGGCCCAGGCACTCCAGAAGTGGTCGTTCGATCGTGTTCTGCGGGACGAGGTACGAGTCGTCCGGATAGTTCGGCCTTTAGTGATCGCGTCTACGTTCGTGGGCGGCCCGAGCGACGGTCACGGTAACCATCAGGTTGCCGGGGAAATGGCCCAGGAGGTGTACAAGGCGGCGGGCGACCCGAACATGTTTCCAGAGCAGATCGCGGCCGGTCTGCGACCGTGGGCGCCGCTGAAGGTGTACGCGCGCGTTCCTTTCCACGCGGTATCGTCCAAAGGCATCTATGACTACGCGACAAAGCAATATGTCCCGGTTCGCTTCCGAAACTACATCGCGAATTCGTGGACAGACGGTCTGATCTCGACACAGGTTCGGATTCCCGAAGGCGAGTACGCGCCAATGCTGGGCGGTGGGTTCAATCAGATCTCGAAGGAAGGGCTTGGGCAACAGAAGAGCCAGAACGGCGGACCAGACATTCCGGAGCTTGGTCGGGCAGACACGCCATATCATCTTTGGGCGTCACGTGTTGCTACGCCCGGTGCTTCGGGCGGCAGCGAAAACTCGATCTTTGAGGGGGTAGACACCACGCTGGTCGGGATTGCGGGCTTGGCCGCGCCATCAGAAGCGGCTCTCCTGCGCCCGGGTCTTGAGCAGATTCAGAGCACCGTGCGTCAAGCCACGCAGTCGTTCTCCGCTGCTGATCCAGCGAGGATTGCGCCGATCCTGGCGAAAGGGCTCAGCGCGACGAACGCGCTTATCGCAAAAGTTGACGCCAACACGTCCATGTCGCCTGCGGCCAAGTATGACGTACTCCACGAATTGCGTATCAAACAGGCGCAGTTCAACGACGCGCTGACCGAGGCGCTGGGACTCGCCGTTTACGCCGTGGTCGCCCCAGAGGAGGTGGCTGGTGGCCCCGTCGGGACGTTCGGACTGGCAGGCAACCCAACGACGCTCTCTGTCGCAATACCAGGCCAGAAGGTCGCGGTAAACGTTCGCGTAACGGACGCGGGGACGGAGCCGGTAACAGTCACTAACGTGGGCCTCGCGCATGCCTCTGGCCACGGATGGCAGTTGTCTGGAGCATTGACGTCGCCAGCGTCACTGGCTGCCGGCGCTACCAAAGCAGTTCGCGTGGCGGCGGTGGTCCCTGACGATGCGGAGTTTACCGAACCCTACTATTCAAGGCCGAGTATTGAGCAGCCGTACTACGACATCAAAGACAAGCAATATACGAGCTTGCCGAATATGCCGTATCCGCTATCAGCACACGTTGCGTTCCAGTATCGCGGCGTAACATTGCAACTCGCGCAGGTGGTGCAAGCCGTGAAGCGGGTGACGGGCGAGGGTACTGTATATGAGCCGCTGGTGGTCGGACCGGCGGTCTCTGTCACGCTAGCCGAAAACGCCTCTGTCGTGCCGCTCGGAACCGCGTCGTTCCCGATGGTTGTAACCGTGCACAGCAACGTCAAGGGGCCCGCTCAGGGCACGGTGCACCTCAATCTACCGCCCGGCTGGAGTTCATCGCCCGCGACGGCAAAGTTTCAGACGAGTCGCGACGGGGCCGACGTGCCGCTTTCATTCTCGGTGAACCCGAAAGGGCTTGCAGAGAAGGCATACAGCGTAACCGCTGTCGCAAGCTACGGCGGAAAAACCTTCAAACGGGGATACTTCGTCACCGGATATACGGGCCTACGGCCATATTATTATTATCGTGAAGCATCGCTGCACACGACGGGCGTGGACGTGAAGGTCGCGCCGGGCTTGAAGGTAGGCTATGTAGTCGGCACCGGGAGCAGCGTGCCGGAAGCGCTGTCCAATCTGGGTGTACACGTACACTTTCTGACGGACGACGATCTGGCGTCGGGCGACCTCAGCCAGTTCGGAACAATCATAGTTGGCGTGCGAGCCTACACGGCTCGCCCGGCGCTGCGAACGTTCAATGAGCGATTGCTGAACTTCGTGCGGAATGGTGGAAACCTAGTGGTGCAATACCAAGCTCCAGACTACAACCATAACTATGGTCCGTATCCGTACACGCTTGGGAACGACGTGACGGTGATGGACGAGCACTCAAACGTGAAAATACTGGAACCTGGCGCCAGAATCTTTAACTGGCCAAACAAAATCAGCGAGGCCGATTTCGGTGGCTGGGTGGAGGAAAGAGGCCATGGATTCATGGGTAGCTGGGGGTCAGAGTATCAGGCGCTGGCGGAGATGCACGACCCTGATCAAGCGCCTCAGCGCGGTGGGTTGCTCGTCGCTCACTATGGCAAGGGCGTCTATATTTACGCGGCGCTTGCGTTCTACCGACAGTTTATTGAGGGCGTTCCGGGCGCATATCGCATATTTGCCAATCTGATCAGTGCTGGTGGCCCGGGTAGCGCGCCGTCGGGAGATAAGGCAGGGAACAGGTAACGCTGCGCTCGGGCGGGGTGCCGAGTGGTGCGACGCGCGGTTTCGATCGCCGAATCGGTTGGCGCGCCTCAGTGGGCGCCCGACCGACTTGGTGCCGGACTCTACGGATCCATAGCGAGCTACGTCGGACAACTGCGGTGTCCCACACCGCACTGCGCACGACGCGACTTGGCATGCGCAGGAGACCAGCTACCCACCGACCATGCGATACGATTGCGCGCTACGCGGCTGTCGATTCCGGCTCGGGCGGGCGCCGGACACGCGGGTGCAGCGGTTATTCGGCAACGCCGATACGTGTTCTCCTTGCTGGCGGTGCGTGCAACGCTATGGCGGGCAGATTGGGGCGTCGAAGGTTGCTGGCCGATCACGTTACAGCGCCAGCTCGTCGGCTTGGTGGCCCACACTTGCCGGTGCGCATGCACGCCGTTGGGTGGGATCGCCGAAAACGCGCAAGCCCAGCGATCAGCGCGTATGGCAGGAGCTCGGGCGGTGCCGCATTGCGGGCAGCAGGGGCACTGCGCGCCGACGCAAGCTGTGGCGCCCACTGCGCAGGTAGCCCGGTAGTGGGGCGGTGCTATTTCGGACGATGGGCAGCACTCAGCGTGTCGGCCAAAGTGGCCCGCGCCACTCGTGAACGATGCAGGGTGAATTTGCAATGTCTTTAGGTCAACGCGTGCCAGCCGATCAGCCACGCCGACTAGCTCGCGGCATGTCACTGCGCAGTGCCGTTGCGGTCAACATGATCGACATGATCGGGGTCGGCCCGTTCATCACCCTGCCGCTGATTATCGCGGCGATGGGCGGTCCGCAAGCGATGCTCGGCTGGGTGCTTGGCGCCATGTTTGCCATGTGCGACGGGCTAATCTGGGCCGAGTTCGGCGCTGCCTTCCCTGGGCCGGGAGGCTCATACCGCTATCTCAGCGAAGCTTTCGGATCGCGTAGGTGGGGCAAGCTCTTTTCATTTCTGTTTGTCTGGCAGTTGAGCTTTAGCGCGCCACTCTCGATAGCGTCTGGCTGCATTGGGCTCGCGATGTATGCCACGTTCTTCTTCCCGGGCCTCGATCATGCGTGGTTAGCCAGTGGGGAGCAGATTAATCTGCCATGGCTCGGTGCGCTCAACGTAGGCTTCTCACTCAGCGGCGTAACCTTGGTGGCCGTGGCAACTTGCCTGGCCGCTCTGTGGATGGCTTATCGCAAAGTCAGTCAGGCGGGCACGGTATCGCAGTACTTGTGGGTTGTAGTAATAGGCACAGTCACATGGGTCATATTTGCATCGCTTAGCCACTTTGATCCACATATGGCATTTGAATTCCAGGAAAATGCTTTCACACCATCGAAGAATTTCTTCTTGGGCCTTGGTTCAGCAATGTTGATTGCTACCTACGATTATTGGGGCTATTACAACGTTGGCTTCCTAGGCGGTGAAATCAAGCAGCCTGAAAGGAACATCCCGCGTGCAATCGTGATTTCGATAGGTCTAGTATCCATACTTTATATAGTTATGAACGTTGGTGTCATCGGTGTTCTGCCGTGGCAAAGCTTGAGTAGCGGTACGGCACACAATTCTATTATTTCAGTAATGATGGAGCAAATCTATGGGCGATGGGCTGGATCACTTGTTACGATTCTAATTATGGTTGTTGCGTTCGCTTCTGTATTTTCGCTGCTTCTGGGTTACTCGCGTGTCCCCTATGCGGCTGCGATAGATGGCAACTATTTCAAGAGCTTTGGCAAGTTACATCCCCGCGGGAATTTCCCGTACGTATCGATGTTGTGGCTCGGAGGAGTGGCAGCGCTATGTTGCTTTTTCAGTTTGACCGAAGTTATTGCTGCATTGGTGGTGATTCGCATAAGCTTGCAATTTCTACTTCAAGCAATTGGCCTTATTGTGTTACGTGTGCGTCGCCCAGATCTGCCGCGTCCGTTCAAAATGTGGGGGTACCCGGTGCCGGCGGTCTTGGCCATTATTGGCTTTGTTTACGTAGTTTTTGCCAGAACCGGCTCGCTGGTGCAGTTGCGCTATGCGGCGGCGTTGTTGGCCAGTGGCCTGGTTCTTTTCCTGCTGCGATGGTGGATACATCGCAGGCGCGTTGTACGCGACGGGCTGGGTGGTAAGCGTCATGGCGACATCGACTTGTAGCGGAATGCGGCTCCCCCTCGATGCGCGTTGCGGCGAGTTGCGTGTGGCGGGAACGTTGGGTGATGTGACCTGAGACGAAAGACCACCTCAGGTGAGGAGTTTTCGCGGTAAAAGTCGACGTCGACGTCCGTAGATTGCCTCCCGTAAAGCGACCTTCCTCCCGCCTTCCAGTCGTATCGACGGAGACGAGCGGCCCCGGAGACCATCCTACCGTTGGGTCGTGGGTGAAGTAGGGGTAGTCTGATTGCGGGCTTTTCCGGCTTGGCGAAGTTGACGCCGATAGCTAGGTCTGCGCTGGCGCGAGAGGGGGACTGCCTTCCAGTTGCGCCTGTCGGCCGAATGCCACGTCCGTGTCGAGGGTCGCCAATGGTTCGTATTCAAGCGCCCGGGCTCGGGGGTGCAGGCGGAACAGCCGCTGCGCCCAGCCGCCCACGAATACCAACCGATGCCGCCAAGCGCCCCGGGAGGGCTGTACCGAGGCATCCAGCCAAATTTGCAGCGCATCCGAAACCAGCACGTTGTCCACGCGCATGGCAGCGCGGAACAGCGACTCCGGGGCAGCAGGCTGTTTCAGGATGATTTGCGCAGGCTCGCCCGGCGAAACCGGCGCCAAGCCAGCCCAGCTCGCGTCGGGCGAAGTTGGCAACAGATGCCGCACATAAAGATGCGGTGGTACACCACCGACGTGGCCCAGCTTCAGCAGATCCGCCGCCGCAAATACGCCGATGCAGTCACCCATTCCCACTGCCACCTTTTGCAATTGGCGACTGCCGGGTGCCGGAATCAGGCAGGCCATGCGCAACTCCGGCGAGGTCCGCAACGCGGCCGATTGCCAGCGGCGAAACAACTCACCGCACCGGACCACACGGAAAGCTTGCGCAAAGTTCTCCAGGAAGCCTTCCTCGCGCATCCGCCGCAGGAAACGCGACGCGCCCATCACCGAAACGCGCGCCGCTTCGGCCAATGCCGAGCCATGGCGGTAGCTGGCGCGTGGTGCGTTCAGCAAATGCACTGGCAACTCAGATGCCAGCAACACCTTGAGTAGCCACTGGTTGAGGTCGGAGAAAAGGTCCGAGGCCTTGCGCGGCCGCACCGGCTTTCCTTGGTCGTGGCCGGGCAGCATGAGATCATCGAGTTCTTCCAGACCCGGGCCTGCAAACCAAGCGCCGCCGTCCTCGGCCACCAAGGCAATAGCGGTGTCGCAGCATGGTTACGATGGAACCGTTCGACTTTCTGCCGTAACGGCAGTGAGGCATGCGCAACCTGCACTACGGCCAAGGGCGCCGCGTCCGCTTGGCCTGCGTGGTGGTGCGCCTGCAGGATGGCCTGCGCGAGCAAGGCCAATACGTGATCAGATCGTCCTTCTTCAAGTGATTCAATTCGACGACGTAGCGCGAGTTTCCTTGCTGACGACAAGATCTGGGCGGAATGGTCCCGCCCCGGCCGCCGTGTAGACCTGCCAGCCATGCGCGCGGAAACGCGCCTCCAGATTAGCTATGGCGGAATCATGGCGGTGGTGCGAGGCTGACGAAGGCATTTGGGAGGCCGAGTTTCTGCGGACGCGGATACAACATGGCCATGTTATATATCATGCAAGTTAGAAAATGGTCTATTGTGGCTATTAAGTTGAATATGGCGGATGATGAAAGCATTGGTCAAATCGTGTGCGTTCCGATCAATTCGGCATGCGTCACAAAGATCGCCAAATGGACTTACGAACGTTTCGAGTTAGAGGCGCGAATAAGTACAAAACTGTTGCAGGACGCGGCTTTCAGCGTTTGATGTCTTTTTAGGTAGCGTCCCGTTATGCACTCCGAAGCATCGAGCCGAAAATCGTAGTGGAAAAAGGTCAACGCGCCTGTAGCTCAGCTGGATAGAGTACTGCCCTCCGAAGGGGTCGTGGGTTCGAATCCCGCCAGGCGCGCCACCAGGCTGGTGACACGTTCGCGACGTCTCTGGGACAGCGTGTGCTGGAGAAAGACGAGGGATCGGTGCTTCCGGGACAGTCGGCTTCATGGGCGCTGCGCTTGAGCAGGGACACTTGGCTGAATCCAGCCGCACGGCGGCCGTCCCGCTGCAGCCGGAAGCTGAACTTCTCGCACGGATCGAGCCTTTGTACCGCGGCCAAAGACGGGTCGTGAATTCCTTCCTTCAGGTTGGGACGCTGCCTGCGGCCTGCTGCAGATTGATGATCACGAACTCGGCAGGTTTGAGTGGCGCGAATCCGATCTGAATGTTGACGACCCCGAGTTCGATGTCGGCTTTGGTGGTCGTCTCACTATCGCATTTCACGAAGTAGGCTTCCCTGGGCGTGCTTCCTCGGAAAGCTCCTTGGCGGAATAGTCCCTGCAGAAAATCGCCGACACTCTTGCGAATCTGCGACCACAGCGTCTCATCGTTGGGTTCGAAAGCTGCCCATCGGGTGCCGCGGGAAAGTGTCTCCTCGAGGAACAGTGCCGTCCGCCGGACAGGGATGAACTTCCATTCCGAGCCGCGCTCGTCCTGGCCGTGCAACGTACGCGATCCCCAAACCAGGTTGCCGTATGCCGGAAATGTGCGCAGGCAATTGACGGCCTTTGGATTCAGTCGGCTGTTCTGGGCTTCATTGATCTCCACGGCCAGTCCGGCAGCGCCATTCAGCAGTGCATCCTTGCCCGCCGGTGCCGTCCACACACGGCGCGCGGTATCGATGCGCGCGAACACCCCGGCAACGAAGCCGCTGGGCGGAAAACTCGCCAGCACGCCCCCTTGCAACGGGTCGGGAGCGCGCACCCACGGAAAGAACACCGCGGAGTTGAAGGCATCCGGACCAGTCGGCACCGCAGTTGTCCCGTCCAACAGCGACTGCACCGTCGCCGCCCGATCGGCGTCGACGATCAGGAAAGCCCGATGCTTGCGGCACCAGCCCTGCAACATGGCGAGCGTGGTTGCGTCGCTTTCGCCAGGCACGCAAACCAAGTTCACGAGGTCAAGGTCCTCGATTATCGCGTTCCCCTCGAACGAACGGGCAAGCGCGGCATGGAAGGCGCTGCTTCCGGGTAGCAGGACGGTGCCGTCATTGCCGCCGCTGAGTGCGCTGGTGCCATCCACAGGAGCGGTAGGACCGATGGTGGTCACCGAAAGGAGCTCAGAGCGAGCGTTGACGATGGCTTCCAGGTAACGGGCTTGCGGATCGCCTGGATCAATGCTCAGGTTCTGATAACTCTCAATCACTGCCGAGCCGTTGGTTGTGTCCAACACGTCGAGCTGGAAGCGATCGTCCGACAAACGGCTGCGGGTGGTGCGCACCGCGAAGCCATTGGCCCACTGACCGGCCGAAGCGGCGACGAAGCTCAGGGTGCCGTGCATGGCACCGGCCGTCGCGGCATCGGCTGCGACCAATCGCACGATACAGGCGGCGCTGCCGCCGTTGTTGTAGAAATGCTGGACGGCATGCCCGAGGAAGCTACGTGAATCCAGCCCGCCGAACGTGCGTTGGTAGTCGGTAAAACTGGCAATGCTCTGGGCGCGCCCGGTGGCGCCGCGGGGGGTCCATCCGACAAACATCGTCATTGAAGTCTCGACGCCCGTGATTGCGCGCGCGCCGCTGGAGACTTCCTCGAGATGAATTCCAGGATGGATGAGCGCTGTTGGCATGAGCGGACTCATCAGAGACGGCCAGCTGGCTGATGTTGTATCAGATCTTTTCGGACAATCTAAGTTCGAATTCTTGGCCGCCGTCTTGATCGACTGATACAAGGTGCCTGATCTACGGTGATTGGTCGAGCGGCCCGTCGGCGTATGCCGCGGAAATGGTACCCCTCCCGTCACCGCGAGCCGGTCGCGATGTGGCGCGGGCAGGACTGTGCAGACGGCCACCTTTGCCGGATCGATTGGATTGCAGAGTTGCAATCGATGGCCACGTGTTTAATGGCGGCGGGTTGAGCGCTGGTCAAATCGTGTGCATTTTGCGCAAAGCGACGTGTATCTCTGGGACCGCCAAATGGATTCGCGAACGCGCCAAGCTGGCGCTCAAGACATACGCAAAAACGTTACGTGGCGCAGTTTTCAGCCGCTCGAAAGCATTTCAGGTTGCATCCGGTGATGCGTTCCGAAGGGGGGTTCGAATCCCGCTAGGCGCGCCAATCCTTCGTTCGGCCTTATCGCACCACTGCGCGGTCGCGCGCGTCGCTGTCCCACTTCGGCGCATTGCGGATCGCGGGCAACACGTCTTCTGGTGCGGCCGCAAGGCTCCACATCTTCGCGTGTTCGGGGTTCATGAAGCGCTGCTCGATCACCCGGTGCAAAAAGGTATCCAGCGGCTG
>Ga0068854_100001908_pt1 | contig 12692 bp, 7 predicted proteins | sample KBSCornC42_FD_66590 | JGI IMG/M metagenome (GOLD analysis project Ga0068854, IMG submission 66590) | Corn rhizosphere microbial communities from Kellogg Biological Station, Michigan, USA - KBS Corn C4-2 | ecosystem: Host-associated > Plants > Roots > Rhizosphere > Soil ... | reverse complement strand
CTGTTCCAGACGCCGTCGGCGTCGCTGAACGGCCTGTGGACCACCGGCCTCTATGCGTCCGACACCTGGCGCGTCGGCTCGCGCCTGACCTTCACGCTTGGCGTCGTCTTCGATCGCTACCGCAACTACATGCCGGAGCAGGTCGGCCCGCCGGTCAGCGCATTCAATACGACACAGGTCACGTTCCCAGCGGTCGACAACCTGATTACGTGGAACCTCACCGCGCCGCGAGTCGGGCTGACCTACGATCTGACCGGCAACGGCAAGACGGTGTTGAAGGCCAACTACGCGTCGTACTGGTGGAATCCGGGGACGACCGCTATCAATACCAACGTCAACCCGAATTCGCCGGACTGGTATCGCCGGTATCCATGGAACGACGCGAACAACGACGGCGTCTGGCAGAACGGCGAACAGGCGGCGACTCCGAGCGCGTCGTTCGGCGGCGTCGGCAGCACGCAACTCGATCCGAACCTCCAGGATCAGCGGACGCGCGAGTTCGCGACGTTCATTGAACGCGAGCTGTTCGCCAATTTCGGCGTGCACGCAGGGTTCGTCTACCGACGGATCGATCAGTTGTCTCAGAGCGACAACCTGAATCGGCCGGTCAGCGCGTTCGATCAGCCGATCACGGTGCCGGTACCGAATCCTGACGGGACTTTCACTCCCAACGGTCCGACGATTCAGGCGTTCAATCTGAACCCGGTAAACCGCGCGCTGCCGGTCGTCAACTTCCTGCACAATACGCCTGGCAAAGACGACTTCTACAACCTCGAGCTCACTGCCAACAAGCGGATGAGCAACCGCTGGTCGGTCAACGCGTCGTACGCGTACCGGTGGAACAAAGACAACTCGAACGCCTACTTCGGCCAGAACCTGCGCGTGCGGCAGGACGTCGCCAACCCGAACGACGCGATCAACACCGATGGCGGTCGCTACGTGTTCGGACTGTGGTCGGCGAAGGTCAACGGCACGATCGACGCGAAGTGGGGACTCAGGGTGACCCCGGCGATCCGCATGCAGTCCGGACAGCCGTTCGGCCGAACCTTCCTCGCGACGATGAACTACGGCTCGCAGCGTCTTCTCGCCGAACCGTTCGGGACGCGGCAGCAGGACAACATCATCCTCGTCGATACACGCGTCGAGAAACTGCTGCGCATCGCGAAGAGCCGCACCCTGTCGCTGTTCATCGACGGCTACAACCTGACGAACGCGAACCCGGCGGCGAACATCAACTGGGGCTCGGGCGCGGCATTCCTGAACCCGACGACGATCGTGCCGCCGCGTCTCTGGCGCTTCGGCGCGAAGTTCGACTGGTAATCTCGCCGCGGGCGGGGAGGGCATCGGCTCTCCTCGCCCCGCCCGTCCCCGGGTGTCCGTGTCCAGACCGCGACGATCCATCCCGCAGCGCGCTAAGGCCTCAAAACTTGACGTAGGGCCGCCCTTTCAGGGCGGCCGCCGCAGGCACGCTGAAAGCGTGCCCCCACGATCGTCTTCTCGTGCCGATCGATTCCTGTGGATTGCCGTCGTAACCGCGATCGCGCTCGCCGCGGGCGGCGTCCTCGCGTTCCGGGCATGGCGTGGTCAGGCGCCGGCTCCGCCCGCGCTCGCCGACCTCGGTCCGCTCGCGCCGGAAATTACCGACATCGTCCGCCAGGCCCGCGAGGCGGTCGTCCAGGATCCGCGCGATGGCGCGCGGTGGGGCCGGTTCGGGATGGTGTGCGAGGCCAACGGCCTTGCCGGCGCCGCGCGCGATGCGTACGCGAACGCCGCGGCGATGCAGCCGGCCGAACCGAGATGGCCGTTCCATCTGGCCGTCGTCGAAGCGCGTCTCGGCCGCAGCGACGATGCGGTGCGCGACATGCGCCGTGCGATCGAGTTGAATCCGAACTACGCGCCGGCGCAGTGGCGGCTCGGGCTCTGGCTGCTCGATCAGAATCAGACCGAAGGCGCCGAACGCGCGTTCAGCCGCGCGACCGACATCGATGCGGCCGATCGCGCCGGATGGATAGGCCTCGCCCGCGTCTACCTCCAGCGCGACGAGAACGAGCGCGCCGCCGGCCTGCTCGAACGGCTCGCGGCCGCGGCGCCGGACGACGGCTACACCTTGCAGCTGCTCGGCACCGCCTACCGCCGCCTTGGCAAGGCCGAGCAGGCGGCGGCCGCGGCGCAGGTCGGTGCGAAGAGCGAAGCGCAGTGGACCGATCCGTGGACCGACGAGATGGCCGCCTACCGCCGCGGCTATGCCGCGCTGCTGAAGGACGCGACCGCGCACATCGTCGCCGGCCGCTTTCGCGAGGCGATCGCGATCCTCGAGCAGCTGCAGCGCGACAAACCTGACGACCTCGTCCTGATGGCGCATCTCGGCCAGGTCTACGTCGCCGCCGGGCGCGACGCCGACGGCGTGTCGCTGCTCGAACGGGTGATCGCGCGTCAGCCCGATCGCTTCGAAGCGCACGTCGATCTCGCGACCGGCTACATGCATCTCGGCAACTTCGCGAAAGCGCGCGCCGCGGTGCAGCGGGCGATCGCGCTCAATGCGTCGTTTGCCCCGGCCTACGAGACGCTTGGCCTGGTCCAGTGGCGTGACGGCCGCGCACGCGATGCAGTCGAGGCGTTCGACCGCTCCGTGCAGCTCGACCCGCGGAACGCACGCGCCCTGGTATGGAAGGCGATGGTCGAAACCAATGATGGCCGGACCGATGACGCGCTCGCCTCGTTCGAGCGTGCGACCCGCGTCGACCCGACCAGCGTCGACGCGTGGATCGGCATCGCCAACGCGCAGATGAACCGCCGCGAGGTGAGCGCCGCAGCCGCGGCGCTGCGAAACGCGCAGCGGCTGCAGCCGGATCGACCGGCGGTGAAGGCGACCGCCGATCGTCTTCGCGCGCTGCAGGCCGGCGCGGCGCCCGCACGATGAGGCGCGCGCGGGCGGTCGCGATCCTCATCGCGATCGCGTTCGCAGTGGAACTCGTCGGGTGTCGTCGCGGCCCCGAGCCGGGGTCAGCCACATCAACCGGCGGCGCGTGGTTCGAGGAGATCGCCGCGCGGGCCGGCATTACGTTCGTCCACACCTCCGGCCAAACCACGAAACACCTGCTGCCGGAAATCATGGGCGGCGGCGCGGCGCTCTTCGATTTCGACAACGATGGCTTCCTCGATCTGTATCTCGTGCAGAGCGGGAGCCTGGAAACGCCACGCGAGTCCGCGGAGCGCGAGCCTTCGGAGCGCGAGCCTTTCAGGCGAGCGTCTGGCAACCGTCTCTACCGAAATCGCGGCAACGGAACGTTCGAGGACGTCACCGAGCGCGCCAACGCCGGCGCGACTGGCTACGGCATGGGCGTGACCGCCGGCGATTTCGACAACGACGGCTTCACCGATCTCTACGTCACCAATTTCGGCCGCAACGTGCTGCTGCGCAACGACGGCCACGGCCACTTCGTCGACGTCACCGAGAAGGCCGGCGTCGCCGGCAGCGGCTGGAGTACCAGCGCCGCGTTCGTCGACTACGACGCGGATGGCTGGCTCGATCTGTTCGTCACCCGATACCTGAACTGGACGCCGGCCGCCGACGTCGAGTGCTACAGCCTCACCGGCGTGCCCGACTACTGCAGTCCGGCAAGCTACGATCTGCCGTCGCCGTCGGCGCTGTATCACAACAACGGCGACGGCACCTTCACCGACGTCTCCGCGCGCTCCGGCATCGCCGGCGCCGTCGGCAACGGGCTCGGCGTCGTTGCCGGCGACTTCAACGGCGATGGCCGCATCGATCTCTTCGTCGCCAACGACCGGACGCCGAATCACCTGTGGCTGAATCAGGGCGGCGGCCGCTTCCAGGAGTCGGCGCTGGCAACCGGTTCAGCGCTCGATCAGGACGGTACCGCGAAGTCGGGCATGGGCGTCGACGCAGTCGACGTCGACGACGACGGCGATCTCGATCTGCTGGTCGTCAACCTCGACGGCGAGGCCGATTCGTTCTTCCGCAATCGCGGCACCTTTTTCAGCGACGACACCGCCGCCGCCGGCCTGCGCACCGCGAGCCGGCCGTTCACGCGCTTCGGCGCCGCCTTCGTCGATTTCGACAACGACGGGTATGTCGATCTGTTCGAGGCCAACGGCCGCGTCGGGATGCAGTCGGAGCGCTACTCGCCGGATCCGTACGCCGAACCGAGCCTCCTCTTCCGCGGGCTGGCGGGGCCCCGGTTCGAGGAGGTGAGCCCGCGCGGCGGGACGACGCCGCCGCTCGTCGCGACCAGCCGCGCGGCGGCGTTTGGCGACATCGACAACGACGGCGGCGTCGACATCGTCGTCGTCAACCGCAACGGCCCCCCGTACCTGCTGCACAACATCGTCAAGGCGCGCGGCCACTGGCTCACGCTGCGCGTCGTCGACGAGCACGGCCGCGACGCGATCGGCGCGCAGGTGTCGATGAAGGTGGGGGGCAGGACGATCCGCCGCGACGTTCGCGCCGCCTACAGCTACCTGGCCAGCAACGATCCGCGCGTCCACGTCGGCCTCGGCGCCGAGACGACCGCGCGCGAGGTCACGGTCCGCTGGCCGGATGGGAAGACGCAAGCGTTCGGCGACCAACCAGCGGATCGGGTCACGACGTTGCGGCGCTGATCGTCTCTCGTAGCGCAGGCCTTTCAGTCTGCCAACGGCCGCGGGGCAGCCCTGAAGGGCTGCGCTACGTTAATTTGTTCATCTCGCTTCCACCACCTGCCGCATGCGGTTGATCTCGAGCTGCTCGGTCTCGACCTGTTTCTTCCCCGACGGCCAGTCGACCTCAATGCGATCGATCCGGTCAGCGTCACCAAGACCGAAGTACAGCGGCAGCGCGCTCTGCGACAGGTAGCCTGATTTCCCGTCGTTGTACTGCGTGTAGACGCGGCCGCCGGCACTGACCCGGACCGTCGCGCCAAGGCCGTTGCGGTTCGACGCTCCGCCGACCAGCGAGATCGCGATCCAGCGGATCTGGCGCCGCTGGGCGAGATCGCTGACCAGGATCTGCGGCGCCGAATTGAACTCGTTGGTGACGATGTCGAGATCGCCGTCGCCATCGAGATCGAAGATCGCCGCCGAGCGGCTGCCGAGCGGCGCCATCACCGTGATCGGACCCGACTGGCCGCGGCACAGCTCCGCGCCGAGATCCTGTTTCAGGCAATCGAGCTCGAACCACGGCGTGTGCGTCCGGCCGCCGGCGCGCGGCTCGACGCCGAGCACGAACTCGGCATCGCGGAACCGCTCGCCGCTGTCGTTCAGCAGCAGCGAGTTGATGCCGTAGCGGTGCGGATAGTTCATGCTCGAGGCGACGAAGATGTCCTGCCACCCGTCGGCATTGAGGTCGCCGACGCTCGGTCCCCACGGCCAGTAGTTTTCCGCGCCGGCGCGGTCGGAGATCTCCTCGAAGGTTCCGCCGCCGGCGTTGTGGAACAGCGCGTTGCCGAAGATGAACGTGTCGGCGGCGCCGCCGAGGATCTGCTCGGGCGGATGCACGGCGGCCTTCGCCTGCTCGCGATCGGGCGGCAGCGTCTCGAACATGTCGGAATGCATGTCGGTGATGAAGAGATCGGGCCGCCCGTCGTTGTCGAAGTCGAAGAACTTGATCCCCATCGCGCCCCACGGCGTTCGCGGGAAATGCTGCGCGGTCCTGTCGACGAAGCTGCGGCCGCCGCTGTTCTCGAAGTAGTGGCCGTGCCCCTGCATGTTGAGGAGGAACAGATCGGGGCGGCCATCGCCGTTGAGGTCGGCGAACGACGCGTCGCCGCCCCACCCGGACGGGCGGAGCCCGACGTCGGCGGTCACGTCCTTGAACCGGTTGTGCCCGAGGTTCTTGTAGAGGACTGGATATTCGAAGCGGTCCGGGTGCGTGTGGCCGAGAAACGCGTCGGCGAGCCCGACGTAGGCGCCGTCCGCTCCTTTGGCGTCGGTCGTGTATCGCCCGACGTTGCAGACCAGGAGGTCGACGAGCCCGTCGCCGTCGTAGTCGAAGAACACCGCCCCTGAAGAGTGCGAGCTGAGATCGACGCCGGCCTCTTTCGAGATGTCGCGGAAGTGCCCGCGGCCGTCGTTCTCGAACAGGACGTTGCCGCCGCGAACCGTCGTCACGAACAGATCCTGATCGCCGTCGTTGTCGATGTCGGCAAACGATGCGGCGACGCTGATCCGTCCCGCCACCGCGACGCCCGCGTCGCCGGTGACGTTCGTGAACCGACCGCCGCCGGCGTTCTTCCACAGCTCGTTGCCGCCGCGCTGGTTGACGAAGTAGATGTCGTACAACCCGTCGCCGTCGACATCGGCGACGGCAACGCCGGTGCCATGGTCGTAGTGGACCGCCTTGTAGTGCACGCCGGCGTCGTCGACGATGTGGTGAACGAAGGTGATGCCGCTGTCCTTCAGCCGGTCGGCATAGTGAAAGTCGTGGAAGACGCGTATCTGCCCTGCGCCGTCGATCTGCGCCTTGGCGCGCGCCGCCAGCGCGTCCACCCCGACGTCTGGATTCGGCGTGCGCACTTCAACCGGCGGTTTCTGCGCCGGCGGCCGGCTGCACGCGCCGGTGAACAGCGCGAGGAGTAGGGCCACGCGTGCCCCTACGGTCGTGTTCGTGGCGCGAGTCACTTCGCCACCGTGAACGGTAGATCGATCCAGTAAGGTTCCTGCCGGATCGAAAAAGCGACACGCACCGTCGTCGCTGCCGGATCGGCGACGGCATGGCCGCTGCCGATCCAGCTCTCGCCCGCTTCGTCGATTTGCAGTGCAATCCGTTCGTCGGCAGCCTTCGGCCGGTGGATCGTCAGGCTGACGTCAGAGGCGACCGACGCCGGCAGGTCTTCGCGCAGCGCGTCGGTGAAGTAGACGTGGTGAGCGCGGCCGGCGGGATCGAGCACGACCTCGTAATGCAGGTCGTCCCCTTTCATCATCACGATGCCGCCGTGATGCGGGTTGTGATCGCCGTGCGGCACCGATCCGCCCGTCGCTGTCGCCGCCGCGGCCGGCGCCGCCTGCACGACGGCCGGTTCCGCGCGCGGCGCGCGATTGCACGAGGTCAACGCGATCGCGGCGATGGCGACGCAGGTCGACACGCGCACGTGGAGGTCCGCCCTTTCAGGGCGGACTCCGCGGCGACCCTGATAGGGTGGCCCCACGTCGAATCGTCTATTCCGTTCGCAGCGCATCAATCGGGTCGAGCCGCGAGGCGCGGCGCGCCGGGTAGAAGCCGAAGAAGATGCCGATCGCGGCGGAGATGCCGAAGGCCAGCCCGATCGCGCCCGGGGTCATCCGGGTTGGCCACTCCAGCACGATCGTCAGCGTCAACGCGGAGACGAAGCCGAGCGCGATGCCGATCGCGCCGCCGACCGCGCTCAAGGTCAGCGCCTCGACCAGGAACTGCAGCAGCACGTCGCGGCGCCGCGCGCCGACCGCGCGCCGGACGCCGATCTCCCGCGTCCGCTCCTTCACCGCGACCAGCATGATGTTCATGATGCCGACGCCGCCGACCACCAGCGAGATCGCCGCGATGCCGGCGAGCAGCGCCGTCATCGTCGTGCTGGCGCGCTGCAGCGTCGCGTTCATTTCAGCCAGGTTGACCTCGTCGAGCTTCGGCATGTTGGCCAGCACGAACGCCGCCACCGACGTGTACAAGCCTTTGGTGAGCGCCTCCGACGACTGCGTCTTGACGGTGAAATCATCGGGCGCGCCGCTCGCGGCGAAGCCGCCCTGCGGCATCTGGTTGCCGGTGATGCCGGCCTGGCGCAGTTTCTCGACGGCGGCGTTGATGTGCGCCGAGTGCCGCGAGCGGAGCAGCGCCGTCGTCTCGGCCGCGATCCGCGACGCCTCTCCGGCCTGGGCCGCTTCGATCGTGATCGTGTGCAGGTAGGTGATCCCGAGCGCATCCTGCAGCGCGGTGTACGGCACGAACGCCATCTCGATCTGATCGGGATCGGTGGTGTCGGTGATGCCGCTGACGGTGAACGACTGGCCGTGGATCACGACCGGTTGGCCGACGGCCTTTGCCGCCGATCCGAAAATCTGATCGCGCGTCGTCCGGCCGAGCACGACGACGCGGCGGCGAGCGGCGACGTCGGCGGCGGTGAACCAGCGTCCCTCGCTGAAGCGCCACCCGAACATCGCGGCGAACGGCACGTCGGTGCCGAGCACCTGGCCGTAGAAGCGGTGTGCCCCGGAGGTCATCCAGCCGCGCAGCTTCACGCCGGGCGCGACGCTCTTGATCCCCGAGACGTTCCCGGCGATCGCGTCGGCGTCGGCCGACGTCAGCGTCGTCGCCGCGCCGAGACCGGTCGCGATCCGCGACTCCTCGCCGCCGCGCGTGTAGTTCCCGGCGTTGACGTGCACGAGGTTGGTGCCGGCGGAGCGGACGTCCTGCTCGACGGTCGCCTGCGCGCCGTTGCCGAGCGCGACCATCGTCATCACCGCCGCGACACCGATGATCATCCCGAGCATCGTCAGGATGGTGCGCATCGTGTTGCGGCCGAGGCCGCGGATGGCCAGGCGAATGCTCGTGCGAAGCATCCGCTATTCGTACCGGAGGGACTGGATCGGATCGAGGCGCGCCGCCTGCCGGGCCGGATACCAGCCGAAGAAGATGCCGACCGCGGCGGCGATGCCGACGGCGATGACCACCGCGCCCGGCGAGATCGTCGTCGACCAGCGCAGGTAGCGCGACAGGCCGCCGGCGGCAATCAGGCCGAGGGCGATTCCAGCGATTCCGCCGGTGACGCTCAGCGCGACCGCCTCGAACAGGAATTGCGATCGCACGTCGCGCGCGCGCGCGCCGACGGCGCGGCGCACGCCGATCTCCCGCGTCCGCTCGGTCACCGACAGCAGCATGATGTTCATGATCCCGATGCCGCCGACGACCAGCGACACCGACGCGATCCCGGCGAGCAGCGCCGTCATCGTCCGGGTCGCGCGATCGAGCGTCTTGCCCAGCTGCTCGAGCGTCACTTTCTCGAGCCCCGACACGTTGCCGACGACGGCGCGAGCGACATCGGGCCGCATGCCGCCCTTGGCGAGCGCCTGGCGCGCCTGTGTCGTCACGGTGAAGTCGTCCGGCTTTTCGTCGGTGATGCCGTGACGCGCGCGCAGCAGCTTCGTCACGTCGGCCATGATGCGCGACACCTCGCCGGTGGACGCCGCCGTGATCGTGATGTCGTTCAGCTTGGCGAGGTTCAGGAGGCGGTGAACCGTCCGGAACGGTATGTACACGGCGTCGAACTGATCGTCGCCCGCCGCCGGCGCGACCATCCAGCTCGTCGTCGTCACCACACCGACGACGCGGAACGGCTGCTTCCAGATCGAGACGTCGCGGCCGACCGGGTTCTCGTCGCCGAACAACCGCTCGGCGGCGACCGTGCCGAGCACGATCACCTGGTCGGCGCGCGACTGCTCGCTGTTGTTGAAGAAGCGGCCGCTGCGAAACGTCCAGGCGCGGCGGATCAACGGCAGCTGCAGGTCGGTGCCGTGCAGGCGCGTGAACCAGCGCTTGCTGCCGGCGACGACGTGCGCGTTCTGATGCAGCCCTTCGGCCACGTACTGCACGCCGCGGATGCCGCGGATCGCGTCGGCGTCGTCGGCGGTGAGCGTGGCCGCCGATCCGAGCCCGGCTTCGCTGTCGCCCAGCCGCTGTCGGGCGGTGGGATGATCGTGCTTCTCCATCGGATCGTCTTCCGGATGCGCGAGCAGCGTCGGCTCGACGATCGAGAGCAGGCGTAGGGCGAGGCGTTCAGCCTCGCCGCGCGGCCCGAGCGGCGGGAGCGCGAGCCTTTCCGGAGGGAGCGCGAGCCTTTCAGGCGAGCGAAGCGCCGCCGACGGCTCGACGGCGCCGCCGCCGAAGTCGTCCGTGGACTTCACCTTGTAGTTGCCGGCGGTGACCACGATCAGGTTCATGCCCGCGGCGCGGATTTGATCGCCAATCGCCGCTTCCGCGCCGGTGCCGATCGCGATCATCGCGAGCACCGCCGCCACGCCGATCGTCATCCCGACGATCGTCAGCGAGGTCTGCAGCCGGTTTCGTCGGAGCGCGCGGAGCGCAATCGTGAGGGTGGTTCTGAACGAGGACAACCTGGGACTCCGTGCAATGACGAATGACGACTGTAAATCGTAGCGCAGCCCTTCAGGGCTGCCCGCGGCCGTCCGGCAGGCCTGAAAGGCCTGCGCTACGGGCGGCCGCGGAGTGTTAACGCTCCCGCACCGCCGCCAGCTCCGATGCGGCGGCCCGATGCGCCGCGTTCACCTGATCGCTGACGACGGTGCCGTCGGTGAAACGGATGATCCGCGATCCGTACTCGGCGACCTGCGGTTCGTGGGTGATGAGGACGATTGTAATGCCCCGCTCGGTGTTGAGCCGCTGGAAGATCTCCATGATCTCGATGCTGGTACGGCTGTCGAGGTTGCCGGTCGGCTCATCGGCGAGCAGGATCGCCGGATCGTTGAGCAGCGCGCGGGCGATCGCGACGCGCTGCTGCTGGCCCCCGGAGAGCTGGTTCGGGTGATGGCCGGCGCGGTCGGCGAGGCCGACCGCGGCCAGCGCTCGCAGTGCGCGGGCGCGGCGATCGGCCGGCGCCACTTTCGCGTGATGGGCATAGAGCAGCGGCAGCTCGACGTTCTCCACCGCCGACGTACGCGCGAGCAGATTGAACCCCTGGAACACGAACCCGATCTGCCGGTTGCGGATGGTCGAGAGCTCGTCGTCGGACAGCCGCGACACGTCGTGGCCGTCGAGATGATAGGTGCCGCTCGTCGGCCGATCGAGGCAGCCGAGGATGTGCATGAACGTCGACTTGCCCGATCCTGAGGGGCCGACGACGGCGACGAATTCACCGCGCCCGATTGCCAGGGTGACGCCGCGGAGGGCGTGCACCGGCGCGCCCTCCATGGCGTAGGTCTTCTCGAGATCGCGAACCTCAATCAACGCGTCAGCCATGACTCCGGCGTCCCGTAGCGCAGCCCGTCAGGGCTGCTCCGCGGCCGGTAGCAGGCCTGAAGGCCTGCGCTACGAGAGGCCGCGGCAACCCAACACCAATGTGCAATCAGTTCGTTTTCCGCGCGCCGCTTCCGCCGTTCATCGCGGCGAAGTTGTAGAAGATCGCCGCCTGCGCCTTCTCCGCGCCGGCCATGCCGTACACCTTGCCGGCGCCTTCGATCACGTAGAACTCGTTGGCCGCGTGCGCGCCGCCGCCGTGACCGGCGCCGCCCATCGCGATCGGCATCGACACCGGCGCGACCCGCTGGCCGACTTCCTGGTTGGAGAACAGATAGGACGGCCAGTAGCCGCCGAGAATCGTCGCGTACTGCGCCGGCTCCCCGTGCGGGATGTTGAACTGATCGTACATCTGGGTCATCGCCCGGGCGATGTCGGTGTCGTAGGACATCTTCGACCACGGCACGTCGCCGATGATCTTCATCTCGACGTCCTGGTAGCCGTTGCGATCGAGCTGCTCGCGGATGCGCTTCACCATCTCCAGCCCGTTCATCTTCGGGATGTAGCGCATGTTGTGCTTGGAGGTGATCTTGTTCGGCAGGATCGCGCCGGCGCCGCCGGCGTACATGTTGCCGCCCCAGATCCCGTCCATGTTGAACGACGTGCCGTAGCGGCCCATCTTCAGCATCGTGAACGGATCGTCGGCGATGAAGCGGGCAACGCCGAGGTTCTCGGCGGCGATCTTCATGTCGGTCTTGGCGGCCGCCGATTTGAGCTGCTCGGTCTCGCGCATCGACAGCGGCTCGGCGCCGTCGAGGAAGCCTTTAATCAGCGGCGTGTTGCCGTCCTTGGAGACCAGCGACGCCAGCATCTGGATGTGGCGCCACGCCGGGCTGTCCACCGAGCGCTTGTTCGACCCGTGGATGTCGGACTGCACCGGGCCGCGGCCCCACGATTTGCCGCTGGTCGTCAGCTCGATGTAGACGCAGCCTTCCGATCCGCCGCCGACGCTGCCGCCGCCGCTCGGCGACTGCTGGCCCGACTCGCCGATCAGCGCGTCGACGTTCTTGAACAGCTCGGGATGATCCTTCACGAACTTGCGGACGCCGACGTCCATGCGCTCTTCATCGCCTTCCGCGACGAACACCACGTTCACCGGCAGCTTGCCAGTGACCGCCTTGATCGCCATCAGCGCGTTGAACTGCGCCATCTCGGGTCCCTTGGAATTGGTCGCGCCGCGGCCGATCAGCACCTTCTTGTAAGGCGGCTGCTCGACGATGCGCCCTTCGAACGGCGGCGCTTTCCAGACGTCGGGCTGGGTGATCGGCATCGTGTCGTACTGCCAGTAGATCGCCACGGTTCTCGGCGCGCCCTCGTCGCAGCGCGCGTAGACCACCGGGTTGCCGGGCGCGCCCCATTCGGTGATGCCGACGTCGTAAACGCGCGACTCCTGGCAGCCCAGCTGCTCGAAGAAGCCCTTCACCATCTCGGCGCTCTCGGGGATGCCCTCGCCGCTGTTCGAGATGCTCGGCTGCCGGATCCACTTCTGCAGGTTGACGACGTGATCGTCGATGTGCTCGTCGATGTAGGCGAAGACCTTCTTGAGGTCCTCGGATTGGATTTTGCCGAGATCCGGCTGAATTTCCGTGTCGCCAGCCGGGCGGATGCCGAGCTTCGGCTGGGCAGGTGCCGGCGCCGCGGCGGCTGTCGTGGAAGCCCCGCGCGAACACCCGGTGCAAATCACCGCGAGCGT
>Ga0068854_100001885_pt1 | contig 12768 bp, 10 predicted proteins | sample KBSCornC42_FD_66590 | JGI IMG/M metagenome (GOLD analysis project Ga0068854, IMG submission 66590) | Corn rhizosphere microbial communities from Kellogg Biological Station, Michigan, USA - KBS Corn C4-2 | ecosystem: Host-associated > Plants > Roots > Rhizosphere > Soil ... | reverse complement strand
CGATCGACTGGACGACATGCGCGCCGATCGCCGACAGGATCAGGATCACCAGCACCTGCGGCCAATAGGTCCGCCAGTCGATCATGTTCTTCCGGCTGAAGCTGAACGTGGCCGTGCCCGAACTGAAGCTCGATTGGAGCTTGTTGGTGGCCAGGGCCGGAATGGGCGGGAGTCCGGCCGCCAGCATGGCGGGCACGGTGAGCAGCCCGCCGCCGCCGGCAATGGCGTCGATGACGCCCGCTGTGAAGGCTACGGCGGTCAGCAGCAGATAAATTTCGGGCGCAAGATGCATAGCCGCGCCCGTGCCGCATGCCATCGGGCCGTGCAAGCCTTGGCAGTGCGCAGCGGCGTCTTTATGGGCGTGCCGATGACGCTCCCCCGCTTCCGGTTTTCGATCGCCGCCACCGACGGCAAGGCCCGTGCAGGCACCATAGCCATGCAGCGCGGCGAGATCCGAACCCCGGCTTTCATGCCGGTGGGAACCGCTGCGACCGTCAAGGCAATGAAACCGGCTGATGTTCGCGCGACCGGCGCCGACATCATCCTGGGCAATACCTATCACCTGATGCTGCGCCCGGGCGCCGAGCGGGTCGCGCGGCTGGGCGGGCTGCATCGATTCATGCGATGGGATCGCCCCATCCTGACCGACAGCGGCGGCTATCAGGTGATGAGCCTGTCCGCCCTGACCAAGCGCAGCGAAGAAGGCGTCGCCTTCAAGAGCCATCTCGACGGGTCGGCCCATATGCTGAGCCCGGAGCGCTCGATCGAGATACAGCGCCTGCTCGGTTCCGATATCGTCATGGCGTTCGACGAACTGGTGCCGACCACGGCCACCCTGCAGCAGCAGGGCGAGGCGATGGAGCGCTCGATGCGCTGGGCCAGGCGTTCGCGCGCGGCCTTCGATGCGGGCGGCGACCATGCCGGGCGTGCGGCCCTGTTCGGTATCCAGCAAGGGGCGCTGGACGAAAGGCTGCGCAAGGCATCGGCCGACGCGCTGCTGGACATCGGTTTCGACGGCTATGCGGTCGGCGGGCTTGCGGTTGGCGAGGGCCAGGAGGCGATGTTCGCTACGCTCGATTTCGCGCCGGGCCAGCTCGATCCCGCCAAACCGCGCTACCTGATGGGCGTGGGCAAGCCCGACGACATCGTCGGTGCCGTAGAGCGTGGCATCGACATGTTCGATTGTGTTCTGCCGACCCGATCGGGTCGCAACGGCCAGGCCTTTACCCGCGCCGGGCCGATCAACCTGCGCAACGCGAGGTTCGGCGAGGACCAGCGCCCGCTCGACGAGGCCTGCGCCTGCCCGGTTTGCACGCAGTTCAGCCGCGCCTATATCCACCACCTGATCCGCGCCGGCGAGATCCTCGGCGCGATGCTGATGACCGAGCATAATCTGAGCTTCTATCAGGCGCTGATGAGCGACCTGCGCACGGCGATCGCGGAAAGCCGGCTGACCGCCTTCGCGGACCATTTCCGGACGGCCTATCGCGGTACCAACATGGTGAACGAAACGCCAAGCATGGTTTAACCGAATCCCAACGGGATACGGATATAACTATCTGCAGGGACGGGAGAAGTTCCGACACTGTGTAAAAGTTGTTTTGCGTAACCTGGGCGTTCCGGGGATGATCTCGATCGTCCCCGGACCAGTCGCTGCAGCTTGCTTCGCAGTGAGGGAAGGGCGTCTCCGAAGAGACGCCCTTGTCCATGCATTCAGCCTGAGGTGAATGGTGGGCGTGGCAAGGATTGAACTTGCGACCCCTGCGATGTCAACACAGTGCTCTACCACTGAGCTACACGCCCAACGCGGCGGTCACTAGCCGAGGCCAGGCGGCCACGCAACCCCAGCCAAGAGCTTTTTGCGAGGGGCCGGGATACAGGTCGCGATCATGCTCAGCGTTGACGGCCTGGCCCGCCTCCAAGCCCGATGATTGCCTTCGCCGAATAGAGAATGGACAGTTGCTGATGCGCAGCCGAGGCGGACGGATGTCTGGCCTGGATGGCTGCGATGGCCTCCTCCCTGGCGCGGGTCAGCAGATAGGCGGTTTCGGTGTCGAGCATATGCCGTCCTTCGTGGTCGCAAGACCGCGTGGAGGGATGGACCTTGCCACGTGATGACCAATATGGAGCAGCGCGGCGGTCCGTGCCGCTAATGGGCGGCGCAGAGAAGCTTGGTGGTCGGAGCGTCAGGCGAGGCTAACGGCGATCAGATTCCGGTCGCGGATCCGATCTGGAACATCCGGTCGACCTCGAGCACGAGGTCGCGGAGATGGAAGGGCTTGGAGAGGACCTTGGCATCGGGCGGGGTTGCGCCTGATTTCAGCGTCACAGCGGCAAAGCCGGTGATGAACATGACGCGCATCCCTGGTGCGATGACATTGGCGCGCTGGGCCAGCTCTATCCCGTCCATCTCCGGCATGACGATGTCGGTGAGCAGCAGGTCGAAGCTCTCGCTTTCGAGCAATGGCAGCGCGGCGGTGCCACGGTCGACGCTCGTCACCGAATAGCCGGTGCGTTCGAGGGCGCGCGCGAGATATTCGCGCATCGAATCGTCGTCCTCAGCCAGAAGTATTCGGATCATAGCCCTGATCGCATCCCGCAGCCGGCACCATGCCGGTGAAGTCCCGCCTTTATGCGTCAATCGCTTAACAAATTCCAGCCAGAGTACGAAATATCGACTCAAGCCGCCGCCAGCCTGCCACGGCCGTTGCGTGGCGCGGATTGGGTCCCTAGCACTAACTGGATGCACGAAGAACCCGCCTTCTCGATCGTTGGACCTGCAGTGCCGCGCTCTCCAGTGCTGCTGGCGGTGCCGCACGCGGGCCGCAACTATCCGGGCTGGCTGCTGGATCAGGCCCGGGTTCCGCTCGAACGGCTTCGCGCTCTCGAAGATCGCCATGCAGAATGCCTCGTCGATCAGGCGGTGACGGAAGGAGCGACCGCGGTCATCGCGCGGATCGCGCGCGCTGCGATCGATCTCAATCGCGATCCGCGCGAGATCGATCCCGCGATGATCGACGGCAGCATCGCAGGCGGTCCGCTACTGCTTAGCGGCAAGGTGCGCGCCGGCCTCGGTCTTTTCCCGCGCCGGCTGCCCGCTTACGGCGAATTGTGGCGCCGGCCAATGTCAGTGGAAGAGGCCGCTCAACGGATCGCCTACGCGCACGAACCATATCATCGGGTGATCGCCGAGCGGCTGAAGGCGACGCGCGATATCTTCGGCGTGGCGGTGCTGATCGATTGCCATTCGATGCCGCCGCTGCCAGTGCGGCAGGCAGGCGGACCCGTCAGGCTGGTGATCGGTGATCGCTTCGGTGCCGGGGCGACGGCGGCCGTGGTCGACGTGGCGCTCGCGGTCATCGAAGGGGCCGGGCTGCGCGCGGCGCGCAATCATCCCTATGCCGGTGGGTACACGATCGATCGGCATGGCCGCCCACGCCAAAATATCCATGCGATCCAGATCGAATATGATCGATCGCTATATCTCGACGCTACGCTGAACGCGCCCACCGCCAATCTGGAAGGGTGCGGGGAGTTGCTGGCGACGATCGCCGCGGAGATCGGTGCGTTGTTCAGCGATGGGCTGCCGATCGCCGCGGAATGACGACCCCTATCGGGGTTCATTAGCCCTGTTGCAGTTCATTGCGGCGGTCTGCGGCGGAGCAGGGCCTAAATGAAAAGAACCACCTCGTGCATATGCACGAGGTGGCCAAGGTTCAGGGAGGAACGCATCCCGAGGGATGCGCAGTACGGGGCCGCGAAAGGGGGACACGACCACCGCACAAAAGCAAGATAGGCCGCTTCCCTTACGGTTTCAAGGACAGTTCGTCGCTATCGGGAAAATTCCTTATAAGCACGACGTTTACCGCGACCTCGGCCGTTTTAGACAGTCGTCTCGAGGGTCGGCTGCGGCATCTTGCCCTGCTGCATTTGCATCGAGAACACATCGCGGATGAGGGCAAGCGAGAACAGGTGGGCGTGGATCAGCGGGAGCAGGCCGCTCTGGAGCATCTTGCGCAGGACGTCGCCGCGCAATTCCTTGAGCTTTTCCTCGGAGACGATCTGGAAACCGCGATAGACGAAAGGCTGCTGGTTTTCGATCTCGATCGTGACCTCGCCGTCGATCAACAGCTTGTTCTGGATCAGTTCCTCCATGAACATGCCGGTGCGCATGCCCGCCTGCTCGAACTGTTCGCAGAAGGCGAGCGTGTTCTTGGTTGCCTCGGCCGGCTCATTGCCCTCGAACAGCGGCAGGCCTTCCTCGAACTCCCCAATCACGCCCGAGCTGCTGTCGAAGCACAGGGACAGGTCGTCGCTGCCTTCGCGCAGGCGTGCCAGCATGAACGGGTAACGGCGGACATAGGCAGGAATATAGAGGTCGCGAGTCGGGACGCCCTGCTCGTCCGTGAAGACGTTCACGCCCTCGTTGAGGCCGAACAGCGCAAGCGGGACGGGTTGTGGCCCCGCCGAGAAGACAATCGGATAGTGGCGCTGCGCGAGGATGAACTCCTCCACGGTCAGCGGAACAGCATGTGCCTGCGCAAAAAACGGCGCGCCCTCGATCGACTTGGCTTTCCAGGTCGCGTGGGTCTGGCTCGAAAGCGGCTGCAGATCATTGTAGAAAAGGGGCAGGGCGTTGGCCGGGGCGCTCGCCATGAGGGCATCTCCTGAAAATATTTTAGGGCCGCGAGGCCGTAGAATGCCGCCTATTGGGCCTTATCGCCGGAAGCAAGCGGAACAAGCTTTCCGGGGTTCATGATCCCGAGCGGATCGAGCGCCTGCTTGATCGCGCGTAGCGCCCCGAGGCGAACCGGGTCGGTCAGCCGCGCGAATTCGGCGAGCTTTGCCTGGCCGATGCCGTGCTCCGCCGATAGCGATCCGCCGGCTGCGGCGACGAGGTCATGGATCATGGCACTTGCAGCCGCGCCATGCTGGGCGATCCATGCGGGCCGATTCGCAGTCTCGGGGGGCAGCAGGTTGAAATGGATGTTGCCGTCGCCCAGGTGGCCGAACGCAATGATCCGTGACCCCGGGAAGCGTGCCTCGACCTGCTGGCGCTCGCGCTCGAGGAAGTCGGGCATATCCGACACCGGCACCGATATGTCATGCTTGACCGACGGGCCGTCGATCTTCTCGGCCTCGGAGATCGACTCGCGCAGCGCCCAGAGCGCATCGGCCTGCGTCTCGCTGGCGGCGATCGTTGCGTCTAGCACCAGGCCCGCATCGATTGCCGCTGCAAGCACGCCCTCGAGCGCTTCGACTGGGTCGAACCCAGCCTGCGCGCCGACAGCTTCGACCAATATATTCCACGGGCAGGGCTCGGCGAGCGGCGCCCGCGTGCCGGGGATCTTTTCGAGCACCAACGCGAGCGCATTGGCGGGCACCAGCTCGAAGCTTTCGACGGCCTCCCCGGTGCGCTCCTCGAGCTGTCGCAGCAGCGTGAGGGCGGTGTGCGGGTTGGCGATGCCGGCCCAGGCGACAGCGCGGGACGCCGGGGCCGGCACCAGCCGCAGGGCTGCGGCCGTGATGACGCCCAGCGTTCCCTCGGCGCCGGTCAGCAACTGGCGCAGGTCGTAGCCGCGGTTATCCTTTCGCAGGGTGGCGAGGCCGTCGAACAGCGACCCGTCCGGCAGAATTGCCTCGATTCCCAGCACGAGTGCGCGCATCGGGCCGAATCGCAGCACCTGGGTGCCGCCGGCATTGGTGGAAACCAGTCCGCCCACCGTCGCCGAACCCTTGGCGGCTAGCGATAGCGGAAATCGACGCCTGATCGTGCCGGCAGCATCATGGAGATCGGACAGGATCACGCCCGCCTCGGCGACGGCGGTGTTGTCGTCTGAGGATAGCGACCGGATCCGGTTCATGCGCCGCAGCGATAACAGCAGCGCCGATCCGTCGGCCGACGGCGTCGCGCCCGCAACCGTGCCGGTGTTTCCGCCCTGGGGCACCAGTGCCACCCGTGCTTCGGCGGCCAGGCGGACGATGCCCGCCACCTGCTCGGTGGTGGCTGGGGCAAGCAGGGCGGGGCTGTCGCCATGATAGCGCTCGCGCCAGTCGGTAAGCCAGGGAGCGATCAGGTCGCGGTCGGTGACGAAGCCTTGCGGCCCGAGCAGAGCAGCGAGCTTGTCGAGCAGCGCCCGATCCGGGAAGTTGAGGCCGGCCATGACGGGAACATAGTGCAGGCCCCACGCGATTTGCCAGTTAATCCGCTGTTCAAGCGATTGCGCAGAAGGACGATGAGGTTAGGGTGACCTCGAAAGCGGGGCCTGCACAAGGGTGGAACATTCGATCGTGAAGCTGGGCCGTCTGCCGCGACTAATGTCCGTCGGTATTCCATTGGCGTTGCTGCTGCTCGTCGGCTCGGGAGCCAGTGCCAGGGAAGATGCGCACCCGATTCAACTCGCGCAGCTTACCATCGAGCAGTCGCTTATCGTGCGGGTGCCGCGCCGGGTACCGCCCAAGCCGCTCAAGTGGAAATCGAAGAAGGGCCCCAAATGCGTTCCGATGGCCGCGATCGCAGGCGCGGCGGTCGTCGCCGATGACGCGATCGACCTGGCGTTGCGCGGCGGCCAGCGGTTGCGCGCGCATTTTTCGTCCAGCTGCCCGGCGCTCGATTATTATTCCGGCTTCTATATCCTGCCCACCGAAGACGGCAATATCTGCGCCGATCGCGATGTGATCAGGACGCGCGCCGGCGGGCAATGCGAGATACTGCGTTTCCGAAAGCTCGTTCCGGACAAATGAGGCCCTGATACCGGCCATATACCTTGACAAATTGTGGCTTCGCGCCCAAGCGCGGCGGTTCGAGCGGGGCTTCGCGCCGCCTATTTCCGGATATATTATGTCGTTTGCCGACCTCGGCCTTTCCGATGAACTCCTCCGCGCCGTGTCGGAGTCCGGCTACACCGAGCCGACCCCCATTCAGTCGCAGGCGATCCCACCTGTCCTGATGATGAAGGACCTCATCGGCATCGCCCAGACGGGAACGGGCAAGACCGCCAGTTTCGTGCTGCCGATGATAGACATCCTGGCGCATGGCCGCAGCCGCGCCCGCATGCCGCGCTCGCTGATTCTCGAACCGACCCGCGAGCTCGCGGCGCAGGTTGCTGAGAACTTTGAAAAATACGGTAAATATCATAAGCTTAGCATGGCTTTGTTGATCGGTGGCGTAAACATGGGCGAGCAGGTTGCGGCGCTCGAAAAAGGTGTCGATGTTCTGATCGCGACACCGGGTCGGCTGATGGACCTGTTCCAGCGCGGCAAGATCCTCCTGACCGGTTGCAGCATGCTGGTCATCGACGAGGCCGACCGCATGCTCGACATGGGCTTCATTCCCGATATCGAGGAAATCTGCACGAAGCTGCCGGCCCAGCGGCAGACGCTGCTCTTTTCGGCGACGATGCCGGCGCCGATCAAGAAATTGGCCGACAAGTTCCTGTCGAACCCGAAGCAGATCGAAGTATCGCGTCCCGCCAGCGCCAATCTGTCGATCGACCAGGCGCTGGTCGAGACGTCCAGCCGCGCCAAGCGCGATGTCCTGCGCGATCTGCTCAAGGTCGAGGACGTCACGAGCGCGCTGGTCTTCTCCAACCGCAAGACGACGGTGCGCGACCTGGCACAGAGCCTCGCACGCTATGGTTTCCGGGCGGGGCAGATCCATGGCGACATGGAACAGCCCGAGCGCCTGCGCGAGCTCGATCGCTTCAAGGCCGGCGAGATCAACATCCTCGTCGCCTCCGACGTCGCCGCCCGCGGGCTCGACATCAAGGGCGTCAGCCATGTCTTCAACTTCGACGTGCCCTGGCATCCCGACGACTATGTCCATCGGATCGGCCGGACTGGCCGCGGCGGGGCGACCGGCAAGGCGATCACCCTCGTCACGCCCGAAGATGCCGAAGCGGTCGAGGCGATCGAGAAGCTGACCGGCCACAGGATCGCCCGGAGCGGCGGCGCGAAGTCGGCCGCTCCCGCCGAAAACGCCGAGAGCGGCACCGAAGCCGCCACCGAAGCACGGCCGGCCCGCGGCCGCGGGCGGCGCGAGCGCGCTCCGGCACCGGCAGGAGCCACGGCAGCTGCGGCTGCACCACGCGAAGCTCGCGAACCGCGCCGCGAACGGCCTTCGCAGGAAGCACCGCGCGCGCCGCATCCTGCGCGCGCTACCGGGTCCGGGGATCGCCGCCCGCGCCGCGAGGATCGCGACGACGGCCCCGACGAAGGTTGGAACGGTCCGGTGCCGAGCTTCCTCGAGGTAAGGCTGGGCTAGAGTGATTTCGAGGCAGGTGGAATCATCTGCCGGCTCGGAAATCACGGAAAACGAACAAAATCTAGACTCGATCCGGTTCAATCTGAACGGGATCGAGTCTAGATCCGATCTCGTCCCGACGGAACCTGATCGATTCCTGCGCCCATTGATTTACCGCTACTTTCGACTCTTCGGGTGATCTCATCCGGCTGGAAACGGCCATAGCCGAACTATTCTCTCCGCTGGAGGGGCGGTTTCATTCTCCATGGCCTCGCGCAGTCTCCCAAAGCTCGCGGAACTTGCGCCGCCAACGCCCGCGGTTGCGCTCACGGCGAGCGCGCCGGCGCATCCGCACTTCCTCGAACAGCTGACGGGTGCCACGACGCAGAAAGCCGCGGAAGAGGCCGCGGCTCGACAAGGGTTCCCAGCGTTCGTCGACGGATTCGGGGTCGAGCAGTTCGCTGGTGCCGATCGACAATGTCGTATTGCTCCATTCGCCGGGCTCGAACGGCACGAGCGTCTTGCCCTCGCCACGCAGGCACTCGACGGTGCCGACGAGCGATCCTGTCCGTTCGAACGCCGAGCGGACGATCGCCGGAGTGGTGCCGAGATGCTCGGCTATCAACCTTTCGCGGAGATCGCGGATCGCCGGGTCTGGCGTGTCGCCGGGAAGGCCCCCCAGCGCGATATCGCATTCACTATCGAGCCCCATCGAGCGATTATTCATGTTGGATGAGCCGACCCGGAGGATGACGTCATCGACGATCATCAGCTTCGAGTGGACATAGATCGGCTTTCCGGCGGCTGTTACCGGCGTGTAGATCTGGAATCTGTCATGGGTGTCGAGTTCCGCCAGCGTAAAGAAGAGCGCCGCCCGCGCGCTGCCCATCACCGCCTCCTGCAGCCAGCCATCGGCGCTGATCGGATTGACGATCACGATTTCCGGGCCGTCCTTCTCCACCAGCCGATGCGCCAGGGCCTCGGCAATCCGGCGCGACGCGAAATACTGGTTGTCCGCATAGATGAAGCGGCGCGCGGCAGCGATCATGTCGATATAGAGCTGCTCGATCTCGCGAACCTCGTCGACCCCTTCGGCCTTGGGGACGGTGCGGGCGATCGCGACATCCTGGTCGCGGAAGAGCGGTTCGACCTGCTCGGGCCATAGGTGGCCGTGGCGGTTGGGGGATGGCAGTTGGCGGCCCGTCGCCCGCCGCCAGCGCTCCCGCGCCAGTTCTCCAAGCGATGCGGCGGCGTCGCCTTCTATCATCGAGGCCGTGTCATGCCACGGCATATAAGGTTTGCCGCCGGGCAGCCGCCGCCGCGGATCGTCGTCGCGATGCTCCGCTGTGTCCCAGCGATCGGATGTCATGTCGATGCCGCCGCACAGCGCAATGCTGTCGTCGATCACCAGGATCTTCTGGTGATGGGTGGCGCCGATCGGATGGCTGCTGTCGAAGCGGATCGAGACATGCCGGGACATCCGCCACCGGGCGAGGGTGAACACGGAGAGCCCGCGCGCCAGGAGCTTGATGAAGCCCATGTTCCAGATCAGCAGGTTGATGCGCAGATCCGGCCGTTCGCGGGACAGCCAGGGGATGAACTGGGCGAGGCAATTGGGCGCCTCGCCATCACCGTCTTCGGGATCCAGCAGGATCCGCGGATCGACATCCCAGCCGACGAGGATGATCTGTTCGCGCGCCCGCAGCATCGCATCGCGCGCTATCCGGAAATAATCGGCGGCATCGACGATCACGGCGATCCTGGTCGCGCGGTCTATCCGCCAGCAATTGGATCCGGTCTGGAAGACCCCGTTGGACAGGTCCCGCGCGCGATCGATCTCACATCCCATTTTGGCCCCGTAACAGTCCGTTCGGGACGCTAACGCTCCGTCGGTCGTTTCGTTGCTGCTGGCGCCCGATGATGGTTTCGGCGATGCTTGCGGGGAAGATAATCATTGGCTGACGGCCTCCCTATATCGCTGCGCCACAGGCTGCGACAACAAACCGCCACGGCCGCGCGCCGGAGGGGCCGCAGTCGCCACGGGGGCCAGCTGAGTTCGTATTGGCGCGTTGGCTGGAACAGGCGTGCCAACCGCGCGTTGGGCGGCAATTCATAAAAAATGTTCGGGTGCTGAATTGAAATTGGGGGCTATGAAAAAACACGAGCGATGGGCGGACTCTCTCACGGAAGACGGCCGCTACCGCCTCCTTGTCGATTCGATTACAGACTACGCGATCTACATGCTCGACATCACGGGCGAGGTCATCAACTGGAACGCCGGGGCGCAGCGCCTGAAGGGTTATACGGCGGACGAGATCGTCGGCCGGAACTTCGCATGTTTCTATCGCAGCGAGGACCAGAAGGAGGGACTGCCCGCCAGGGCATTGGCAATCGCCGCAGCCGAAGGAAAGTTCGAGACCGAGGGGTGGCGCGTCCGCAAGGACCGTTCGACCTTCTGGGCGCACGTCGTCATCGACCCGGTGATGAACGACATCGGAGAGGTGATCGGCTTCGCCAAGATCACACGCGATCTGAGCGAGCGAGCGGAAGCCCAGAAGATACTCCGGCGCAGCGAGGAACAGTTCAGGCTGCTGGTCCAGAGCGTTACCGACTATGCCATCTTCATGCTCGACGCGCAGGGCTATGTATCCAGCTGGAACGCGGGCGCGGAGCGGATCAAGGGCTATACGCCGGGCGAGATCATGGGTGAGCATTTCTCCCGCTTCTATTCGGCGGATGATCGAGCCTCGGGCGAGCCGCAACGCGCGCTGGCCGCGGCGGAACATGAGGGGCGCTTTTCCAAGGAAGGCTGGCGCTATCGCAAGGATGGTTCGCGTTTCTGGGCTAGCGTCGTCATCGACCCGATCCGGAACGACGATGGCGACCTGATCGGCTTCGCGAAGATAACCCGCGACCTGACCGAGCGCGAGGAAGCCCAGCGTGAACTGGAGAACGCGCGCGAAGCGCTGTTTCACGCCCAGAAGATGGAGGCGATCGGGCAACTCACCGGCGGTGTCGCCCATGATTTCAACAATCTGCTGATGGCGACGCTCAGCAGCCTCGAACTTCTTCGTAAGCGGGTGGCCAACGATCCGCAGGCGCTACGCCTGCTCGACAATGCAGTGCAGGGCGCCCGGCGTGGCGCGAGTCTGACCCAGCGGATGCTCGCCTTCGCACGTCGACAGGACTTGAAGCCGGTGCGGGTCGAGATCCCGGTGCTCGTCCGCGGCATGACGGACCTCATAAACCGGTCACTCGGACCGTCGATCAACGTCGAAACCCGCTTTCCGCTGAGTCTGGACGCGGTGACTGTCGATATCAACCAGCTCGAGATGGCACTGCTGAACCTGGTGGTGAATGCCCGCGATGCGATGCCCCACGGCGGTGACATCACTATCGCGGCAGAGGAGAGGGTGGTCGGTCATGGCGGCAAGGACGGGCTCGATGCCGGGCGATATGTAAGCCTGGGCGTCACCGACAACGGCGAGGGAATGGACGGCGAAACGCTCGCGAAGGCGATGGAGCCATTCTTTACCACCAAGGGAGTCGGCAAGGGCACCGGGCTCGGCCTGTCGATGGTGCACGGGCTGGCCGAACAGTCCGGCGGCCGTTTCTTCCTCGAGAGCGAACCCGGAAAGGGCACCACGGCTGCCTTGTGGCTGCCGATCGCCCAATCCGGCACCCTGCCTTCGGAACCGATAGCCGACGCGATCCCACCTTCCGGCACGCGGCCGTTGACGGTGCTGGCGGTTGACGATGACGGGCTGGTGCTGATGAACACCGTCGCCCTGCTCGAGGATATGGGCCATCGGGTGTTCGAGGCGAGTTCGGGCGATGAGGCGCTGGCGATCTTCGAGCGCGAGCCGGATATCGACCTGGTGATCACCGACCAGGCGATGCCGAACATGACCGGCGTGCAATTCGCGGAGCGGGCGATGGTGCAACGGCCTGGAGTTCCGTTCATCCTTGCCACAGGCTATGGCGAGCTGCCGCCGGACGCGGACCCGGCGATGCGCAAGCTCGGCAAGCCCTTCTCCCAAGTCGATCTGGAACGGGCGGTCTCGGAAGCGTTCAGCGCTTCAGCCGCGGCCTGATCTTCGGTCCGCGTTCGTCGAAGTCACTTGGCGATGGCATAGATCCGTTTGCGCGGGCGCCGCCAGACGAGGCTCGTCGCGGCCGAGAAGTTGAACACCGCGCCCATGATCGCACCGACCAGGCCGGCCACCGACCAGTTGCCGACCTGGCGGATGGCGATTTCGGCGACACCGACATTGGCGAGCGCCCCGAAGCTGCAGACCAGGCAGAACAATATCAGGCCGGCGAGGAATGAAAGGCCGGTGAGCCGCCGATCGCGATAGGTGAACTCGTTGTTCATGATGAAGTTCGACACCATCGCGACGCCAATCGCGGTGATCTGGGCGGCGAGGAATTCGAAGCCCATCAGCTTCACGCTGTTGAGCACGAACAGGTGGACCGCCAGGCCGATGCCGCCGACGATGCTGAACAGGGCGAAGCGCGGCGGGATC
>Ga0068854_100001878_pt1 | contig 12811 bp, 17 predicted proteins | sample KBSCornC42_FD_66590 | JGI IMG/M metagenome (GOLD analysis project Ga0068854, IMG submission 66590) | Corn rhizosphere microbial communities from Kellogg Biological Station, Michigan, USA - KBS Corn C4-2 | ecosystem: Host-associated > Plants > Roots > Rhizosphere > Soil ... | reverse complement strand
GCAGACCGCATCCAAGGTTCGCCAGCAGGAAGCAACCAAGATTGCTCTTGCGAACACCTCGGATGACGCTGTGCTCATCGAACGCAATGGCAAGGTCTGGTTGAATCCGAAGGGTCAGCTCGAAACCACAAAGGGCTGGGTGACCGTCGAGGACATTCGTGGAAAGATCAGCGGTGTCTCCTGCCCTGCGCACGGCGACACAAACGGCTCTGAATTTGTCACGTTGAACTCGTACTCTGGCCGCCCGCAACTCACGTGCAAGAAGTGCCACACCATCAAGATGTGGCCTGGGCACGATGAGGAAGACGACGCACCTACGACCCTCGCGTTCAATCCGAAGTGGAAGAAGCGCAGTCCGAATCCGACTCCCAAGAAGCCAGCACCGAAGGAGAAGCCTGAGGTTCTCGGCCTTGAGATGCAGGAGGTCGCCGAACTCCACGTGATGAACGACCGTTACCTGAGCCAAGACGACCTGCACCGCGTGCTGCCTCTCAAGGGCGTCATGCTCATCAAGTCGCCGAAAGGCACTGGCAAGACCGAGTTTCTGAAGTCGGTCGCAGAGAAGTGCGGCAAAGAGAACCGCAAGACCCTGCTGCTCGGTCACCGCGTGTTTCTGCTGAAGAACATCGCCGAGCGTACCGGCCTGGACTACTACCGCGACATCGAGGGCGACCTCACGGACGGCATTGCGGTCTGCATGAACTCGTTGACGCGTCTCAACCCGAAGACCGACATCCCGTATGACACGGTCATCATCGACGAGTCCGAGCAGGTGCTGATGCACCTCGCATCGAAGACCCTCTCGAAAGACCGTGCTGAGGTCTTCAACAACCTCATTTGGGTCATCAAGCGTGCGCAGCGCATCATCTGCCTCGACGCCGACCTGACCTCTGAACTCACCCTTCAGATCATCAAGGAAATCCGCACCGTCGAAAAGATGGTCAAACAGCAGAACATCGGCATCATCAACGAATATCAGTTCGAGCAGCGCCGCACGACGATGTACGAGTCTCAGCACCACCTGCTGTCGGACGCCATCAAGGCAGTTGAAGCCGGACAGAACATCTACATCGCGACGAACTCGAAGAACCAAGCGAACGTCATTGGCACGATCTTCGACACGATTGATGTGTCCAACCTCGTCGTCACTGCCGACACGAACGACACCCCTGACTGCCTCGCGTTCATCGAGAACCCAAGCGTCGAGTGCCAGCAGTACCGCGTTGTCATCGCTTCGCCGACCGCTCAGACCGGCATCTCGATTGACGGCGGTCACTTCAATGCGGTGTATGGCTTCTTCGGCCATGGCATTGGCACCTACCAAGACGTCGACCAAGCTCTGTCGCGAGTTCGCGGCTGCGAAGACACCCGTGTCTGGGTGCAGATCGTCGATCACAAGGCTGAAATCGACTCTGAGGCCAGCATCTACAACAAGGCCGTCGAGACCGAACGTGGCACCCGCATGATCATCATCGGCGAAGAGGAATCGAACCTCTCGCAAGGTGAGCTGCTGTGGGCACGCATCTACGCACGCTTGACCTGGCTGCACGCCTGCTGGTCGCATGACAAGGCCGCGAAGTTCGAACAGCTCCGCATCGAGACTGGCTACGCGATGCACGCTGTTTTCAAGGACGACATGGAAGCTGCCATCGGCAAGGGCATCTACAACCAAGCCAAGCAGCTCCAGACCGGCTCCTACCTCGACGACCTCATGAACGCACCCGATCCTGGTGCGGAAGCTCTCGAAGACATTCGCAAGAAGCGGGTGCAGACCCATGAAGAGCGAGTCATGCTTGACCGTGACCGCTACAAGAAGGCTCTCGGTGCCCGTTTCAACCGTCAGACCGTCGAACTCGCACTGAAGCAGAACCTGCTGTCTGGCCTCAAGCGCCTCGATCACGCCATCAACTTCGATCACGACCGCCGCATCGCCTACGACAAGAGCAGCCGCAAGAAGGGTTCCCTGACCTTCACCGATGCCACTCACCGTGCTCTGCAAGTGGCGCTTCTCGAAGACCTCTGCGCATCGGCTGAACTCGACTTCCGCAAGCTCGTGCTGCAGGCCAAGGAAGCTGCGACGACGGGCAGCGACAAGGAAGTCGAGGTCAGCATCGACCAGCTCAAGCGCATGGCAGCGTACTTCGCTGAAGAGAAGCTCTCGTTCAACCGCTACTTCAATTCCCGCATTTCTGACCCTGAGAACGAGAAGAACATCAAGAAGGTTTGGGAAGCCACGCTCGGCGAGTTCCACCTGCCGCTGACGAAGAAGCGCGTTGGCAAAGAGAAGGTGCCGCACTACTTCATCGACTGGAAGAAGAAGTCCCTCATGCTGGAGCTGTTCGAAGAGGAGTGATCAGAATCACTAAATACCTTTGCCAACAAAAGCAAAGGTGTTATGCAGTTCCACTTGATCTCAAAGCCGTCGTGCCAAATGTGCGACGAAGCGAAGACCCTGCTCACTACAAAGGGCCACACATACACAGAGGAGTGCCTCGACACAGAGGCCAAGCGAGAAGCCTACAGGGTGTCAAATCCCACCGTTAGGGCGCTACCTCAGGTCTACCAAAACGGAGTCCGCATCGGCGGCTACGCAGCGCTTCTGAAGGTGGTCGCATGACGCAGACGACCATCACCTACACGCTGTGGCACGACTCTCCAGAAGGCCCCGTGATTTTTTACGTTGGCGAGTCGATCGACCCCAATACCCGCCTCAAGCAACATCGACGCGATGCTGCCGACCCGATGAACTCCAAGGAAGCATACGTCTACCTTCGCGAGCACAACATCAAGGCCTTCGACATGCTCACAGTCGAAGACACGACAGAAGACTCCCTCTACACCGCACTGACACTCTCAGGCGTCAAGCTGTACAACTCGAAGCGTGGTATCGCTTCATCGACCAAGAAGAAGCGCGACACCTCGTGGTCTGACTTCAACAAGGCTGCCGAGGCACGCATTCGCGACCAAGCCGAGGCCTCAGGCCGCCGCAATCGCCTGCACTCAGAGCGACAGTCACTCACCAAGTCAGAGATTACGCGTCAGCGCTTCCTCGACGAGGCACCCACTGTTGAAGGTCTCCTTGCCTGCCAGTGGCACGACTGCCCACCAGAACTCGTGAACGCAAAGGTCGCAAAGTCGGCTGAACGTGCGACGTACTGCAAGTGGGGTGACTACACAGTGGTCGTAGCTCTCCGCAAGAAGGACAGACAGTCGGTATGCGTTGCACGCCACCCGAAGAAGGGTGCCAAGTACGCGAACGGTGCTGGCTACATGAACATCGGCAAGGAGAGCATCCTTGAGCTGCTCATCGACGGATGGGACAACCCGTACCCAGGCTGGCTGAAGCATGATTGACATCCACATCATTCCTGCACCAGGGAATGAAGTCAGCTTCAACGCACAGCTCGAACGTCTGAAGCACCCGCTCGTGAACACGATCATCGGCGAGTACGTCGCTGGCAACATCCTCGAAGCTCGCTACTGTGCCTTCAGCCAGGGCACCTCACCCTACGTCTCATGGGTGGACGACGATGACAAGATCCTCGATCTGTCGTGGTTGCCGAAGGCGTTGGAGACCCTTGAAGACCCTGGAGTCGCAGCGGTGTATCCACGCTGGCGCTCGACGCTAGGCGGTCGACCACACCACGAGACCTCGCGCGAGGCGTTCCACCCGCTGAAGTACGTGTTCAACCAACCGTCGTTCATGCCGCACCACCTCACCATCATGCGACGTGAGAACGTCCTCGCACTGCTAGAACAGCTACGAGCTGTCCACCCGGTGACGATGATGATTCAGGAACGTTTCCTGATCCTAGGCCAACTCCGCTTCGGTCGACTCGTGAAGGACGACACGATGGCCTACGAGTGGGTGCTGCGACAAGGCACTGGCCGTCAGATGCTCGACCCAATCCACATCCGCCACTGGCTGCAGGAGCAGCAGACCATCAGCTTGAGCCACTTCAAATGATTCGTCCGTATCTCAGTGATCACGCAGAAATGCGGATGCTCAATCGCGGCATTTCATATGACGAAGTGGTGGCGTGTGTCAACTTGGGTTGCGTGCAGGAACAGCACACACCACCGAACACCTTCGCAGTTGTCTACAGAGGACTCAAGGTGGTGTTGGGCGAGCACGGTGTGATCACCACTTTCCGACTCGCATGAGAAAAGGGCCTAACGGCCCTTTGTGGGGTGAGCGCGAGGCTCAGTAGTCTGACGGGAGCAGCACGCAGGTCGATGCGCGCACTTGGTCATCATCGGCAGCGTCCGTGATGATCCAGATTCTGTCGTCAGCCACCCTGTAGGACGAGAAGATGCGAGCCCCGGTCTGCAGCGCTCGATCATTCGCCTCCTTGTCATCGCGCTCAAGGTCGCCCCAATCTCGCGAGTGGTGACGCCGCACGAGGCTGAGCAGGTCAACCTTGTGCTTTTCGCAGAACGCGATGGCGGCAGGGGTCGCGACTAGCCGACCCATCTCGAAGGTCATGCTTCGAGGAAGACCTTGAGCGAGGTCGCGAGGGTCGCGAGCTTGTCCAGCTCGTCCGCCGTCAGCTTGCCACGCAGCGCCTCGGCCTTGAGCGTCTTCGTGATGCGGATGGCGGCCGGAATCGGGGCCTTCTTTTCCTTGGGGGTCTTGGTAGCAGCGTTGGTCGTGGTAGCCATTTGAGTTTCTCCGAGTTTTCTGCATCGGTATTGATGCAGTAAAGTCATCATAAGTAGAAACCCCTAGAAGTACACCGTTGTTACCCTTTTGTCGGAGTATCCGGCCGGGCGTCCACGCTCACTCGGAATCGACGCCGGGCGCATCGCTTTCATAGGTAAGCGACACCCCTGAGTCACCAAACGATGCCCTGGGAGCGTCACCCGCGAGCGATGATGCAATCTATTGCTTTCGCGAGTATTTCGAGCCGGGTGACACCGGGCTCATATTCTGTAAAAACTCGACATCTTCAAACACGCGGACGGCCATCGACTAATAATGAATCATCGACCAAACGGAGTATTGGATGTTCACCAAAGGCCACCAACCCGCTCACAAAGGCAAGATGACCACCACCGACCCGGTGAAGACACTCGCTGACATGGCGAAGGTCAAGGAGGTCATCGGCAACGACATCCGCCTTCAAGCGCTTTGGGCCACCGCGACGGCCACCGCCCTCCGCGTTGGCGATCTCGTGAAGCTCACTTGGGACGATGCAGTCGACGACGGCACGACAATCACCTTCACGGTGCTGGAAGGCAAGACCAAGAAGCGCCGCATCATCCCAATGTCGGTAGGAGCCTCGGCACTCCTTCGCAAGTGGCGCGGTATCTGCGAGCACACGCACATCTTCAGTGGTCAACGCGGCACTCTCTCGACGGCCACGTGGTCTCGGATCGTCAAAGACCTCTGCGAACGTGCTGGCCTCGAAGGTTCCTTTGCGAGCCACACCTGCCGCAAATCACACGTTCGCATCCAGCTCGACGAGTACAAGACGCCGCTCTACGTGATGATGAACGTCCTCGGCCACTCGCACGAGCTGCAGACCATGACCTACGCCGGCAAGCTGCACACCGACGTGGCGAAGGCCTACGCGAACGAAATCTAAGCGCGCTTACCGTTCCTGTTGCCGGGCTGGAAGCCCTGCTTCGGGAGGTAGCTGCTGTAGTCCAAATCTCGTTCAGTCCCAGACGTGAAGGTGACCTTGACCTCCGTCTTGCCGGGCGTGAATGACACCTCACTGATGATCCCGCGGATTGCGTTCTGCAGCCGCTGTCGCAGCTCGGTCAGCTCCTCGATCTTCGAGGGGTCGCCTTGCAGCTCCTCCTGCCGCTCCTTGAGTTCGATGGCCTCTCGGTAGGACTCATCGCGATTCACAGGCGGTGCGGTGTTCTTGAGCCGCTCCTGCAGCTCCTCGATCTCAGCTTCCAGCTTCACGACACGCTGTGTCAGCGCCTTAGGTGCACCAGTTGAAGCGTCTGCGATGGAGTCGAGCAAGCGGTTGATCGTCTCGTGCTTCATCGCGATCTCGCCTTCAATCGCTGGGCGAGGGTCGACGTGCTGCATCTTGCCGAAGTCGTAGACGCGCCAGTGCTGCACGTTGATGATGCGGAACAGGATGGCCTTCTCGACTGGAACATAGGGCACGCGAGGAGCTGTGCACGCATCGGCGGCATGAGCGCGAATGCATTGGACGTAGATGTTTGGGAAGATGCCGCTGACGATCCGCATCTTCGAGCCGCACTTGCCGCAGACCGACATGCCGCTGAAGAGGTTCGCGACTCCAGTGCCTTTGCGACCGCCCTTGTCGGTACGTTTGGCCGTCTCGGTCTTCACCTTCTGAAAGATGGCCGGCTCGATGATCCGTGGGTAGTAGTCCGGCACCGGAGGAAGGTCGACCTTCTTCGGTGTGTAGGTGCCTATGACTGCCTCGTTCTTGAGGACGTGTGCGACGTGTGAGTTCGTCCAACCGACGTGCACCTCGCCTGCGGTGCGGCTGTTGCCACCCTTGAGAAGCGGCGTCTTCTTTGCGTTGAGCTTCTTCGCGATGGTTGGTGTGCCGTACAGGAGCGCAAGCTCGAAGATTTCTTGGACGACCTTGACCTTCTCTTCGATCTCGTGGAACGTCATGCGGTCGTCTGAGAGCTTGAGCCACGCGGGACACATGCCGGTGAGTTTAGGCCCGCCTTTCTCAGCGGCCTTCCGCCGTCCTTCCCAGGACTCCTTCACACGGATGGACTTCTTGGTGTTCTCGCCGTGTGCTGACGACATGGCGTTCAGCGCGAGGATGAGCGGTGTCCAGTCCGAGTTGAGGCCCTCGGTGGAGTAGCGCCGTTCGTCCATCAGCGTGACGACCGTGATTCCAGCCTCCATGATCCGCTGCAGGAGGCTGAACGCGGTCATGACTGGTGCGCGTGAGAGGCGGTCGAACTCCTCGACGAGGAGGTAGGAGCCTCGCTCGATCTTGCCCTCATCGATGCCGTTCAGGAACGTCCTGAGCTGCCCCTCGGTGGCGTTCTTGCTCTTAAAAGCAGAAACCCCCAGATCCTTGAAGGAGCGGGGGTCGAGTCTGAGGTTGTGCTTGGCGACGTAGGCGTTGATCTTCTCGGTCTGCCGACGGAGGGAGTCTCCCTCCTCCTGCTTGATGGACGAGAACCGGATGTACCCGTAGGCGGTCGTCATGGTGGATACCCATGGAAGTGGTCACCTTCCATTTTAATCCAATATGCAAACCTTACTTGATAGGTTTACCTATTAGATTTCACCATGTGGTAAGGATCACTTACCCTGTGAGGCAATCTGCACCTTGGCATCCAGGTGCTTGTCGTAGGAGCGAACTCCAGCGTAGCCGAGGTAGCCCGTGCCGAAGAGCGTCATGAGCGAGTTTGGAATGCCCGACACCCAAGCGCTGAACGACACCTGCACCGCGTGAGCTTGGTCAGGCCACCAGATGCTCAGGATCGACAGTGGCAGACCGAACAGGATGATCGTGTAGATGACGTACAGGAAGCCAGGACGTGCACGCGAAGTCCACTTGTCAGCCGACGCACCTTCAGTGTTGATGGCCGACATTGCGGTCTTCATCTCTTCGAGGTTGGCGTCGATCTGCTTGAACTCGCCCTGCTGCTGCATGGTGAGGAGCTGCATCTGTGCAGCCGCCTTCTGAGACGGATCGGGAATGAGACGGTCGATCAGGTCTTTGCCGAGGTCAAAGACGGAAGACAGGCCTGTGAGGTCGAAAGACATGCGTATAGCTCCTATGGGTATAGGAGCTATTTAGGAAACGGTCACGACACTCCGAACTGACCGAGGATGACCTTCGAGATCACCATCATGACTGGTGTGCCGACGAACACAGCCGCGCTCCACAGCCAGTAGATCTTGTCGACCCGCTTTTCGAGGGCAGTCAGTCGAGAACGCGTCTCGACAAGCTCCTCGCGTGCTGTGTTTTGAAGCTCGCTGATAGCGATCTTGAGCTCGCGAAGCGCGATACCTTGGGTCTCGTCCATGTGCTTCAGTCGCTCCTCTACGCGAATGAGCCGTTCCCGGCTGTCTGGATTTTCTGTGGAACTGGTTTGGAATGTCATTGGTCTTGTGTCCTGGTGTGCAGTTCTCTATTTAGTCGTCGGTGTTCGTGTTGACGACGAAAGTCAGAGACGGCGGTGTGTCGATCATCAAGACGGGCTCCGATGGGAGGTTCACCGTCAATGGTGTGTCGGCCGTCATCTCGACCTTGAGAACTGGAGCTACAGGAACGCTGACCACGCTAGAGGTTGCGAACTTCACTTCCTTGTTTTGAACCTTCGGGTCATTGAGCTTTGACACGAAGTACGACAGCACCCCCTTCAGACCGTTGGCGACCCTGCGGTACAGCTCACTGATGGATGGCACACCCACAACAACTGCGTCCAGCTCAGTCGCGATCACCTTGAGGATGTTCGAGGACGAGGAGACAGCAGCAGCGTAGGACTTTGAGGCAGCCTTAGTGATGGACGAGAGCCCAACCGAGGCAGCAGAACGGGTCGTTGCGATGGCCTTCTGCAGACCGACAACGACCGAAGATGTAGAGACGAGGCGCTTGAGCGATGCCTTGACGACGGATGCGACGTTAGAGGACGAGGCAAGCAGCGTGAGCGCGCGAGTCTTGAGCAGCGATGCGACGTTCGAGAGAGTGACTGACTTCACCGAGGACACGAGCTTCTTCAGGCTCGTCACGTTCGAGGTGGAAGCCGTGCGGAACGTCGACAGCGCCTTCGTCAAGCTCGACACTCCTGCAGCTGTGGCAGACCGAGTGGCACTTACTGCCTTCGAGACGCTGCCAAGTCCAGTGCTGACCGCTGTGAGCACCATGAGCCTGACCTTCTGCTGTGCGATGCTGGCAGCGTTCGAGCATGACGCAGCAAGCGAGCGTGCAGAGGCCTTCACGACCTTAGCTACGTTTGAGGCAGAGGCCGACAGCGCGTGTGCGGTCGACTTGAGGGCGGTAGCTGACGATAATGCGGTTGCAGAAAGCGTGCGCCCTGCTCCCTTCACGATGGTCGACACGTGCGAGCCAGATACAGAGAGGCCCTTCAGTGCTGCTTTCGCCATCGAAGACGCATTCGAGCCAGTAGCGGACAAGGTCTTGCCGGGCGCACGCACGACAGACGCGGCGGCTGAAGCCGAGCCCGTCACGACGCGGCTCGCAGCCTTTAGGATCGATGAAGTAGCTGATGCTGTAGCGCTGACTGTCTTGCTCGCGGCCCTAGCCACTGACGCAGCAGCGGTAGCAGATGCTGCGCGAACCGCACTCACACCCCTACCTAAAGTTGACGCGCTACCAGCCGTCGCAGAAAGAGTCTGCGTGTAGGTGGTGCCTGCACCACTACCAGATGCGAGCAGAAGCAGGAAGGACATTTAGACCCCCATGCCCATGAGCATCATGCTGTTGACGGCTGGTGCGGTGCCGAACGAAGCAAGTGGATCACCAATCTCAAACGTCGCAACAAAGTTCGACGCAGCGCCACCAGCATCCGTCCATGCCGCAGCCGCTACACCTGGCACCACCGCCGCACTCTGAAAGCCAATGCCGCCGGCGGCACCACCTTTCGTTGCAACCGTCGTGTACGAGGTTGGCGGCGTGACCGTACCGAAACTTGACAGCGATAGAAAGTTAATTGAGTAGGTTGAGTTCGACGCTTGAATAAGCGAGGACAGCGACGACGTGGTACCAGCCGTCATCTTCTTCTGCAGGACTGGGCTTGCAGCAGTTAGGCCGCTCACTTCATCGCAACATTGGGCGATAGTTGGGTTGCTGCCAGACCACGTAAACGAAACGGCTGCAGTCGTTCCAGACGTGCAGTAACCGCCATACACGAAATTTGTGCCTGACGAGACGAGCAATGCGAACGTCGTACCTGTCATCGTCGGAGTTCCAGTGACGGTAGCTCCAGCGATCATCAACAGGTAGTAGTTGCCCGTGGTACTAGCGAACGTTGACGTCGTGACCGTGCCAGTGGAACCAGTCCACGTGCTACCGGTAGCCGCCAGCTTGTTCGCGTAAGAGATCGTCATGCTACTGACCTCTTACGAGTTCTTCACGTACACGGCGTTGATGTAGATCGACGCGACCGACGTACCGCACGCGGCAGTCCACGCGACGTTAGCTGTCGTGGCTGGCTTCGGTGGGTTGAAGTTGGTCGTCAGACCACCACCACCAGGAACGTTGTAGACGTAGGACTTCGTGCCGTCAGACAAAGTGACCGTTGTCGCGGTGGCAGAGCCATTGGTGATCGTGAGGTGCGTCAGGTCAGCGAACACTGAAGCGCCTGGAGCAGTGACGACGGTAGTAGCGGTTGTCGAGGACGTGATGGTCGTTGCTTGAGTAGCAACGAGGTCGCGAGCGTGGCCTTGCACGACCACTAGACGCCCCATCTTGTCGGTCATGATGTTCGACACCTGACCGTCGGTTACGGCTGTTGGGTTGGCTGTTCGGGCAGTGCCACCAAGACGGAGAGGGTTGGCAGCAGCCGTGGAACCTGCTGCAGTAGTGCCGCCTACTGCCAGTGTTCCTGTCAAACCACCTGTGAGCAGTGCACCACCGTTGAGCTGCGAAACGTTCACAGCGCCAATCAGATTGGTACCTGCCGGAAGCGGCGTGTCTAGACCGATCAGACTTACACCTGTGGAACCATCGAGAGTGACCGCTGCAGTGCCAGACGTGTGGACAGAATGTCGCGCGCGGAAGACGTTTAGGCCCGCGATGTCCACAACCCACTGTCCATTGGCAGTTGTAGATGTGACAGGAGTGCTTGTGGTAGGCGGCAGCGCGTTAACGCTGAAGAAGTTCACGCCATCCACACTGCCTTCGAACACGATGGTGCCAGCCCACGTGCCGGTGATCTGCACGTAACAGGTGCTCAGCGGGCCGCAGGGGTTCAAAGAGTTCGATTGACCAGCAGCTGTGAAGTTGCTGACCACATTGATCGCAGGCGTTCCAGTGGCGAGCAGGAAGTTGTTCGAGCTATCGATCGAGACGCCCACCATTGACGCACCAGTTGAGTCAGCGAGAACAGTTACTGGCGTCTTGTAGGTGGTGTTGTCGACTGTCTGGATGACATCGCCACCCGTCATCGAGTTCAGGGTTGTGTTGTTTGACATGGCGTTCCTTAGGAGCTGAGGTCAACGCCAAAGCCGCGACCCTTGTAGCGGCAGAACGTGAGAGCTTCTTGTTGGTCGAAGTCCGGCAGGTCAACAACTTCTGCAGGAAGCGCAGCCCACTGAGCCGCGTTCAGAACTGGAAGGTCTGAGTTCGAGGCAATCGCAGCCTCGAAGGAATCGAGGATGGGAGTCATTAGGTGTACTGAACCTTGGACGTGATCTGCAGTGAGTCACCAGTCAGCAGGTTGACTACAGGGAACGTTGCAGACAGGAACATGTTGCCGGTCGTGGATGCATCGAACAGACCAGCCTCATCGACAGCACGCGAGCCAGTCGCGGTGATCGTCTGGACAACTTGATAGGTGTCGTTCGAGTTCGTCGTGGTGACTGTCGTGCCAGCGTTCGTGCCAGAACGGCCTTCAGTCAGCTCGGTCGAGAGAGCGGTGTCGCCGACTGCAGCGGTACGTGCAGCGCCGGTAGCGCCAGTGCCGAGAGCGAGGTACTTTGGTTCTGCCTGAGCAGGAGAAGCGCCGAGAAGACGCTTTGCGGTGATGCCCTTACCAACAGAGGTAAGAACGGTTGCGGTGCCGAAAGCCATTAAGAGGACTCCTAGTTGCAGGGTGTCCTCTATTTAGTGAATGGCCTTAGCGACTGAACATCCGCATGAGCCGGTGTGCCCAGCGCCGCAGCGGGTTCCGGTGGTAGTAGGCGATGACGCCCAGGTACTCACGGGTGCCGTCAGCGCGAATGACCACGGCCTCCATCTCAGCCTGTTTGACGTTGGATGACGCTTCCATTCTCATCGCGTTACCTCACGGGAGATGTTGAAGGCACCCTTGACAGGGCGGGAGACGTTGCCAGAGGCATCCGTCAGCTCGATGTCGTAGACGTAGTTCGCGGTGTCACCGAGGAAGTTGATCGCGGTTGTATCTGCAGGAGCCAGAACGAGACGGAAGATGCCGGACGACGGCGTGTCGACGACGATCTTTCCATTGGCTGTCGAGGCGTCAAGCACGTCGCGCTGATCGTAGTCGATGCGAACCATCATCGAGAACGTGCAGCCGGTCAGGTCGAGCGGGGTGTACGGGTTCGTCGTGGCGTTGTACGGGAGGGTCTGGTTGGTCAGGACGTTGAGCAGAAACGACTGGTTGATGGTCGTTCCCTGGTCGATATTGAGGTCGATGGTGACTGCTGACATGCGGTTCCTTTGTCTGTGCGGCTATTTAGTGCTTAGGCCTGGCAGGCGCACTCAACGGACAGTGATCAAAGTGATCCAGACGAGGTCGCCGATACGCCTGCACCGTTCAGAGTCAGCGTCAGAGACGCTGAGCTGGTCTGCACCTTCTGGAACTCGACGTAGATGCGGTACGAGTGGTTGGGAAGCAGACTGCCACGGAAGCCAGACGCGTACACATCATTCGAGTTGAAGATGTCCAGCAGCGCTCCGAACGCGTTCAGGCCCGTGTTTTGGTACACAAGCGAAGTCTTGGTGCCGCCAGGAACGTCCGCACCTGTCGTCACGTCGTACAGGCGAGTTCGAGCAAACACCTGCAGCGTGCCACCAGTCACCACTGAGCTGATCGTGTAGTAGGCGTACGACGACACTGTCACGAGACAGTCGCTACCGACCCCAGGTGCCGTGAAGGAGGCATGCCCTGCCTCGTACCAAGTGTTGTAGGCCGAAACGGTTGC
>Ga0068854_100001869_pt1 | contig 12832 bp, 5 predicted proteins | sample KBSCornC42_FD_66590 | JGI IMG/M metagenome (GOLD analysis project Ga0068854, IMG submission 66590) | Corn rhizosphere microbial communities from Kellogg Biological Station, Michigan, USA - KBS Corn C4-2 | ecosystem: Host-associated > Plants > Roots > Rhizosphere > Soil ... | reverse complement strand
AGCGGATCCACGGGCTCGGCCAGCACCTCCACGGCCGGCTGGACCAGAAGGGCCTGGTCATCGACCTGGTGCAGCGCAACACCGAGGTCGCCATCCCGTTCCTGTCCTCCTCCCGCGGCTATGGACTTCTCTGGAACAACCCGGCGGTCGGCCGTGTCGAACTCGGCGGCGACCGCACGCGGTGGATCGCCGACTCGGCCCGCCAGATCGACTACTGGATCACCGCCGGCGACACGCCCGCCCAGATCATGCGCCGCTACGCCGACGTCACCGGGCATCCGCCGTTGCTGCCGGAGTGGGCCAGCGGGTTCTGGCAGTCCAAGCTGCGGTACCGCACCCAAGACGAACTCCTCGCGGTCGCTCGCGAATACGCACGGCGAGAACTGCCGCTGTCGATGATGGTCGCCGACTTCTTCCACTGGCCGGCCATGGGCGACTGGCGTTTCGAGAAGGAGGAGTGGCCCGACCCGGCCGCGATGGCTGCCCGGTTGCGGGACCTGCCGACGCCGGACGGCCGCGGAGTGCGCCTGGCCGTCTCGGTCTGGCCGACCATCGAAACCGGCAGCGAGAACTACCCGGCCTTCCGCGACGCCGCGATGCTCGTGCGTGACAGCCACGGCGGCGTACTCACCAACCACTGGCCGGTCCGGGAAGGCGGGTACCAGCCGACGGCCTACTACGACGCGACCGATCCGGCGGCGCGGGCCGCGCTGTGGCGACGGCTCTCCGAGAACTACCTCTCCTGCGGAGTCACGGCGTTCTGGCTCGACAGCTGCGAACCCGATCTTCCGCCGGGCTCGTCCGCCCGCGCGCTTTACGCCGCTGGACCGGCAGACCAGGTGGGCAACATGTACGGCTACTACCACGCCCAGGGCGTCGCCGACGGCCTGGCCGCGTCCCGGGTTCCCGACAGCCGGCGTCCACTGAGTCTCATCCGATCCGCGTGGGCCGGCAGCCAGCGCTACGGCGCGGCGCTGTGGTCCGGCGACATCCCCACCACCTTCGACTCCCTGGCCACCCAGATCCGCGCGGGGCTGAACGTGGCGATGAGCGGGATCCCGTGGTGGAACACCGACATCGGCGGCTTCTACGGCGGCGACCCGGACGACCCGGCGTACCGCGAGGTGATGATCCGCTGGTTCCAGTACGGGACCTTCAGCCCGATCATGCGCCTGCACGGTGATCGCGAACCCCACCAGCCGTTCAGCACCACCATGACCGGCGGCCCGAACGAGGTCTGGTCCTACGGGCCGGAGGCGTACGCGATCATGCGGGAGCACCTGCTGCTGAGGGAGCGGCTTCGTCCTTACCTGGCCCAGCTGTCCGAAGCGGCTCACGAGACCGGCGCACCTCCTATGCGCCCGCTCTTCTTCGACTTCTGCGACGATCCCAGCGCGTGGCCCATCGATGACCAGTTCCTGCTCGGACCCGACATTCTGGTGGCGCCTGTCTCGGCGGCGGGGGTTCGCCGGCGCGGGGTCTACCTGCCGGTCGGCGCCGACTGGCAGGACACTGCCAGCGGCAGTGTCCACCCGGGTGGCACGACTGTCGATGCCGACGCGCCTGTCGATCGCATTCCTGTCTTCGTGCGCGGCGGAGCGGCTGTGGCGTCGGTGTTCGCCGGGATCAAGTCGGGTGGAACGTGACCAGCCCGGAGTGCGGGCCGGCCCGAGGCCGGCCCGCTGTTCTATCGCACCAGTGAGGAAGCAAAGGCGAGGGCCACCGGGACGTGGTGGCCGCCTCCGCCTTCGTGACCGTTGTAGGGGTAGACGCTGATGTCCTTCGGACCGAGGTAGTGGTTGTAGGAGGCGTAGACGGTGTCCGGCGGGCACGTGTCGTCCATCAGCGCGACCGAGTACAGCGCCGGGGCCGTGGCGCGCGCGGCGAAATTGAGCCCGTCGAAGTAGGACAGGGTTCGGAACACGGTCTCGATCTTGTCCCGGTGTGCCTTGCAGAAGTTCGCGACCTCCTTGTAGGGGTACGCGTCGGTGATCTCGGTCGCGCGCCGGATGTGCTGCAGGAACGGCACGTCGGCCAGGACTCCGGCGAGATCCGGTACGAGTCCGGCCACTGCCAGGGCTATCCCGCCGCCCTGGCTGCCCCCTGCCACCAGCACGCGGCCGGGGTCCAGTCCGGGATGGGCGCGGACCGCGTCGACGGCGCGGACGGCGTCGGTGTAGACCCGGCGGTAGTAGTACGTGGCCGGGTCCAGGACACCGCGGGTCATCGAGCCCGGATACGCCGGGCCGGCCCCGGGACCGTCGTCGGAGGTGTCGCCGGTCGACCATCCGGCCCCTTGGCCCCGGGTGTCCATGACGAGCTGCGCGTATCCCGCGCTGGCCCACAGCAGGTGGTCGTGGGGCAGGCCGCGGCCACCGCCGTACCCGACGAAGCTCACGACTGTCGGCAGGGGCTCTCCGGCGTCGCGAGGCCGCACCAGCCAGCCCTTGATCGGCTGGCCGCCGAAGCCGGGAAAGGTGACGTCCTCGACGGTCACCGTGGCCAACCCGGTGTCGACGGGCGTGGTGTGCAGCTGCGCCGGGACGGAGCGGGCCTCGGCCAAGGTGGCGGCCCAGAACGCCGCGAAGTCGGCGGGCTCGGGTCGCTCGGGGTGGTACTTCTCCAGGTCTGGCAGACCCATCGAGACGAATGCCATCGGGACCTCTGGTCTCGTGTTCGGATGCGGTTGGTCTGTGGCGCCGTCGAAGAGGCGCACGTCCCAGTGGTCCGGATCGACCGGTTCGGGGAGTCTGTGGGTTGGATACTTTCGCGTATCCTGCACGAAGGTTTCTCGCGTCGAAGCTAATGGATCGCCTGAAGGCGGTCAAGAATTCGACTCGGTAGCCGCCTAGGGAGGTGACGGTCTCGCGTACAGGGTGGCGCGATGTGTTTCCAGCGCGGAGAAAGATGCAACGACAGGGGTCTGAAAGTTTCTTGACGAGGCGGCGGAAGTTCGGTCAGAATCCGGTCATCGGCTGGGATCGGAACCCCGCTCGGTGCGACATCGAGTCTGTCTCAGCGAACTGAGCCGCCTCACCCGCTACGACCGGAGCAAGCGTGAGCGAGATGTCAACGTTCTCCTGGGGCCACGCGGCGCTGCGCGTCGAGTTCCTCATCGATCCTGTCCGCAGGGTGCGCATCGTCGGCCTCGGCCCCGACGCCCCGGTCGGTCCGGTGATCGCCCCCGCCGGCGATGCGGCACGCGCGGAGCTGCCCAGGGCCGCCGGCCTGCCGCTGATCGAAGTCCAAGTCACGGGGTACGGACGATGGCTGGCCAACGAGCGCTTCATACAGACCGTCGTCGGAGAGCGGCTGGCGTATCAGGGGCATGAGGAATATCGCGAGGACGGATGGCTGCTCCTGCGCGTCGACCTGGCCGATCCGGAATCCGGCCTGGCCGCCGAGGCCTTCTTCCGGACGCTCGACGGCGTCGGCGCCGTCCAGACCTGGAGCCGTCTGACCAACCGGGGTGAACACCGGCTGACCCTGGACGCCGTCACCAGCTTCACGCTCGGCGGTATCGCGGACAGCGGCGACCGCGTGGCCGGCCTGGACCTGTGGTTCGCCGACAACGAATGGCTGGCCGAGGGGCGCTGGCAGCGGCGTGCCGTGCGCGAGTTGCTCGTCGACATGAACCACGGCCGTCACCGGCAGGAGGGGCGCAGCAGTGTGTGGCGCGCCAGCCAGGGGACCTGGTCGTCCGGCCGGCACCTGCCGATGGGCGCGCTGACGGCCCGCGGCGACGGACGTACCGTGCTGTGGCAGGTGGAGAATCCCGGCGGCTGGCGGTGGGAGGTCGGCGAACATGCCGACGCCGCTTACGTCGCGCTGCTGGGCCCGACGGACCGCGATCACCAGTGGCGGCAAGCACTCGAACCGGGTGAGGCCTTCACGACCGTTCCGGCCGCTGTCGCGCTCGGCGCCGCGCCGGAAGGCTCGGACGGCCGTCACGGTGGGGACGGCGGGGGGTTCGCCGAGGCGGTCGCGGCCATGACGGCGTACCGCAGGGCTCTGCGGCGTCCGCACCCCGACCACGCGGCCCTCCCGGTGATCTTCAACGACTACATGAACACCGTGATGGGCGAACCGACCACCGAGCGCCTGCTGCCGCTGATCGACGCCGCAGCCGAGGCCGGCGCGGAGTACTTCGTCATCGACGCCGGCTGGTACGCGAGCTGGGAGGGGTGGTGGGACACGGTCGGCGCGTGGGAGGAGTCGGCGGTCCGCTTCCCCGGCGGGCTGACCGAGGTCGTCGACCGGATCCGGGCCCGCGGCATGGTTCCCGGGCTGTGGCTGGAGCCCGAGGTGGTCGGCGTGCGCAGCGCGCTCGCGGACAGTCTGCCGCAGACCGCGTTCTTCCAGCGCGACGGGGAACGCGTGGTCGACAACGGCCGGTACCACCTCGATCTGCGCCATCCGGCAGCCGTGGAACACCTGGACGCCGTGGTCGACCGGCTCGTCGCCGACTACGGCGTCGGTTACTTCAAGCTGGACTACAACGTGAACCCCGGACCGGGTACGGATATCGGCGGCAGTCCCGGCGCCGGGCTGCTCGGCCACGAGCGCGCCCTGCTCGACTGGCTCGACGGGGTCCTGGACCGCCACCCGGGGCTGGTGCTGGAGAACTGCGCTTCCGGCGGCATGCGTACCGACTACGCGATGCTGTCACGCCTGCAACTCCAGTCGACCAGCGACCAGCAGGAGCACTATCGCTATCCGGCCATCGCCGCCGCGGCGCCAGCGGCCATCGCACCGGAGCAGGCCGCGAACTGGGCGTACCCGCAGCCCGAATTCACCGGTGACGAGAACGCCTTCGCACTCTGCAACGCCCTGCTCGGCCGCATTCATCTTTCTGGCAATCTGGACCGGATGACGCCGGAGCAGCGGGCACTGGTGGCCGACGCGATCGCCGTCTACAAGCGGATCCGCGCCGACATTCCCACCTCGGCGCCCTTCTGGCCGCTGGGCCTGCCCGGCTGGACAGATCCATGGATTGCCTTGGGACTGTTCGGCAAGGACAGGACATATGCGACCGTGTGGCGCCGTCCCGGCGGCGCGTCGCCGGTCGAGCAGGCCCTCGTCATACCGCACTTGAAGGGGTGCGACGTCGAGGCCAGTGTCTTGTTCCCGCAGGACACGAAGACCGGGCTCGGCTGGAGTGCCGGACGAGGCGAGTTGACTGTGCGCCTGCCTGAGCCCGGGACGGCGTGCCTCATACGACTTCTCAGCTCGAAGTAAGCGCCCTGAGAATGGCACAGCGGTATTTCGAGGACTTCTCGCCAGGCTACGGTGCTGCCTCCCCGCGCGCCGCGTTCGCCAGCGACGCCGCTCGGCTCGATCTGGTCGGCCAGTGGGCGTTCCGCTACTTCCCCACCTTGGTGGCGGAGTCGGACGGCTTCGAGCGGCCGGAGTTCGACGATGAGCAGTGGGACCGGATCGCGGTGCCTGCCCATTGGCAGCTGAAGGGGTATGGCCGGCCGGCGTATCTCAACATCGCCTATCCCATCCCGGTGGATCCGCCGTTCGTGCCGGATGAGAATGCCACCGGCGACTACCGGCGGACGTTCGAACTGCCCGAGCTGTGGCGCCTGACGCCGGCGGTCGTGCGCTTCGAAGGCGTGGACTCCTGTGCGCGGGTCTGGCTCAACGGTGTCGAGCTGGGCGTGAGCCGCGGCAGCCGGCTGCCGGTGGAGTTCGACGCCTCCGCCGCGTTGCGCCCGGGAACGAACGTGCTGGCAGTGCGGGTCCATCAGTATTCGTCCGGTTCGTACCTGGAGGACCAGGACACGTGGCGGATGTCAGGGATCTTCCGCGAAGTCGCGCTGCTGGCGCGCCCGGCGGGCGGGATCCGGGACCTTTTCGTCCACGCCCCGATACCCACCGCGGACGGCATCATCCTCGGCCCAGCACGTTTCGACCAGCGCTCGGGGACACTGCTGAACCTGGCCGGCTTGCCCATCCAGGGGCCGCGCCTGAACCTGTGGCGCGCGCCGACCGACAACGACCGCGGCTGGTCGCAGCGTGACGCCGAGTACTGGCGAGCACGCGGACTGGACCGGCTGCTGCATCGCACAGTATCGGTGGATCTTGCCGATGACTTGCTGACGGTGCGGGTGCGCAGCGCGGCCGCCGCGTCCGCTTGCGGATTCCTGACCACCTATCGATGGCAGGCCGACGCACGCCGGCTGAGTCTGCGGGTGATCACCGAACCGGTCGGATCCTGGCCCGAGCGCGGCGACACGTTCGCCGAGCCGATGGCCGACCCGGATCTGCCCGCTGAGCGGAGCGCCGAACTGGCACGCCGGGACAAGGCCCCCTCGCTGGCCCGCATCGGTCTGGTGTGGCTGCTGCCGCCGAGTTGGGATCGTGTCGGATGGTTCGGTGCGGGACCGGGGGAGTCCTATCCCGACTCCCGGCACGCCGTTCGCATCGGACGGTTCACCTCGAGTGTGGAGGAGTTGCAGACCCCTTATGTCCGGCCCCAGGAAAACGGCAACCGTGCCGAAGTCCGATGGGCGCACGTGACCGACGGTGCGGGTCGGGGAGTTCGCATGGACGGCGACCCGGCGTTCAATCTGGCCGCGCGCCGCTGGAGCGATCAGGCACTGGCGGCGGCCCGGCACCAGCCGGACCTGGTGCCCGACCGGTGGATCCATCTGTCCACCGACCACGCCGTGCAGGGAATCGGCACTGCGGCCGTCGGCCCGGGTGTGCTTCCCGAATACCGCCTGGAAGTGCGACCAGCCGAGTTCGCACTCACCCTCGCCCCGCTCGGCGCCTGAGTGCGCTCTTCGTCATCGACTCCGATCAGAATCCGGGAGCCGATCCGTGTCGGGGATCGAGCCGACTTGGAATCTGTCAACCGGCACGTCGCAGGCCCCGAAATGGCGTGACCTGGGCTTTCTGGTCTTCCTGGGCTCGTACGTGTAGCGCGCGGCTCACCCGTCCAGCAGGGCACGTACCGTCGCTGCTTCGTGAGCACCGATCCGGGACAGGTCCTCCCAAGCCTTTTCCCACGCCGCGCGGGCGCCCGAAGGGTCGCCGGCCGCGGCGAGGTGGCGGCCCAGACTGAGCATGGACTTGCCGCGCCAGCGGGGATCGCCGGAGGTGTCGAGGTAGGCCACTCCGCGGTCCAGGTGGGCGCGACCGGTAGCCGGGTCGCCGAGCGCGAGGTGGATGTCGCCCAGCAGGACTTCCGTGCCGGCCAGGCCGTGGGCGTCCCGCGTCCGGCTCAGCGTTTCCCGGGCTTGCTGGGCGTAGGCGAGAGCTTCGGGAAGGTCGCCTTCTTCCAGCGCCACCCAGGCAAGGCATCGGAGCGCGGCGGCTTCTCGCCTGCCGTCGCCCACGTCGCGGAGAGCTTCGCGGCTGGCCGTCAGGTGGTCCACCGCCGCCCGGTGGTTTCCTTCGTCCTGGTGGACGATCCCGAGTTCGCGTCCGCTGACCGCTTCCCACCTGACGTCGCCGAGTGCGCGGGACGTCGCGATGGCTTCGGTCAGGAACTCCTTCGCCTTCGTCCACTGGCCCCGGTAGCGGTGCAGCACGCCGTACTCCCGGAGGGTGTAGGCACGCCATCGTGGCGCCGCCAGTGAGTCCAACCTGGACAGGCAACCATCGAAGTCTGCCGCAGCCTCGTCCCACCGACCCTGCAACCGGTGCGATACGCCCACCGACAACAAGGTGACGACCTCCAACAAGGGGTCCTTCGCGCGCGGCAGGACCGCCAGGCAGTCCCGGAAGGAACGCTCCGCGGTCGTGAAGTCCCGCGTTTCCCTGGCTGCCAGACCGAGCGCGAACAGGGCGTAGGACGTCCAGTACGGACTTTCCATTCTGATCGCCGCGGCGTAGCTGAGTTCTGCTACGCGTTTCAGGTCGCTCCAGTGGGCGCGCAGTTCCAGGAACGCCGCCACTGTCGCGGAAAGGCGACAGGTCGTCGCATCGTCGCGGGCCGCGGCCGACAGTTCCACGGCGTGGACGATCGAGGGGTGCTCGTCCGCCAGCCACGACAGTGCGTTGCGTTCCACGTCCGCGATCAGCCCGGGCGCGTCCAGCGCCAGCGGCGGCGGAGTGAACTGGTGCAGGCCGCCGAACTCCAACTGAGCGTCCGCGCCTTTGCCCAGGTACAGATAGGCGTCGGTGAGCCGGGGCCAGACCGCCACGCGCTCCGACGCCGAAAGCGTTTCCTTGGCGTACAGGCGGATCAAGTCGTGGAAGTGGTATCTGGTCGGCGTGAACTCGCCACGTCCGCACTCCAGGAGGTTCACGTCCACCAAGCTCTCCAGCAGCCGTTCGGTGGTGCGGAAATCCTCCCCCAAAGCCGCGGAGGCCGCCCACGCCGCGAATCCGTTGTCCGGCATGGCCGCCAGCAGCCGGAAAGCGCGCTGCTGCGCAGGTTCCAGGCCGGCGTAGCTCAGCAGGAAGCTCGCACGGACCTCCCGGTCGCCCCCGACGAGCTCGTCCAGGCGCCGGCTTTCGTCCTCCAGCCGCGCGGCCAGGTCGGCGACCGTCTGGTGCGGACGGGACCGCAGCTTCGTCCCCACGATCCGCAGGGCCAAGGGCAGGCCGCCGCAGAGCCGGACGATAGCGCGGGCGGCCTCGCGCGGCGCGTCGGCGACCCGGGGCGCCAGGCCGGTCAGCAACGCGAGGGCGTCCGCGGCGGCCAGTCCGTCGAGAACGATCAGGCCACGAAGGTCCAGTCCGGTCAGACGATGGCGGCTGGTGATCAGCACGCCGCACTCCGGGCCCCCGGCGATCAGCGGCCGCACCTGCTCCTCGCCGGCCGCGTTGTCCAGGACCACCAGCACGCGCCGGTCGGCGACACGATCCCGGAACAGCCCGATCCGCTCTTCCAGGGATGCCGGGAGGTCCGTGCTCGCGACCCCGAGGTCGCGCAGGAACCGGGCCAGGACCTCGACGGGGTCGCGCGGCCGGGGGCCGGCGCCCTGCAGGTCGACGAACAGTTGCCCGTCCGGGAACCGCGAAGCCAGGCGGTGGGCCGCGCGGACCGCGAGCGCGGTCTTGCCCAGCCCGGGTTTTCCGGTGATCGCGATCACCGCCGGGGCCTGGTCGCCGGGGCCGAACAGGGCGGCCAGGGTGTCCAGATGCTCGTGGCGACCGGTGTAGTGGTCGACGTTCGGCGGCAGCTGGCGCGGTCCGGTGAACGGCATGAGCGAGGGATCGTCGCGCAGGATCCGCACCTGGAGCTGACGCACCGCGGGCGCCGGCTCGATGCCCAGTTCCTCGTCAAGGTACTGATAGAGCCGCTGGTATGCCGCCAGCGCCTCGGGTGTGCGATCCAGCCGGTGCAGCGCGAGCATCAGCTTGGCCACCAGCTGCTGGCGCAGCGGGTGCTCACCGGCGGCCTCGGCGAGCTCGTGGATGATCTCGGTCTGGCGGCCGAGCCGGAGGTGCGCCTCGAACCGGTCCTCCAGAGCGCCAAGCCGTTCCTCTTCCAGCGGTGCGGCCACCCGGAGCCGGATGTCCTCGGTGGCGACCGAGGACAGAGCGGGCCCGTCCCAGAGCGCCAGCGCCTCCTCCAGGAGATCGAGCCGGCGTTCGTCCGTGGTGGCGGCCCGTGCCCGCGCGCACAGAGCGCGGAACCGGAACACGTCGACCCGCATGGGGTCGAGGCGCAGCTGGTAGCCGGATCCCTCACGCACCAGCGTGACGTCCTCGCTCCCGGCGAAGATCGCGCGCAGGCGGCTTATCTGGGTGTGGATGACGGCCCTGGCGGTGTCCGGTGCCTCGCCCGCCGGCCAGGCCAGATCGATCAGCCGGTCCGCGGGCACGTGTTTGTTGGCTTCCAGCAGCAACACGGCGAGGACGAACCGCTGCTTGCGAACGCCGAGGTCGACGGGCTGCCCGTCGATGGACGCCCGCACCGGCCCGAGCACTGAGAAGTCCATCACCGGGCCGTACTTTACGCGCTCCGGCCTGCGTCGACAGGTCAGTGTTAGAAACTTGTTTGGCCGTTAACCGTATGGTCAAGCCGTCTGTGCGCCCCGTCCTGCGAGACCGGTCCGCACAGCGATCGGGTCGTCCGGAGCACCATGACGGGGAGAGAACCACATGCGGCGAATACTGGCCACCATGACCTGCCTGGTGGCAGTGCTCACAGTCGACGGTTGCGGCAGCAGCGGAACCACACCGCAGGCAGCGAAGTCCGGCGCCGTCACCGGGGCCGGGACATCCGGCACCGCCACCGCGGCCACCGCCACCACCGGCGCCACCACCCCGGTGGCCAAGACAGCCGACCCACCCACCGCGTTCGATGCCGACGCCGGCGTCCCGCTGCCCAAGGAAGCATTCAGCACCAACATCGGGGGCAGCGTCACCACGGCGTTCCTCACCCTGCGAGACCGGACCGCGTACATCGTCGCGCCCACCGGGATGACAGCCGTGGACGTGCTCACCGGAAAGCAGAAGTGGGCTGCGCCGATCAAGGGCGAGCCCGGCGACCCCGACAACCAGAGCGGCCCGTTCGTCAACACCAGCGGGCCGCGGCCGCCCGTGGTGACCGACAAGCTCGCCGTCGTGGCGCTCCCCGTCGAAGTGCCCGAACAGGGCACCACGCCTCCCTACATCACGCTCACAGTGCTCGCCGCCGACGCCGCCACCGGCAAGAAGGTGTGGCAGTCCGACACCAAGGTCTCCACCGACCAGTACACCAGCGCCACCAACGCCGTGACCAAGGTCGTCGGCGTCACCGACAAGGCCGTCATCGCGAGCTACGAAACGGAAGACCAGCACATCACGGTCGGTTTGGACGCGGCCAGCGGCGCGAAGCTTTGGAGCCGCACGGACTACGTCGCCGGCACCATCCACGGAGACATCTTGGCCGGCGTCGAGGCCGGCAGCGGGCAGGACAGCGGCTACTCGCAGATCACCGCCCTCGACGCCGCGACCGGGCAGGAGAAATGGGTCGCCGCCAAGAAGTCCTACTCGCTCGCTCTCGTTTCCTCCAATCCCGCGCTGGTCGTGGTCGATCAGAAGACCGAGGTCCCACAGAACGCCAGTGCCGGCGCGTTCCTGGTGTTCCTCGACCCCGCCACCGGCGCCGAGAAGGCCAGGCTCGTAGGCGACTACGGCTCTGCGGTCACCACCTACGGCGACTGCTTCTACGATCAGCAGTCCGTGCTGATCTGCTCCTCGTCCGGCGTGCTGACCGGCTACGACGCGGCAACCGCACAGAAACTGTGGAGCCTGCCCGACAAGACCGCCAACCGTGTCGCGCCCAGCGTCCTCGCCGTCTGGCACGGCGTCCTCTACGGCGACACCCAGGGCGGCAAGCCGATCGCGCTCGACGCCAAGACCGGCAAGGACCTCTCCACCGAGGTCGGCGTCGAACCGTACTGGGTGAGCAAGTACGCGGCCATCGGCGTCGGCGAGGACGGACGCACCCCCATGGCGTACCCCGTCAAGAAGTAGCTGCCGGAAGAGGCGGTTCAGTCGATCGGGCAAAGGAATGGGGCACGGTGGAGCAGGGTCCTGACTGGCAAGTGCCGGGATACGAGGATGTCCAGGAGCTGGGCCGCGGCGGGTTCGGGCGGGTGGTGCTCGCGCGACGGCTGGTGGACGGCATGCCGGTGGCGGTGAAGTACCTGGCGGCGCGACTGGTGGCCGATGCCGAATTCCGTGCGGATTTCCGGCAGGAGGCACGGATGCTTGCCGGGCTTCAGTCGGCGCACACCGTGCGGTTGTACGACTACGTGGAAACCGGCGGGGAACCGGCCACCGGTGCGGCGATCGTGATGGAGTACGTGCCGGGCGCTTCGCTGCGCAAGCTGCTCGCGTCGGCAGGCGGAACGGCTATGCCGCCGCAGGCCGCGTTGGGGATATTGAAGGGGTCGCTGCTGGGTCTGGGTGCCGCGCACGGGGTGGGTGTGGTGCACCGGGACTACAAGCCGGAGAACGTCCTGGTACGGCCTGAGGGTGCGTCGGTACTGGCCGACTTCGGGATCGCTGTGCGGGCCGGGGACTCGCTGGCCGAGGTCGTCGGGACGCCGCCGTACATGGCACCGGAGCAGTTCGCGGGGGCATGGCCGTCGGCGACGGCGGACGTCTACGCCGCGACAGCCGTGTTCTTCGAGTGCGTGACGGGGCGGCGGCCGATCGATGTCGACTCACGGGATATGAGCAGTTGGGCGCGAGCGCACTGGACGCACCGCGTGCCGGTGGAGATGGCGCCGCCGCAGGTGCAGGAGCTGATCGTGCGGGGGCTGGCGAAGGACCCGGCTCAGCGGCCCGGCCAGGCGCTGGCGTTCGCAGCGGAGTTGGAGCGGGTCGCGGTTCAGGCTTACGGGCCGGACTGGGAGCGGATCGGGCTGCGGGTGCTGGTCGGTGCGCTGACCGGGTTGGCCGCGACAGGGGCGATGCTGTCGCTGGTGCCCGGTTTGGTCGGACCGGCGGTACCGATCATGCCGGTCGCGCCGGTTCCGCCGGTCCCGCCGCCGGTTCCGGGCGTTCCGCCCGCGCTGCCCGCACCGGCTTCACCGCCTGCACCGCCTGCACCGCCCTATCCGAGCGCGCCGCAGAGCCCTTACCCGCACCCGCATCCCCGGCCCCACGTCCCACGCCACCACCCATGGCGCCACCTGAAGGCCAAGCTCGGCGCGGGCAAAGCGATCGCGACGGCCACTGCGACGGTGGTCACCGTCTCGGCGGCCACCACAGCCGTCGTGCTGACCACCGCACAGAAGCCGACGTCCGCGAAACCCGTCGTAGCCGTCCCGACCGCGTCCGTCGGCACTACCCCGACCCCGGCTCCGGGCCCCCTCGTCGGCGATTGGATCGACCACGCCGCCGGCCTGAGTGTCAAGCCAGACGGCACCTTCAC
>Ga0068854_100001865_pt1 | contig 12844 bp, 13 predicted proteins | sample KBSCornC42_FD_66590 | JGI IMG/M metagenome (GOLD analysis project Ga0068854, IMG submission 66590) | Corn rhizosphere microbial communities from Kellogg Biological Station, Michigan, USA - KBS Corn C4-2 | ecosystem: Host-associated > Plants > Roots > Rhizosphere > Soil ... | reverse complement strand
TAGTCGACGACCAGCTGGAACAGGCGGTCGTTGTAGAAGCGGAAGACAATCCGTTCAACCGGATCGGTTGACTCCGCCGTCGATCCGGCGATCCAGCGCGACGGTCTCCACTCCAGGTCCTGCAGGAGCGCCGGCCGTTGATGGAGGACGGTTGCTTCCGACGAGGCGACGCCGGTCGCCGCGGAAACAGTTGCGACGCTCGCGCCAAGGTCGAACGCGCGATATCGCGAGAGATCCTGCGCATCGACTGGCTGGCCACCGATCGTCAACGCGAACGCACACGCCGCGACGGTATGGAGTGTCGTCATGCGTACCGCCTTCCATTTCGCTGCTGGTGAATCGGCGTGTCAGCGCCCTCGTGACCGCGCCCACAACTACGCCGATCGGTACCGGGGATCTTTGGCGACGCCGCGAGCGCTTGACTGGCGGGCCACATCAGCAGCACGAGCACCGGCGGAGCCAGGGCCAGCGCCACGAAGAGAGCTCCGCTGCCGACGGTCACTGCGCCGCCAAACAGAACGGCCGCGACGATCACAATCGCAACCGCCGCAAACCACATCTCGATCGATTTCAAGCGCGTCATCGGCATGGGCATCTGATTCACCTGTATCCATCCCTTTCGTCCATTCAACTCATATGGTTTGGTCAGCGTAGCCCGGGCGCGGCGTGCGGACCTGTGCGTTATGGAACAGCGGCCGCGCGTCCTTCTATTGACCGACTGCCGGAATCGGCTTCAGTTGGCTGCGCTCGAGGCTGTGCCGGGAGGCGATCTGTTGAACGAGCGACGCTTCGCACTCGGCGAATCGCAGGCCCTGCTGTTCGCCTTCGGGAGCCGAACGTGAGTGCCGTGCGGAGATGCGACCCGCTGCTGCGAGGTCGGTCGCCAGATGTTCGCGATCAACTTGTCGGCTGAGCACGAGCGCTGTCCGGGGCTCTCGCGCCAACGCGCACGCCGTGCCCGGACCGTCGGCCCACATCGCCAGGAGCATCACGATCATCAGGACCGTAGCGACGCACGACAACTCCAACCCGGTGGACGGCTCCATGCGCATGCGTCACCGTACGATCCGGAGGCGACGGATGCGTGTTCCATTCGGCACACCGCCGTCGAATCGCGGCGCTACGCGCGTCTGATCAGGGATCAGGAAGTGTGGAGATGAATTGCAGGTTGGGTTCTACCGAAACCGGTAGTCGGTCTCGGTAGAACCCTCGAGTTGGCGGGGTCGACGGGACTCGAACCCGCGGCCTCTGCCGTGACAGGGCAGCGTTCTAACCAACTGAACTACGACCCCTAAGAAATTGTGAATTTGGAATGTGGAATTTGGAATTCTGTCACGCATTCCAAATTCCAAATTCTTTCTTCCAAATTCCGGGTTTGGGCGGTACAGGATTCGAACCTGTGACAGCCGGCGTGTAAAGCCGGTGCTCTACCACTGAGCTAACCGCCCGGCCTGACGACGTCGGTTCCGGCTGCGCGCCAAAACGAGCCATTATACGTCGCCTTCAACGCGAGCAACAAGACAACGATCGCCAGTCCGATCAGCGCGCGATGCTCGCGATTCGCGATCGCCTGCTGCATGCTGAACCGCCGCCGCAGCGCGCCGGGGCTGCGCCGCCGTTCCTCGAGGCCGCTGCGATACAGGTCGTACTGCTCGCCGAAGTGGCGGCGCAGAAACGCTTCCTCGCTCTTGATCGCCGCGGTGATGGTGGTCGACAAGTACACGGCGATGAGCATCGCGACGAGCACGCTGCGGCACGCGATCGCGAGGCCGAGTCCCATGATGCTCGAGCCGAGATACAGCGGGTGGCCGACGTAGCGATACGGACCGGACGAGGTGATCTCGCGCGCCTTGTTCAGGTGTCCAGCGGCCCAGATCCGGATCAGTTCTCCGACGAGCGCCACGGACATCCCGACGGTGATCGTTCGCGCCGTCGGGTTCGCGAGGATGATCACGAGGACGCCGAAGACCCAGCCGAGCGCGACCCGCAGGCGCGCCAGCGCCGCGACGAGCGTCTCAAACACGGCTCGGCTCCGCGGCGAGCCGCCGTTCGACCGCGGCAATCACTTCGTCGGCGGCGATGTCGAGCAGGCACATCCGGGCGAGCCGGCAGCGGCGCAGGTGATGGCACTGGCAGATCGCGTCGCGCGAGACGGTGATGTCGAGCGGCGACATCGGACCGTTGCGAACCGGACGCGTCGGCCCGTACAGCCCGACGATCGGTGTCCCGACCGCCGCGGCAATGTGCGTCGGGCCGGTGTCGCCCGACACCATCAGCGCCGCGCCGCGCGCCATCGCGACGAGATCGCCCACGGTCGTTTTCGGCGACAGCACCGCGGCGCCGCGCGCCGCTGCCACGACCTCGCCGGCCAGCGACTCCTCGCCGGGCCCCCACAGGACCACCGATGCCACGCCGTGCCGCTCGCGGAGTTCGACGGCGACGGCGGCAAGACGATCCGGCGGCCACCGTTTGTTCGGCCACGCCGCGCCCGGGTTGAGCAGCGCGTAGCGGCCGCCGGTCTGCTCGACGATGGTCCGCGCCGCCGCTGACGACGGCGTCTCCAGCGGAAACTCGGCGCGCACGCCGGTGATCCCGAGGAGCGCCAGCACCCCGAGGTTGATGTCGACAACGTGCCGCGTTTCACGCGCGTCGTAGAGGCCACCGCGCCCCGGGTCATGAACGTCGGTGTAAAACAACCGCGCCAGACCTTCGCGGGCGTAGCTCGCCGAAAACCCGAGCACGCGCGGGGCGCCGGAAAGCCGTGCGAGCAGCGCCGACTTGATCAGCCCCTGCAGGTCGATTGCGATGTCGTAGCGCGCGCGCCGCAGCTCGCGCACCGCTGCGACCAGCGACGTGCCGCCAGCCGGATCGGCCGCCTGGCCCGAGCCTGTCGACGGCCGATCGTTCACCACCAGCCGCCGATCGATGACCGGCACGAGATCGAGGATCTCGCGGTGCTTCGCGCTGACAAGCCAGTCGATTCGCGCGTGCGGGTAGGCGCGGCGCAGCGCCGCCGCCACCGGAATGGCGTGGACGACGTCGCCGAGCGCGCCGAGCCGGACGATCAGCACGCGCGCCGGCGTCACGATCCGGCGATCCTCTTCAGCAGCTCCCGCGTCGCGTGCTGCTTCGGATCGCCGACGATCGCAGTCCGTCCGCCGTAGCTGGCGACGATGGCGCGCTCGGGAACGGTGTCGACGGTGTAATCGGTGCCTTTGCAGTGCACGTCGGGTTTGAGCAGCAGCAACAGCCGCTCGACGGTGGCGTCGCCGAAGACGACAACGTAGTCGACGCCGCGCAGCGCCGCGACGAGTTCCGCCCGATCGGGCGCCGCCAGGATCGGCCGGCCCGCGCCCTTCAGCGCCGCCACCGACGCATCGTCGTTCACGGCGACGATCAGGCGATCGGCTTCACCCGCCGCGGCCTGCAGATAGCGGAGGTGTCCGACATGCAGCAGATCGAAGCAGCCGTTCGCAAAGGCGATCGATTTCCCCGCCGCACGCTCGCGCGCGATTGCTTCGACGAGTTGTGCTTCGGACACGATCATTACGAATTCCCTACGGTAGCGCAGCCGTTCAGGGTGCCACGCGGCGAGCCGGCAGGCCTGAAGGCCTGCGCTACGACGGCGAGCCGGCAGGCCTGAAGGCCTGCGCTACGACGGCGAGCCGGCAGGCCTGAAGGCCCTGCGCTACGACGGCGAGCCCCCAGCCCCGACGGCGGTCGACACTACACCAGCGACCGTCTACCCTGCGGCGGTCCCTCTTGCGACCAGTTCTCGACCGTCGTGTCGTGGTCGCTCGTGATCGCCGCCGCGACTTCCTCGGCCGATACCGTCGCCGTGCCGCGCTTCATCACGACCAGGCCGCCGGCGTAGTTCGCCAGCCGCGCCGCCTCGTAAAACGAGGCGCCGGCGGCGAGCGCAAGGCCGAACGTCGCAATCACGGTGTCGCCGGCGCCAGTCACGTCGGCGACTTCGTCGGATCCGAAGATCGGAATATGACTCGTCGGCTGCTTCGGCTGGAAGAGTGCCATGCCGCGGCTGCCGCGGGTAATCAGCACCGCCTGCATGCCCGTCCGCTTCAGCAGCAGCCGCCCCGCACGCTCGAGCGCCTCGCCATCGTCGCCGATCTGGATCCCGAGCACCTGCTCGACCTCCGATTCATTCGGCGTGCAGGCGGCGAGGCCGCGATAGTCGACGAGCCGGTAGCGTGAGTCGAGCAGCACCGGCACGGGACGCCGCCGCGCGCGACGGGCGACCGCCTTTCGCACGGCGTCGGCAAGCGCCGGCGTCACGAGGCCGGAGCCGTAATCCGAAAGCAGCACGACGTCGCAATCTTCGAGCGCCGGATCGATCTTCCTGGCGAGCGCATCGCTGATCGCCGGATCGAGCGGCCAGCCGGCTTCGCGATCGATCCGGACCACCTGCTGCCGGGCCGCGTGGACGCCGCCGGCGAGAATCCGCGTCTTCACGGGCGTCCGGTACTCGCGCGCGCGGACGATGTGCGCCCGGCTGACGCCGCGGTGAAAGCTGGCGAGCAGCCGCCGCCCCTCGCCGTCGGCGCCGACGAGGCCGACCAGCGCGGCGCGGCCGCCGAGCGCGGCGACGTTGTTCGCGGCGTTGCCGGCGCCTCCGGCGACCATCTCGGTCGCGTCGTACTTGAGGATCAGCACCGGCGCCTCGCGCGAGACGCGCGCGACCTCGCCGTAGATGAACTCATCGGCGATCAGATCGCCGACCACGACGACGCGGCGGCTCGAAAAACCGTCGACGAGGCCGAGCAGGCGCTCTCGGCGCTCGGCTTCGCCAGGCAGGGGATGGACCGATCGGGCGATCAACATCGCATCAATATCCAACTCGCGGCCGCGGCGAGATTATCCACGACGACGTCGGCGGCGACACCCGGCCGCGGCTGCCGCTCGGCGATCGCGCCGGTGCCGGTGCGGACCAGCACACCGCGCGCGCCAACGGCCTGCGCCAGGCCGATGTCGCCCCACTTGTCGCCGACGACGAACGAGCGCGCCGGGTCGAGGTTGAGATCGCGCGCCGCACGCTCGATCAAGCCGGGCCGCGGCTTGCGGCAGTCGCACTCGCGCGCGTAGTCGGGCAGCTTGCCGTCGGGGTGGTGCGGACAATAGTAATACGCGTCGATGCGCACGCCGCCCTCGGCGAGACGCGCGTCGAGCGCACGGTGCGCCTCGCGCACGAACGCTTCGGAGAAGTACTTGCGGGCGACGCCCGACTGGTTGGTGACGACGACCAGCGGCAGCCCGGCGCGGTTGAGGGCGCGGATGGCGTCGATCGTCCACGGAAACACCGCGATCCGCGTCACCGCGTCGAGATAGCCGACATCTTCGATCAGCGTGCCGTCGCGATCGAGAAACACCGCCGGGCGCGGTTCACTCATCGGATCAGTCGCCGGGCGTGATCGACGACCGTGCCGACGTCGATGCCGCGCATGCACCGGTGATCGATCGGACACTCGCGCAGCATGCACGGCCGGCACCACACCGGATGCACGACCACGGCGTGATCGGCGCCGATCGGATGCGTCGCCTTCTCGTTGGTCGGTCCGAAGACGGCAGTGACCGGCACGCCGGCGGCAGCGGCGAGGTGCATCGCGCCGGAATCGTTGGTGACGAGCGCGCGGCAGCGTTGCAGGACGCCGGCGAGCGCCGGCAGATCGGTGCGGCCGGTGAGATCGTGCGGAGCCGCGGCGCTCCCGGCATGAGAGCGAAACGCGGCCGCCACTTCCGCGGCGGCGGCGCTGTCGGCGGCGCTGCCGATCAGCACGGCGGCGACGCCGTCGGCGGCGAGCCGTGCCGCGAGCTCGCCGAAACGCTCCGGCGGCCAGCGTTTGGCGCCGCCGTACGCGGCGCCGGGCGCGAGCGCGACGAGCGGCGTGCTGCCGTTCCAGCCCGCGTCGCGCAGCAGCTGCTCTGCCGCCGCGCGCATCGGCTCGGGCACGCTGATGCGCGGCTCGCGGTCGCCGTTGCTGAACCCAAGCGCGGCGACGAGGTGACGGTAGTAATCGGCTTGATGACCGCCGCGGATGCGCGGCACGGCACGCGTCAGCCACTGCGCGCGAACACCGCCGCCGTAACCCCACCGTTCGCGAATGCCGGCACGATACGCAAGCAGCGCCGCGTGGATCGAGTTGGGCAACAGCAGCGCCGTCGCGAACCCGTGATTGCGCAGCTCCGCGCCCATCTGCCCCCAGCTGCCGACGCGCGCGAGCGACGCGCCGCGGCCGAGGACGATCGTATCGTCGACGTCGGCGACGAGCTGAAAGAGCGGCACGACCGCGGCGCGCGCGGCCACAGTGATGTGCGCCGCCGCGAGGCCGCGGCGGACGTCGGCGATCGCCGGCAGCGCCATGACGGCGTCGCCGAGCCAGTTCGGCGCGAGGATGACCAGACGCGGCATCGTATGCTACGGTCGGAGCCGGCGTGCCGGACGAGCGTACCACGACATGAAGATCGCTTTGCTGCAGGTCAACCCCACCGTCGGCGATCTGCAGGGCAATCGGACGATCATCATGGATGCGCTCCGCGGCGCCGCCGCCGCCGGCGCCGATCTCGCGGTTACGCCCGAGCTCGCGCTCGTCGGCTATCTACCGCGCGATCTGCTGCTCAGCGCCGGCTTCGTCCGCAAGAGCCGCGAAGCGCTCGACGCGCTCGCGCGCGATGCGGCGGCGCTGCCGCCGGTGCTCGTCGGCGTCCCTGAGCCCAACCCGTCGGATGAAGGGCGTCCGCTGTTCAACAGCGCGGCGCTCGTCTGCAACGGCCGCGTCATGCAGCACTTCCGCAAGGCGCTGCTCCCGACCTACGACGTGTTCGACGAGGATCGCTATTTCGAGCCGTTCCACGGCCCGCAACTGCTCGACGTCGCCGGCCGGCGCGTCGGCATCAGCATCTGCGAGGACATCTGGAACGACCGCGATTACTGGAAGCGCCGCCGCTACCATCACGATCCGATCGAAGAGCTCGTGCATGCCGGCGCCAGCGTCGTCATCAACCTCTCGGCATCGCCGTTCACTGCCGGCAAGCAGCGGCGGCGCGAAGAGATGCTGAGCAGCATGGCGAAGAAGCACCGCGTGCCGGTCGCCTACGTCAACCAGTTCGGCGGCAACGACGACCTCGTGTTCGACGGCCGCAGCGGGATGTTCAACGCCGACGGCGCGCCGATCGCGCGCGGCCGCTCGTTCGACGCCGACGTCGTCATCTGCGACGTCGACGGCGCGAAACCGATTGCGCCGCCGGCCGATCTCGCGATCGAGTCCGAGGTGTGGCGCGCCCTGGTGCTCGGCACGCGCGACTACGCGCGCAAGTGCGGGTTCAGCAGCGTCGTCCTCGGCCTGTCCGGCGGCATCGATTCGGCGCTCACCGCCGCGATCGCGGCGGCGGCGCTCGGCCCCGACTGCGTGCTTGGCGTGCTGATGCCGTCGCCGTACTCGAGCCGGGGCAGCCTCGACGACGCTCGCGCGCTGGCGGAGAATCTCGGCATCGGGACGATGACCTTGCCGATCGCGCCGCTCATGCACGCCTTTGACGACACGCTGCGCGAGGCGCTCGGCGCCGAGGTGCCGGGAGTGGCCGCCGAGAACATCCAGGCGCGCATCCGCGGCAATCTGTTGATGGCGCTGTCGAACACCCGCGGCGCGCTGCTGCTCACCACCGGCAACAAGTCGGAATTGTCGGTCGGCTACTGCACGCTGTACGGGGACATGTCCGGCGGCCTTGCGGTGATCGCCGACGTGCCGAAGACGCTGGTGTACGCCGTCGCGCGGTGGCGGAACGACACCGAAGGCCGCGCGCTGATTCCGGAGTCGAGCCTGACCAAAGCGCCGTCGGCGGAACTCCGGCCCAATCAGACCGACCAGGATTCGCTGCCGCCGTACGAGGTGCTCGACGCGATCCTGCAGCGCCACATCGAGCAGCATCAGGGCGCCGACGAGATCATCGCCGCCGGGTTCGACGCCGAGACGGTGTCGCGCGTCCTGCGGCTCGTGCAGATCGCCGAATTCAAACGCAAGCAGGCCGCCCCGGGCCTGAAGGTGACCGATCGCGCCTTCGGCACCGGCTGGCGGATGCCGATCGCAGGGCGACGACCATGACACGGATTCTGGTAACCGGCGCGGGCGGGTTCATCGGACACCATCTGGTGTCGTACCTCAAGCAACGCGGCGACTGGGTGCGCGGCGTCGATCTTGTCCGGCCGCGCTACGCGCCGAGCGACGCCGACGACTTCCGCGAGCTCGACTTGCGCGAGCCGGCCGCCGCGCGCGAGGCCACGCGCGGCGTTGACCACGTCTACGCGCTCGCCGCCGACATGGGCGGGATGGGATACATCTCGGCCAACCATGCGCGGATCCTCCACGACAACGCGTCGATCAATCTCAACACCCTCGACGCAGCCCGCCAGGCAAACGTCGCGCGCTACCTGTTCGCGTCGTCCGCGTGCGTGTATCCGGAGTTCAAGCAGACCGACGTCGCGGTGACGCCGCTCAAGGAAGAGGATGCGTATCCGGCGCAGCCGCAGGATGCCTACGGGTGGGAGAAGTTGATCGCCGAGCGTCTCTGCACGCACTATCGCGAGGATTACGGCCTCGAGACGCGCATCGTGCGGTTCCACAACATTTTCGGTCCGCTCGGCACGTGGATGGGCGGACGCGAGAAGGCGCCGGCGGCGATGTGCCGCAAGGTCGCGGTCGCGAAGATCACCGGCGCGACCGAGATCGACATCTGGGGCGATGGCGAGCAGACGCGATCGTTCTGCTACATCGACGACTGCGTCGACGGCCTGGTGCGGCTGATGGCGTCGGGCTATCGCGAGCCGCTCAACCTGGGACAGGATCGGCTCGTCTCGATCAACCAGCTCGCCGAGATCGTGTGCGGCATCGCCGGCGTGTCGCTGAGGCGATGCCACGTCGACGGCCCCCAGGGCGTGCGCGGCCGCAACTCCGACAACACCCGGCTGCGCGAGGTGCTGGGCTGGGAGCCGCGCGTCTCGCTCGAAGACGGCCTGAGGCGCACCTACGCGTGGATTGAGAACGAGGTGAAGCGCCACGTCGCAACCGTCGCGTGACGGAACCACGAAGACACGAACTTTCCTTTGTAACGAGACTTTTCGTGCGTCTTCGCACCTTCGTGTCTTCGCGGTTCCGGAGATCCCGCGAGTCCGGCTGAAGCCGAACACTACCGATAAGGTCTGATCACACGTGGGGGCGCTACGAACTCTGGTCGCCCGCCGGAAACAGGCCGCCGATCCGCTCGGACGCCGGCCCTTCGTCGCGCCAGCGGCGATGCATCCACAGCCACAGGTCGGGCCGGCGCCGGACGTACATCTCCAGGACGTCGGTGCAGCGCTGCGTGAACTCGCGAATCGCATCGGGCGAATCGGCGCGCGGCGGTTCGACTGGATGTTCGTAAATCATCCGGTAGCGTCCGCCGCCCAGCGGCAAGGCGAACACCGGCACCACCGGTGCGCCGGTGCGCAGCGCCAGCGCCGCCACCGCTGACGTTGTCGCCGCCGGCCGCTCGAAGAAGTCCACGTAGATCGCGTCGCGGCTCATGATGTGCTGATCGATCAGCACGGCGACGCCGCGGCCAGCCTGCAGCGTGCGCATCACGCGGCGGATCGTCTCGCGGCGATAGATCACCGTGTTGCCGGTCCGCTGGCGGATGTCTTCGAGCAGCTGGTTGAGATACGGGTTGTCGAGCGCGCGGGCGAGAATCGATACCGGTTCGACCTGCAGTGCGTGCACCATCGCCTGCAGCTCCCAGTAGCCGAAGTGGCCGGTGACGAACAGCACGCCTTTGCCCTGCGCGTAAGCGAGGCGCGACCGCTCTTCGCCTTCGACGTCGACGCTGGCGAGCATCCGCGCCGGCGTGAGCGTCGCGAAGCGCAACAGTTCGAACAACAGCCGGCCGAAGTGACCGAACGCCTGTCGGGCGATGTCGCGGCGCTCACGTGCCGAGCGCGCCGGGAACGCCGTCGCCAGGTTGCGGTGCGCGATGCGACGGTGCCCGCCGTCGATGGTGTAGAAGGCGATGCCGAGCGCCGTGCCGCACGCGCGCACCAGCCAGCCCGGCATGAAGCGGACGACGGTGATCAAGCTGCGCACGGCGGCGTACTCGATCCGATGTCTCACGCGCGGACCCGTTCCAGCAGCCAGTCGCGAAAGCCGTCCCGTGGCTCGACGCCGACGACGAGCGGTACCGACGCGATCGGCAGGTCGCCGAGCTGGCACGCGGCGAGCCGCACCGCGTCCTTTTCGGTCGTGAGCACCACCGCCGATCCCTTCGCGCGCGCCTCCGCCTCGATGCGCGCCAGGTCGCGCGCGTCGAACCGGTGATGATCGCGAAACGACAGCACGCCGGAAATTTCCCAGCCGGCGGCGGCAATGTCGGCGACGAATCGATCAGGGCGGGCAATCGCCGCGACCACGAAGACGCGCGATGCCGGCGGAACGACAACCGTGTCGCGCGCGCCGGTGATCGTCCGCGGCGCGCCGATCGCACGGGTCACGCGAAAGGCGCGGGCGATGCCGCAGCCGCGCGCGATCCGCTCGGCGGCCGAGTCGTACCCGGCGGTGACCAGCGCCGCGTCAGCGGAGGCCGCCGCGGTGAGCCGCTCACGCAGGCGGCCGGCCGGCAACGGCCGGTCATCGAGATCGTCTTCGGAGACGAGCAGCAGGTCGACGTCGCGCGCCAGCTGCAGATGCTGAAAGCCATCGTCGAGCAGATGAACCGTTGCGCCAAGGCGGCGTTCGGCGAGGCGTCCGGACAGATAGCGATCGGCGCCGACGAGCACCGGAACGCCGGACAGGCTGGTCGCGAGCATCAGCGGCTCGTCGCCCGCGCAGTCGAGGCCGGCGAGCACGCGCGTCCCGTCGGAGACGACGGTGACGCCGTCGCGGGCAATCCGCCGCGCATAACCGCGCGTCAGGATCGCCGGACGCTCGCCGGCGCAGACCAGCAGCCGCGCGATGTACTCGACGATTGGCGTCTTGCCGCTGCCGCCGACGCGGAGGTTGCCGACGCTGATCACCGGGCGATCGAGGCGGCGCTGCCGCGACGGCTCGCGCGTGTACCAGGCTCTCCGCCACGCGGCCGCCGCGCCGTAGACGGTGCTCAATGTCCCGATCAATGCACCAGGCGGAACGGTCGGACCGTCGCACGACCCCGGCGATCGCCCGGCGGCACCAGGTCGGCGATCACGTCGAGCGTCTTGGTTTTCGCGCCGCGGTTGGCTTCGACCAGCGCCCGCGCCGCGGCGCCGAGCCGCGCCCGCCGGACCGGGTCGGTGACCAGCGTGAGCAGCACGTCGTCGAGCTCCTGCTCCGAGCGCACCTCGATCGCCGCGTCGTTGGTGACGAACGCGTCGGCGATCTCGCGGAAGTTGTGCATGTGCGGGCCGAAGACGATCGGCTTGCCGAAGATCGCCGGCTCGAGGATGTTGTGGCCGCCGTGGTCGGCGAGGCTGCCGCCGACGAACACTGCCGTCGCCGCCTGGTACAACTGCGCCAGCTCGCCAATCGTGTCGAGCACGACGACGTCGGCGCGCGGCTCGGCATCGATCGCCAATTCCGATCGCCGCATGGTGACGAAGCCGGCGTCGCGGGCGATGCGTTCGACTTCGGCGAAGCGCTCCGGCTGGCGCGGGGCGATCACGACCAGCGCGCTCGGGATCGTCGCCTTGATGCGGGAGACGGCGCGGAGCACGGCCGCTTCCTCGCCGCGCATCGTGCTGCCGGCGATGACCACCGTGCGGCTCGGCGACAGCCTGAAGAATCGCAGGACGCGATCGCGCGGCTTGCCGTGGCCGGTGGCGGCGGGCAGCTCCAGCGAATCGAACTTGAGGCTGCCGGTGACGGTGACCCGGGCCGGCTCGGCGCCGAGCTCGACGATCCGCCGCGCCGACTCCTCGCTCTGCATGCAGAAGCGATCGACGTCGGCGAGCACACGGCGGAAGAAGCGGCGAATCAGCTTGTAGCGCGGGTACGAACGCGACGAGATGCGGCCGTTGATCATCACCGTCCTGACGCCCTGCTTGCGGCACTCGCGCAGCAGGTTCGGCCAGATCTCGGTCTCCATCATGATGAACAGGCGCGGCCGGACCAGGCGCAGCGTCCGCCGCACGATGAAGGTCCAGTCGAACGGAAAGTAGAACACCGCGTCGATGTTCGAGAGGCTGCGCCGCGCCACCTGCTGTCCGGCCATCGTCGTCGTCGACAGGAAGAGACGCAGGCGCGGATAGCGCGATTTCAAATCGGCGGCAAGCGCGCGCGCGGTGAGCGCTTCGCCGACCGACACGGCGTGAATCCAGATCGAGTCCTCGGCGTCGACGTTGAAGGCGATCGGCAGGAAGCCGAGACGCTGACGCAGGCTGCCGATGTACTTCTTGTAGCGCACCGCCTGATAGAGAAAGTACGGCGACACGACGACAAACACCGCGAGCGTGATCGCGCTGTAGAGCAGATACATCGGGATGCGCTTATTGTAGAATGAAACGTTTGTCCCGGAGGGTTTCGATGCCAGTCAGGGTAGGAATCAACGGGTTCGGCCGCATCGGCCGCAACATCATGCGGGCCGCGCTCGGCGATAAGAATATCGACTTCGTCGCCGTCAACGATCTCACCAGCGCCAAGACGCTCGCTCACCTCCTCAAGTACGACTCGGTGCTCGGCAACCTGCACGCCACCGTGCAAGCCAAAGCGGACGCGATTGCAGTCGACGGCGACGAGTTCAAGGTGCTGTCGGTGAAAGACCCGGCGCAGCTGCCGTGGAAAGACCTCGGCGTCGAGGTGGTATTCGAGTCGACCGGCCTGTTCACCGATCGCGA
>Ga0068854_100001862_pt1 | contig 12851 bp, 13 predicted proteins | sample KBSCornC42_FD_66590 | JGI IMG/M metagenome (GOLD analysis project Ga0068854, IMG submission 66590) | Corn rhizosphere microbial communities from Kellogg Biological Station, Michigan, USA - KBS Corn C4-2 | ecosystem: Host-associated > Plants > Roots > Rhizosphere > Soil ... | reverse complement strand
GCCTCGGGCTCGTCCTGTTCTACACCGCGATGACACGCGGCATGATCAGCCTCGTCGCGCCGGTCGCCGCAGTGACGGGTGCCGTCGTCCCCGTCGTCTACGCGCTCGCGTCGGGAGAGCGCCCGGGCACGACCGCGGTCGTCGGGATCGCCCTCGCCGTAGCAGCGATCGCGCTCGTCTCCCTTGCGCCGGACGACACTCCGGCCACAGCGAGCGCCGGGCTCGGCGCGCTCCCGCTCGCCTTCGCCGCCGGTCTCCTGTTCGGCCTCTTCTACGTTTGCCTCGCGCGCGTGCACGAGGACGCCGGGATGTGGCCGGTCGCCATCTCCCGCGTCGCCTCGACGGCCGTCGTCGTCTCGCTGGCGCTCGCGGTCACGCGAGGCCTTGCGGTCTCTCGTCGCGTCGTTCCCCGAATCGCGCTGATCGGCGTGCTGGAGGTCGGCGCGGCCGTGACTCTCCTACTCGCGCTGCAGCGCGGCCCCATCTCGGTGGCGTCGGTGCTCGCCTCGCTGTATCCCGTCACGACCACGTTCCTCGCTGCGCTCGTCCTGCACGAGCGGCTGCGTGGCCTCCAGCTCGCCGGCGTCGGGCTCGCGCTCGTCGCGGTCGCGCTGATCTCGTCGACCTAGGCCGGGCGCCTGTTCTCTTCGAGGTACTTCTTGAGCCCGAGGAAGGGCAGGACGAACGCGGCGACGAGCGCGGCCAGCCAGACGACGACCGCGGCCGCGATCCAGGTGCCGACGCCGCTGATCGAGAAGCCGTCCGAGATCAGGTCCGTGACGACCAGCGAGACGAGCGTCGCGATCAGCGCCGTCGCGCCGATCGCCCCGTTGCCGAACCTCCGCAGCTGGACCGCGAGGAACGGCGTCAGCACCGCGAAGACGATCGTGAAGATGACCACGGCGACGATGAACGACGCGACGTTGATCGAGAACCCGTCGAGGACGATCGACGCCACGATCAGCCCCACTGCGTTGGCCGCGACGGCAATCAGCGTCCTGACGAGGAGCCGGATCATCCCCGGCGACCCTACATCACCGTCGATTGCCGGTCGAAAGCCGTCAGCGGACGATGAGCGTCGGGCTCGACCGCCGCGTCTCGGCGTCGTAGAGCCGCAGCTGAGCTCCCGGCCCTGCCCGCACTGTCCGCTCGAAGTACCCACGCATGTTCGTCTCCGCGCCGAGGCCGACGCGAACCCAGCGACCGTTCGTCCGGCGCTGGAGGACGTACGGCCGAGCGCCTGTCCCTGTGCGGATCTGGCCCCAGAGGGTCGTCGCCAGGCCGGTGCGGGAGACCTGCGCGAGCGGGAGCGTGAACGAGGCCATCGCCGGCTTGACCTTGCCGGCCACGGTCTCGAGGCCGCTCTGCCACGCGCCCAGCTTCGGCTCGTCGCGCACGAGGTACTGGACGAGCAGGTCGACCCGGCTCGCCTCGTACGCCCGCAGCTGCGCCTCGGCGACGAAACGCGCCTGCTTCGCCCAGGTCACGCCGAGGATCTTGTCCGGCGGGTTCGTCTGATACCCGAGCTCGGTCAGCCAGATGCGGGTGCGTGGCCCGAAGACTGCTCGGGTCTCGTCGACGAGCCGGTCGAGGGTGGCCATGCTGATCGTCCGGCACCAGGAGCAGCCGCCCGTGAAGGGCGTCTCTGCGGGCGACAACGGGTGCGGATGGTGAGCGTAGGCGTCCAGATGGGCGCCCGCGCGTCCCATGCCACGCATGAAGTCGACAGGCGACATCCCGCCGCTCGCGCCGCGGGGAGCCGTCGCGCCGCCGCCGATCGACGCCTTGGGGATGACACCCTTGATCGCGGCGCCGCCGGGGTTCAGCAGCTTCGTCACGTACGCCACTGGCGAGGGCGGGAGAAGCCAGCGGCGCTGGTTCGGCTCGTTCCAGACGATCCAGCGGCGCACCCACGGGAACCGCTCCGCCGCGGCGCGCGCGAAGGAGGCGAACGACGCGGACGCCTGCGGGGGCACGTTCGGCTTGCCACCGCCGTTGGCCCACGACGGGGTTCCCCAGATCGCGACGACCGGCTCGATCCCGGCCGCGCGAAGCGCGTCGAGCAGCTGGCCGTCGCGCGCCCAGTCGTAGGTGCCCTGCTCCGTCTCGATCTCGTACCAGTCGAGCGTCACGCGGACGACCTGAACGCCCATCTCCTGGAGCTCCGCGACCCGCTCCTCGAGCGTCCCCGGGCCGAACTCGAGCCAGGCGTCGTCCGTCACCCCGACCCGGAGGCCCGGAGCCGCCTGTGCCGACCCGGCGACGAGGGCCGCGACGGCGAGGGCCGCAGCGGCGAGAGCGAGGACACGACCCACGTGCGGCGACCCTACCGAGGAGCGGAGCCGAATCCCACCCTCTTCAGATCATCCTTACGGACGGTTGTCGGACACCGACCAGACGAGCTGCGAGACGAGCCAGTTGACGAGCCAGATCACGATCGTCGCGCCGACGTACGTCCAGAACCCGTCGATCGAGAAGTTGGGGACGACCCACTCCGTGAACAGGAGCATCACGACGTTGACGAAGAAGTACGCGATGCCGAAGGTCAGGAGGATCAGTGGCAGGGCGATGAACGTGAGGAGCGGCTTCAGGAACACGTTCGCGAGGCCGAGCACCGCGCCGGCGAAGAGGAGCGGCCCCCACCGCTCGATCGAGAAGCCCGAGAAGATCCAGTCGGCCACGATCAGCCCGAGCACGTTGATGCCCCACTGGACAAGTGCCGGGACGAGCCACTTCACGGCCGAGAGCCTATCGCCGGGGTGCCCGCCGGTGCCCCGGTGTCCGCCCGGTGTCCGACTTCAGTCGGACACCCCACGCCCTTCAGCTGCGGATGGTGTCGGACTGAAGTCCGACACCGGCACGAAGCGTTGTTGCGACGGCGGAAGCCGGCGCCTTCAGGGATCTGCCCCCGCCGCAGGCGGGGGATCCGAGCGGCAGGAATCCGCTCGGCGGATTCCTGCTCGCGAACAAGCTAGAACAGCTTCTGCAGCTTCAGCGCCGCCCCCATGTCGCCCTTGATCTTGAGCTTCCCGGTCATGTAGGCGGTCGTCGCGTTCGCCTCGCCCTTCGCGATCTTGATGAGCGTGTCCTCGCTCGCGGAGAGGGTGCAGTCCGCCTCGCCCGCGCCCTCGCTGACGCTCACCTTGCCGTCGTCGACGGCGACCGTCCACTGGCCGACCCCCTCGACGTCGAAGACGTACGTGTTGTTCATCCCTGCCGTCTTCGCCGGATCGGCGCGTCCCGGAAGCTGCTCGAAGAACTCCTGCACCGTCATGGTCGCCTCCTCGTTGACTGACCGTTCAATCGGGGGGAAAGGTTAGACGATGACCGCCGGCGCCGGCTCGACCGCCTGCGGGAGGCGGACGATGGGCGCCGGCAGGAAGAGGCAGACGATTGCACCGATCGCAGGCCCAGCCGCGGCGACGTAGAGCGCCGTCTCGAGGTCGATCGCATCCGCCAGGGCACCGAGGACGACGGCGGCTATGCCGCCGATCCCCATCGCGAGCCCGATGGTCAGCCCGCTGGCCATGCCGACGCGGCGCGGCAGGTAGAGCTGGCCCAGCACCATCGTCACCCCGAAGGTCCCGACCACGAAGAGGCCGACGAGCATCAGCGCGAGCGTTCCGACCAGGCCGCCGACGGCCACGAAGACGACGATCAGCCCGGGGAGCGCGGTCTGGGTCACGAGCAGCGTGCGCCGCAGCCCGATACGGTCGGCGACCGGGCCGAGCACGAGCGTGCCTACGGCGCCCGACACCAGCATCAGCGCAAGCTCGCGGCCACCCTCGCCCTCCGTCCCGCCGTTCGCGACGACCCAGAGCGGGACGAAGGCGAGCAGCGCGAACCACGCGACGCTCCGCAGCCCGATGACGAGCGAGAGCAGGAACATCGCCCGGGTGTCGTCCTCGCCGACGGCCACGCGGCGGCCGGTCACGGAGGGGACGAGCGGTCGCAGGGACGGCAGCACGCGCAGCAGGAAGAGCGAGAACGCGACGACCGGGATCATCGCGAGCAGGCCGCCGCCGAGGCCGAGCCAGATGACGAGCGGCGTGATCAGGATCGGTGCGAGCGCATACCCCGAGTTGCCGCCGATGTTGAAGTAGGACATCCCGCTCGCGCGCCTCCGGCCACTCGCGTACGCCGCGAGCTTCGCGCCCTCCGGGTGGTAGGCAGCGATTCCCACACCGGCCACGAAGAACAGCACCACGACGAGCGCGTACGACGGAGCGACCGCCGCGAGACCCGAGCCGATTCCGGCGAGTGCGACGCCGCCCGGCAGCAGCCACATCGCGCCGCGTCGATCCGACCACAGGCCGAACAGTGGCTGGAGGAGCGACGAGGAAACGAGCACCGCGAGGATCAGGGCCGCGGTTGCCGTGTACGACAGGTCGAACTCGTCGGAGAGGAACGGCAGGAGCGCCGGCACCGCTCCGGAGGCGAAGTCGACGGACAGGTGGCCGCCCGAGAGCGTGACCATCGCCCTCCGGTCGAGCTCGCCGGTCATGACGCGAGGCTACTCGTCCCCGAGAGCTCCGCGCGGCAGACGTACGGTCTGCCGCACCCTTTGGCCCGCGGAGGGCTGGGTAGGTTTCCCGACTTGGCAGCGATCGAGGCAGAGGGGCTGGTCAAGGTCTATCGGTCGCGCAAGACCGAGGTGCGTGCGCTCGACGGCGTCGACCTCGAGGTGCGCGACGGAACCGTCCTCGGGCTGCTCGGCCCGAACGGGGCGGGCAAGACGACGACGGTGCGGATCCTGGCGACGCTGCTCCACGCCGACGCCGGGACGGCGCGCGTCGGCGGGCTCGACGTCCGGCGGCAGTCGAACGAGGTGCGCAGGCTGATCGGGCTCTCCGGCCAGTACGCGGCGGTCGACGAGAACCTCACAGGCCGTGAGAACCTCTGGATGTTCGGACGGCTGTACCACCTCCCGAGCGCCGAGGCGCGGCGCCGCACGGACGAGCTGCTCGAGCAGTTCGGGCTCGATGCCGCAGGCGACCGGGTCGCGAAGACCTACTCGGGCGGCATGCGCCGGCGGCTCGACCTCGCAGGCGCGCTCGTCGGCCGGCCTCGCCTGCTCTTCCTCGACGAGCCGACGACCGGCCTCGACCCGCGGAGCCGTCTCGGCCTCTGGGACGTGATCCGCGACCAGGTGCGGGAGGGGAACACGCTGCTCCTGACGACGCAGTACCTCGAGGAGGCCGACGAGCTCGCAGACGAGATCGCCGTCGTCGACCATGGCCGGATCATCGCCCGCGGTACCGCGGACGAGCTCAAGTCTCAGGTCGGCGGGGAGCGCATCGAGGTGGTCGTGCACGAGCGCGCACGTCTCCCGGAGGCGGCCGGGGTGCTCGCCCCGGACGGCTCCGCGGCGCTCGACGAGCGAACGAAGCGTCTCACCATCTCCGCCGACGGGGGCGCACAGCAGCTCGTCGACGTCGTGCGCGCGCTGGGGGAGGCCGGCATCGGGATCGACGACATCGCCTTCCGCCGGCCCACCCTCGACGACGTGTTCCTGGCGCTCACCGGCCACTCGGCCGAGGAGCTGCCGTTCGAGGACGACGCGTGAACAGCCTCCCCGCCCCCGCCGCCGACGGCCTGGTGATCGCGTGGCGCACGCTCAAGCGGGTGCCTCGCATTCCGGAGCTCGCGATCTTCGCGATCCTCCAGTCGATCATGTTCGTGGTGCTGTTCGCGTACGTCTTCGGCGGCGCGATCCCGCTCCCGGGCGGGGAGAGCTACCGCGAGTACCTGATGCCCGGGATCTTCATCCAGACGCTCGCGTTCGCGTCGATCACCACCGCGATCGCGTTCGCCGACGACATGACGAAGGGCATCATCGACCGGTTCCGATCGCTGCCGATGGCGCGCTCCGCGGTTCTGAGCGGCAGGACGTTCGCCGACGTCCTCTACACGCTCGGGATCCTCGTCGTCCTGATGCTGAGCGGCCTCGTCGTAGGGTGGCGCGTCCATTCCTCGGTCGGCGACTTCCTCCTGGCCGTGGCGCTGATGGTCTTCTTCACGTACGCGATGGCCTGGGTCGGCGTCTTCCTCGGCCTGGTCGCGCCGACAGTCGAGACAGTGCAGCAGCTCGGGTTCCTGATCATCTTCCCGCTGACCTTCCTCTCGAACGCGTTCGTCCCCACCGCGACGCTGCCCGCCGTTCTGCAGCCGATCGCGGAGTGGAACCCGATCAGCGCGCTCACGCAGGCGACTCGCCAGCTGTTCGGGAACCCGAGCCCCTACCCGTCCGGCTCCTTCCCGAGCGAGCACCCGTACCTGCTCTCGATCCTGTGGACCGTGGCAATCCTGCTCGTGTTCGTCCCGCTCGGCATCCGCCGGTACCGGGCGATCGACCGCTGACGCGGCGCGGCTGCCACTAGGATCCCGCCCGGCGTGGATTTCGACCTCACTTCCGAGCAGGAGCTGATCCGCGACACCGTCCGCTCGTTCGCGCGTGAGCGTGTCGCACCCGTCGCCGAGGAGCTCGACCGGGAGGCGCGCTTCCCCGTCGAGCTCGTTCGCGAGATGGCCGGGCTCGGCCTGATGGGCATCCCGATCGACGAGCGTTACGGCGGGGCGGGCGGCGACACCGTCTCCTACGCCATCGCGATCGAGGAGCTGACGCGGATCGACTCGTCCGTCGCGATCACCGTCGCCGCGCACACCTCGCTGGGGACGATGCCGATCTACCTCTTCGGCTCGGAGGAGCAGAAGGAACGGTGGCTCCCGGACCTCGCCTCGGGCCGCCGGCTCGCCGCGTTCGGGCTCACCGAGCCGGATGCCGGCTCGGACGCCGGCGCCGCCCGCACGACGGCCGAGCTGCGGGACGGCGCCTGGGTCGTCAACGGCTCGAAGATGTTCATCACCAACGCCGGGACAGAGCTGACGTGGGGCGTCACCATCACCGCTCGTACGGGTGAGGACGAGATCTCGAACCTCGTTGTCGAGAACGGCACGCCCGGCTACGGGATCTCCGAGCCGCTCCACAAGCTCGGCTGGAAGGCCTCTGACACGCGCGAGCTCACGTTCGCCGACTGCGCGGTCCCGGACGGGAATCTGCTCGGGCCGCGCGGCAAGGGCTTTCACCAGTTCCTCGAGATCCTCGACGGTGGGCGCATCTCCGTGGCGGCGATGGGCGTCGGGCTCGCGCAGGGCGCGTACGACCTCGCCTTCGCCTACGCACAGGAGCGGCAGCAGTTCGGACGCCCGATCGGCACGTTCCAGGCCGTCGCGTTCAAGCTCGCCGACATGGCGGTCGAGATCGAGGCGGGACGGCAGCTCGTCCTCAAGGCGGCGTGGCTCAAGGACCGAGGTCGCCCGTTCGCGCTCGAGGCGGCGATGGCGAAGCTCTACACGGGCGAGCTCTCGCACCGCGTCGTCAACCAGGCGCTCCAGATCCACGGCGGCTACGGCTTCATGGACGAGTTCCCGATCTCCCGCCTCTATCGCGACCAGAAGATTCTCGAGATCGGCGAGGGCACGAACGAGGTGCAGCGCATGGTGATCGCGAAGCATCTGGGGCTCTGAGGCCCCGCTTGCGGGGCCTCAGAGCCCCAGCCACCTTCGCAAGCAGGTGTCCGACTTCAGTCGGACACCTGAGGTCCCTCCACCGCGCTCACCGGACAGCCAGCCGCTCCACGACCGGGCTGTCCTGCAGCGCCGTCGTACAGCCACCGACCGCGTAGAGCGACCCAGCGACCGCGAACGCCTCGAGCGCATGCCGCGGCACACGAGGCGAGGGGCCGCTTCGCCAGCGCCCGGTCGAGGCGTCGTACACCTGGTACGTCGACTCCTCGACCGCATGGAGGCGATCGCCGTCAGCGGCGAGCCCGAGCAGCTCCATCGGCTTGGGCAGCGTCGGCCCTCGGCGCCAGCGTCCCGTGCCCGGGTCGAGAATCCACACCTCGCGCACGGCGCTCTCGCCACGCCGGCCGCCCACGACCCACAGTTCCCCGTGGAACGCCACCGCCCCGAACGCGTGGACGGGCCGCGGCAGCGGCGTGCCGCGCCCCCAGCGGTTGGCCGCCGGCTCGTACACGAAGACGTCCCGCCGCTCGCGTCCCGCGTCGTACCCGCCGAGCGCGTACAGACGCCCGCCGAGCGCGACGAGCCGGTGGTTGAACCGCGGCGCCGGGAGAGATGCGAGCCGCCGCCAGCCACCGCCGCGCGGGTCGAGCTCGACGACGGTGGCGACGTTGCCCGCCGCCGTCGTGCCGCCCGCGACGACGAACCGGCCGTCGAACGCCGTGCCCGCCGCCGACCGCGTCGGCGTCGGCAGCGGCGCCAGGGTCGTCCAGACATCGCGCCGAGGGTCGTAGCGCGAGGCGGTGGCAAGCGGCCGTCCCGTCTCCCCCACCATCCCGCCCGCGACGTAGATCCGGCCGCCGATCGCGGCGGCGGCGGCGTAGCTGCGCCGCTGCGAGAGCGACGCGGCGCGCTCCCAGTCGGCTGCGGATGTGGACGCTCCGCCCGCCGAGGAGAGTGCGCCGACGCACGCGCCCGCGCAGAGGACGGCGAGCGCGACGGCGACCGGTCTCACATCGCGACGGCGCTCTGCAGCTTGCGCCGGTCCGCCTTGCGCTCCTGCATCCGGGCCGGGTCGGGAACCGGCACGGACGCGAGGAGCGCCTTCGTGTACGCGTCCTTCGGGCGCTCGTAGACGTCCTTCGCGAGGCCTGTCTCGACAATCCGGCCGTGGTGCATCACCGCGATCCGGTCGCTGACCGAGCGCACCACGGCGAGGTCGTGCGCGATGAACAGGTAGGCGAGTCCGAACTCGGCCTGCAGGTCCTTGAGCAGATTGATGATCTGCGCCTGGATCGAAACGTCGAGCGCGGAGACCGGCTCGTCGCAGACGATCAGCCGCGGCGACAGCGCGAGTGCGCGGGCGATGCCGATGCGCTGCCGCTGGCCGCCCGAGAACTCGTGCGGATAGCGGTTGACGTACACCGGGTCGAATCCGACGACGTCGAGCAGCTCGCGCACGCGGGCACGCCGATCTCGCCGCGTGCCGACATCGTGCACGACGAGCGGCTCGGCGACGATGTTGCCGACGGTCATACGCGGGTCGAGCGACGCGTAGGGGTCCTGGAAGACGATCTGTGCGTTGCGGCGCACGCGTCGCAACTCCTCGCCCGAGAGCTCGGTCAGCTCGCGGCCCTCGAAGCGCACGGAGCCGCTCGTCGGCCGCATCAGCTGGAGGACGCAGTAGCCGGTCGTCGACTTGCCGGATCCCGACTCGCCGACGAGGCCGAGCGTCTCGCCCGCGGCGATGTCGAAGCTGACGCCGCCGACAGCCTCGACGTAGTCGACCGTCCGCTCGAAGAACAGGCCGCGCTTCACCGGGAACCGCTTGACGAGGTCGCGCACTTCCAGGAGCGCGCTCATGCCGGCGCCCCTTCACGGGGGCGAGCGCGCTCGCTCGCGGGGTGCTCCGAGCGCACGAGATGCCCGGGCCGAAGCTCCCGGAGCTCCGGCGGGTGCTCGGCGCACCCGTCGGGCTCGCCGGCGTACAGGCAGCGTGCGGCGAACCGGCACCCCGGGGGCGGGTCGAGGAGCGACGGCGGCCGCCCGGGGATCGCGGTCAGCCGGCCCGAGCGCGAGGCATGGTCTTCGAGCTGCGGCAACGCGCCGAGGAGCGCCTCGGTGTAGGGATGCTCGGGGCGGGCGAACAGCGCCGCAGCGCTCGCGTGCTCGACGATCTGGCCGGCGTACATCACCGCCACCTCGTCGGCGACCTCGGCGATGACCCCCATGTCGTGCGTGATCACGATCATCGCCATGTCGTGCTCGCGGCGCAGGTCGTCCAGCAGGTCGAGCACCTGGGCCTGGACCGTCACGTCGAGCGCGGTCGTCGGCTCGTCGGCGATGAGGAGGTCGGGCTCACAGGAGAGCGCGATCGCGATCATCACGCGCTGGCGCATCCCGCCCGAGAGCCGATGGGGGTAGTCCTTGATGCGCGCGTCGGGATTCGGGATCCCTACCTCGTCCAGGAGCTCGATCGCCCGGCGCCGCGCCTCGCGCCTCGGGACGTCCGTGTGCCGGCGGATCGTCTCGACGAGCTGGGTCTCGATGGTGAGCGTCGGGTTGAGAGACGTCATCGGGTCCTGGAAGATCATCGCTATCCGCTCGCCACGCACGTCCTCGAGCTGGCGCTCGGAGAGCGTCGTCAGGTCGCGTCCGTCGAAGATCACCTCGCCGCTGACAATGCGGGCCGGAGGCTTCGGGATGAGCCCGATGATCGAGAGCGCCGTCACGGACTTTCCGCTGCCCGACTCGCCGACCAGGCCGAGCGTCCGCCCGCGGTCGACCGACAGGCTGACACCGTCGACCGCATTGACCACGCCCTCGCGTGTGAAGAAGTGCGTGCGCAGGTCGCGCACCTCGAGGAGCGGGGCGCTCATGTCTCCCTCGTCCTCGGGTCGAGGGCGTCGCGAAGGCCGTCCGCGATGAAGTTGGCGCAGAGGATGAGGTACGCGATCGCGACCGAGGGGACGATGATGATGTGGGGCGCCGTGCGGTACGCGCGGTAGCCGTCCTGCGCCATCGAGCCCCAGGAGGCGTCGGGCGGGCTGATCCCGAGGCCGATGAACGAGAGGAAGGCCTCGCCGAGGATCACGCCGGGGAGCTCGAGGAAAACGGCGATCACGAGCACGCCGAGCGTGTTCGGCAGCAGATGGCGACCGAGGACACGGAGCCAGCGCGCGCCGACCGCGTGCGCTGCTCGGACGTAGTCGTTCTCCTTGAGGGTGATGATCTGGCCGCGCACGATCCGGGCCGTCGTGAACCACGAGGCGATCGAGAGCGCGACGACCATCGTCCAGAAGTTGCCGCCGCCGAAGATCGCGAGCACGATGATCGCGAACGGCAGGTACGGCAACCCGTAGAGCGCGTCCAGGACGCGCATCAGCCCATTGTCCACGAACCCGCCGAGGAAGCCCGCGATGGCGCCGTAGGTGACCCCGATGGTGAGGATCACGAACGTCGCCGCGAAGCCGATCCCGATAGAGACCCGGCCGCCGAGCGCGGTGCGCGTGAACAGGTCGCGTCCGAACTGGTCCGTGCCGAACGGGTGGGCGAGCGAGGGGCCGTCGCTCGCCTGCGAGAAGTCCACCGCGTACGGATCGTACGGTGAGACGATCGGCCAGATCAGGCAGTAGGCGACGAGCACCAGGAATGCCACCCCGGCGATGACGGCCGCACGGTTGCGGATGTAGCGGTACCAGGCGTCGCGCCAGAGGCTCGAGGCACGGATCGGTGCTCCGGCGTCCGTCTGCACGCCGTCGGGTGGCGTCGGGTACCGGCGCTCCTTCCGCTGGCGGAGCGGCGCGAGGCCGACGCCGTGCTCCTGCGGCGTCGACGACATCACCGGGCCTCTCTCGTCCGCGGGTCGAGGATCCCGTAGAGGATGTCGACGACCATGTTCGCGATGATCACGATCATTGCGAGCAGCACCGTGAGGCCCATCACCACGGAGTAGTCCCGCGCGGTGACGGCGGTCACGTAGTACCGGCCTATCCCCGGGATCGCGAAGATCTGCTCGATCACGAACGAGCCGGTGATGAGGAACCCGAGGATCGGCCCTGCCGCCGTCACGACCGGGATGAGTGAGTTGCGCAGCGTGTGGACGACGACGACGCGCCGCCTCCGCAGACCCTTGGCGCGGGCGGTGCGGATGTAGTCCTGCTGGAGCGTCTCGAGCACCGAGCCGCGCGTGAGGCGAGCGAAGTACGCCATCGGTCCGAGGCCGAGCGCGATCGTCGGCAGGATCTTGCTCTGCCACGTGTCCCAGCCGCTCGTCGGCACGTCGAAGATGTCGCCCCAGCGGACCGCGAAGAAGTAGATGAGCAGCGTCGCGACGAGGAAGCTCGGCACCGCGAATCCGACATTGGCGACCACCATCGCGCTGTAGTCCGGCCACTTGTTCGCCCGGAGCGCTGCGAGGAGACCGAGCGGGATCCCGAAGACGAGCGCGAAGAGCATCGCGAGGGCGCCGAGCTCGAGCGAGGGCGGGAAGTGCTCGCGGACGATGTCGTTCACGTCGCGGTTTCGAAGCACGAGCGACGGGCCGAGGTCGAACGTCGCGACGTCCCTCACGTACCGGACGTACTGCACGTACCACGGGTCGTCGAGCCCGTACTTCGCTTCGAGGTTCCGCTGGATCGACTCGGGGATCGCCCGCTCCGAGTGGCGGAAGGGGTTCCCCTCGATCTGGCGCATGAGGAGGAACGTCATCAGGATGACGAGCAGGATCACCGGCACGGTCCAGAGCACCCGCCTGATGATCAGTCTCGTCATGTCTCGTGGGGCCCGAGGAGAGCAGGCCGCGGCCCCGGGAAGGGCCGCGGCCTCGATGCCCTAGCTCGGCTCGACCTCTTCGACCTTCGAGTAGTCGGTCTGCGAGAGGAGGTTGACGTTCAGGGAGTCCTTGATCGTCGGCCGCTCGAGCTGGACGTACGTGTACCAGTAGATCGGCACGATCGGGACGGCGCCGTTCTCGCCGTACAGCTTGTCCTCGAGCTGCGCGTAGATCTTGTACCGCTCGGTGTTGTCCTCGGTCTGGCGAGCCTTCGCAACGAGCGCGTCGTAGGAGGGGTCGCAGTAGTTCGAGTTGTTGTTGCCGGACTTGCAGGTCCAGAGCTCGAGGAAGTTCATCGCGTCGACGTAGTCGCCGATCCATCCGAGCCGGTATGCGTCGACCGAGGCGTCGGGCGGCGGGCCGAGGAACTCGAGGAATTGCGCCCACTCCTGCTGACGGATGGTTACGTTGAGCCCGAGCTCTTTCCACATCGCCTGCACCGCGACGGCGATCTCCCGATGCCCCGGCGAGTCGTTGATCAGGAGCGAGATGT